>Ga0307509_10007324_pt1 | contig 14476 bp, 23 predicted proteins | sample 10_EM_MG_FD_202245 | JGI IMG/M metagenome (GOLD analysis project Ga0307509, IMG submission 202245) | Populus trichocarpa ectomycorrhiza microbial communities from riparian zone in the Pacific Northwest, United States - 10_EM | ecosystem: Host-associated > Plants > Roots > Unclassified | place... | reverse complement strand
CCCGATATCCCACTTGCACGTTCCGTCGACGTGCCAGATCAAGTAGGTGCTACAGATTCTGCCCGCCTAACCACTGACTAAACAGGTTGTTACGTAGGATTAGGCTACAGCTCGCAGACCACCACTCTTCCTCCTACATCACTCCCGCACTAAATGTCACAGTGTTCCCCCATAGGCCCGAAGATTTACCCCTTCCGGCGCACATCACGACATCTGGCCCCTATTCCGACGCGATTTCTGGGGTAGTGACACCGTTGGTCACGATGAGGCGCGGGGAGTACCTCATCGTACCGTCCACGTTTAAAGAGGGTATTGAGGCGCCATTCCGTATGGAAATATTCTGCACGGACGCAGGGTTCAAAGTCCAGCCGCGAGGGTAAGCATCGGAGTCGGACTCAAGAGCTAGTTTGAGGGATAGACGGCGGGGGTACGTAGTGTGGATGGTGGAGATGGGACATGAGGAATTCGTTGACCCGTTTTAGGGTGTCCCTGGAGGGGTTGACTTTCGGGTTGCTCGAGATGACCCATTGGAGCCGTTTTCGTATCGTTGATTTATCGATAGCTGGTCCTGGAGATACATTCAATCAGAAACTTATGTAGTCACTCCCCTGTTGACTCGCCTTTATTTTCTATACCGTCGCCGCATAGTAGATCCCCATAATCGCTGAAGAAGAGGCTCAACGCAGCAACAATCACACCTGGACCTAAATCTTTCCCGGTGGGGCACGCGACACAAACATCTCCACCAGCGATTAGATGTTTTCTGATGAACAGGATTGCCCTCGGTAAGATGTCGTACAAGAGGAAGTTGGAGCGGGCAGATACCGCAGCGGGGAGGGTCATCCGGAGAATGTTATGGCGACAAATTTCTTCGTCCTCCTCAACCAGAGGCTCGTTCGGGAAGTGAGGAGCAATAAGGACGTATGCAAGGGGACGTTCAAGGCCTCCGCAAGTAGCTGGTGGCATGGGTGGGGGTAGATTTGGTAGTTCGAGAATGGCCGCCGAGAGTAGCCTTCCCTGGACAGTGTCCACGGGTCTGAGGGCAGTGGTCCAGCCAGGCTCCGTCGATTCACCCCGTCTCAAACCCTGGGTGTCCACTAAACCGTCGATGACAGACTCCAGGTCACTTCTCGGAGTGGAAAGGAGGATTGACCGGGAAGACCAAAAGGCGTCTGGCGTCAACCCTCTAGAACGGTTTCTGAGATTGTGGGTGTTTTGTACAAGAGGAGGGACCCATACCTTCCCCATAGTTCATGATCATCCCCAGATCCCTGGAGATAAGTGAATTCGTTCCTTCGCCTCTCGAGACCTTCCCTGATCTGCTTAGAGGCAGAGAGGCAGATCAGTGGGATGAAGGGCTGGGATCCCGAGAAACTTGGGAGGACCATCGTGGATTGGTCGATCCAGATCGGTCGCACGGGCTTCTCGAGGAGAGGCAGTTCATACTCGGATTTCTGTCGCTAGTTAGAGTCCGACACCAGTTCGATCGGAATGAGTATTTACCACAAGTCCCTCCGCCCACCCACCGACGCACTCCTCTATCTGGTGGTGCTCTTGTCGACTGACTGAGGCTGGTGGGGTAAAGAGACTGGTTTCCCATTCTGGCGGGATCCCCCGGGGAAACCTCTTAGCGGTGGCTCTGTTCACGACCGCGCACCAGATTGGGACGGTCTTTGACAGTGCATCGGGTATTCGTTTCCCCGCTCTGGTCGAGTCTACCACGACGATTCTGATGTAAAGTTGAGAACGCGACCAACGAACCATCCCATGAAACATACGTACCCAGGGTTCTCCGCGAGGAGTTGCAGCAGATGTACGTTTGGGCGACGTAGACTAAACGACCAGTTGTTGAAGTGCCCGTCCGTGGATTTGAAGTAGGCGAATCTACCACCAGTCTACGATCACACGAGCTGCAGTGCAACTTAGCCCTAGTGGCGCAAGTGGGGACATACCAGGCCTGGGTTAACGTACCAAGCGCCGCACCTTAGGTTTGCTGTAGGTCTCTGTTCAAATCTGGCCCAGCAAGTGACAAGAAGTGGGCCGCACGGATTACGGGGTATCCATCGTAGTGCTCTGCAACCTTTTCCACGAAAAGAGCATCCTCTGCGATGGAATGTATACGGTTGTAGATATCCAGAGATTCTTTCCTAATTTCCGAGAGTTCCTTCTTGCCACGCAGTGAGGACGACATGATTTTTCGCAGGAATCATGTGGACGATCTCGATCATCAAGCCACAACCACCACTGGCAGGGTAAGGCTGATGAGGAACCTCGACCCCAAACACCCCCTCACTGGGAACGAGTAGCATTCAACAACCGGGCGTTCGGTCTTCTGCATTCTGGACCAAATTACTGATTCAATATTCAAGACGGGGCCAGTCCTCTTAGCGAGGGCCTGGAGTACAAGAGCGCCGGATCCCGAACCATCACCCGGGGTTTGGGTTGGCTCTCGAGCGGGACGGTTATAACCTCTACCGGTGTGCCGTGGCTTTGCTTGGGTTGTTCGGTGAACGTCCTCCGGGGTCGGTGAGCGCTTGTCTCACCAATGGTGTCCACGTTAGCACCAAACGTTCAACGACCTCAGTGTTCGATATCGAGACTCTGTGCGGATCTGATCCACATGACCCGAGACAGAAATCACGGGCGGCGTTCGACTCACTAATCAACTCCTTTAAATTTTCAAGTTCGCTGATTCCGATAATCGGGACGGCGACTCTCAAAACTCCAAGTGATGGCGATATGAGATAGATCCCTTCACGTGCTCAGCGCTGGAAGGAGTCCGATCTTATCGGTAGGAGGTAATCCTAGAGTTGGGCCAAACCAACCACTGTTGAGTTTGGTACGAACCCAAGGGCCAGAGGTCTCCACGTTGACTAGTAGTCCATACTGCGGATAAGGCGCTTGATCACCCGGTCCTCAGGCTTTGTTGCCAACTCTCATTCGGTCCAACATGCGTGGGTGGACACATCTCTTGGTCGTCCTCGGAGCCGCGACGACCGTGGCCACATCTGATCAACAAGCCTTCCAACAATACGCCACTCCGGGCTCGAAGTCGGCGCAGTGGCCATCTGACAGGACAAACTCGACCGGGAACCTCATCTTCTGGTCTGTCAGCTCGCTCCTCCAACACTGGCCGAACACCCGTTACATCAACGGTATAGTGACTTTACGATTGACCCGCTCTAGTGTGCTCATGTGATATAGGGCATACCATAGCCGCCGCGACGGTCCCGCCAGGGACAATCCTCTACCATGGCAGGAGGGGCAGTGACCGACGCATGAAGCTGGAATGGTTGGCGACTGACCCAGAACATTCTTTCCAATTTTGTTTGGGGATGTGCCACCTCTATACCTACGTGACCACACGACCCCTTCGCCTTGCCTACTTCGACGGTTCCAGTGCCGCCAAGTTGATGCATTCCGGTGTAATGGACACACAGGATATCGTGATATGGGGAAAAGTCCGCCCCGACATGGCCATGAACGAGCCCGTTCGCATTCGCGAGCTCTGTAAATGGGGAGAGAAATTCAAGCTGGACGGATTTGTAAGGTATCGATTCGACTTCTTTCCTTCGTTTGACGTTTCGCTTACGGGGCTCCTTCAGGATGGAAATGGACTTGTGAGTGTCACTCTTCCTGTTTATCGTCTAAATTAGTCGACACATGACCCTGCACAGCGAAATCATGATATGCGACCTCGCAGCGGGGATGGAGCTCGTATCGGAGTCGGAGATTGTCCCCCATTATCAAGAGGAAGGTTTCGTTCACCCGGAGTTCGTAAACCCGCCCTACTGCCCTCGTCCAGGCCTTATATTTCACCACGCTCCGCCACCCTACCCACCACCCCATCCACCACCATTTCCTCCCACTTTGGAACTACCGCCGGGTTGGAGGGGGAGGTTCCGTTCCGATATATCGAGTTCTTTCGAGGTCCTCAACTCAGGCATGTGGCATAACCGATCCCCTGGCGAAACCCGGGTCAAGATAGACTACTCCCGCGTTGTATCATTTTTCGACCCGGCACTCTCCAGCCTAGTTGAAGCCAGGGCTAGGAAGTCCAGGGGGGAGTTCCGCCTCGATGGAATCTCTGATACAGACTCAAAATACATCCGGGACCAGCTCACGGAGTTATTCACTCGAGATGGTCAAGGGAGTGGGACTGATTGGGGAAGTATCACTCAAGTCATCGTCGATCGCTACGGGGGGCACCTAGAGTTACTGCAGCACATATTGCGGAATCAGGAATCGAGACGGAACGTTACAGAGCAAGTCACGGAAGCCAGGTCCCAAGTCCTGGCGATGTTAACCCCATACATGCTCACGTCCGCCATTCCTCCCAACCCCACCGGTCCCGTTGATCCGTCGTGGATTGATCCAGTAGTGAAGCATTGCGCGTCCACGCATACCGCTTGGGCCCCCGAGACTTTACTGACACCGCAGGAGAAGGTGATCAAAGGAGCCGTGGAAGAAGTTCTTTCTCAGATTTGCAGTGTCCTGGGTGACATCTGGGTGGACGCTTTTGATTCCGAGAAGGCTGACGTTAAGGAGCTTGAACGGTTCCTCGGGAAGTGGCAATCAGACATTCCCGAGCTTATGGATTGGCTAGGGTGGTCAATCTGGCTCAAATGTAACCCCCTCTGTGGGCCCGAGGTCAGTCCTTGATTTGTCCTTCTGACGGATCTCCTCAACTTCTGGTTAATTATACAGGAAGTTTGTTACATTCCTACGTGGCCGTGGGGTTACTTGCCGAACCGGGATCCTGGGAGGGTGGATATGACTCCACGATGTGTGGAAGGTGTTACACCATATGGTTTCCTCGAACCGCCCGGACCTGGCCGCCATTCCCGATGATACCGTCGTTCTACGGACAGAGTAAACTTAGACCATACGTCCTGTTTGTACAGACCGGGCGGGCGTCCGCTAGAACAACTGATGTGATACATGCTGCTACCCGTGAGAAGTGTCGCTGACGCGATCGCGAGTCACGTGTCACGCCCATTCCTTCTTCCGTTCGCCAAGTGGCTCCCCGCCCTTTCAGACTTCCCCCATGTACCAATCCGTCCTTCAACGCGTTTGCTCCATCCCGGAACTCCTTGACCTCATCTTCGACCACGTTGACCCCGCCTCCAATGCGAACAACGCCGTTGTCTGCAAAGTATGGTCCGAGGTCGCTCGTGATAAGCTCTGGCGGGAAGTGGGCAACCCCAGGCAACTCCTATCTATCCTGGCGCCGTTATCTGCCTTCACAAATGTGAGCGGTCTGATTGTGGCGTGAACCAACCTCAGGCTACTTACCGTAACGCCCAGAGCTTCGAGAGGAAACTAGAGCCGAAGGATTGGTCTCGCTTTATGACATACGCTCGCCGTGTTCGCAAGTTCACCTACGAGGACATTGGACACACACCCCATATTACTGCCGCCTCTCTCGCAGAGATATCGGAAACCAGGACCAGTCTCAGCCTACTTCCGCACCTTCGCGAGTTCACATATTCCACCATCTTCCACAGCCACAGGAGGTTCGCGGTTCTGTTCATGAACGAGTCCGTTCGTCGGTTCAACCTCCGGTTGGACAACGGACCCGAACCCCTTCGCCCCTTCCTCGATAATATTCCGGCGCGGATGCCTCACCTCACGACTTTGGACCTACGGACCTCGCGCCCTGCTCCGGCCATCGAAGAGGATTTTGTTCATCTCCTCGGTGAACTTCCGCGCCTGGAGAAGATCGTGGTACCCCCGTTTCATATCACAAGTCGCATACTGGAGACCCTCTCGAAGGCACTCAACCTTGGTGTCATCGAATTCCAATACTTGCAATACCAAGGTATCGGGGATAAGGCCGACGTAGAGGATTTAAATCCCAGCATTCCCAAGGACGGATTCCCGTCACTATGGGACCTGTCTCTCAGCGCACATCTCTCACGATTTATTCCGGTGGTCGCGGACACACTTGCTCCCGCCGCGAAGAATCTGACGTCCATTTACGTCCACGCAATCTCCGTGGAGAGCGAGGCAACCGTCCGCCAGTACCTCACCGTGGTTGGAGAGAATTTTCCGTTAATCAAGAGCATCTACGTCGAGGCGCTTCCAGGACCAACCATGAGCACCCAGTGGGGAGAGATGGAACCGGAATTCGAGGCTTTGACACTAGACACGCTCAAACCCCTCCTCGACTGCCCCCATTTAACCACCTTCGAGTTGATGTACCCCATCCCGCTCTGTCTGACACTAGACGATCTAGAGACACTGACAGGCAGATGGCCCACGCTCGAAGTGATCGACCTCAACAGGGAGCCAGTAATCCTTGGGTTAGCGATGGGGACACAGCCAAATCTGACACTCCGTGCGCTACTTCCCTTCGCGCGGAACTGCCCCAATCTCCGGAAACTCGGACTGTACCTGCACGCGACGGAGATGGATCTCCCATCGGTCTCAGAAATCCCACGTCCCTTCTTCAAGCTCACCGATTTGAACGTCGGTCTTTCCAGCATCGGGGAGCCCGAAGCAGTTACCCTCTTCCTCAGTCGCATCTGCCCTGCGGATTGTAACATTGAAGCCGGGGTCTGTTGGTCGTATGTCGAATCGTTTGTGGATGACGCTTCTCGCGCAGTCATGCAAGACAGGATAAATGCATGGGATGAGGTCAATTTCTACCTTCCCCTATCGGTGAAGCTCAGGTGCGAGGAGAAGGTTGCGCGAGACAATCTTGAGAGGGAGGTCGAGGATCTACGAACCCGAAATGCCATCCTAGCCGAGAAGTCGGCGATGGGGTTGAAGGGAGATGGAGATAGTGGCTGTGTCATTGTATGAGAACGACGATCGTTGTGTTTTCTTGTTTTCTTGCCTTCCTTCTTACCCGCTGTTTTGCCGTTACCTTGAGAAGCCTTACGCGTATCTGCCCCACGAGGGTGTGCTCTGATGGTTTAATCTATTACAAATAATTCCTAAAGGATGTGCATGTACGTATACTAGCTTAACATTTCATTGGAGCAAAGGATAACAATTGTGACATAGTGGCCAAGATGTGGGGGATAGGGATAGAATTGTTCTAGTGGAGTGAAACCGAGGCGAATTGAGCGGATGAGTAGATGTCAAACCCTGCACCGAATCCGGTAGCACCTGACAGAGAGGAGCTTGAAGGGAAGGAACGAACAGGGAGCGCCCCCGTGCTTCCCGGAGAGCCGGTCGAAGTCGGACTTGGCCAGGAGAATCTGTTCGTGCCCATACAATCAGACCCGTATCACCGTCGACGGAAGATGGCCATACCCAGGCATCATTACGTTCGACCACCAGTTGGGGTTCCCAATGGCTCGCAAGGTCGCGAGCATCTCCTCTTCCGAAAGACCTGCCATCGCGTTCACAGCGCTGTCCTGGGCAGCAGACACACCATCCGATGTTTGGAGCTGGTACTGCGGCGCGTCGTGTGAGAAGGAAATGCTGGGTTGGGAGGGCAAATTTGGATCCGAAGCATATGAAACGCTGTCGAACCCGCCTTGGGGCATCGAGGTACTCTGTGTGGTCCCAGAACCATGACCGTAGTACTGGGTCGAAGAACCGGAAGGCTGTGGCTGCCCCTCATAAGAAACAGGGTTCCCGCCGACGGGCTGTTTGCTCGGCGGAAGAGGTTTTTGGGAAAACTCGTCCTGGTTCGAATCTTGGTGATGTTTCGTGAGCAACCCAGCGAGGAACTTTGCGTGTAGCTTCGGGGTGTGCTTGTTGTCGATGGCGACCTCTGGGGAACTCAGGGTTTGGATCAGACGACCGATGAGGTCGAAAATCTTCATCTTGTCATCGGCTTCTACCAGCCACGAGAACTCGGGCCGTAGGAGCTGGAATGAGCAGGACATTGGGGTGAGACATTGTACACGTGGTTTACCCGGTACTAACCTTGAGCAGGAACGCCGAAGCGAAGGACGTGAACACGAAGTGGCCTGTCAAAACCCGATCAATGTCTGACCCTTGGAGCACGTGGAGGAGAGGTAACGGCTCACCATCCGGAGAGTAGAGCATGAAGCCGCTTGGGGCCAAGTCCTCAATCATAGTCCTGATCACGGAGGTGGCGGCGCCGAAACATTTCGTGTAGAAGTGCCGTAGGTCCACCTCGACGCGTTTCTCGAAGGCGGATTGGAACCCGAATGAGTGCATCACCAGCCTTGAATAGTTCACGAGGCTGAATCAAAACGAGTTAGTTCCTCTGAACTGCCGGTTGGCCGATGCATGTACGTACAAAGGAAGCAGGGAGCTCCTGAATTTGTACGAAGGTTCTGTTCATATTCGGTAAAGGATGATCAGGGTACAAAATGACGGGGGCGAGGTTCGACTTACCGCCGGTATCACCCTCGATAAATTTATCTTTCCATTCATCATTGAATATCGTCAAATTATCATCATGACGTTGGGTGACCGCTTTGAAATCGATGGACTGTCAGGACCGGGAGGTGTCGTAAGACACAACGCAACGGATTCAAACCCACGGATTTCTCGTTACCTTGTTCAAGCCGGTGGCCGTGTCAGGGTCCGAAAACAGCTCCTCGTGGAACTTAGCCACAATTCTCAGGAGACTTGTGTAGCCGCACAAGCCGACGTCATACTGTGAGATAAAAGCGCCAGGTTAGCCTGTGTTGCATCACGTTCCAGGGATTCCCTACGCGGTCGTTGAACTTGGACCTCTTATACCAACCCGCAGAGTTCCTGACGATCCTGAAAATTCCGTGAGTGAGGGCTGCGAAGGTCGGAGGAATTCACGCACGAGTCTTCTTTGATTGAGGGTGGCTTCCCGAACTGTGTGGCAGTAGAGCGGTCCAGGTTGTGACATATCAGCCACGTTCTCGTTCTGTTCAGCGCTTCCCTCTCCTGTTTCTCGTTAGCCGCTTTCTTCGGTTGCGGTAGATACAGATTGAGATCCGTGGCGATCCTGACGGCGCGGTAGGGTCAGTACATTTTAGATGTGAGACATGATTTGACGAACCTAATCGCAAGTCCTATGTACAGCCAACCGCGGTCCTCCTCCCAACGTTTAGCAGGGACACCGTAGGTAGAAAGGAGGATATACGCTTGGCACAATTCCACAGACTTCCAACCATCTATGAGCGCATTAGCGGCCGCATGCCTCGCGAAATGCATCGCTATCGGATATATTTCGGATTTTTCCTTATAGTACCGGGACGAAACAGCGCATACTAGATCGTTACCGGTTAGCTTACCGGGCCTGAGAAAGGGCACGAGGATAAATAAACGCACCAACAGTGAACAGGAAAGGGCATCTAGCAAAAGTGCTGGCCGGCGTGTGCAGGGAGGGATCCAATAAAGACACATGGGGCTGTAGAACAACTCCCGGTGAGCTGGAGTGTCACGGAACATCGCTGATACCCACATTTAGTTTGGTGTAGAATCTGGGGATTGAGATTAGCGATCAGCAATGTTAGATGGGGCGGAAAGTTCCAGACGAGCGGATGCCCACACGTACATTGAAAACAGCTTCTCTACATCTGCGGGCGTGACCAGCCCGTGAATCAAAATCTCCGGGGGTGTGTGTTGTTCGATCAAAGAGGCCCGGAGTCCCAGGTCCGTGGCAGCGCCTGAAGAGGGAGGGGATTAAAAAACCCAAAACGAGGAAACCGGGGAAATGGTGGGTGCGGAGGCATCCGAACACACCTTTCTTGAAATAGCTTTCGTTTGCATAACCCTTCAGGTATAGCACGTCAGTTGCCACAGACGCTAGGGAAATCTTGAGAACTCACGAGGTCTTCATCGTCATCCTGGTTCCTCGCCGTCGAACTCTTGCTATTTGACAAGCTCAGGTTCGCAATCAAGCCAATGGGTACAGCGACATCGGGAAGAGCTCCGGCCGCTTTACTCGTGGTGCCTGAACCGTCGCCACCCTCGTCGTCGCCGTCGTCGGGGTCGTCCTGTGCACCCCCGCCCAACACTGTGGTGACGCCATCGCCATCAGAGTCTGTGTCGGAGTTGGTGTCCTTCGGACGCGAGGTGAACGTGAACGATTGTGCTCCCATGGTCCCTCCAGCGGACTTGACGTCAGAATTGAAGCTGGATGTCATTTTGCCCAACCAATCGGCAACGTTGTGGTTGTTCTGGTCGGATGTGGATGTGGAGCTTCGGTACGAGGCGATCGATAACGGCGTTGCGACGTATGGATTGTGTAACTACGGGGGCTCATCGGCGAGAGACAGGGAAGCAGGGCATCGTGGAACGTACCTGTTTGAGGAGAGACTCGATTACTGCATCCTTCTGTTTGATCTGGGCCAGGAGGTATTCTCGTTTGCTAGACGAAGGAATGGTTAACGGCTCGTCGTCGTCGGAAGAGACGGGTGATAAAGGTCTGGACATCTCCGGCACTGGTGCTAGTGGAGGAGGCTAAAGTCGGCCCTTTATATGGGGTGCGCGAACCCGTAAATGATTGGAGGTGTGGATGGAAAAACCTACTTTGGGGCGCTCCGAGGCTTCCTACCCGTCACTACGCACCGGCGTCCGCCTGCCTTACACCTTTTACAGACGTTCTCGTTCTTCGGGAAATCGCATTTCATCTGGGGCGGTGCAAATTCACGCGTGCGCAGAAAATCGAAGCTCACGTGAGCTGACGTTAATCGGCCTCGATGTCTGCGGAAAGCCTCACCTTTAGTTTCTTGCAATTTGTGCATGCTCCCGGGCTGTCGGGGGGGAGAAGGATGTCAGCGATCGGATCGGCGTGAGGACGGGTGGGAAGAGGAGGCTCCGGTAATAGCCAAGAGCCGGAAAGGGACGCCCAGGCAAACGGGGCAATGATGTCTGTCCCACGCGGGAATTCCGGGGATTACTGCTGAAAGGGCAGCTTACAGTCTGGTGGGGAAGACAAACTCCGACCCACGGGGTGGCTGCGTGAGATGAATGGAAAAGTCGGCACCATCGCCATCATCTTCGTCTGTATCGGTAGTGGAATCGTCCTCTATCCTGGGGCGTTTGGCGCCTTTTCGCTTTTCGCTCCTGCTAACCGCCTTGTGTCGAGCGGCATTCGATTTGGCGGGGGCGGCGACGACAGGGTTCGCGGCGGAAGTTGTCGAAGTGGGCGGGGGCGGGGTTATTCCACTCGTGTTCTGCTGGGAAGACCGATCGGAGATGGCAGGCGAAACAGAAGGGCCGCGAGGCTGTTGGTATGCAAGTAGCTCGGAAGAGGAGGAAGGTGTCGCGTTATTCGCAAGCTCGGATAGGGGAGAATTAAAGAACTGGAACTGCTGCGAATAGGGGTAATTCTCGACCCTAGACGCGTTCTGCGTGGGGTCCAAGGGGACCTGGCCGTACAGATAAGATTCGCTAAGAGCCTGCGGTCGATAATTCGTTGCGGCAGACTGGTCGAGAGGGGGAAATTGAGTCTGTTGAGGGGGTTGGTATTGAGGGACGACGAAATTGTACTGGTTCAGCAGGTGAGGAGCCGCCTGCTGCTGTGTCTGAGACAACTGCTGAGGCTGGGCGGCGGTCCGCTGCTGCTGTGGTGGGAAAGATTCATGGAGAACGGCCCTGGAGGACTGAGACTGTTGCCGATAGGGGATACTATAGGCACCGGTGTCCAATCCTGACGGATACTGCTGGGTGGCGGGAGGGTGCAGCCACTGATCATCTAGCGATGGCTGGGACTGCTGATCAACCACGTTGGGATCGTAGAACGAGGGGGCGCCCGAGACCATCCCGGAGGTGGAGGATGAGGGTTGAGTTGGCAGCTGCTGAGGCTCACCCTGTTGTCCGCTGGTCGCTGACCACCGCGGGTTCCGGGACCGGCGCTGATCTCCTCCGAACATGCTCTCCTCTAGCCGGACTTAGGGGTATAACGGGCCGTGCTGGTGGCGGGGAGGGTGACAGACCGATGGAGACAGCAGTCGAGGTACAGGCACAGTGCGTAACCGGACGAAAAGGCCGTCGCCGGTATTTAAAGAGGATGATTAGGAGCTACCTGCCCAGACGCCAACATACTCCCGCTAACCGGCTCAGACAACTCACCTTGGCTGATCGGCGTCTTCTCACCTCATCTCTCATCATGACTGACCTCCTCCCTCAGATCTTCTATAAAAACATCGCAAGTCCCTCCCGCCATCTCCCCTTTCGCCGCCCCGTCCTAACCACTGTCTAGGACTTTGAGGGGCAGCGGGTAACCGACAAGGCGACCCACTACGCCCTCGTGATCATCTCCGTGCGCGGTCTCTCTCACGCACGCGTCTAGACCCCGTCCCTGACCTGGCACCCAAGGTCCTCTCGTTCTTGATAGGTTTTGCTCTGCAGTCTCTCCAGACCACCTTTACTTTGTTCGGTGCATCGGTCCTCGTCCTGACTCTCGTGCGTCATCACGACCTTGCCACGAATCCCTGACGAATCCCTGTCAGGTCATCATCCCCCCCTGGCCAGCATACAACACCCACCCGGTCAAATGGTTGCCGAGGAAAGACGCCAAGAAATCCAAGTAGCGGCGGGAGTACTGCGTTGTAACCTATGTGCCAGCGTATCATCAGGCCAACGCGCCCATGATCTTTCGTCATCCCAGATCCTCCTACCGCCGGTACCTTTTCCCGGCGGTCTGAGTAGTGTCTGGTTTTACCCACCTGTTGTAAGAGTTGCCTTGTCGTCGCCTACACACCATCGACGAGGAAATCATTATGAACTGCAGACGCTTATCCCGAGATGAAGATTTCGTGAAGTAGAACCGATAGGTAAGGGAACAGAGGAAGAACGATCCGAACCGGACATACGTATACGGTATGATACAGGGAAGAAAGCGGGATTAGAGGGGATCGGAGAGCAATCAACCTGGACGTTGCGCGGTAGATTCAATGCATAATAATAAAAAGGAAAACGCTTCCTGCACAGATAATCAAATTGCACCAGCGGAGAAGAGAACAGACGAAAGGAGATAATCGCAGCAATTGAACGAACGGGTCATAACTTGAGTTCTGTTAGAACTCTACGAGCGAGCATGTGGTACTGCCAGCCATCACCACTCGCCCTTCGGAACTGGAGTCCGTGTAGCGGCAATAATGGGACCTGTGAAGCCGTCAATCACAACACCCCTACAGCGTGCAACAGGAAAGGATACACACCTTGACAACATTAATCTCGAAACGCACTGCCAACCTGTTGGCGCCGATGGACTCGAACACGTCCTCATCAAGTTCGCCAGTGTGGTACATAGCGTGTTGGGGCGTGGGCGAACCAGCGTAATCCCGTGGAATAGGTGGGAGCGTTTTCGAAACCGAAGGTGGGGAAGATGGGACTGGGGTTGGAACGTCTTCCGGCGCCTGCACCGTAGCCGACGTGCTTTCTGTCTCTGATCGAGGATTTTTGTCAGCCGTGGGGTTGTTATGGGAGATGACATTGAAAAACGACGAGGATTCGCTGCTCGGGGTCACAGTGAGCGTGGTCGCACCGGAGGGCCGACCGGGGAGATCCTTTTCTTTCTCCACGGGGGTCCCTCCCTTCTCCTTCTCTTTTTCGCGATCTCTGCCTCTCATCCTGAATGACAGCTTCGAGGGCCGCTTCGTGACCCGCCGAGAGATCGTGCTCGCCTTTTCATCTGAACCTGACGAACCTTGTTTTCTATGCCGAGTTTGTTGTTCCGCCGGGAATGAGGAGAGGTCAATCGATGGCATGTGGATGCAGTCGAACCCAGTTCGAGTCTCGCGATACCGGATTTGCATCCTATCCAACACTTGACGGATGTCCTTCCTGAGAGTACTAGGACTCTTTGTCGACGTCGTGGCAACGCTAATCATTGCCGTAAGATCTTTGATCACCTCGAGAGTATGAGCTTTTGATTTACCTGAAGAGACCCTTCAAGAAAATGGGTTTGATCTCTTTATCGTCGTGGACCTCCTCATCATGTGCAGCCTTGCCGTTCCTTGCTTTCGGAACACCGTGCTCTGTCGCCTCGTCATTGGCGATGTTCTCCTCCACCTCCTCAGTCTTGCCGAACAACTTCTCACCGGCACCAAATGGACGAGGGACGGTGCTGAAGCCGGTTGATGGTCGGCGGTGACGACCAAACGTTCCGCCAGATAACAGAGAACCACCGGTACTGCTCCTCCTCTCGTGCCTTCCTGCCCTCCCATGGGGATCGAGAACGGTCTGCGCCCGTCGGTGGGCGCTGGGGAGTTGCTGGCTCTGGCTCTGGGTCAACATCGGAGAGGAGGTAGATCCAGGACCCTCGTTCTCCTTCTCGGCGCTAGCCTTCCTATCCTCGCTGATGCTTGTCTTCTTCGTGCCATCAGCCTCTGTCGAAGGTCTTGGGGTGAGACCGCCTAAGATGCTCGTCCTCTTGCTATGAGTAGTCGATCGCCTAGGCTCGTCTCCCTTGCCCAAAAGACTTCCAAACCTCCTCGCCAATGTTGCGCCAGCGGAGACCGGCGGTGAACTGCTGATGGAGGCAGTGAGCGTCTTGTCCTCGGCGGCTTTCTCCTCGGCTTTCTCCGCCTTCTCCCCAAACTCGTCCACCACAGGAGGT
>Ga0307509_10007323_pt1 | contig 14476 bp, 14 predicted proteins | sample 10_EM_MG_FD_202245 | JGI IMG/M metagenome (GOLD analysis project Ga0307509, IMG submission 202245) | Populus trichocarpa ectomycorrhiza microbial communities from riparian zone in the Pacific Northwest, United States - 10_EM | ecosystem: Host-associated > Plants > Roots > Unclassified | place... | reverse complement strand
CGCGACCGCGATCCGCCGCAGGCGCGAGGGCTGGATTTTGGCGACCCGGAATCGTGAAATGTCGCCGCCGAATGCTTCCAGCCGTTTGTAGCACCACGGACTCATCGGTCCATGGAGGCGACGGCGCGGAATGCCGTACTTTTCTTCAATCATCGGGCCCAGCGATTCCGGATCGAACAAACTCAGGGGGCTCTCGAACACTGGACTGAGTTCGTCGCCGGCCTTCAGCACGTAGATGGGATGGACTTCCATCAACGATTTCAGCCGCTCCGCCAGCGACGATTTTCCACCGCCCACCGGCCCCAGCAGATAGAGAATCTGCTTGCGCTCTTCCAGACCTTGAGCTGCGTGCCGGAAGAAGCCGACGATGCGCTCGATGGTTTCTTCCATGCCATAGAATCCGGCGAAGGCCGGATAGGCGCGCATGGTCCTGTTCAAAAAGATACGGCCAAGGCGGGCGTCCTTGGCCGTATCAATCATTTGAGGCTCACCGATCGCAGCTAGCAGGCGCTCGGCCGCATTGGCATATCGCATCGGATCGCCTCGACACGATTCCAGATATTCCGCCATCGACATGTCGGTTTCGCTTCGAACCTCAAAGGACCGAGCGAAAGCATTGAACAGAGAATCGCTGTACATGATCCCTCTCCTCATGAGGTAAACTGCTGGAACGCGCGGCAAAGTCCGACGGCCGACCGAACAGATCGTCCGACTGCCGGAATCAGTTAGGATCGCGCGGCATCAACTAGTCAGCGACTTGCTGCTTGGCCGTGGACGCGCGAAAATCCCAAGGTGGTTATCTTATGGCCCGAGCAAATCTAATCGGCGGAGGCCGCCCCTAGCCGCGATCATTTTTGGCCTTCGGGCGCATCGACCCGTTCTCCGCGCTGGGCCGCGTGTTGCGGACGGCCTCGGTCAGCATCTGGCGCAGCTCAGCCTTCGTCTTCGGCGGCTCCCGCGTAAAGCTATATTTTTGCCATTGGGTTACAGTCACTATGTGGGGATGCCCGAGGGAGAAGTAAATGCCACTGGGGCCAATCAGGGGCAGCCGACATCAACTATTTTGAGAATAATCCACGTCCGCTCCGGAGCACTTAACGGACTCAACTGAGACATCGCGCTAACTCCAAAATTGCCACGAAGCGACTCATGCACCGCAGCAATTACCACTGCTATTCAATCACCTCGGCGCGGGCGGGGAGCGAAGGTGGGATGGTGAGGCCGAGCGCCTTCGGCCCAAATCGTTTTCCAGACGAGGACGTTCTCAGTTTGGTGGGGGAGCAACGACAAACTCCGGGGTGAGCGTGACCCTGGCGTTAAGGGAATTTGCGATGAAGCAGTGGGCTTCGACGCCTTCCATGGTTTTGCGGGCAGGCTCGAGTTCGGCGTCGCTCTTGAGGGTGACGCGGGGTCGGACGGTGACTTCGGTGATGTGGGGCTTCCCCTCGACGTTCTCGAGCAAGCCTTCGGCTTCGCTTTCATATCCGACCGGGGTCAGGCCTCGGGCTTGAGCGAGCGTGAGGAATGTCAGCATCATGCACGTATTGAGCGAGCCGACGAGCAGCTTTTCGGGCGCCCAGACGTCCGGCTCACCTTTGAACTCCGGCGGGCTGCCGACGACGATGTTCGGTCTTCCCACTGCCGAAAGCATACCGCGCCGCGCCGAACTCCAGGTGGTTTCGGCCTTATAGTGAAAAGATTTGTAGGCTCTCTTTGGCGCCACGAAAACCTCCGAGGCCTCCGGTCGCGGAGGGCGCTCGCAGTACCCTTCACTCCTTCGGCAATCTCTTACGCACGGACCCTCTAGCCGTAGCGGGTCACACAAGTAGGAGCGGCAAGACCCGGTGCGGACATTGGGCCAAACAATGTGTGTGCTGTGTACCGGTACCGCAGATACTTTACGAGCATGCATTAAAACGATGTCAAGCCGATGTCCTCTTACTTCTTGAGAAAAAGCTCGGCGCACAATCCGCGCAACCAGCGATTGGCCGTGTCGTGGTGATACCGCGCGTGCCAATGCTGTTTCACCGAGAACGACGGGATGGGAAACGGGCAGGCATGCACCCGCAAGCCACCAATCGCCGCAAGCGTCTCACCGATATGACGCGGTAAGGTGACGATCAGGTCGGACGCAGCGAGGATGCCCGTGAGCCCTAGAAAACCTGGTAGCCGTAGCATCACGCGCCGCTCAATTCCGAATTGCTTGACGGCTTCCTCAAGCAATTGCTGCCCGGTGCCCGAGACGATGCCGACGTGCCCCTCAGCCTGATAGTGCGCGAGCGTCAGCGCCTTTTTAATCCGCGGATGCCGCGACGCTGTAAGGCATATGAAGTCCTGCCCGAACAGCGTCTGTTGGTAGAACCCCGTCTCAAGGCTCGGGATCAGGCCCAGCGCCAGATCGGCGTCTCCGGATTGCAGCGCCTGGGCCATCAAGTCGTCGATGCGGGCGGCCTCGAGCGTGACCTCCGGTGCGGCCTTGCGCACCGCCGCGAGGATCTGTGGCAGAAGGGTGATATGGCTCGCATCGGTCATGCAGATGCGGAATTTGCGCGCCGCGGACGAAGGATCAAACGGTGCCTCAACCTCGCAGATACGCCTTAGCGACTGCAGCACGTCACGGATCGGTCCGATCAAGGCATCGGCGCGCGACGTCGGCAGCATGCCCTCGCTGGTGCGGACGAACAGCGGATCGCCGAATTGCTGCCTGAGTCGGCCCAGGCCGATTGAGATGGTCGGTTGGCTGAGACCCAGTTCTTCGGCGGCGCGCGTCACATGACGATTGGCATGCATGGCATCGAAGATCCGCATCAGACGCAGGTCGATCTGTTCGAGGCTAGACATCCTGGGCGCACCATTATTATTAATTCAAATAAGGAATATTGAAGTCATTGCATAGCCGAAAGACGCTCTCGTTCCTAGTGTCCCGTCCATGCCCGGCCGCTAACGGGGCACGAGGGAGCGAGACGGGTGAGAATTGGGATCATTGGCGCTGGCGCGCTCGGGTCGGTGATCGGCGGCATGCTGGCGGAAGCCGGTAACGACGTGCTGCTCGTCAACCGGAACCGCTCGCACGTCGACGCGATCAATCGCGACGGTCTGACCCTACGCACCGATGGCAAGGATCGCGCCGTTGCGGTCCGCGCGGCGATCCCGGCTGAGGTCGGCGAACCCGCCGACCTAGTCATCGTACTAGTCAAATCGTTTCACACAGCGGAGGCGGTCAGGGAAGCAATCGGGCTCGTCGGTCCCAACACGACCGTGCTGTCCCTGCAGAACGGGCTCGGGCATGAGGACATTCTGATGGGCTTGGTCGGACGCGACCGGGTGATCGCAGGCAAGACCTATGTCGGCGGCGTCATGTTCGGTCCCGGCCAAGTCATCGCCGGCGTTGCCGGCAAGGAAACCATCATCGGCGAACTGGATGGCCGAATCACACCCCGTATCGAGCGCATCGCGGCGACCTTCGAAGCGGCGGGCATGACGCTCGTCGTCAGCCGCAACATCATGGGCGCGATCTGGGACAAGCTGCTGGTCAATATCGCGACCGGTGCGCTGAGTGGCATCACGCGGCTCCCCTATGGGGGGCTCTATGCGGTGCCGGAACTCGAAGTGGCCGCGACGGCGGCGGTAGCGGAAGCGATTGCAGTGGCGAAAGCCAGTGGCATCGAGCTCGAAACTGTGCATCCGCATGAGGCCTGGGTGAAGGCCGCGAGCGGTCTGCCGCCCGAGTTCAAGGCGTCGATGCTGCAGAGTCTCGAAAAGGGCTCTGTGACCGAAGTGGATTTCATCAATGGCGCCGTGGTGCGCGCGGGCGTGAAGGCGGGCGTGCCAACGCCGGTCAACGCGACCCTCGTTGCCTGCGTCAAGGGTATCGAACGCGCCGGGTTTGGCACGGCGGAGAGGGCATGATGGACAAGGTTCATCCGAAAAAAGCGTATCTCGAACATGTTGCGTTCAAGGTGAAGGATATTGACTGGCATATCCGTTTCTTCCGCGAGGTTCTGGGCATGACGCTGCGCGACGTTGATGGCGACCAGGCCTCGCCGCGCCAGGCATGGACCGTCGGCGGGCTGCAATTCATTTCAGACCCGGAATTCGAGGGCCCCGAGGGCCGCTTCGTCCATCTCGGCGTGATGTGCGAGGTCGTCGACGCCGCGATCGAGGCCGCACAAAACTTCGGCATTTCGCATCTCGATCAGGGAGCGAACTGGCTGGTCCTGCCTGACGGGCTGATCGTCGAACTGATCCCGGCAAGTCCCGGCACGGTTCAGGCCGTCCTTGCTATCAATCCACGCGCCGAGGAGCCGCAGCCGGCTGTGGCGTCGACCGGTAGCATTGCCCCAAGTCCGAATCCGCCGAAGAAACCGCACGAACACTGCTTCGATGATGTGGTGCTTGGAGACGAAGGCACCACGCCGGAAGTGACTGTGACCAAGGAAATGATCCGCGCTTACGCGGACCTCACCGGCGATCACACGCCCGTGCATGTGGATGAAGAGTTCGCGAAAGCCTCGCATTTCGGCGGCATCGTCGCGCATGGGTTGTTCGGCCTGTCGCTCGCGGACGGACTTAAGACCCAGGGCACTCTGCAGTTTCCACCCGGCGCCTCGCTCGGCTGGAACTGGGATTTCCTCAAGCCGATCCGCGCCGGCGATCGGCTGCACGTAAAATACCGCATCGGTGCGATGCGTCAGACGAAAAGGCCCGGCTGGGGCATCGTCAATCTCGCATCCGAACTCATCAACCAGAATGGCGAGGTGGTGCAGAAGGGTGAGCACAAGCTGATGATCTTGCGCCGGCCCGACGCGCAACAGGAGACTTCGTCATGAGCCAGAATTTGCCGCTGACCGGCATCCGCGTCATCGACTACAGCCATTTTCTGGCCGGGCCGCATATGTCGCGCTGTCTCGCGGCGATGGGTGCCGACGTCATCAAGGTCGAACGACCGAAGGGCGGCGATGCCGGCCGCGCGCACGGCTATTTCAAGGACGGTCAATCCGGTTATTTCCTGCAGCAGAACATGGGCAAGCAGGGCCTCTGCATCGATCTCAAGGACAAGCGCGGGCTCGCCATGATGCACGAACTGGTCAAGACCGCCGATGTGTTCGTCGAGAACTATCGACCCGGCGCGCTGACAAAGCTCGGGCTCGGCTATACCGAGTTGTCAAAACTCAATCCGCGCCTCATCTATTGCTCAGTCTCCGCCTATGGCCATACCGGACCGGATTCCGCAAAAGCCGGCTTCGGCCTGATCGCGGAAGCCAAATCCGGGGCGATGGCGCAACTCGGCAATCCCGGCGAGGCACCGCCGCTGCTGCGGATCCCGATCGCTGACATGTACACAGGCGTCCACGGCGTGGCGGCGATCTGCGCGGCCCTGGTCGGGCGTGCCAGCAGCGGCAAGGGTCAGCACATCGATTTGGCGCTCTATGACTGCATGGTCTCGATCCATGACTACGCCATACAGCGCTACACCTTCAGCGGCGGCACTGATCTGCCAAGACAGACCGGGGCCGGCCAGCCGGACTCGCCGATCTACGGCGTCTTTTCAGGCCGCGACGGCTATCTCGTGATCGCGGCCCAGGTTGACGACGCCTGGCAGCGGCTCGCCCGGCTGGTCGGCGGCGACGCGTTCGCGGCCGATACGCGCTTCACGACACCTGCTGGACGAGCGGCGAATTATGCCGAGGCGACCCGTATCGTTGATGCGTGGACCAGAGAACGCACGGTCCAGGCGTGCCTTGCTGTTCTCGATGCCGCCGAGGTGCCGTGCTCCGCGGTGCAGACGATCGATCAGGTGCTGGCCGATCCGCAGATTCAAGCCCGCAACATGGTCATTGAGCAGGATCACCCGGTGCTCGGCAAGGTCAAGCTGCCGAACCTGCCGTTCCGGTTCTCCGATTGCGACACCACGCCGAAAATTCCTGCGCCGTTACTCGGTCAGCATAACGAAGCTATCGCCGCGTCGCTCGGCTATTCCGAGGCCGATATCGCAGCCATGACCAAAGACGGCGTCCTGTATTCCGAGAAAGCGGCGCGCTGAGATGACGGTCGATCAAAAGAAGCCCATTGCTACACAGGGCCGCGCGGGAGACCAGACATGACCGACCGCTACGCCGTGTTCGGAAATCCGCTGAGCCACAGCAAATCGCCGCTGATCCACATGACTTTTGCGCGCGATGCCGGCGAGGATATCGACTATGGCAAGATCGAACCCGCGCTCGACTGCTTTGCCGCCAGTGTCGCGACGTTTCGAGCCGCGGGCGGACGCGGAATCAACATCACAGCACCCTTCAAACTTGAGGCTCATGCGCTGGCCACGCGGCGCATGCCTCGGGCGGATAGCGCCGGAGCGGCGAACTGCCTGAAGTTCGAAGGCGATGAGATCGTCGCGGAGAATTTCGACGGCATCGGCCTGGTGCGGGACATCGAACGAAACCTAGGTGTTCCGCTCGCGGGGAGGCGCGTATTGATGCTGGGGGCAGGCGGCGCGGCGCGTGGGGCTATGTTACCTATTCTTGAAGCGAGGCCCGCGCAGCTAACCATCGCCAATCGCACGCGCTCCAAGGCTGACGCCTTGCAGAGCCAGTTCGCGCCGTTCGGCAAGATCGATATCAAGAACCCCGCCGATGTGGGACATTCATCGTTCGAAATTGTCATCAACGCCACGTCAGCTAGCCTGCGCGGCGAGCTGCCGGCATTCGCTGCGGGCGCAGTAGAGCCGGGTTGTCTTGCCTACGAGCTCGCTTACGGCAAGGGGCTGACGCCATTTCTGCAGTTCATGCGATCAGCGGGCGCGGGTGGGCTTGCCGATGGCGTCGGGATGCTGGTCGAACAGGCAGCCGAAGCGTTCGCGTGGTGGCGCGGGGTCCGTCCCAAGACACCATCGCTGATCGCTGATCTGACAATACCGCTGGCGTGAAACCGCGAGGTCGACCGCGGTAGCTTGTTTGAGAATAGCGGGATCCGGGGGCAAGACCGGACCCGAGAAAGATGGTTGCAGGAGGACAAGCGCTCGTGAACTACAAGCTCGATTTCGGACCCGTGATCGACGGCCTGCCCAACCTGCTGTGGGGCAGTGCGGGCACGCTCGGCCTCGCGCTGTCTGGGATGCTGCTTGCGATCGTGATCGGAATCGGTGGCGTCGTGCTGCGGGATTCGCATATCCGGCCATTGCGCTGGCTCGTGATCGCGTTCGTCGAACTGATCCGCAATACACCATTCTTGGTCCAGATCTATTTCATTTTCTTCGCGCTGCCGCTTGCCGGGGTGCGGCTCAATCCCACTGTGACCGCAATCATCGCACTCGGCATCAATGGCGGCGCCTATGCCATCGAGATCATCCGGGGTGGCGTGCAATCAATCAACAGAGGACAGGTTGAAGCCGGGCTCGCGCTCGGTCTCCACAAGGCGCAGGTCTTCAGGCTAATCGTTCTCAAGCCGGCGCTACGTGCAATCTATCCGTCGCTCACCAGCCAATTCGTTCTGCTGACGCTGACGACCAGCGTCGCCGCGGCGATCTCCGCCTATGAACTGACCTCGGTCGCGCAACGGATCGAGTCCGACTCGTTCCGCAGCTTCGAGATCTACGGCACCGTCACGCTGTTCTATTTCGTGATGTCCTGGCTGGTGATGAGCTTGTTTCGCTTCATCGGCAAGCTCAGCTTCGACTACCCGATCAAGTAGGGGAGAAGACCGTGGGCACCGGCGAGCTCCTATTTCTTCTGAAAGGCCTGCAATGGACGGTGGCGCTGTCGGCGATTGGCTTTTTTTGCGGCGGCATCACGGGTCTTGCCGTCGCACTTGCGCGAACGTCCGGTTCCTCCGTCACCGAGCGCCTGACCGGCGGCTACATCGCCCTGTTCCAAGGTACGCCGCTCCTGATGCAGTTGTTCGTGGTCTACTATGGACTTGCCCTGATCGGTCTGAAGCTGGATGCCTGGGCAGCAGTGGCCATTGGCTTCACACTGCACGCCAGTGCCTATCTTGGCGAAATCTGGCGCGGCTCGATCGAGGCGGTGCCGAGAGGGCAGACCGAGGCCGCGAAAGCGCTCGGGCTTGGCTATATGGCGAGGACCAGGAATGTGGTGCTGCCGCAGGCGCTGCGCATCTCGCTGCCTGCAACAATCGGGTTCCTGGTCCAGCTGATCAAGGGCACGTCGCTCGCCGCGATCGTCGGTTTCACCGAACTCACCCGCGCGGGCAGCATTGTCTCCAATACAGTTTTCAAGCCCCTGCTCGTATTCGGCATCGTCGGGGCGCTGTATTTCGGACTTTGCTGGCCGCTGTCGCTGTTCGGCGCGCATCTTGAACGCCGCTTTGCAGCGGCCCAGCGCTGAGTAGATGAGGCGGCACATGATTTTCCAAGTCGCAACAAGAAAGACCAAAAGAGGAGACACCATGATTGGTACCATGACCACTAAACTTCATCGCAGGCATGTTCTGCTGGCGGCAGCATCGCTGCTCGTCGCCACTGCCTTCATCAGCCAGTCTGCAGTTGCGCTGACCCCGGCCGAGATCAAGGCCAAGGGCAAGCTGGTCGTCGGCATCCAGGGCGACAACCCGCCATGGGGCTTCGTCAACTCCAGCGGCAAGCAGGAAGGTTTCGATGCCGACATCGCCGAACTGTTCGGCAAGGAACTGGGCGTTCCTGTTGAGTTCGTGCCCCTTGCAGTCGCCAACCGGATTCCGGCGTTGACGACGGGACGCGTCGATATCCTGTTCGCCACCATGGCCATGCTGCCGGATCGCGCCAAGGCGGTTCAGTTCAGCAAGCCCTACGTCGCCAATACAATGGGCTTGGTCGCCGCCAAGACGACCGAGATCAAAACCAACACGGATATGGGCAAGTTCGTGATCGGCGTGCCGCGCTCCAGCGTGCAGGATACGCAGGTCACCAAGAACGCGCCGGAAAGCACAACGATCCGCCGGTTCGATGATGATGCGGCCACGATCCAGGCGTTGGTGTCCGGCCAGGTGCAGGCGATTGGTTCCAACATGTTCTACGTTGACCGGCTGAACCAGGCCACTCCCGGCACTTACGAGACCAAGCTGGAGTTCACGCGGCTCTACAACGGCGCCTGTACGCGCCTGGGCGAGAAGGAGTTGAATGCCGCGGTCAACGCATTCATCGAAAAGATCCGCAGCAACGGTGATCTCGCCAAGATCACCAAGAAATGGATGAAGCAGGACCCGGTGCAATTCCCGACCAGCGTCGAGGGCGTTCCGTTCGAGGTCAACTGATACTGATCACAACCAGGACAGAAGCGATGACGAGCCAGTCCGCAATCGACGCCGCCGAGCCATCCACGCCGATGATCGTGATGGAGGGTGTCGAAAAATGGTATGGCTCGTTCAAGGCTTTGTCCGACATCAACCTGTCGGTCCGGGCCGGCGAAAAAATCGTGCTCTGCGGGCCGTCGGGGTCGGGCAAGTCGACCCTGATCCGATGTATCAATCATCTTGAAAGCTACTCACGCGGCCGAATCCTGGTGGACGGCATCCTGGTTGACGACGATCCGAAGAAGATCGACGCGGTCCGCAGTGAGGTCGGCATGGTGTTTCAGCAGTTCAATCTGTTTCCGCACATGACGGTGCTGGCCAACTGCATGCTGGCCCCTATGCGGGTGCGGCGAGCCAGCAAGGCGGCGGCTGAGGCAACTGCGAAACGCTTGCTCGACCGGGTGAAAATCCTCGACCAGGCGGACAAATATCCGGCCCAGCTGTCCGGCGGTCAGCAGCAGCGGGTCGCGATCGCGCGGGCGCTCTGCATGGAGCCCAAGGTGATGCTGTTCGACGAGCCAACGTCGGCGCTCGATCCCGAGATGGTGAAAGAGGTGCTCGATACCATGATCGGTCTGGCCGACGACGGGATGACGATGATCTGCGTCACCCACGAAATGGGATTTGCCCGGCGCGTGGCTGACCGCGTGGTGTTCATGTCGAACGGCGGGGTCGTGGAGGAGGCCGCGCCCGAGGAGTTCTTCAAGAATCCTCAGCATCTGCGAACCAGAAAGTTTCTCGGCGAAATTCTGGCCGGACACTGATTCCATCATCGAACGGCTTCTTTTTCCGGTTCGCCGCAGTGCGGCTCGTGCGCTTTTGATGACCGCCTCGGCCATGCCGATCAGTTCGCGATATGTCGTGGTTTGCTGATCCTGACGCTGCCTTGTGGTCATCCGTTGAAGCTCTTGCATCCGGCGCCGCGGCGAGCTGACCGATCAGGCGCGTGACGACGCGAACGACATCCCACAACAACGTGCTGTCGGTCAGGTGATGAATGTCGGTCTGCACCACCGTGGTGTCGACGCGCAGCTTTTGGCCGTCCTCCAGTCCGAGGTCGACCGCCGCCTGCACCACCAGATCATTGACTGCCCTGAGCGTCTCGGGCGTCAGCCGGACGAAGCCGCGGTGGAATGCATCGTGTTGAGGCACCGGCAGGCAATAGAAGTCCGTGAACTGACGCAGGGTGCATGGCTCACTTGATCTTCTTTGAGCCTCGTCCAACTTAACGGTCGGGATTGATCGATGGGTTCTCGCACCGGCTAGCGGCGACGAAAGACAAGAGAACATGCCCAGAGTGGCATTGTCGTACGGCTAAAGCAAAGTCGAGCGCATCAACCCCAACCGCCAGCGAAAGGACCGTCGATCGATTTGGCGGTGTTCGGGTGCCTTCGTCGAGCGATCAAGGCCTCGCGATATGCTCAAGCCAAAGCAAGGAGGGCTGGTATCATGCCCATTGTTCAAAGTCATATTAGCGCGTTGTTTTGAAAGCACAAAAGCTCTTTGCGAACGGTCAAATCCCGATTCCCATTCCGTCAAAATCTGCCGCTCTTGAATTCACACGAAAATTTCGAACTTTGCGGGCTCCGCGCTTTCCACGGGATCGCGGCGACCGTTGCCCGACTGGATCGGCACCGATGCGGGTGTGCTCAGCTTCCTGGGCGGGAGGCCGAAGGCGCTCGTCTGCGACAGCTCGCTAAATAATCGTTTGGCCAGTTCGGCTCTGGCCAAGCCAACTTGGCCTCTGGTCGAAAGACGTTCGGCATTAGCCGCGACCCGTTCCCGAAATCGATCGATCACATCGATGGCGGTCGCGCCGCACAACAGTCTTACGCCAACCTCGACGACCGCGTCGATCTTTTCGCTCACCATGAGATAGGATTCGTGCTGTGCGTCGACACCGCCACCCGCAAACTTTGCGACACGTAGACCAATCACCTCACTCGATTCCAGCGCCAGTAATGTAACGGTGAACCATGGTCCAAACATAGGATCTCCTATTGCCGTTGATCGGGACGAGCCATCCAGCACCAAGCCTTCCGCTGCGCCTAAGCCTTCCGAATTTGGTTATCACCCGTTCTCTGGTGTCAGGCGAATGCTGTGAGCACCGCCGCGAGTTGTTCCGTCACAACGTCAATCGGCTGCAATCCATCGACGATCTTGAGCAGTCCTCGCGACCGGTAGTATTCGGTGACGGGGGCGGTTTGCGCGCGGTATGCCTTCAGCCGGGTTTTGAACACTTGGGGGTCATCGTCACGGCGCATAGAATGGCCTCGATTTGCCGTTTCCGTAGCACGGCCCTTGATCCGGACCAGAAGCACGCCTTCGTCGACCTCGAGTTCGAGGACAGCGTCGAGCCCAATTCCCCTGGCTGTCAGCTCCCGATCAAGGGCCTCTGCTTGCGGCACGGTCCGAGGAAAGCCGTCGAGCACAAAGCCGCTCGCCGCGTCCGCATGGTCAATTCGATCGGCGACAACTGCGATGACGATCTCGTCAGGCGCGAGCTCGCCACGGTCCATGATATGCTTGGTACGCAACCCCAGAGGCGTCCCAGCTGCGACCGCCTCACGCAGCATATCCCCGGTCGACAATTGCGGGATGGCAAAGCGTTTGGCGATTCTCGTCGCCTGGGTGCCTTTTCCGGCGCCCGGTGGCCCCAACAGAACCAGTCTCATCTGACAACTCCCCTGCGCAATCGGTCCTAACTAACGATTCTTGATCAGTTCATCGACCACCGCCGGATCGGCGAGCGTCGACGTGTCGCCGAGCGCACCAAATTCGTTCTCCGCGATCTTGCGCAGGATACGGCGCATGATCTTTCCGGAGCGGGTCTTTGGTAATCCCGGAGCAAACTGGATGACATCTGGCGCCGCAATCGGACCGATTTCCTTGCGCACCCACGCAACGAGTTCCTGGCGCAGCGCCGGTGACGGCTCGCTGCCGGCCATCAAGGTGACGTACGCATAGATGCCCTGTCCCTTGATCTCGTGCGGAAAGCCGACGACGGCAGCTTCGGAGACATCCTTGTGCGCAACGAGGGCGCTCTCCACCTCCGCCGTCCCCATCCGGTGGCCCGACACGTTGATGACGTCATCGACGCGGCCGGTGATCCAGTAATAACCATCAGCATCGCGGCGACAGCCATCGCCGGTGAAATACTTTCCTGGATAGGTCGTGAAATAAGTCAGCATGAAGCGCTCATGATCACCATAGACCGTGCGCATCTGGCCCGGCCAGGAGTCGGCGATGACGAGATTTCCCTCGCACGCTGCCGTCAGCACGGCGCCGCCCGCATCCACCACTTCCGGCATGACCCCGAAAAACGGAAGTGTTGCCGAGCCAGGCTTCAGTGCTATGGCGCCTGGAAGCGGCGTGATCATTATCCCACCAGTCTCAGTTTGCCACCAGGTGTCGACGATCGGACACCGTTGATCCCCGACCACGCGGTGATACCATTCCCACGCTTCCGGATTGATCGGCTCGCCTACGGACCCGAGCAGGCGCAGCGAGGCGCGGCTGGTTCGCTTGACCGGCTCCTCGCCCGCTGCCATGAGCGAACGGATCGCGGTCGGCGCGGTATAAAAGATGTTGACCTGGTACTTGTCGACAACCTCCCAAAACCGCGATGTCGACGGATAATTGGGGATGCCTTCGAACATCAGCGTGGTCGCACCGTTGGCCAGGGGGCCGTAGACGATATAGCTGTGGCCGGTGACCCAACCGACATCGGCCGTACACCAGTAGACGTCACCGTCGTGGTAATCGAACACATACTGATGCGTCATTGACGCGTAGACGAGATATCCGCCTGTCGTGTGGACGACCCCTTTGGGCGCGCCCGTCGATCCCGACGTGTAGAGGATGAACAGGGGATCCTCGGCGTTCATCTCGGCAGGCGCACATTCGGCGGACGCCCGCACCACCTCGTCCTCGTACCAGACATCGCGGCCATCGACCCAATCGATCCTGCCGGCGGTGCGTTTGACCACGATCATCGTTTGCACGATGTCCGGTGCTTTCCTTGCTGCCGCGTCGGCATTGGCCTTCAATGGGACTTTGCGCCCGCCTCGCAGACCCTCGTCCGCCGTGATCACGACTTTCGAGCCACATCCCTCAATGCGTCCGGCAAGTGCATCCGGCGAAAAACCTCCGAACACGATTGAATGGATGGCGCCGATCCGTGCGCAGGCCAGCATGGCAAAAGCGGCTTCCGGAACCATGGGCAGATAGATCGTGACCGTATCACCCTTCTCCACACCATGGCTCTTCAACACATTTGCAAGACGGCAGACGTTTTCATGCAATTGCCGATACGTGATGCGCCTCGAATCGCTCGGATCGTCTCCTTCCCAAATGATCGCGGTCTGGTTTTCGCGGGTCGCCAGATGTCGGTCGATGCAGTTCGCCGACACGTTAGTGGTGCCATCCTCGAACCATTTTATGGAGACCCTGCCGGGATCAAAGCACGTATTCTTGACCTTGGTGTAAGGCTTGATCCAGTCAATTCGCCTGCCGTGATGCCCCCAGAACGTATCCGGGGCCGAGATCGAGAAGGTATACATATCGCGATACTCCTGCGCATTCGCATGAGTCCGCGCCACCCAGCTGCTGGGGACTTCGTAGGTCAATCTTTCCAGGTTTGCTGAAGCGCCCATTATGATATCCCGTTCCTGCCATTCGGCGGCTCAATCAATACAAACGGCGACGGCGATCGCCGACATCCCCACTCAAGTGTCACGCAGAAGACTGCAGTGCGCCCTGGTCTAACGAACATATCCGCGAGCGCGTCAAGAATCGTACCCCGCGGCCGTTGTCGAGGGAGAACATGGCCGCGACGATCCGCGCGATCACCTCGAGCGCCGCCGGTGTTGCCGAAACCTTTTCGTTCAACGATGCCTCCGTGGGGAGAGGTAAAAAAGACCGACGCGGGCGAACGCGACCGCGTCGGGCAGTCGAGGGAGCCGGAATCAGAAGAAGCCGAGTTTCTTCGGGCTGTAGCTGACCAGCATGTTCTTGGTCTGCTGATAGTGATCCAGCATCATCTTGTGGGTTTCACGACCGATGCCAGATTGCTTGTAGCCGCCGAACGCCGCATGCGCGGGATAGGCGTGATAGCAATTGGTCCAGACCCGGCCGGCCTGGATGGCGCGCCCGAAGCGGTAGAGCCGGTTGGCGTCGCGGCTCCAGATGCCGG
>Ga0307509_10007322_pt1 | contig 14477 bp, 4 predicted proteins | sample 10_EM_MG_FD_202245 | JGI IMG/M metagenome (GOLD analysis project Ga0307509, IMG submission 202245) | Populus trichocarpa ectomycorrhiza microbial communities from riparian zone in the Pacific Northwest, United States - 10_EM | ecosystem: Host-associated > Plants > Roots > Unclassified | place... | reverse complement strand
GATTTTTTTTACTTATATTAATGTTTTTTATAGCCTTATTCCTCGAATAAATAACATCGAGAGGATGAAAATATATCTCATGTTTTTTAATTATTATTTTATTAAAAAAAAGTATAGAATATAACTAATAATACGGGTTTTTACTCGTATGTATCAAAATCAAATCAAGATCGGATTTTACAATTTGCATTTGTACTACAAAGATCTAGATGTAATTATTAACTTGATTCTAAAGAACACTGCTGGGCATCATCATATGAACATATGATTAGTTGTTTGCATATACATAGACAAATTGACTCCAAATTCAAAACAAAGAATTCTTTTGTTTTCTTAAATAGGGAAAGTGTTTGGAAATTTAAGGTCTAGTGGGCAATAGACTAAAATCAATCAAAGTCCAGAAGTAATTAATTATTAATTAAAATCCCGTGGAAATCGCAAAGTCAAACATGATATGGCCTTGAGGGAGTTTTGGTTTCCCTAAAAGGGGTCATAGCTCTAACGCACGCCATTAATCCCTTTTCATCACATATATTTATATTGATACTCTATTACTCTATTTTAGTTGTCATTAGTGCACTAATTAATCACACAAAATATATTTAAAATCATTTATATATTCCTAAATAACATCTAATTCAATCTTGTATAAAGTCACCTCCTAACCCCTTCTTTCCATTTGCCAATTATATTCATCATCTCTTTCTCTTCTGTCCTCTCATCTCTCTCACTGGACATGGAAGCAGAAGGATACTGTGACACAAGACTCGGGCTTGGACTAGGTGGTGATAACCATGAGCCATGGCCACAGAAAAAGAAGGAGAAGCCGGTGGTACGTTTAGACCTCTCATTTACACTGTGCCCGAAAAACGATGCCATGGATATGGATCATCATGACAAGGCAGATGGGATATGTTTCAAGTCTGAAGAAGATGAAGAATATGGAATTAAGAGACGTGATAATTCCATTGATAGTAACATCGATGGTTCTGGTAGAAAGAAACTCAGGCTTACAAAAGAGCAATCCAGCTTGCTCGAGGAGAGCTTCAGAAGGCATACCACTCTTAATCCGGTACCCTTTTGAGCAGCTCTTCTTGTCCTTTTCTTTTCTTTTCTCTTCCTTGGGCAGTTACTTCTGGCTATCCTGCTAAAAGCAACACAAATTTTCCATCTCTTGATCTTGATAAGATATCAGAAAATTAAAATAATATATGTTTCTTTTTTTTTAATATATCATTAATTATTGTAAGTACTTATGATTAATAAATATATTATAGTTTGGAAACTTTAATTTTTAAAATAATTACAAAGTTCTCCATGCATGAACTTTTTATAAATCCTTGATCCTGCTATCAAAAACTTCAAATTAGGATGCCTGTAATATTTGCTTTGTTTATTATTTGTCTTTTTGTTTAATTACCTCTTGTTATTTAATTTATTAATTATCCAGTGGCTTGATGAAATATTCACAACGTGCATGCAGGCTCAAAAGCATTCACTTGCCGAGCAATTGAATTTGAAGCCAAGACAAGTTGAAGTTTGGTTTCAGAACAGGAGAGCACGGTATAACTCAGTTTGTACATTAAATTAATTCCACGATATCTTTGTTTTTTTGTCTGTCGGTTTCTTTTGGGTTTTCAGTTTCTTTTCTATAGTTAAAACTACTCGCTCCCAATAATGACAACAAAATAATAACATGCAGGACCAAGCTGAAGCAAACAGAGGTAGACTGTGAGTTCTTGAAAAAATGTTGTGAAAGTTTAAGCAATGAGAATAGAAGATTGAAGAAAGAACTGCAGCAGTTAAGGTCACAGAAAATGGGACGATCATCACCATTATACACTCAGCTTGCCAAGGAAGGCACAAGCACAATGTGTTGTTCTTCATGTAAAGGAAAGTATCACGACTAACGAGCAAAATGTAGCGGTTTTTGACATGGTCCATAAGAGCTAGTAAGCAATTTTAATTAATTGCAAAGCGGCTATAATGGCGGTAGAAAATTAATGATTTTAGTAGGTTTATTATAGACGAGAAATTGTTATCAACACTACTTGGTGTAAATCAGCTATTAGTCAGATCAATTAAAATGCCAAATAATTTGAAGTGTGGAATGGTTGAAGGGGGCAGGGTACTGTGCCCCGAGTCTTCTACTGAATAGAAAAGAGAGCTTGTGGTAGAATAACAGAACAATTTGCATTGTTTGTGGAATTCTGTGGGAATTAAATTGATCAACATCCTTCTACACGGCTTGATTTTGACCAAATTGATCTCTTATATTCTCTTCTCTCTCTCTTCCAAATGTTGAAAAGTACCTATTATATTTATATAAAAAGTTATTAAACTCAAACCGGTATATGATTCAATTCGTAGATTAAACAGGTAAACTCAGATTTTTTAAAAAATAATATTATTTTAAAATTAAAAAAAAAATCAAAATAATATCATTTAGAAAAATTAAAAAAATCAAGTCAAGTTCTAACAAAATCAATTAGATTTAACCGGGTCAACTTTTATCTAATTTAATTTGAAATCCAATCCATATCATATAGCAGATCAACAAGTCACAAAATTAATCTGTCAATTTAATAGCATTGCTTGTATGTTGGTAAGTATATATAATTATTATTATGTTGTTGTTAATAATAAAAGGAGATGTTTTAAAAAAAACAATTTGTTATAAATACATGAATTACGGTAGAAACAATCTGTTTAAAGTTAAACTTAAAAACAAAAAATAATTTGAAAATATTCTGATAGTTAATTAAAAACCTTAAAAAAAAGGGATATAATAAAGTTACTTAAAAGTCCACAAGAGGTGTTCGAAGCGGTATGAGGTATAAAAAGCTTAGGACAATCATGATCGTTAATGCCACGGTGGGGTTTGAATCAAGGGCGAATAAAGGGCAGAGCAAGAAAAAAAAATTAAGGAATTTAAATTAAAAGAATTATTTTAAAACGATTAAAATTTAAGATTTTTTACTATTAAAATTATAAACATTATTAAAAAAAGACTATAAAACATTTTTTTAAGGCCGGAGCCCTTACCAGTCCCCTGCTTTCGCCACTAGTTTGAATGATTATTAGCCTTAATTTTTCTTGTTTTCATGAATATTTTTGTTATTGAGCAATCGCACAAAATTGACTCAAAATCAATGTACGAAAATGATTAAAGTTTTAGTGAAACTTTATTTGGGACATTTACATAAATGATTTTTCCAATTAATACAACAAGTGATGGATTTCTTATCTGTTTATGTGCTGCCATGAAAAGAAAAATAAATCGACATTATGTATTTCATAATGAGGCTACGTTTTAATTGAGAGGAAAATTCATCGAAGCTTCTTTTAAGAAGAAAACTAAAACAAAAAAAAAAATTATCATACTAAGTTCCATAATATTAAGTGGCAATGCAAGGAAATAGATATAGTCAAAGTTGTCTTTCCTTGAATCCCCTACATTAAAAAAATAAAAAATAAAAAATAAAATAAAAAAGAAGAAGAAGAAGAAGAAGAAGATAAGTCAGGCAACCATCTAGGTGGTGGCCTAGTGGTAAGAGCTTGGGACTAAGAGGTTTGCTCCCTCTGTGGTCTCAGGTTCAAGTCCTGTGGTTGCTCATATGATGGCCACTGGAGGCTTACATGGTCGTTAACTTCAGGACCCGTGGGATTAGTCGAGGTGCGCGCAAGCTGGCTCGGACACTCATATTAAACTAAAAAAAAAAAAATAAGTCAGGCTGTCACCATATGTCAAAAGGGAAAAGATAGAATTTTAAAATATTAATTAAAATGTTTAGATTCTGTTTCTTGTGGAAAATATTTGTTTGAAAACTATTTTTTATTTTTTAATTAAAATAAATACTGAAAAATAAATTAATAAAAATCATATGTTAGTCAACTGTTGAATAGTATCTATTTAGAAAAAAAAAACATATTTTAATATCAAGAAAAGAGAGAAGATTCTTCTTAGCAATATTAACTTATTATATGTATCAATACCACCATGACACTCACCATATAACCACCGTTCATCATCACTCCACTATTACAGCCACTACAATCACTATTTTATTTTTAATATTTTTAATGTAATTATTATTTTATTATCATCTCATCATAATCTTCTACCACTAATATGTACTACCATCTCCACATCACCGTCATCAATCACGATTTTATTACTAAAATAATAATTATTTTATCATTATCTCATCGTAATCAGTAACATTATTACTAATTATCACTTCTTATACTATAATAATCATTTTAATCACAAACATTGCAATTTTTCTTATCTTATTACCATTATACAAAAATCATTAATGAAAAATAATTTATTTTACAGAAAAATACATTTCAAAAATGAAAAATAACTTATTTTTTAAAAAAGTGTTTTTCATGAAAATAAAAATATATATTCTTTATAAATAAGACTAACTATTGAAATAAAGGAATGTACGAGTGAAAACCATTCTCTCAACAAGACTATAAACAAGAACTTTGTTAGCTATTTCTTCTTCCATAATTAATTAACACTAGTTGATTAATGTTTTTTTTGTATTTTAAAAGTATTTTAGAAAAAAATTTAAAAAAAAATTTTTTTTCTTCAAATTAATATTTTTTAGTGTTTTTAGATCATTTTAATGTGCTAATTTTAAAAAAATAAAAAATATGATTTTAATATATTTATAAATAAAAAACACTTTGAAAAACAATCATCAATTACACTTCTAATAGTTAAAGTAACCGGAAAAAAACAGATAATTGATAATTACTAACAACTCCCATGTCAATTCCAAGAGGGTATCTTCGTATAAATTCCTAACTATTCCTTACATGTAATGCTGAATAAATTAAATCTTCCTTAATCTAAGTGGATGCTTGAAGGATCAAATTAAATCTGGGAATCTTATTTGGAGGTTTCAAGTCTAAGAACAGGATCATCCCTCGTATATAGTCCAAGCTTATTAGGCCTTTTGTTTAGACAAGAAAAATAATAATAATAATAATAATAATACTGCCTTTAACCACACAATTGATTACATCATTGTCTGCGCTAAAAAAAAATTATTGTTCAAACTAAAACAAAAAACAATAAAAAAGAAGAAAGTTCTTATAATATTGTTCAATATCAAATACTATTGCCAACAAAAAAAAAATGAAAAAAAATAAAAAATAAAAAAATTGTTCATTGACATGAGCGACACGAATGAGTGCTTAATCCATACCAGAAAATTTAATATGGTGTGCCTAATGGAAGGTGCACTGCCCCAATCTCTTCAGCCCCACCCACCTTTAGGCCATGAGTGCCGAAGTAATCCACCAAAATTACAATAAGCTAAGTTGCATTCATTCCTTAGGTATCATATATAGACTAAGGTCCCCTAAAATTCCCAGTTTCAAGGGGGTGACATTATTAATAAATGATGCTCCTAATTAATTAGTAAATAATTTCAACCGTATAATTAATTGATCCTAATTATTAGTAGCACATGCCTTGTCCAAATTATTTGCTGATAGCTTCTTGAAACCCTTGGAATGTAGTGGAATTTATATGATTTAATTCAGTTCTAATTATCAAGTCGTGGTAGGTTTAGTTTCTTTAATTTCCTTGTAATCTAGTTTAACAACCTATAGAGCAGGCTAATTAAGTCAATGAAACCAAACTCGAACAATATTGTACTTCCATTCAATTGAGGAATTCTAAAGGGATTTATTTTTTCAAATGGTAAAGTATATCTGATGCATGCAGACAAAAACAACATAAAAAACATAACCAGTAAGAACAACATAAAATACCGTGTTAAATAAGGTTATTACATAAAAACCTTAATTCAAGATTTTACTATTTAATATTTTTTTAATTAAAACTCAATATCACCGGCTACTAGCCATTTTAATTAAAAAAAGTGAATTAAATTATTAAAATTAATAGATTAACTAATTACCTAATATATAATTATTGTTTCTAAACTACTTCAATATTTCTAGAACTCATCAACATTCTAAATTATTTTTATATATATTATTGGAATATGCATGGGTTCGGCAAGCCTATTTCAATTAGCATTTAATTAATTACACGAAAAAATAATATAAACGATTCATTATATAAGACAAAGGAATTCACTCCCATAATTATGAAGTCTGACTTCAGCATCTAATTTTTCTTTATCATAATAAAGATTGCTTAATAAGTTGCTACATCATTAATAAGGTTGGCACCATGACGCCTACCATGATTATAACTTCTATTAATCCTCCATCAAATCAAATTGATGTAGAACTATAGAGGCTAAGTCGTAAAATTGAGTTAGTTGAGGGACCAAATTTATTTTTTAAAACAATAAAGGGTATTTTCAAACCAGCTTGCATATCAATCAAAATTAAATTCTCTTTCCGAAGGATCTTATATATGCACCCTTCAAATCGAACGTGTTTGGAAGTGTATGGTTGTTTTTCAAAGTGTTTTTTCATTTGAAAATGTATAAAAATAATATTTTTTTTATTTTTAAAAAATTATTTTTGACATCAGCACATCAAAATGATCTAAAAACACCAAAAAAATTAATTTAAAACAAAAAAAATTAATCTTTTTCAAAAACACTTTTGAAACACAAAAAGAATTAGAGCATTAGTATATTTAGAAAAACTTAATAAACTCACCTACATGCTAGCATAAAGGTTTTGGTGCAGATTGGTCAAACGAGTGATGGTTCTGTGAAGCAAGTTATGGATCTGTCATTCATCATGCAAAAAGTCTAAACAGATTTATTTATCTAAATTTTTTTTGTTAACATCAAACTAACAATTTAATATGAATAAGTTATAAAGTTTTATCTTATTATTAGATCAGACTTAAATTTTTATAAATAATTTTACAGGTTTAGTTTTATAGAAGGTCTAGCTATAGAATTATCCTATGATAATATTGTTTGAAACAATTTTTTTTAATTTTATTTTCTGTTTAATTTCAAATTCTATATTATGTTTCCTTTTCTATTTATAGTCTTTTATCTTGTAAATATCAATTTTTTTTTTATCTATTTAAAGATTTGTAAAATCTTCTAGACAAGCACATGAGATTATAGACAACTATTTAGAAATAAAATATGGATTAAGGTTCCTGTGTGAAAACCCTTTTTAAATTCATTCTTGCTTGTTGTCTTTTTGTCGTTTTTATATTTCCATCAACATTAGGTGTGAACCTAGAAAATCTAGAAAGTGATCGTTGTAATTAATATATGCCATTTTCAAGTATCCTTGTTTAAATCCTCCTTCATAACATTATATTCGGTACTATGCGAAATACCTGGTCAGGAAAGGATTTATATTCAAAGACTAGTTCAAAAATATTCTCCATCAAGACCAAGAAAATATATATATAAACACAAACGTGAAGAATAAGAATATTGGAATTATAACATGTTTATTATTTACAAGCATGAGATAAGTCAAATTTCTCTTGTTAGAAAATAAGCAGCATGTCAACGTTTCTTGGAAGCTTTTCGTTCTGTTCACTTGTTTTGCTATTTAGTTAGTGAAGATCATTGGATAAACTAAGTCCAGATCTTAACCCAAAATGACAGCAATCATTCCTGTTGTTACCTGGTTGACTTTTCTTGCGGGCAAAAAACGAAATATTATACCAAGAATAAAAAGGCAGATTGACCAAGCAGCTGAAACTACAATGTGATTATATATGATGGACCCATGTTTCATGGTCCAGGGCCGAGAAGCGGAGTCTGGTGGCAACAGCTTTAAGCTAAGGCATTATTTCGTGGAAACCTTCTCAGAAAAAGGCCCACCACAGAAGCAACCTCAAGTGTTGAAGAGGCAAGACCAGATGTGGTAAAACTTCTCGAATCATCAGTAAACCTTTCACATATGCATATATGTTTATATATATGTATGTATATATCATGCACCAATAAATGGTTGTAAGAAAAAATATTTTTCCATGACTTGCAAATCCAGAATTCACATTGCAAGTCTTGTACAACACAAAACTTGGAATTCTCCGTACCTAGTCAAAGTAAAACTATAAAAAAGATTTCCCTGTTTAAAATGGGAAGCGAAGATTGCTGTTTCAACTCTTGGAAACTGTTTGTTGAAGCAAAGTTGCATATATCAGCTCATTCCATGCATCAGGGACGCCTGGAACACACCAATGGCTGCAGTCTTGGCGCCTTGTTGAAACCTTTATCCCTGCAGTTGCGTTCTTGCCAAAGATTGATGGATGTCCATCCTTTCGAAAATTGGTCAACCTTGTCACATTTAGTAGTGTAACTGGATTCTTCATTTCCTGGATTACCTCCTCTACTATCTTCATTTTGACAGGATAGTTGTTGAGAATTGCCCCACTTAAAACTGGTTCAGTCTCCCCATTGCATGTCCCTCCTGAATCCCAGTCCCCACCTCTGCTTGTTGGAAATAATGTAGAAAGGAATAAATAATTGAGTATTCATAACTGTTTCAACAAAACATTTGCTTTCTTCAAGAAAAGTTCCGAATATAGAACGAGTGACGGAGACGATCTAAGCTGTGACTACTAATTAACAGACTCCAATATTAAATAACCGAGTTTTCCACATTTCTTAATGCCGAAGAAAAGGAAAATTGAGTAAAATATACTCTCTCCTCTATCCTGTTTATAACATAAACAAAGTCTAGGGATGAAAGCTCAGTTGGAAAAAAACTGAAGCAAAAATGTACCTGAAATGGGCTGAGGAGTATCCACGATAGAACACTAACTGCTTTTTCGGATCCACATTTTGGTCAATCCATTTTGCCCAGGTCTTCAGAGCCCTTCTGTAAGCCTCAACTGCATCAAACTTTGGATAGAGATAGTCACCTTCTTTATAGTAATTTTTCCTGCACAATTAAGCAGTATCTGTAACCTTCTTATTGCAAGTTCTAGACACACACACAAATACTTAAGAGAGAGCAAACACTTGATAGACACAACCTGCAAGGACATACTTTACTGAATGGGACTTGTACCATTATGATTTCATAGTTAAAACACATGCTTAGATATTTATAAATCAACTAAACTAAATAATCTGGATACAAGCTAAGGTTCATACAAGAGAATTTTCCAGCAATATGCAGGGCATAGAATCGTTACCAGAAGGGACTAATTTCTGGTCTCAAAAATAGGTAAAAAGCGATTCCTACACAAATCTCACCTTTTCTTTTTGTTCAATACTAATTTCGATGTTTTTTTGCTATTAACACCAAAAGGAAAAACAGAGGACCAAAGTCGCTCTCAAACTAGAAATAGCAGAGCGGGTGCCATTTAACCTAATTAATAAAGCCACTTGGTGATGTCCCAATAGTCCAGAGTTAAACCCCACTCACATATTTGTTAAGAAAGAAAAATCTCATTCCACATCAATGGGAGGGATCATGGGAGTGGGAGGATTGCCATTGCCATTCAACCTAACTACTGGACCAAAAAGAGCAGAGAGAAATAATATGAACATGGAAAAATACTATCCTGTTTTAATGATATAACAAATCCACAATTTAAGTGGTATCACAATTCAAAATATAATGACAACAATTCAAACATACCCTCGAGCTGTCTTTCCATGAGCCCACCAGTGCCCAGTATTAAAAACCAGAATGTCAGCCCTCTTCCATCGGCCAGCTGTCTTGTCAATTACATCTATAGATAAAGTTGGATTTGAGCTTCCTTGTGCATTTATGCGCACCCCTTCTTTCACAAGGAAATGTGACCTCACAAATTCCACAGTACACTCATAATCCTGCCCAAGCACCTATTAACATCATCAACCTGTTTTTTTTTTTTTTGGGAAGAATAAACAATGACGACATGCTGTATTTACAAATTATGTTTTTATGAATTGATTGTTGTATATCCGGATGGACTCTTGTGGATTCCAATGAGAGAGAGAATTCATGTGTAAATGACAAAACCCAGTTATGAAACCAATAAATTTTTTGAACGAGAAACAAATGATAAAATATTTATAAAGAAATTTTTTATGCAGGTACAGCAGTTTTATATTAAAATACATGCAAAATTTCAAAGTGTTTTCTAGAAGAAATGGATGATTCCCAACAAGGACAAGGTATCATTGCAGCCATGCACACCTATCACCATTCATATCTGTAACAAGTATGTGCTCAAGACAGAATGCATCAACTAAATTTTTGGAATGTTGCTGGCCTTTTCTGACCCTCTATCTTTGCTCAATTTAACTACTATAACATTGCTTAATGCTATATTCTGCTCTTGATAGAGGAGTAAACAATAGAAGCAGCATAAAGAAACTATTGAAGCAGTATAATTATATAAAAATATATGATTACCACAAATTTGAAAACATAGTAGCCTCTTCCCTTCGTTATCTTGTTGCCATGGATCTCAAACATTTTGCTCTTATCAGGCAGGCCTTCACGGAGGAGACATAGCATCGATTCAAACTGATTTCGATTCATGGAGTCTCCAACTAGCATGAGCCTCTTCCCTCTCAATCTTGTCAAGAAGTCTGTTGCATTAAACCTACGAGTGAAATGCGAATGCAGAAAAAGAATTGCATTTCTGATAAATATGTAACATTATTGAAAATAATGAGGCTCACCATAATGTAGTTAGTATGTATCCAATGTGGCCAAAATCACTTTTGCTTAAATAGTCTGGAAAAAATTGTCACATAGAGGAGAGCTAGGATTTATTAGTGGCAATGAATAGTCCAAGTTAAATAAGTGAATAAACACACACATGCATATATTTACACATACAGATTAACTGAAGACAGACACCATTATCTATACCCATTATGCTTCCATCATAATTAAGTATTATCCTACCTTATTTCCAAGGACTTGGACTCCAATTTCATTCTTATGTAAATGAATTTAAAGGAACGGATAGTTTTAAGAACCTTGGTGAACTTCTGCTTGAATGATGGGAATACATGATAAATTGTAAAACCAACGCAGAAGAAGGTGCTCTAGCATATAAAATCTCACTTGCACCACCAAAAAAGGTCCATAAAAAAGATGAAGAGAGAAAATAAGCACCGGGAGACTGAAGTTCCACTACACACATACTAGAATTAGTAAGCATTACACCAACAAACTCACTACTTACAACAGCAATATACAAGCTGTAGTAACCTAGGAAATAGCAAGATAATCTTGCAGCAAGCCACTAAGGTTGGGAAGTAGACGAGAGAAACATATGGAAAGACAAATAAGGCACAAGATTATTGATTGCAAAAGCAACCAGCGATCTCCATTTCTATAAATAATATCACATTGTCTCAAAGGCCAAAATTTTGCAATATCTCCTAAATCATGACATACAATTACATTGTGCACCTAAATAGACTATGAAAACAATTTAAGTAAAAAAATAAAAATAAGCACAAACCTTGGAAGATCACAATCATAAGGCTTCCAGCGCCATTTAAGATAATCAGAATCTTTCCTTCCATTGCCTTGGCAATCGAAGGCCTCATCAACATAAGGACAAGAACCAGCTTCATAAATCGGATACTCTTCATCTTTCACCCAAGTACCCATATAAAGATCACAACTTTTCAAACTCGCCATCAACTTATCATCACCATTACCATCCAAATCCGCACCTGTCTCCAAATTCCCATCTGGGTCCTTCTCGTTTTCACTAGAAACCTCCACATTTGTTGAGTTATCACTCGAACCCCCGCCAGACTCAAAATCCCCATCTGGGTTGTCTTTCTCATTTTCAGCAGACACCTCCACTTTAGTTGAATCATCACCAGTTTTGGACTCAATAGTCTCATTTCGAGAAACGGGTTGGTTAGTCGCTGAGTCAACTGGTTGTTCTGAGTCAGGAAGGGTGAAATTGGGGGAGGAAGTGAGGGAGGCAGTAGCTCTTTGTGGAAAGAAATCTCTGTAGAAAGAGAGAGAGGGCTCAAGAGCTCGTTTGTTGAAGAGGAAAACTGTTAAAAGGAATGAGACAAGGAATATTGAAGTTATTACAGCGTTGCGGTTGTTGAAAGAAGAGGAATTTGCCATGGTTTTGCTTTGCTGGATTTGGAGAACATGTTCTGTTGTTTCTGTTCTGTTTTCTTGTTGAAAGGAAAAAAAAGAAAGAAAAAAAAAGGAGGGATTTGTAGTTAGTTGAGAAGACTGAAGAGAATCTTTGGTATGGGGTTGGGGAGTTTTCTTATGGCTCTAGCTCCCTGGGCTTGCAATTTTGCTGGGGAATTTTGTAGTTTGGGAATTAGCCCAAATGTTCTTATTCTCTCCTCCAATTAATTTCTTCCGACCTTGACCAAGCAATTCGCAATCTCATTTTATTTGAGTCGGGTTTTAATTTAAATTAAAAAAAAATTAATTCAACCAAACCAAACTTAATCATATCAATACCAAATAATTTTTTTAATATAAAAATAATATTTTTTTAATAAAAAAACTGATTAACTTTTTAAATTCAAGTGTAAGTTGATAACATCTTGAATTAAATTTAATTCCTTAAAAATAAGTTATTCTAGTTAAGTTATTTGATTGTAAAGTTTATGAAAATTTTATTTTTCAAAATATGAGTTTTGATAATTAAAATGAATTTATTAAAATCAAACATAACTAAGCTATAGTCAATTATATCAAAAGATTTTATAGCATTTTAATTTTTCTCTTTAATCTCTCAATGTCACCACCAACATTATTAGAAATAATTTCTTATGAAACAAATATATGTTTATATAGTTTCAATTATACATAGTTCCTTGTAATGTAGGGAGATGAGATTAATTGAAGCCATAGGAATATGTTTGCTCCTGCAACAATTAAGAGTAAAGATATGGTCCAAGAAAACGAGTATATTTATAACGTCTTGTTCCTCAATCTAATTAGTTACTAAAATTTTGTATGTTATTAGTGATTTTATTGAGTCAATTAAACCCGGTCTAAATCCAATTATACCAACACCAATTTTTTTTTATAAAAAATGATAACATTATTTTAATAAGAATAATTAATTTAAATTGACTTGATAATCAATGAATAAATCTCATAATTCAATAACCCATATTATTTCTCTAAGTTAAGTGTGATAGGTACATGTCAAGCATTTGATTTATTCTTAATTATCAAGAATTTATTAACAAAATACTAAACGTGGCTAAATTATTATATTGCCACAAACACTATTTATTGTAATAGTATTTTTAAACTTTTACCTTTTTTATTTAGTTTTTTTTTCTTAATATAACTCTTCGATAACCTAATTTTTTTAATTTAGAATGTTTTTTAATTTTATTTATTTTGAGAATTGTACTTTATAAATTTTTAATTTTTTTTATTGGGTTATATATTGATCTCATAAAATTATATTTTTTTTTCTTGATTTTGACCTACAACATTAAATTTGTTGGAAGTGATACTTCATAATTTTTTTATGAACTTATCATGATTTCATTATTTAAATTATAGATTTAATGAGTTAACCCGAGTGGACTCGAGTTGATTTTTTTTATTGCCTTTTCTAATCAATTTTTTTTATTTTATCATTCAACAAAAGGTTAGTTGGAAATTGGACTTCGTAAATATTTTTTATTTACTTTTTATGAAGTTATCTCGATCTTATGACTTAAATTATGAGTTTGACAGGTTGACTCGAGTTGATTCTATTTATTTTTCTGATCCTTTTTAAATGAATATTTTTTAAAAGAATTGGCGTAGTGATTTTTTTCATGGAGTTATCCCGATTGGGGTAATCTAAGTCACATGTTAGATAGGTTAATTTAGGTTGACCCAATTTATTTTTTTATCCTTTATAATTGAATATGTATTTTTGTTTAATTTTACCTTCCAACAATTTAATTTTCTTTTTTCTTTTTTGTTATTTAATTTTTCTTTTCAATATTAGGTTGTTTAGGAATTAACCTTCATAATTTGTTTATTTGTTTTATATGGAGTTATCTCGATCTCATGGATTTTTTTTCACAATTTTATCCTTCAACGTTGATAGTTGGAAATCGAGTTTTATAATTTTTTATTTGTTTTTCATGAAGTTATCCTAGTCTTATGATCTAGGTGACGAGTTTAATAGGTTAGCCCAAGTTAACTTGGGTTGTTTTTTTATCTTCGATTTAATCTTTTAACATTAATTAGGTTGGTTGGAAATAGAGCTTTATAATTTTTTTGATTTATTTTCTATGAGGTTAACTTGATCTCATGACCTGAGTTATGAGTTTAACAGGTTGATCCGGGTTGACCAAATTATTTTTTTCTTGTTCTTTTTTAATTTAATATTTATTTTTTATTTTATCCTCAAACTATGGGTTAATTAAAAATTAATTTTTATAATTAATTTTGATTTGTTTTTTATAGAGTTATCAGTCTTATGACCCGGGTTGTAAATTTAAAAAATCAACCCTAATTAATTTAATACATCACAATCTTAATATTTTTTAAAAAATATCATCCAAAACGATTTCTTATCAATTTGTTTTAAA
>Ga0307509_10007321_pt1 | contig 14479 bp, 14 predicted proteins | sample 10_EM_MG_FD_202245 | JGI IMG/M metagenome (GOLD analysis project Ga0307509, IMG submission 202245) | Populus trichocarpa ectomycorrhiza microbial communities from riparian zone in the Pacific Northwest, United States - 10_EM | ecosystem: Host-associated > Plants > Roots > Unclassified | place... | reverse complement strand
TTGAAGGAATGGTGTGGAGGATTTTCTTTTGTTATTGGGTTTTCAGGCCATACCTCAGGGTGCATGCCATGGATTTTCCCGTATTTAGTTACAAATAAACCGAGGATTTAACAAAAAAAAAAAAAAACAGGATCACAATCCCCTCGTGGCGTTCAACGCTCGAGAGAAAGACCTTGTTTATCATTTTTACGTTTTCGAATCGCGGATCTTGAATAGGTAGGATACGTACCGGTAGTATGATAGGTGTAGTGCGATCCTTTTTTTTCTTTCGTTCTACTCATTTATTATTCCGGACTTCATTGGGAAATTTTGGCTCCAAAAGGCGAGAGGTAACGTATCGTACGTTGATGCTTGGGGTAAGTTACTCTACTCGAGTATATACCGGTAACTTTAGCTGGGGTCATTCACGTTGGTGACCCGCCCAATTTAAAAAAAGTCCTTCTGACCTTGAGAAATCTTCCGAGGGTTTTTACTTGAATCGGTGTCGTTATTACATCTCTAAATCTCCTTTTGGGTTGGATTGTGGTCACGAGCGTGGTTCCGCTTCCGTAATACAAACGAGGGGATGAGACTCGAGTAGACTAGTACAGGAGCGGGAATATTCACGACACTGAGAGCAAGCGAGTGAGCGAGTGAGGGGGAAATCCGAGACGAGGATTAAGAGACGTCATGGTGATTCCGCCGCTGGCTGTCGTGAGAGTTACCGTATTGTTGTATGATACAAATTTGTCGTCGTCGTTGGGTCGTGTTGGGTTGATTATTTAACTTATCTTGGTTAGCTCTGTCTTCTCCGCGCAGAGAGCGTCGTGGCTTGGCGGTTGAGTGGAGTGGCTGTTGGAATGGCGATTGGAAGGGGGGTCGCGCACAATGAGATGTGTCGATTAGCATATTAACTTATCCTGTGAATGAAGGTATTATATGGTGCGGCGAGAACTGAAGTGAGGAATATTTGCGGCGTGTTTAGATAGACTCGCCTTTCGCATCATACCACAGTACCGTGCTGTACTCGTACTCGCCAAAAGAAAAAGGTCTGTCACCCACTCGAGTATTAAACTAGGACGCCACCTGTTGTCATGAGCTTCAATATAAGCAAAGCGCAGTTCTGAACTTCCCACCCAGAGTATCGAAGCCTGCATTGACATGGCTTCCTTTAAGTTATAATGAAATTAGACTGAACCTCCCAGCGCCTGGGTAAAGGTCGGGGCCAGACTTTTTTTTTTTTTGGCGAGTATGAGTACAGTACTGTGCCTTGGCAACTATCCACTCCAAAAAATCGTCAGTCAATGCTGCAGAAGCTTTCGAGTGATATCCCGTGAGTACCTTCCACCATCGAATGGTAGGCTGCATTAACACAAAGAACGCGGCGTACAATTTTTCTGGAGAGGGTTGGCGGGGGGGGGGGAGGAAGAAGGAAAATAAACAGAGGAATGAGTAAAATATATAACAATCCCCCCCCCTCATATCTCTCACCATTTCTCCGCAGCAACATCGGTCAGGTAAAAATAAAAAAAAACCTTGCTACACTTTTGCTTGTGATTTTATAATAGAGGTGCGGGTAGCCATTCCCCATGCTCCGTACATACTGTAGCTCGGTACTTGGCTGCAGTAGCCCACACACTGAGGTTACAGTACCCATATCTTCTTCCTAACCATGGATGGGTTGCTAGATATGGTAATCGTTTTTCTATTGAACCGAGCACCGAAGTGGACGAATAATGTGTGTAGGGCACAGTACCGTATATGCGGTAGATATCATACATAGATGTGGCCTTTCTATATAGAACACTCAAGTCGGGGTATACCCCCCCAGATCGGTAGTGGTGATGAGGGAAGTAGGGAGGAGAGGAGGAGGGAGAAGGGGAGTTATCCCGACGTAGGGTTCCAATTCGGAGTTTAAACATGCTAACTAGCTAACTGTACGGGAGGGTGGATGGGGGGGGGAGGCATGCGCCAACGCTCCGTTCATGTGATGTCGTTTAGTTTATAATAGGCTTGGGTTTGGTTCCGTGGTCTGGGGATTGTGATACGGGATTGTGGAACGGGAGAATGATAGGCAGGGTAGGCGGACTCGCGAGGGTACGGTATGCGAGTATACTAATTAAGTCGCCGGCCGTGAGGTTGGGCGTTGAGGCAGGAGGGGGAGACCTGGGGATTACCTACAGGTGACTGAGTGTGGGGTTGTCTACTTCAATATGTTGTAGAGTATATAGCTGGATATTAGGTAGAGCGCACTCTACCCTTGTGCTGTACCTTAGCATGCCGGAGTGCGGCAAGGTGCCCGTGGGTAAAGGAAAGCGCAGATCTAATATCCTGCGTTGGAAGAACTCTACTTTGTCTTATGATAGATGGAATGCCTTAATTATAGTACAGTACCGAGGCAACCAGAAATGTAATTGGGGATCTAGCTAGGACGTTGGAGTTGCCTCTCCTAGTAAGGTTTGTTTTATTTTTATTCTATTTTCCCTTTTATTTGTCTCACTGAGGGGGTGTGTGTGAGTAGCTTTTCGCTGAGTTTTCTCCCCCTCAGTCCAAAGGGGGAAATTCTGGACCTCCCTCGGTTCATCCCCGACCATTCGGGTTTTTGCGGTGGTCTCAGCCTCAAGCCACCGAATCTAGATCTAGCCTAGAGCGCTTTATATATTGCCTAGACAGCAATACGTTTAATAATCCGCAAGCTACTACACTTGTACTGGTACTATCGCGCACAAGAGAAATGATACTCGAGCCTTCACATAAAGTGCTGTAACCTGACTTTAGCAATGTCCAATGATATCGCTTGCATTCCATGGTGTCGCCCCTGCTCTCTGTCGCCATCTCCTCGCTGAATTAGTCCGAAATCCCCGAGAAAACAGGAACCGCCTTGGCACAACGAAAAGGTTCCAAGCAATTAGCTCTAGCTATAGTCGGAAAGAAAGAAACGTGGAGAATATGCCAGGGATATGATAACGGTAGTTGAAACAACGCAAAAGAGAGGCCAGAGAACTGGAATTCAAGATTTGAATGCTGTCGGTTTTCGCTTCTTTTGAGTTCTGGAGGAAGCGTGAGATGGAGGGGATATGTAAATACATAGGATGGCCATTCCTGGATTGGATAAGGAATCCTTTTTAGTGGCTCATGCTGGATTGGAAGGTTTCGTTCGCAATTGCGATCTTGATCGGAGGGACTCCCACCTGCCTAGGAATGAAGTGAGATTTGGATATGGTAGGCTATGGGTAAATCTGGACATCGTGAGAGCCAAGATTGGTGGTCCGGAAGTGATAGAGCGCGCGAGGCAGGAGCGGGTGGGGAGTGGAGAAGGCAAAGGGAATGGAGGGGGGAAGTAAGAGAAAAAAATAATAGCTGAATCTTAGATGTCACTTAAGAAGTTACTATAGCTCCAGGCTCCTTTTCCTAAGGCACTACCCTTCCCTGCCTTGCATAATAACTCACCGCGGGTCCGAGTTCCCATCGCACGATAGGATACGCAACCAGCTCTCTAATTATTAGAAACCAATAAACCCAGTCAATTGCAGCAGCACCATACATGCTCGTGTGACCGAGATGAGGTTGGACACCTAGGTCGGCGATTCCGACACAAAGTGCCTGACTTTTTCGGCCGCGTTAGCAAAACAAGGAGCCGGTACTGCTCAGGCAGTATCCCCTCCTTTTCATTTTCCCCAATCTCGCGCTGCCCGAGGCGTTATCAGAGGATGAAACAAAAATGTGAACTACTTTTGTGGCCTACGACTCATACCGGTATTTCACTCGAGTACTAAAGCACTTTTTCCTTCCTTCCTACACTCCCCGATCCTCCCGAACCTTCTTTGTTATTTATTAGTTTATACTCTTAAAAGCTGCGAAGTTCAGAGCCAAAAGAGAGGATTCGCTCCACCTTCACAATGATAGAACATTATAAGTCGTAAATGGTTATATAAACCCCTCCTAGAAGGGTGAGATAGTGCTCGAGTAATACGCCTCTAACTTACACCACCGGTCTCAGCTTCGCAATCAGCGGGGAGAGTCGGCACAATTACGGTAATATTTGAAGTCAAGAACCCCAGTCCAGGATATCATGTATAACTCATCATCACGCCAACGACCACCGGCGCCCCAGTAGGGGAAAAAATTTTCTCCGTATTATTCATTCATTGGTCGGATTGTCAGTTGAATCCCTACCATGGGACGTTATTTTTTCTTTCTTTTTCTTTTTCCGTTTTGCACTTTGCTAGAATATCAGACCTCACGGGTTTTTAACTACCGTAAATCTCGTCATAGATGTGACCCGCGCTAAAAACTACTAGTGGTGAGATTGCTGGTGGCGGTTGTTGAATCCCACGATATTTTTTCTCTCTTGCGCTACCACAACGGGCAAGGACCGTGATTAGGGGGTAAACTAAGTTGAAGTTTTAACCCTCTTTTTTCATTCCCATTTCGTTCTCCATTATCGTTTGAGCTTTTTTTTTTTTTTGTTTAGTGGCCGGCGGGGATACCGTGGCGGGCGAAGGCGTAGTTTGACTGGGGAAGATAATTTTTCGGCACGATGAGAGTGTAGGAAGTCGTGGTATGATAGTGTACGAGTAGAAGTGCTCGAGTAGAGTCTTTTGACAAGTAAGTAGCTTTGGTGTAGGAACTCCTCCGGGCGGCGCCGAGAACCTAGAGAGTAGTAGCGGTATGATAACCGCGTTGTGCTAAATCCTTGATAGATATTATTTGCCTGTTAGCTGCTCGGGATTGATGGTTACTCGCTCACCCAGTCCCACCCCGCCGCCCGGGATCTCTGGGGTGGTTGTTGTGGAGTTGATGCGGGGAGTTATTAGACCTGGGGTTGCATATTACCATATTAGACTGAAACTGCGCCGCAGCTAGCCAACCATACCTGGGGATTGATGGGGTTGTCCTTTTGTCTCTCTTTCGTTATTAGTCCACTTCATTCATGCCCCTCATTTCGCTTGATCCAACAGCTATCTTGCGCTTTTTTTCCCTCCCCCTTCCTTCCTTTGCGGGTGCAGTGCTTTCGTTTGACCTGGTTGGTAGCTGGGATATGGGTATTGTGGTCTGGGTCGGACTTTCTTACATTCTTGGCTAGCGCTAGTCGGGCATCTCAGCGGACATCCATCCATCTTCATGATGGGGTATGCTCCAACCGCATGCAACTCTATTTTTTTCTATTTTTCTTCCTTTCCCTTCATCTTGCTTTTTGCGGAGGCAAAGGGAAAAACAAAAAAACAAAAACAACAGTCGTCGTCGGTGGCTGCTGATGTGTGGTTTATAATACCGTACGGGTATATTTTCTGGAGACACGCCAGACCGTATCTGCTTCCCGGTACTACGAGTAGCAGTGTGAGGGAGGGTTGTGTCAGGAGGGAGTGGTTGTGTGGTCGCGATGGGGAATTGTGGGAACGACATTGTCTCAAGTTGTTGAGTTTGTGCTACCGGTATGTCATGTTGACTGAGACCCCCGGGGGAGTGGGGAATCCTTTGGGTTTCTTTTCCTTACTGGTGCTTCTTTACTTAATTATTGCTTTTCTTGGGAGGTGTGTAGAAGCTTTTAGATCTCTTTCCTTCCCCCTCACCCATTGCCATCCGTCTTGCCCTGCTTTTGACTACGGAAAAAAGTGAGGCCGTGACCGTCGTAGCAGGGGCCGACCCGATCAATATGCCACGCAATAATATCAGATTCTAATGCCTAGCATCTTGTTTCTCTTTCGAACCACGTACGGTACAGCGGTGCTCTGCAAGTACCGGTGTACAGAGCACCGCGGTGCATTTATTATGCACTAGCAGTTTTGCAGAGGTCGAGCCTCGCTTGGAAGAGGGGCGGAGGGAGAACAAGCAGGATAAATGGACAATCTTTAATCAAATACCTTTTTTCTCAGGCACCCGTATCGTACAGGGTGATGCTCAATATCGCTAAGTAGGTACCAGTAGCCAATGCATGATACAAGTACATTCGTGTACAGTACTGTCCTGTAACTTACTTGTAAACGCAACATTTGGCCTCGTATAAACGTGGAGGGTGTCAATTTACCCCGAGGGGTTTCCCGAGATCCCTCCACAAAACTGCGATAGACTCCAGATACCATACCCCCAATGAACTGACAGGCATTCTAGCCAGGTACCTACATGGCTGACTGACCGACCGGTTGGTGATGGTGAAGATAAGTCGGGTAAGTATAATCATATGAGATAGATTTCCCGCGGAGAATTGTATTGAGGAGTTTGGTTCCCCTTGCTTGTAATTTTGCAGGTCATGTCTAGGGCTGCCACTATCCTATAATATATCCTGTATCATGTATCCTGTTGCCCTGCCTTGCCTGCGTGCTTGTCTATCTATTATCAGAGCCTGCAAAGAAACGGGAGAATCGAGATCGAAGAAGGGTGCCAGGGGCAGATGTTTGGTTTGGTCCTTCACCCGAAACGCCAAAAGTCCAAACCCCCGAATTAAAGCCGGCATGGGTCTTGAACCCCTACAAACCAGTGAGGAAGCAGAGCCGAACCAAAGTTGACCCCTAGTACCCCATCGACACGAAGTCGGGGAAAAGTCCTTCGTGATGGCTCGAAAGAGGGGGAGGGAGGAAAGGGCGTAAGGAGAGAATATCTACCTTCAGGCTCGAATGGCTACTTGGCACGGCATCACGGGTGCGGCGCTAGGTCTGCCTACGGTAATTAGCATTGCAGAGTACGGTACTATACAGGGCTCGTACAAGTGCAAGTATGATACCGTGGGGGGGGTTTTTTGAAAAGAGGGAATTTACTTGTACCACCTTAATCTACTAGGCGCTACTTCGACTACGATTAGTACGGTACTCGTACATCGTACCGCACCCCCTAACGGTAGCCCAAGTACTCGAGTAGCGATAGGCTGGCTAGTTAGTGCTTGCCCGGGATTGTAAAATCGAGTGATAATGCCTCGACAAGCATGATTGTGCATGGCAGAGCTTATTTTTATGCAGCATCCGGAAAGCTCCCACTTTTGAAACCACTGGGGCGCCGCTATGGCTATTGACTTTCCTTGCTTTGATCTGGCCCATTAAAGAAGGAGAAACCATTTGTCAATTAAGGTTATATTGGGGTGAAGCTGGAGTTCCTGTTGGACCTGGTTCTCTTTCTGGTCCGAATGGGATCGGAGAAAGTGTCATGCAACAAAGAGTCCAAAGCAGCGGCTGACGCCAAGAAGGCGAAAAATATTCCATTCCCACTCTCAGACTTGACCTTCTCCAGGGTCCTTCAATAGCTTAGCCGATCACACTTCGAGCAAGCTTTGGTCGGTCAGTTTCCAGTGGCAGCTAGTTGAGGAGCTATCCTCTATCCATATCAACCTCCTGTATGTGCACCCGGCGATGAAACAGAAGTGTTTGCGGGCAGGGTATGCATTTTTCAGGTTGTGCAACCATAGCGTAATTATTGCAAACAGTTTTTCCCTACTTGCCATCAAGGGAGAATCAAGGTCCCCCACCAGTTAATTTTCTTTTCCAGGGACTTGACTTGGAGAAATGGCAACAACTCTTCTCTGCAAATGATTTTGAATAAGCTTTGTATATAAAAAATAAAAAATTATTAGCCTCGCTGAAGGGATTCTAAATCCTCAACACCGGTAGCCCCTTGGGTGACTGGATGAGGAAGGGTCTAGAACTCGCGTGCTTTCTTGCAAGAGTGGTACCGTAGACTACTTGTGAAATGGTAGTACTCGTATTACAAGCACGATAATAGTCTTCACGTTCATTGGTGGTGAGCAACCGATCGTAGATTCTTAGCTGACCTTAAACTACTGGTGGACGGGTAATAGACTACAAGTATTGTACGAGTACAGTCGCACCCGGCTATAATGGGACTCATTATACGGGAACCTCGCTATTGCGAATGAACCTTTGAGGAGTTTCCATCCCTGCTCCCGTATAAGCGGATGGACCTCGCTATAAGGAATTTCTCCCCAACACCCCCAATAACCAAAGTACGAAAAATCTAGAACTCTTGTTCCTTATAACGAGCTGCGACTGTCCGTTACTAGAGTTGGGTAGATTCACGATTGAATCCGCTCAGCTGCTAACCTTACAGCACCGGAATAGATAAATAAAAAAAATGTAAAAGACAAATGCAGACAGTCTCGCGTGGTTGGGACCATGGCCTAAGCAAAATCATGATATCATTCCAAGACAGGCGTTCCCACGCATCCGTTTACTGGTACACGCGGATCCAAGCTCGTCAACCGCCAGATCTTCTCCCCTCCCACCGCCATGCCTTCCTATTTTTTTTCTCGAAGATCACTTTGCAAGTCCTCTCCTAACGCCAGGGTAGAAGCAAAGTTCATAGCTGGAAGAAGGAAAGTGGGCTGGGTAAATTGGGTTCCAGAAAAATGAAGGGAAGAAAAGAGATGTCAAGAGATTCTAGCGCTGGCGATCGACAATAACCGGATGCGAAGGAGAAATAATAAGAGAGCTTCCCAGAGCGGCACTTCGGCCTTCTCACTCCCAGGAGGGAAAGTGGATTAACAGAAATGCAAGATTTAATTAAAAAATTACGCGCTCCCCGCAAGGGGCGAGAGAACGGGTAAGGACACGGTCACAAGTGGTTCACAGAGGGGGTAGCGGGGTTTCCACGAGATGGGAAAACCTGGAAAGATTAGCCCCAGCCTAGCTTCTTTCCCAGCACTCTTCCCCCACTGGGGGTACTCCACTGGGGAAAAAAGAATGTCTGGAGGAAGGTGGAGACGTGTGCCCCTCTCTCCCGTCCCTTCCCTCATATATTAACCCCCTCCCGTCCTCCCTTTCCCAAATATCTCTCCAAGTCTCTGCAACCATAGGGCGAAAGGGAATTCCCTGGCAATCTCATTTTTCCTGCTTCAACCTCCAAGTCAATTCAACTCGAGTGCCAACAATGGGTTTCATCATCAAGAAACCAGATGGTGAGGCTGGCAAAGCTCTGCCTGCTATCGTCATAGGTGTCTTCGTCGCTTTTGGTGGTATCCTTTTTGGGTATGTCACTTCCACTCTCTTCCACAATTCCAATTCCCCGGCCTTGAATGTGGTGGGAGGGGATCGTTGAGGCATTCTCCGTACTAGTATTTGAGAGCTGAGAATAAATCAGATATGATACCGGTACCATCAATGGTATTCTTGCTATGGACTACTTCCAGAATGAGTTCGCTACAGGGGTGGGGCCAAAGGGAACGAAAGAATTGACCTCGAGTCAGACCTCGTTAATTGTCTCTATCTTATCTGCTGGTACCTTCTTTGGAGCTCTCTGTGCCTCTCCCTTCGGTGACAGATTGGGTCGTCGTATGGGTCTTATTGCCTCTTGCTTCATTTTCTCCATCGGTGTTGCCTTCCAGGTTGCCTCTACCACTATTCCTATTATGGGTATGTTTTAACTTGTCTTTCTATTTCCCTCTTCCCCGCCCGAGTTTTCTTTCTCTCTCTGCCTCTTTCCTTTTTTCAGTGCATAAGCTAACTTTTCTTTAATACCAGCCACTGGCCGTGTCATTGCTGGTTTGGGTGTTGGTCTAGTTTCGGCACTGGGTATGTTTCCTATCGCCGAAACCCCCCCCCCCCATTTGCCATCGGCTAACATGATCTCCCCCTAAAGTACCTCTCTACCAATCTGAGTCAGCGCCAAAGTGGATTCGAGGAACCATCGTCGGTTGTTACCAATTAGCTATCACCATTGGTCTCCTCCTCGCAGCTTGCGCCAACCAGGGAACCCACTCCCGGAAGGATCCTAGTTCCTACCGTATCCCACTAGCCATTCAGTTCATCTGGGCTGCCATCCTGGCTGGTGGTATGTTCATCCTCCCGGAGACCCCCCGTTACTATATCAAGAAGGGCAACATGGAGGCTGCCGCAAAGAGTATGAGCCGTCTCCGCTCTCTCCCACCCGACCATCCCGCCCTCGTTGAGGAGTTGAACGAGATCAAGGCTATCCACGACTACGAGATGGAGCAGGCCGGAGAGGCTACTTACTTAGACTGCGTCAAACCCGACATGATCAAGAGATTGTTGACCGGATGCGGACTTCAAGCCCTCCAGCAACTTACTGGTATCAACTTCATCTTCTATTACGGAACTCAATTCTTCAAGAACACTGGTATCCAGAACGCCTTCCTCATCGGTCTCATCACTAACCTGGTCAACGTCATCTCCACTTTCCCCGGTCTTTGGATGGTTGAGAAGATGGGTCGTCGCAATCTCCTCCTCTTTGGTGCCATTGGTATGTGCGTCTGCCAATTCATTGTCGCAATTGTGGGTGTTACTACTCTTAGCGCCGTCGCAAACAATGTCCTCATCGCGTTTGTCTGCTTCTACATCTTCTTCTTCGCCTGCTCTTGGGGTCCCTGCACTTGGGTCGTTACCGGTGAGATCTACCCTCTTAAGGTCCGTGCCAAGTGCCTCTCCATTTCCACTGCAACCAACTGGCTTCTCAACTTTGCTATCGGTTTCTCAACCCCTTACCTCGTCGCCGAGGGTCCAGGCAAGCCCAACCTCAAACTTAAGATCTTCTTCATCTGGGGCTCATGCTGCTTCATCTGTATTGCTTTCGTTTACTTTTTCATCTACGAGACCAAGGGACTCTCCCTCGAGGATGTTGACCAACTCTACGAGACTGTCAGCCACGCATGGGAATCCCAGGGTTTCGTTCCATCAATTTCTTACGGCCACGACAAAATGGTTGCCAACGGACACGAAGGAAAGGCCTCTGAGCTCGCCCACATCGAGGGCAAGCACGGTGATGTTTAGAGAATTATAAATTTTTTATCTTTGTTGCTTCTCACACAGCTCCACTTTTATGTTTTTTTTTTCTTCTTCTCTCCTCCTTGTCCTATTTCCCCCCCCCCCCGCTTAATCTATGAGCAAATGAGTAAGGTTCATGGAGAACATATACACCGGAAGATGTGGGAAGGGATGCATTTCTTATTGTTGTTTGCCCTCTCACTCCGTACTACGATTGGCCGGAGGTGTGAAGTGATGTAGGTTAACGAACGGATAAAAAATGTAATTACTGTACGCCTAGATCAAATATACCTTTTCGAACAAAAAAAAGAAAAGCTATCCTTCGTCTGAACAAGATGATAACTTTATAGGAAAAGAGACCAAAAGAAAGGAGAAAGCTAGACAACAACAAAAACCGACCGGGAGAAAGGGACAAAAACTGCTCCTCTCCTCCGTCGTTACACGAGCCTCCCTCTCCCCCCCCCCCAACAGATAACGCTCTACTTTCTATTTCCGCCACCCACCCCCGTAGATCATTATTACACGTGAGACACATCAAAAAAAAAACAACCAAGACTTCACGTGGGATCACTCGAGAGTCGGCATATCTTAGCACATCCATTCCAGCCGAAACCGGGAAATCCTATTCGCGGAGACAAAATTATGGAACGATAATAATGATCATGATAATAATAATAAATTTGTGATATTATACCTTTAGTTTGAAACTTGCAGCGGACATTGAGCCAGATTTGTTTTCTTTGCCGGATTTTATTTATTTATTTTAAAGTTATCATACTTGTGGTCTTGGAAATATGTACGGTATCATAATGCCTGTGCTCGTATATGTATGATAACCTTCTTAGATGTTCTATAGGGTTTTTTTTCTTTTTTTTTCTTTACCATACCTTGCGCGCGGTCTTTTTTATATTTAATGGTTGTTGGGTGTACGAGTATTGTACCGGTAGAAGTGGATTGGATGAGAAGAATATTCCAAATCATTTATCATTTGCTCGGGAAGGTGGTGGGGTGGGGTCACTGAAAGTTGGAAAAAAAAAGGAGATCGTCCGGATTCTCTGCTGAAACGATGGGACCATATCGAAAATTGGAGAGATTAAGTTTAAAAAGTGTTTTGGAGACGGACGGACGGTACTATAGTAGGATGTAAGCGGAGTAACCTCCAAGCTGTGGGATCCCGGGAACGTGGTACAGTACTGTTCTGTACTCGAGTAACTGTACTCGAGTACAGCTCTGTGAGAGCGACAAATAAATAAATTGAAGGCGTGAATTGGAATCTGAAATAGCCCAATTTTGTACCAGTTTTTTTTTTTTTTTTTGCTGCGTGCGATAAGGAAAATTCCCTCTGAGCCTTTTATACTTTCTCTCTCTTGATCAATTGGGTGTCGGTTGAAAGGGAATGGTCTGGGGGGTTTGGCTTGTATTTCTTTTCTAGCTTCTAGATGACATTTAACGTCAGATCAATCAATTAATCCCTACCGGTACTATACATTACCACTCTCCACTACGGTAATAACTCACCCCCCCCCCCCACCTCCCCCAGCGCGGGTATTATAAGAAACACGGTACTCAAGGAGTGGAGTAGGGATCGCGTGCTGCTCCGGGTGCATAATATGCACTCTGCACGGAATAAAAAGAATAGAATCCTCTCAGGAGGTTCCGTGCTTCAAGTGCCTGTAAAGGGGGGGGGGGTAGCTTACTTGTAGGATAATTTCTGCTCCGGGAAGTATACCGGCAGTTGGGGTCTAGCGGACTGCACTCGTAAACCGCGCAAATGTGCTGCACGGTAAAGTAAGGTAAGTTACTGTCAAAGAATCAGTAGGGGGCGGAAGGAAACGGTGCTAATTGCATTGGAAAATGTGCTGCAAGATACGATAGGGCAATGAGTTAACGGGCGAGTGAAGTTAAGTTACACTCCGTGCTGACTTGCATGCTCCCGATTTGGAGGAAGTTGGGAACAAGCGTTTGAACCCTGGCTTGGATACTCCATAGACTACGGTATGGTATACCGCTCCTGTTCTACCATTGTATAAACGCAGGACACGAATTAAGAGCACCGGATGGCGGGGAGATGTGGTGGTGGTGGTCAATAGAGTAAGCGACTGGTAAAAGTCTCCAACCCAAAATTCACAAGACCCGCCGGAATCCATTCGCATTACGACAGGCGTGTTGAGAAGGGTTCTCGCATTTCATTAGCCAGTTCCTCTCTTGTCGCGGTACGGTAAGGTAGCAAATGATGGAAGAAAGCTTTCATTTATATGATACAGGCACTACACACCTCGGCGCAACACCCGTTCATGAGGCGTTTTTCTTTTTCTTCCTTTTTTAGTGCTGTACCATACCACCGAGTAGCGATCTACCCGGACCGAAGGATCAGGGGCAGGAATTTTATAACCGTAGTGGGCATAACTAGGGTTCTTGGTAGTAGTGCTACACACATCAGGTGGGTATGGCACTAGGGGGGTTCCCTATTTTCTCTTGTGTGGTCTGGCTTTTGAGGGATTGGGACTGATGCATAAGGCACATCTCCTCTCCTTTCAGGTGTCAATCGTGAATGGGCTCTTTCCTCCCCTGGCTCATCTTGAGCGATGGGTGTTTGAGTTTTGAGGCAAGTTGGTTGTGCTACACCCTCCCTGCCGACTGTAGCACTGAGGGCGTTTCTTTTCTGTTCGAGCAGAAAAAGAAGGGATTCGAAGGGCTTTGTCTCGGGAGCAATTGTCTAGTCGGACAAGGCTGGTTGACTGATGTACTCTGCTATGTAGTACGAGTAGAAGGATATTTGTTTAAACAAACGCGTTAAAAAAATAGCTTATCTGTGGTGGTACCGCAAGAGACTAGTATTCCGCAACAATAAGTGCAGGGGATTTTTGTAAATCTAAATATTTATGGACGGCTCTAGACACATTTGTTCCTCCTCTATTCAAGATGGCGTAGGATACCTTCTAGGGGATTTATCAGGACCTTTAGGATTCACCATCGAACCGCTCTTCCCCCCTTCCATCCATGACTCCAACTTGGATAATCACCCCGAGTCACTCGCAAGCGGAATAGTCGCTGATACTTGTACCGATATGGTGTGCCTCTCGGAAGGCGCCCTTTATCCACCGAATCCGACAGAAAACGAGGAATCGCACCCTGGTGGCCGTGTTGGGGGGACTTGTGTCCAAAATCTCACCTTCAGGGTGGCCTGAACAACCTATTTGAGGAAACTTAAAAACTCCTAGGAAATCCCTGAGTGATTCCCTCAATATACTAATATCCGTCCATCATAGGTGCGATCCACTAAAAAAGCGCGGGATAAACCTTTTAAAGCTATCATTTACAAAAAAACACAAGGACGGTAATAACGGAGTAATAAAAAAAAAGAGTTCTCCACATCTCTCCCCGAGAAGCTACTGAGACGTCATTACCAGGCTGGGGGCGATTGAAGGCATTTGTGGAGGAAGGTTGCTCCTAGTCGATGGAGCGAATCAAGAGATGGTCATTAGTAGCTGGTGTTGAACAGATGGATGCATTTGATTTTATTCAACCCTACAACAGCCCCACTGAGCAAAGGGGACTAGTGTTCGCCATGAACCGAGCCTGTTCGTAAGGCTAGCTTGAGCCAGTAGCCCGAATCGCGGAACCCTAATTTTCAACGAATCTGGCTCTCTCTGTTAGCTCTATTAGCTCTATTAGCTCTACGATATGTTGAGGTACGGCTACCCACTTAGGTCATGTCTATGGGTTAGGTCTATCATTGGTTGTGCGGGAGTGGGCTTGGCATGGGATTTCCTTTA
>Ga0307509_10007320_pt1 | contig 14482 bp, 13 predicted proteins | sample 10_EM_MG_FD_202245 | JGI IMG/M metagenome (GOLD analysis project Ga0307509, IMG submission 202245) | Populus trichocarpa ectomycorrhiza microbial communities from riparian zone in the Pacific Northwest, United States - 10_EM | ecosystem: Host-associated > Plants > Roots > Unclassified | place... | reverse complement strand
ACACAAAGATGGATTATATGCAGAGAATGGGTGCGCGCCAAGGCTAGCTAACAGGGTGTTCTGTTGGGTGGAAAAGTGTCCTCCGAACCGCTAGAGTGCCTCATCAATCCGGCCCTCAGCACACCGGGCATGCGAAAAACCGCAGGACTAACATGGCAACTAACTCGGGGCATGACAGAAGAGTTTAACCTAGCGTGTCCTATGATTGGAGAGCTCTTTCGCACACTAACTGAATCTTCTATAAAGGTAACTCTACCTCGGGAATCCTGTTTTCCGGCAGCTGTCGACTTGGCCGAATAGTTGTGCACGACGGGGGACACCACGGCAAGGTAAGTCACAGCATCGGCAAGGTAAATGTGCCAAAGCTAAAGCCCTCGTCGGAATTGCTTCTTGCTGATAGGTAATAGAAGAGCTCACTTGGAACCCCTGAATCGCTCATGGAATCCTATGTTGCCTAGTCGGAACCCGGCTTAACCGAGCTTGAGTGTGCGCTATGAACAAGCTCCCGAAATGCCACTCGGCGGCGAATTCACCCTTGACGGATAACCCCACATTAACCATATGCCCGCTAGCCTGAAATCTAACTCAATTCGTGCTATAGTCTATCGTACTACACGGCGCTAGCTCCAACTCAACCGACAAAGAACCACCACTCCTTCCTCCCTCCGATCCACCAGTTTATCGAAAGGTACGGTGCTCCGGGCTCTTTGGTCCCCCCAATTTTCAACCTAGATGGGGGTTTCCCCACCGGCACGGGAATTGATGTTGGAAGCCGTTAGATGCCGCTCCGCATGCTTGGGTTATTATTTTTATCGTTATGGCAAAGACTACGGAGATGCGGTTTTGGATTAATGCGTTCACCAGAAACAGTACCGGAGGGTTAAAGCGATTGCACAGAAGCTACGGGTAGCGAGGCACGTAGATTCTTTTGTTTATCGCGCGAGCGTGCTAGCGAAGCGCGGACATGGAAGGAGGAAGGTTGTATGTGTGGTGATCGGTAGAGGGAACTAGGAGGATTGCCTTATGTTTTATATACACTCCTGTCTACCGTTTAGATAGTGGCGAGACAACAACGAGCGAACTCCTCTACTCATCCCAAAGCCGTGTGATCGGAGTCATATTCTGTTGAATTGCGTCTAAAAGTTGAAAGGGCCAGTATTGCGTTGCCTTGACCTTTTCTTCGGGTAGTTAGGAGAGCGCTCGGTATTTTTAAGTAGTGCTCTAGCGGGCGGCTTGGAGACCTGCTTTCCCGGCGGTCTCGCGTTGCGCACTCTTAGGGTGGTGGGCATGCGACTGCATTAACCTAGCCTCTGCCCGGGGTGAATATCTGTCTTTGAATACACGCTATTTTATCTGCTTGATTGTGTCTCTTCTAGTGTCTCTCATACTACCAGTTGCCGGGAGGGTGATGGGGTTAGTGGGTGACATGAACAGCTTGTTTGTCCCCCCCCACCATCTCACATCGGAAGCGGTTAGCGAGTGGGTATCCGCCGAGCGCAACACTGCATCCCTCATCAAGCCATGTGATTTATTGCGGGGAGTCTCCTATTGTAGATACGACGTTTATATAATTCATAATTCATAATCACCTTAAGAATACATGCGCTACCCTGCATTGCATTTTTCTCAATGTAAAAAAGGGCTCTATAGACAGTGTTCTATGACTCGGGGAAGAGGGGAGGGGAAAGGAAGGGAGAAATAGTACAAGAAAAGCGAAGTGCACAGGCAAAGAATTTGTTGATAGGGGAAAATTAAATGCGATAGGATGAAGACTGCAAGCTATAAAATGAACCTTGCTAAATCATAGAACTATTTCACACCACTGGCTAGGCTCAAGGGAACTTGTAAATAGAAACTCATAAATCCTCACTCGAGGGAGTAAGGCGACAAGGGATCTCAAACGGGTGTGATAACATATATCTGCGGTCTCATCTCACGGAGGTTCTTTCACCGGCAAGGGATGATACCCAAGGATGACTTCCGTCAATAGCATACGCCAAAAGGGAGGGAATAACAGTGATTTAGAAAGGAGGTGTCTCGTAGGTGTCAAACAGCGTTGCGGGCTGCCGGTTCGTGAGGCTGTAGCAGAGCCATCACTCGGTCATGGCCATGCCTAGCAGCGAACATGAGCGGTGTTATGCCGACACAATTCGGCCTGCCGGGGTTGACCTCCTTCCGCCCAAGTAGTATCTTCACCACTCCCTCATGTCCATTGCGAGCAGCACCCGAGAGCGGTGTTACGCCGGCACAATTCGGCTGGTCAGGGTTGACCTTTGCTAGCCCGAGTAGCATTTTCACCACTCCCTCGTGTCCATTGTGAGCAGCACACGAGAGTGGTGTTACACCGGCACAATTCGGCTGATCGGGGTTGACCTCTTTCCGCTCGAGTAGTATCTTCACCACTCCATCATGTCCTCTCCCAGCGGCATGCGAGAGGGGTGTTTGGCCGGAATTATCTGGCTTGTCCGGCTTGACCGTTCCCCACCCGAGCATCATTTTGATCATTTCATCATGTCCATTACGAGCCGCCCATGCAAGTGGTGTATACCCCCCAAAATCTCCGTCGTTGATGTCACAACTCCCCATCTGTATCAGGGCATATGCGACCTCAACGATTCCAAAGAGAGATGAGCAGTGTAGTCCATTGAATCGGAAGCTGACACTAAAATCTTCAACGTACAGATGCCCTGCTTGGTTTAAAAGCAATTTGCTGGATATATGGCCATCGTATTGCTGAAGAAGCTTCAGCGCAAGTGCTCTTGAGCACTCCGAGAGCTGCCTTTTCGCATGGGCTCCCCAGTATGCAGAGCAATATTCTAGAAAGGGTGTGTTAAGGATGTCAGGAGAGGGATCGGCTGAAATGGTCTTGACCTGTCCGGAATTCAAGTAGGTCAAGCAAGTCTCTGACATTACGGCGTGGGGTCGACTGAAGATATGGTGATGGGCGGAAAGATAACGTTGTAGGGTAGGGTGGATCAGCCGCACAGTTGATGCCTCCTTATCTACGGTAATAAGCCCTTGACAGCAACCCACAACTGTCGATATGGAAGGGACGTTGTCGGCCTCGAATTCCGTGGAACCTAGCTCGATGGCTAGAGCATGGCAAAGCTCACCCGCCCTCAATGGCCGCTCCGCAAAACTGATCCACATCAAAGCTTCCATCCCGAGTCTCGATCTACCCTCCTGCTGCGCCTTTATCCGCTCTATTGTCGCACCGTAGATATCATCCAACCCCAATCCATCTATCATTCCGTGGAGCTTTTCTCGCCTCCGAGATATCGTCGATTCTTCCAAGATTGCTTTAATATTTAAGGAAACGAGTAGAAACCTAAATATTTATTAGTCGGTAATGTGGGATGGGATTTCCAGCACCATTGCCCCCACTCACATTTCCGATATCTTTCCGGAAAGCTTCTCCAAGATTTCTGCCTCTAGACTCTCATTCATGGCATCTGGTATTTCGTCCTCGCTCAGTCTCGCACGGAGGAATCTGATAATATCGTCTCTGGTGGGACCGATAGACACACTTGCCACTCGTCCGGCGAGGCGCTTTTTAACCTCGGCATGGATATGAGACCTTCCAGTCACAAATATTCGAGATCCCGGGGAATTCCCAAGAATTTGTTCCAGCGAACGAAGGAGCCTAACTCGTTGCGCTACGGCACATTCGTCGAGGGCGTCAATGCATATAAATGTGGGCCGTGAGGACGTGATACCCTGTATCATCTTCACGATTTCAAAGAGTTGCGGTCCACGCCCATCGCTGGCCCTTTCCCGCTGTTGGAATGCCCTCGATATTTCCTCTGGAACCCCTTCCATTCCGCCGATAACCTGCTTCAGTATGGAACCCAGCACACTGGACGCAGTCTGCTCCTTTCGCGCAGCAAAATCGAAGTAAAAGCATGTAACGGCCGTGTTCCGCCGCCCGGCCTGACCGCACAACTCATCCACTACTAGCGAACTGTCAACACAGCTTATTAGCACAGGTTTACTTCTCTCTCCGGACAGTAATCGTTGTTACCTCACAAATGTCTTACCGACACCCGGATTTCCAGAGCAAAAAAGAACTGCCTTGTCATCTTCACCTTCCCCACTCAGCCCGCACCATCTTTTAAATTCCTCAGTCCGCATAAGCCATTCCCCAACACCATCGACACGGCGCTCTCGAATGTCTTGATGTCGTAAGCGGGGATCCAGGGGTGATAACCAGTGTAGAATTTGAGACCGATCATCCGCAAGAGTAATTGTAATGTTGTTCCACACATTATTAAAAGAGTTCGTATTCAAGCTATTACCGGTAGTATTATGAGTGGTGTATCGAGACATGTTTTCCGCAGGTTGTTGTTCTGTTAAGTGGAGGAATTTCTGGGCGTGGTTGGCCGATATTCATGGGAGTGGAAGAGAAGCGGGGTCAAGTGAAAGAAAGAGAAGAGGGGCTCTACTAGCGCTAAAGTAGGATCGCAGGCAATTCTACTCGTGTTTCTGCGGTTAGAACAGGTCACGTGATTGAATGGTGGCGATAAAGGGGAGTGTGTTTAACCACGTGACCTGTTCTAACCCCAGAAACACGAGTACTTGTAATTTCATGGCGTATTCGGAATCTGGTATGATATTAATAAACATTTATAGCTTAGTGCTATGTCTAAATATGGCTAGGAGGAGCTACTATTACATGTATTATTTAGTCTCGTTTGGGTCTTGGTTTGAACCTTTTATGGCAGTTGGCCTAGGAAGTAGATTCTGTTCTGAGCAAGGGTCGAGGATATGAGTTTCGGATATACGGAGAACTGACAAACGAATGATATCGCAGCAGGTAGAAAGAGAAATCTTAGTAATTGCAGCAATCTCTTGCAAAGATAGTCGCCGATTTCCCTTATGGTTCCGAGTCGCTAGCCCCACAATTTGGCCACCATCACAGCCCCGCTCATAGAGCTGAGTGGGAACGCTGAATGGTTGTGGACGGATCTGTAGGAAGTAGCCTTCGAAGTGGTCAAGCGAGCTGCAGATTAGCACAAAGTCCTAAGACCGATCGACTATAATAAGCCAGATATGATATGGCTTTTTACCGAGGCATCCCCTACAGGTACGGGCGCTTGGATAGGCCAAGGACCAACCAGAGATGCAGCCAGGCCTGCAGCGTTCCACACCAGGAAGCTGACCCCATCACAAAGCAACTACCCCACACACCAACAAGAAACGCTCTCAATCATTGAGGCTATGGAAGCATTCGCTCCCCATTTGCTACACAGGCAATTTACAGTGGTTACAGACCACGAGAGTCTCACCAAACTCATGACACAAAAGAATCTGAATGGAAGACAGCAGAGATGGCTGACGCACATGAGTCACTTTGATTTTAAAATAGAATAGCAGCCAGGAGTGAAGAATTTCCTAGCAGATTACCTATCGAGAATCCATGAGGGAACGCCAGGGCAGTTGGATATAAGCCTCAAGGACCCCACTATCGATTATGACAGCCTTGAGCTACGAGACCCGACCCAACCCTTACAGATCAATACAAGCTACGCCTCTTTTACCGATTTTAGCATTATATCAGACGACGCCATGTACCACTCAGGCGAAGCCCAAACCTCTCCCACTCTTACCAGCAGTGACTCTATCAGTCGCTGCCGCCCTGAATACCTTATGGACGAGATTACCAGCAATGCAGTAACTCGCTCCCAGAAGCGTAAAGCCTCTCCCTCCTCGCCAGCTACATCAAGCGCAGCCAGCAACGATAGCAGAATATCGATTGGAAACTCTTGCGGTGATAATAGAACCCTCCCAATCTCGAGTGAAATGGAACAGCGACACTCAGAAATGAGCTGGATGTCATGCACTGACGATGGGTGTGAAATACATAAGAATGAAAAAGAAGGCACAGGCTACTGGTCAAAGGACCCTAAAGTCCGGAAGCAGAGTAAGAAGACAAAGAGAAAAGAGCAGGATAGGACTTCAACATCGAATACAGCCCTTGAAGAAGGCCAGGCCTCTCTCCCCGATATCCCATACCTCTGAGAGAGCCTCCCGCCCTGCCGTATGAACTATACTATCCTAGCTACACCTCCCATGGCCTCGCCGGCCTTTAGTCCCCTTTACAGCCAAACAGGCTATGAATCCGATCAGGCTTCCAATGCCAACCAATTCCTAAGCACCCTAGACTCCCCCCTTATGGGTATCCTCGCCCAGCGGGTTAGAAAAGCCCTTAAGACCGACGCTCTCTACACCAGAGTCAAGGCGACCGATAACAAATTGCACTATTCCACCCGCGATGGCCTTCTACTTGCCCAGAACACCAATGCATACGAAAACCTTTATATACCGGTAGGACCTCTTGAGAAGGGGGTATCCCTACGGCATTTGAGCCTCAAGACAGTCCATGAAGGCCTCGGACATTTCTCAGCTTACAAATGCTACTTCTATGCAGCTTGCTTCTTCTGGTGGCCACAGATGCGCCAGGACTTTGTCCTATACTGTCGGTCATGCGATCAGTGCCAGATTAACAACTAGCCCACCACTGTACCCTATGGACGATCCCTTACCCTCCCTGATCCTGACGAAGCGTACCAATCCCTAGCGATAGACTTTGCCGGTCCCTTTAACAAATCTCATGGCTATACATCTATCATGGTCATTATGAACCGCTTTACCTCCTACACACATCTCATCCCCCTCAAGGACGTGGCCACCTCTGAGAAGATCTTTAGGAAACTAACCAGTAATATCTTCAAGGTCCATGGCCTCCCGCTTAGCATTGTCTTTGACCAGGACTCTCGCTTTACCTCTAAGTTTTGGTCACAAATGATGAAGTCCCTTGGTATCCAGGTCTGGATGGCGACCCAATACCACCACCAAACAAATGGCCAGGTTGAGCGAAGGATCGGTACCCTCAAACAGCTAATAAGGAACTTCGTTAACCCCAGGCAAAAACAACTGGTAGGGCGCCCTCCCCGCTATTGCAGCAGCCATGAATGGTGCCCCCCATGAATCTCTAGGCATCTCGCCATACCATGCCCTCTATGGCCGCCCCTGGAAGATATTCAACCCTGTCCAGAGATCCGCCAGCAAGGTACCAGCTGTGGACAATATTCTAAACGCCCATGAAGCAACAAGAATGGAAGCAGACATGGCCAGAAAGCATGCTACGTTCTGCCAGACTGTCCAGGCAGACAAACGCCGCAAACCCCTAACAGAACCCTTCAAGAATTGTAGCAGAGTTCTTGATAGAGGCCGTCCTTATACCTCCTCCCCTGGACCATCCAAGAAGCTAGAACCACGCTAGTTCGGACCTTTCAAGGTCCGAGAACATCTACCTGACACAGACAACTACAAGTTACACCTCCTGCCCAGAATGGCCCGCCAGACTCCCTACTTCCACGTCTCCTCCCTTAAGGAATACAGAGAGAACGATCCCGATAGATTCAAGTCCCGCAGAATGGACAAGCCAGCACCCATCCTAATCGACAATGCAGAAGAATGGGATGCAGAGCAGATACTTCACTACCGCCGCCAGAACAACAGGCACGAACTCCTGGTTTACTGGAAAGGCTATGAGCGAGCAGACGACTCCTGGGAACCTATCGAGAACCTCGAGCAGTCCCTAGAAGTCATACGGGAATACTGGGACGCGAACCACCCCGCAGAACCGACGCCCCAGATTACCTCCCACTACATCAAAGCTTCCTGGGAACCCATGGAAGTTTCCTCCACACCATATACCGCAAACGACTGCCCAGACGATTTCTGGGAACCTTATGACGATGAGCAATATGATTCTAGCAGCTCTGAGCAGGACTATTTCCCCACAGATGACGACAGCCTCCTATGGCACACCGACGACAGCGCTGAGGACAGCGATGAGCTCGGAATGATTGTTGATTTTTCAGAATAAGGGAATGTAACATGTGTACATGTTCTGGTAACGGTACACAGGAGCGGGCAGTGCAGTATCTCCTATGTTTAGTTGATTTATATTTGGTTTATTTGATTTGATTTTAGCTCCGCCACTGTCTCTGAGTCAGATAGGCTATGTTATCGTATTGCTATGTTTAGTTTGCTTTGTTGGAAGTTTATAATTAGGATTCCGGGTATGGAATCGTCATGTATCACTGGCGAGGGTTGAGCATTGTTTGTTTCTTTCTTTGGTCTTGCAGGATTACAGGGTTCCGGTATGTGCACAGCTACTGGTAATGATCGTGATTGCAGCAAGGCTATCGCTCTTGGGTCTTGTATTTAAACTAGTCTCCTGGCTAGCAGGAGACAGCAGACTTCGACAGACCTTCAGTCTAAGAATACACTTGGTTGAACGGCAATCCCTGAGTCCCTAAGTTCTATTTGTCCTTCAACTATTATCTCTTACCTCCGGTCTCTTGAAGCCTCCCTTAGTACCAGCGCTAGCAGGCCTATCGCCTGTCCTACTGTATTTTCGTTAAACAGGAATAAACCTGTTACACGCCCAAAGCATACGCCTAAAACATACGGCCAAAACATACGCCTAAAACACACACCCAAAACACATGCCCAAAGCATACGCCCAATGCATATGCCCAAAGCATACGCCCAATGCATATGCCCAAAGCATACGCCCAATGCATATGCCCAAAGCATACCCCCAAAATACCCGCCCAAAGCAGTTGATGTAAAGACGGTCTCTGCGAATGTTTAATTATAATTTAGGATCAAGTATGTGAGGGAATAGCCACACATATTCCTCTAGAGAAGTTAAGCTCCGCAGTTTTCAGGATAGGCTTCTATCTCAGAATCCGAATCAGAATCCACAATGGTACAATGAAGAAGACCCATGACAACTCTACTACTTGTACTTGTACTACGCATCATTTCCATTGAATGCACAGTTGCACAGATATAAATTCCTGCTCCTAGAGCATCAAGGATCCCGTTGTACTCTGTATCTTCACAGTCCAAGAACCCCGACACCATCTCCTTCCACTGTAGCTCCACATTCTCATACTTGTCTTCATGTACCTTGGTTCCCAACCAATACATCTCGCCCAAGACGGGAGCGTGCATCCCTGCCTTTGGATAATCCATCATGTCTACCACATCATAGTGTACGCTAGGTTCCTGGCATTGATATTGAATATTTGACTTACAGAAGAAGCGTATGACTTTATGACCCCAGGAAAGCGAGTAGAGAAACGGATGTGAAAACAAGGTTGGTTCCAGGTCGCCGTAGTTGTCTAGAGAGCTCTGGGGAAAGCCCTTGGCTTCAAAGAAGCTATGGTCGACTGGAGCATTGGCCATTGCGCGAAGCCGAGGAAATGGAACGATACCGGGCTCGGTATTACCGGTGCAGTCGATGCAATCAAATATTTTTCCTGATCGTGCTCATGATACTAATGAAGGATGGATATGTAGAGATGTAGAAAGATCGTGCTTTTATAGTAAGATCAAAAGGTTTTCAAGTAGGGAAAAACTATAAAATGATTTTATCAAGACCAGCTACTTATACATTAAGTCAACTCGAGAAAGGCTTGATAGAATATAATTAAAGAGCTTATAAATTATAGAAATTCAGAAGTCAGAATGAAGTTATTGTTAACTGTCTGAGTCAGGAACTAAGCCCCATGTTGTTTTGCCTTTTACCACACGCCTGCCTGAGTGACACTGCTGAAATATTTCTAAGCTCGAGATCCGACCCTTAATCTCATACGCTAACTCAAGCGCCTGTATCATAGCGCGAGATTCTCTTGTTCTATTTTCCAACATTCTAGCGATCGGTCCACCTCGTACCAATTTGACTGCCTTCCCCCAACCATTTGCCGACTCGAATCCACACATCTCCAATTGGTACCGCTGTCCTATCCGTGGTGACCGGCTATTGGCCCAAGGTTTGTCTATCGCTCACTATCAGCTTTCATAGTTCTAGTTGGCTGCACACCTGCAGCACGTGGAATCCAGTAACAGCTTACAGAAAAAAAACTCCACCTTCATTCTGCCAAAGGAAATGGGAAAAAGGTCGATTATTTCATCAGGGCCAAATGTCCAGGTATAAAACTCATCCATTGGAGCATCCTCGATTGGGGCCGTTGTCATCGCCTTAGGTGTAAATAAAGGAAAGGCGGCAAAGGTAGACGGCAGTAGCAACAAGATGGTTATGGTATGAGATTCTTGTGAGTATCTAAGTGGAGGATAATTCCATAGCATAATTACCAACCTATATATAAGAGTTATAATCAGGAATCACATTTAATCACTCGGAAAGGCACTGAGTGCCTTCGTCACTGCATGGTATTCAAGTATTAGATCCTCACCTTGGGTTTGCTTTCAATAGTTGCGACAGCTTCGAGAGACCCCTTACTTGCAGGTTTGATTCAAGATTGGGTTGCCATGTAGGAGCGAAGGTGCTGTATGAGAGTGTTCAATTGGCACTAGTCAACTCGTGTAAAAGATCAAATTTGGTTAACTCAGACTATGATTGAACAGGGTATATCAACCCCTACTGCATGTGGGCTAATGCTATGCCCAAAGCACAGTGGTGAATACCAATTCATGTAGCTGCTACCGAGCCTAATCCTAGAGTGCAGCTATTTTCAAAAAAGTAATTCACATGCAACCATACACCACCATACACACAAAATTCATACGCACAAAAATTCATACGCACAATGGTTCCTACGCATGCATGTTCTTATCCTCAATTGATTGACTAAAAAATTATGCGAGCAATGAAATGGATCACAGAATGGAAGCCAGCCTGGGTACTTAGCTTAGCTGGGCCAACTTATAACCTTGATTCATATGCCTACCATAGCTGCTGTAACGACCCTACAGATAGGTAGCTACAGTGGACTAGACTCAAGCCCGTATGGTATACCAAGTGGTAACCATATTGAGGATAGGCCAGTATACTGAGTATACTACCGGTAGACATGAGTTGGTACAAGGTCTACAAAGTGACTTGGTGACATAGGGTTAGACAGGGTAACCTAGGAAGGCCAAAGTTACCCTACTAGGCAGGATAACCTTCGGAGGGTATGATTGCATAAAGCTAAGGACCCATAGTAAATGTTGCACGGCTCTCCGGGGCAACATTTTATGTGGTCGCCCGGACTCCTGAAGGAAATAAAGGCATGGAAGGGTGATGTTACCCTACCTTAGAAAAATGATTACCCTACCTTGGGACCCCAGTTACCCTACTGAGGTACCCTAGTTACCCTACGTTCACCGACAAAGTCATGGGGGGACTTAGGGGGGAGTTATCCCACTATAGTGGGGCTCTTAGATGTTCCAGGAGCCGCTTCGTATGGCACAAAACGGGCTACTGACGGACCAGGAGTGGTCCGAACCTCCTGTAACTTTCAGGGGATATTCCTAACACCCCCCTGCGGCCCCAGCGTTTGTATGGCGCGACAGCACTGTACGGCTGTGTAGTTGTGTGCATCCTAGTAAAGTAGGATCCATTGGAACGCTCCCACAACACCGTATGAGTTGTGGCCGTCCAACCGACCAGAAGCTGTTCGCAGGATATATAAGGGGTGTGAGGGTGATCGCCTCCTGGGGTGCCACCAGGATACCACCCGGGAACCACCTACGGGCATACTTTGACCTCCGGGTAGTTGTATGGTTAACAGGAGAGGGCTTAGGGCTGACCGGGGAAGCTGCAATGCTTCCAGGACAACCACCCCAAAGCCAGTCCCGGGCTACCCTGTGAACTTTAGCATTACCATGGGTTATTAGTGGACTCTAAAGGTGTGAGTCTTGTCACGATTTAAGAAGGTCCCGCATGGTTGACTGTGGGTAGCGCTCATGCAGTCAAGCAGCAACAGATTTCTTATCGAGGGAGCATGCAGTCAGGTTTTGAAGCTTAGTATAGCCAAGTAGATTTGCTGATGGACTGCGTAGCTTGTATAGAGGAAACCACAGCTGGGCCAGTGAGTCCCGATGGATATTATCTCTACGGTGGGCATGTCGGTCGGCCACTGATATGCTACCGATAGGAAAGAGTTTTCGCTCATGCAGATGTAGTTGGAGAGACATCACCGGAAGCACTTCCTGTTTGTGGAGATAGTTAATATCCGAGCGGTCCGACTGCCTCCGAGTGTTAGCTCACTCTAGGCAGGTGAGTTGGACAGCCCTGAGCTGAGCAGGGTGCTCGCGAAAGGTCAGAATGGTTGACGGGTGTCCTCTGGCTTTACATTATTCTACCTAACTAAAAGCGAGAGACACCCTATTCTGATAACCAACGATCCTCGAGAGAACTTATTGAGTGAAGCTTTCAGCCTTAACGATATTAAGTTTTACCGCTTGATTCTACTTTGAATTATCTTTATCTTTGTTTCGATCCTTACTTCTACTTTGAGTCTTCGCTGCGGTCGCAATCTTAGGATCCGTCTTCCTAAAGAGTGCCCCTGTTACAGCTGCACTTTAATATAAATATCATTCGGGATCCAAGGGGAGTTACTGTACACGGATGGCTAGAATGATCTCAACTTAAGGTCTTCCCAACCAGAATGTTCCACGATGGGCAGCCAAAGGGTGCTCTACAACTGCGGGGCAAGAAGCCGTAGCTCTTTTGTACGGTTCCACGACAGCCCTGCATGCGAATACTCTCCATCTTTATCCCAATTCTCTGTTGAATCCAGCCCATATGGGAGTGAAGGCCCGGTAACACCAACCCCAAGACCTCTGACTAGTGTGGCCCGCGCACCTCTTTCAAGTTCCACAACACCCTTGCGCTCCGATTCGCTAGCGCTGCCCCCTGGAAACCAAGATCACACCCGGAATCTACTTCATCCGCTAGCAGTGACTTTGTCAACAAGCGACACAGTTACATTTGAGATATTTGGAAACTTTTATCTCTATACCGAGGAATATCATGAGAGTTGGATGGAGTGGTGGCAAGGCACACCAGGGTATATAGCCTATACTGCGAAATATGCTGGCAAGAAAAAGATACGGTGGAACTCGGATCTTCGAGGCACAGAGGTGTGGAAATACTTTCAACAATGTGCCGACCGTTTAGGTAGTGCTATTGGCACGCCGAGAGTAATGTGCATTATGTGCAGAAAGGTCCTAGCTCACCCAAGTGGCACGGGGACTAGCTCGATGCATGACCATAACAGGTCCTCTGCTTGTCTGAAATCGAGAAAGATTAACGGATATGATGGGCGGGCTGGAAGCCCGCTTGGTATAGACGTTCTTACGCTATTGCAAAAAGGGACTAAAACTGGAAATAGGCGTAGGATTATCGATCTGGCCACACCAGCAGGATTCAATCAGCATGATTTCGAAGAATACTTTCTAAAAGCGTTTTTAGCAACGAATCTCGCCTTTAATTGCTCAAACAACCTTGCCTTTCGTCGTGTCTTCAAGTACATTCGTCCGGGAGTCGAAATCCCCAGCCCAACGACATTAACACGGCATTTGAAACGGCTGGGAAAGTCTACGGTGGATGATATTCGAACATGTCTACCTGCTGCAGGAAAGATTTCTCTGGCTGCCGATACATGGACTTCACCGAACAAACTTGCTTTTTTAGCAATTGTGGCTTATTGGATCTCAGATAGCTGGCAGATGGAGGAGGTGCTGATTGGGTTCGAGGAAATCAGGGGTTCTCATACGGGGGCTAATATGGCAGGGATAATTAATGACGTTCTAGCCAGATACGGGATTCAGGATAGAATTCTGGGTTTCACCACCGATAGTGCCAGCAATAACCGAACGCTCACCGAAGCCTTAAACAATGCTTGGAGTTTACTATCGGTTGAATGGTGTCAATTGGAAAATCATATTCCATGTATGGCCCATGTTGTTCAGCTTATCCTCGGGGCATTTATGAGTTCGATCAAGGTGAAATCGCGGGATGGTCATATGCCGTCTGGCTTTAAGGCGGGCTATATCGAGAAGGTTATGAGATTGGATAACGGCTTTCACAAAACAGTAGAAAAGGTAATGTGTCTAAGATCTCATACCTAGCACCTATATTACAAATGCATACGCACAAATTCATACGCACAAATTCATACGTACAAATTCATACGCACAAGGGTATATGCACAAATTTATTATTCCAAATTGAATACGCGCCAATGTGAAACTAGAACCAAGTGTTTTCCCCATTGTTCTCAGCTAAGATACCTTTAGTCAGAGATAATGCTAATAATGGTTTATAGCATCAGAAAATGAGTATTGCAGTTGGTGCTTCACCTCAACGGCGTCAACACTTCATCGAGATACAGAATAACCGGGTTAAGATCCCTACTACACTACTTTATGATGTGAAAACACGGTGGAACTCAACCCTAAATATGTTGGAGAGATCTGTACGGCTACGGGAATTCACCAAGGACTGGTTACAAACCTATGCCGAGTTTACGCCTCTCTGGTCAACCACGGAAGAGTGGAGGCAGATTGAATACATCTTGGAGTTACTTCAACCGATACGATTTTGGACTTTGTGGATGTCAAAAACACGTGGCGTCACCATTCATCGAGTGTTTCAAGTGTATCAAGATATCTT
>Ga0307509_10007319_pt1 | contig 14483 bp, 15 predicted proteins | sample 10_EM_MG_FD_202245 | JGI IMG/M metagenome (GOLD analysis project Ga0307509, IMG submission 202245) | Populus trichocarpa ectomycorrhiza microbial communities from riparian zone in the Pacific Northwest, United States - 10_EM | ecosystem: Host-associated > Plants > Roots > Unclassified | place... | reverse complement strand
GCTGCCGCAGCTCCCCGTGACACCCGAACGACTCGAAGCGGCCTACGCCGCGTTGAAGACCGTGCACCTGAGGTCGGCGCTCACCGTCGAGCCCGGCGGCCAGCTGGAACTCAGCTCGTCGCCCGCCACCTCCCTGATGGAGTGCATCGGTTCCGTCTCCGAAGACCTCGACACCGTCCGCGCGGTACTGGCCCGCGACAACCTGGGGCTGGTCGGCGTCGGCCACGATCCCTGGCACCCGCCGCGCCGGTTCCTGCACGAGCCGCGCTACGACGCGATGGAGCGCCACTTCGACCGCACCGGTCCCGCGGGCCGCCGCATGATGTGCAGCTCGGCATCCGTGCAGGTGTGCCTGGACGCCGGCTACGAGGAGCCGGGGCCGCTCGGCCACGGGCGGCGCTGGTGGCTGGCGCACCAGCTGGGCGCGGTGCTGGTGGCCGCGTTCGCCAACTCCCCGCTGATCGGCCGCAGCCCCACGGGCTGGCGTTCCTCCCGGCAGCTGATCTGGATGGAGATCGGCCCCGGCCGGGCGGGCGCGCCCCCGCCGGCCGCGGAACCGCGCGACGCCTGGGCGGAGCACGTGCTGGACTCGCCGGTGATGTGCGTCCGGCGCGAGGACGGCCCGTGGGACGTGCCCGAGGGGCTGACCTTCCGGGAGTGGACCCGGTCGTCCACTCCCCCGACCCGTGACGACCTCGACTACCACCTCACCACCCTGTTCCCGCCGGTCAGACCGCGCGGCCATCTCGAACTGCGCATGATCGACGCGCAGCCCGGGGACGACGGCTGGATCGTGCCACTCGCGGTGACGACGGCGCTGTTCGACGACCCGGAGGCCGCCGAGACGGCGTACCGGGCGGTGAAGCCGCTGGCCGAGCGGTCCCTGGGGCTGCCCGCGCCGCACAATCCGCTGTGGATCGACGCGGCCCGCTACGGGCTGTCCGACCCGGAGCTGCACGAGGTGGCGCTCGTGTGCTTCGCGACGGCGCTGGTGGCACTGCCCCGGCTGGGCGCGAGCGCCGAGGTCACGGACGCCGTCCGCGCGTACTTCGACCGCTATGTCATCCGGGGCCGCTGCCCCGCCGACGATCTGCTCGACCGCGTGCGTGGCACGGACAGCCGCCCGCACGGGAAGGACATCCGCACATGACCGACGCCGACACCACCGTCGATGACATCGATATCGAGGCGCTCCGGGAACGGGCGCTGACCACCCTCACCACGGCCCGGGACCGCACCACGCTCCTGACGAGCTGTGTGGACGAGCCCGAACTCACCGCCCAGCACTCGCCGTTGATGTCCCCACTGGTCTGGGACCTCGCACACATCGGCAACCAGGAAGAGCTGTGGCTGCTGCGGGCCGTCGGCGGCCGGGACGCGATGCGGCCCGAGATCGACGGCCTCTACGACGCGTTCGAGCACCCGCGTTCGGAACGCCCCTCGCTGCCGCTGCTGCCGCCCGCGGAGGCCCGGCAGTACGCGGCCGAGGTGCGCGGCCGGGTGACGGACGTACTGGCCGATTCGACGTTCCGCGGGACGCGGCTGACCGAGGCGGGCTTCGCCTTCGGGATGGTCGCCCAGCACGAACAGCAGCACGACGAAACGATGTTGATCACCCATCAGCTCCGCACCGGACCACAGGCGTTGACGGCTCCGGACCCGGAACCGGTACAGCTGTTCACCGGCCCGTCCGAAGTCCTCGTCCCCGGCGGCCCGTTCACCATGGGCACCTCCACCGAGCCATGGGCCCTGGACAACGAGAAGCCCGCGCACCGGCGCGAGGTGGCCCCCTTCTACATCGACACGACTCCGGTGACCAACGGCGCGTATCTCGCGTTCATCGAGGACGGCGGCTACGACGACCCGCGCTGGTGGACCAAGGAGGGCTGGGCGCACATCCGCCGCAACTCCGTTGTCGCGCCGCTGTTCTGGCGCAAGGACGGCAAGCAGTGGCTGCGGCGCCACTTCGGCGCGACGGAGGCCGTGCCGCCCGACGAGCCCGTCCTGCACGTGTGCTGGTACGAGGCCGACGCCTACGCCCGCTGGGCCGGACGCCGGCTGCCCACCGAGGTGGAGTGGGAGAAGGCGGCCCGCCACGACCCGGTGAACGACCGCTCGACGCGCTACCCGTGGGGCGACGCCGACCCGGCCCCGGAACACGCCAACCTCGGCCAACGCCATCTGCGCCCGGCCCCCGCCGGAAGCTATCCGGCGGGCGAATCACCGCTGGGCGTACGGCAGTTGATCGGTGACGTGTGGGAGTGGACGTCGAGCGACTTCCTGCCCTACCCGGGGTTCAGGGCGTTCCCGTACAAGGAGTACTCGGAGGTGTTCTTCGGCCCTGAGTACAAGGTGCTGCGGGGCGGTTCGTTCGCCGTGGACGAGGTGGCCTGCCGGGGCACGTTCCGCAACTGGGACTATCCGATCCGGCGGCAGATCTTCTCCGGATTCCGCACGGCCCGTACGGCTCGCTCGGAGGCCGTCTGATGTGCCGTCACCTGGCGTACCTGGGACCCGAGGAGCCGCTCGGCCGGCTCCTCGTGGACCCGGAGCACAGCCTGTACCGCCAGTCCTGGGAACCGCGGCGGCAGAAGCACGGCACGGTCAACGCCGATGGTTTCGGGGTGGGTTGGTACGCCGAGGGCGACCCGGTGCCCGGCCGCTACCGGCGGGCCGTACCCATCTGGGGCGACCAGTCCTTCGCCGACCTGGCCCGCGTGGTCCGTTCGGGGGCGCTGCTGGCCGCCGTCCGGGACGCGACGTTCGCGGGGGCGGACGGGGAGGCCGCGGCGGCGCCGTTCGCCGCGGGTCCCTGGCTGTTCAGCCACAACGGCGCCGTCACCGGCTGGCCGCAGACGCTCGCCGCGCTCGCCCAACGCCTGCCTCCGGTCGACCTGTTGTCACTTGAGGCCCGCTGCGACGCGGCGCTCGTCTGGGCGCTGGTCCTCGGCAGGCTGCGGGCGGGCGACGAGGAGGGCCAGGCGCTGGCCGACACGGTGGTGGAGGTCGCCCACGCGGCCCCCGGCTCGCGCCTCAACCTCCTCCTCACCAATGGTGAGTCGATCGCCGCCACGGCCTGGGGCGACTCCCTCTGGTACCTCTCCGAGCCCGGCCGCCGCACGGTCGTGGCCTCCGAGCCCTACGACGACGACCCGCACTGGCAGGAGGTCCCCGACCGCACTCTGCTCACCGCGAACCGCGCCGAGGTTCTCCTCACCCCCCTGAAAGACCTCGCACCATCGAAGGAGCCCCGCACGTGAGTCCGTTCCTTCTCACCCGCACCCTGCCCGAGGACGCCACCGACGCGGCCCTGCGCGCCGACGTCCTGGAAGGCCTCACCCGCACCCCGAAGACCCTCCCGCCGAAGTGGTTCTACGACGCCCACGGCAGCGAACTCTTCGAGCAGATCACGGAGTTGCCCGAGTACTACCCGACCCGCGCGGAACGGGAGATCCTCATCGACCGGGCCGGTGAGATCGCCGCCGCGACCGGTGCGCGGACGCTCGTCGAGCTGGGCTCCGGCTCCTCGGACAAGACGCGCCACCTCCTCGACGCGTTCACCGACCTGGCCCTGTACGTCCCGGTGGACGTCAGCGAGAGCGCGCTCACCCAGGCCGGGCACGCCATCGTCGAGGAGCGCCCGGGTCTCGGCGTACACGCCCTGATCGCCGACTTCACCGGCGCGATCACGCTCCCGGAGACACCGGGACCGCGCCTGCTGGCGTTCCTGGGCGGCACGATCGGCAACCTGCTGCCGGCCGAACGCGCCACGTTCTTCGCCGGACTCCGCGCGCTGCTCTCACCCGGCGACGCGCTGCTGCTGGGCACGGACCTGGTCAAGGACGAGCAGGTCCTGGTCAGGGCCTACGACGACGCGGCCGGGGTGACGGCCGCGTTCAACAAGAACGTCCTGACCGTGGTCGACCGCGAGCTGGGCGCCGACTTCGACGCCTCGGCCTTCGACCACGTGGCGCTCTGGGACGCCGGCAACGAGTGGATCGAGATGCGGCTGCGGTCCCGTACGGACCAGACCGTGAAGATCCCGGCGCTCGATCTCGCCGTCGATTTCGCGGCCGGCGAGGAACTGCGCACCGAGATCTCGGCGAAGTTCCGCAAGGAGGGTGTGCGGAGCGAACTGGCGTCGGCCGGGCTGGAGTTGGCCCACTGGTGGACCGACCGGGAGGGCCGCTTCGCGCTGTCACTGAGCGTGGTGCGCTGACATCGGGTGACGGGCCGTCTCGCGTACCGCCGCGCCTTGAGGCACGGTGGAGTGACGCGTGACGCGCCCGTCACGGCCGAGAGGAGTACCCGCATGTCCAACCACACGTACCGGGTCACCGAGATCGTCGGCACCTCTCACGAGGGCATCGACCAGGCCATCCGCAACGGCGTGGCCCGCGCCGCGCAGACCCTGCGCAGCCTCGACTGGTTCGAGGTGACGCAGGTCAGGGGCCAGATCGAGAACGGGCAGATCGAGCACTACCAGGTCGGTCTGAAGGTCGGCTTCCGCATCGAGGACGAGGACTGACGGCCGGACTCACAGCAGCTGCCGTCGGCGCACCGCGTAGGTCAGGTGCGTCACTCGCGACGACGGCTCGGAACGGACCGGTTCCAGCGCGATCCTGGACGCGTCCACGCCGTCGAACAGCCGGGTGCCGGTGCCGAAGAGCACCGGTGACAGCGTGATCGAGAACTCGTCGACCAGGCCCGCGTTCAGGTACTCCAGGATCGTCGCGCCGCCGCCCGCGATACGGACGTCCCGGTCGCCGGCGGCGGCGCGGGCCAGGTCGAGGGCGTGCTCGATGCCGTCGTCGACGAAGTGGAACGTGGTGCCTCCGGGCCGCTCCCACGGGTCGCGCTTCTTGTGCGTCACCACGAAGACCGGAGTGTGGAAGGGCGCCTCCTCCGGCCAGGACCGCTCGCCGAGGTCGAACATGCGCCTGCCCATCACGCTCGCGCCGGTGCGCTCGAAGGTCGCGCGCGCCGTGTCGTTGTCGAGGCCCTCCTCGCCGCCCTCGCCCAGCTTGAGGTTCTCCCGGAAGAACCGCAGCGGGAACACCCACTGCTGCAACTCCGTCCACTGGCCCATCCAGCGCCGGACGTCCGGGTCGTCCCGTCTCTCGGGCGTGAAGAGCGTGAGCTCATCGGGCACGGACTCGGGCGCGACGAAGCCGTCCAGCGACATCGACACGCTGAAGAACACCTTTCCGGCCATCAGCCCTCCACCGCCTTCCGCGCGAGGTCGGTGACGTAGGCCGCCAGGTTGCCGAGGGTCTGCTCGCCGCCCTCGATCGCGTGGTACTTCTCGGCCGCCTCGTCGCGCAGTTCCCTGGTGGGGAACAGGGTGCGCATGACGAGCCGGGTCGCCGCGCCGTCCGCGGCGAAGGTCAGGACCGACTCGAAGGCGTTCGGGTCGTCGGGGGTCTCGCCGTGCAGCAGCTCGATCCGCTCCGGCGGGACGATCCGGGTCCAGCGGATCCACTCGGAGTAGTCGGTCCCGTCCGGTCCGTGGAGGACGAAGATCCACTCCCCGCCCTCGCGGAACTCGAAGGACCGCGTGGTGGTGGTGAACCCGTCCGGCCCCCACCACCGCGACAGATGCCGGACCTCGGTGAAGGCCTCGAACACCAGCTCCCGGGGCGCGTCGACGACCCGGGAGACGACGATCTCCCGTTCGGCCGTCGCCGACTCCGCTCCCGCCCCCGTTTCCTGCCTTGTCCCTGCCATCGGTCAGTCCTCCTGCCGTGCCTGTTTGAGGTCCTGCACATAGGTGTCGAGCCGGTCGAAGCTCTCGTTCCAGAACCGCTCGAACCCGCCGGCCCACTCGTGTACGGGCCGCAGCCCGCGGGCGTCCAGGCCGTAGAGGCGCTGCTTGCCCGCCTCACGGACCCGGACCAGCCCTACCTCCCGGAGCACCCGTAGATGCTTGGACGCCCCCGGCTGGCTCATCCCCAGCTCGTGCGCCAACTCGGTCACCGGCCGCTCGCCCGCCCGCAGCAGCGCCAGGATCTCCCGGCGCTGCGGCTCGGCGATCGCGTTGAAGACGTCCGACGTCGTCGCTGCTCGTGCCATGGCAGCCATCGTATGCCGATATGGGAATGCGTCAAGCCGGGAAGGAACCGGGCGCGTCCTGTCGGACGGCGCGGCTATGGCCCTCTCAGGTCCGGCCCTCCCCCTCCTGCGCCGCCTCCAGCGCGGCGGAGGGGGCGGTCCAGCGGGCCCGTACGACCCGGAAACCGGCGCGCTCGGCGTCGTCGCAGACCAGCTCGTCGTCGTCCACGAGAACCCGGATGTCCCGGTCCCGGGCGAGCCGCTTGAGGATCTCCAGCTTGGTGCGTCGGGCGGGCCTGCGGTCGTCGTTGCGCCGCATGAAGACCCGCCCCTCGGGCAGCCCCTGTGCGGCGAGCCAGTCGAGCGTGTCGCGTCGGCAGCGCTCGGGCCGCCCGGTCAGATAGACGACCTCGCACTCCTCGGCACACTCCAGCGCGAGCGCGACGCCTTCCGCCAACGGCGGGTCCTGAGACGCGGCGCCGAAGAAGCCGTCCCAGTCGCGCGGCTTGTTCTCCAGGAACCGCTGCCGGTGGGCCGTGTCGGCGAGGGTGTTGTCGAGGTCGAACACGGCGAGGGGGCGCCTGCTGTCTGCTGTCACCGGGCCACCTTAGACAGCGCCCGCACCCCGGCGGCGACCGTCCGAGGCCCTGGCCTCATGCTTCTCATATGTCTGCCGCAACTCCCGCTCCCCGTACGTTCCTCATGGGCGCCGCTCGCGAAAGGCCCTGCACCCTGGTCGTCTGCCGGGGCTGCTGCTGCGGCGACCCGCGCAAGCACCCGGGCACGGACCACGCCTGGCAGTTGGAACGGCTGCGGTCGGGTGGCGCCGAGCACGGATTCGCGGTCCGTACGACGGACTGCCTCGGCCCGTGCGACCAGGCCAACGTGATCGTGGTGCAGCCGTCGGCCGCGGGGCGGCGGGCCGGCGGGCGGCCGACCTGGGTCGGGTTCGCGATGGACGACGACTGCACGGAGGAACTGCTGGAGTGGGCGGCGGCGGGCGGTCCGGGGCTCGCGGAGCCGCCCGTGACGCTGGAGCTGCAGTTCATCGACCCGCCACGGGACGCACGCGTCCGCTCCCGGCGGTGAGCGCTCGGGCCGCCCCGGGGAATGCCGGAGGCTCGCGGGCGTTGAACCTGATGTGAGTTCCCTGATCGCCTCGACCCCGTTCTCCGTGCTCGACCGCTCCCGCACCCGCGAGGGCCATCCGCCCGCCGAGGCGTTGCGCGACACCGTGCGGCTGGCTCGGGAGATCGAGGAGCTGGGCTATCACCGGTTCTGGGTGTCGGAGCACCACGGTGTGCCCGGGGTCGCCGGTTCCGCGCCGACCGTGCTGGCCGCCGCCGTCGCCTCGGCCACCCGGAGCATCCGGGTCGGGACCGGCGGGGTGATGCTGCCCAACCACCGACCCCTGGTCGTGGCCGAGCAGTTCGGGGTGCTGGAGTCGCTGTTCCCGGGCCGGATCGACATGGGCCTGGGCCGCTCGGTCGGCTTCACGGACGGCGTGCGCAAGGCCTTGGGCCGCGACAAGGACGACGCCGACGACTTCGCCGGCCAACTCGACGAACTCCTCGGTTGGTTCGGGGGCACCTCACCGACCGGCGCGCACGCGCGGCCCTCGGAGGGCCTGCGCGTCCCGCCGTTCGTGCTCGCGATGGGCGAGGGCGCCGACATCGCGGCCCGGGCCGGGCTGCCGATGGTGATCGGCGACCTGCGCAACCGGGAGAAGATGCGGCGCGGCATCGACCACTACCGGGCCCGCTTCCGGCCCTCCCCCTGGACCGCCGCGCCGTATGTCGTCATCTCGGGCACGATCGCCGTGGCCGCCACCCCCGAGGAGGCCCGCCGGCTCCTCGTACCGGAGGCCTGGTCGATGGCGTACTCGCGCACCCACGGCACGTTCCCTCCGCTGCCGCCCGCCGAGCGGGTGGAGCAACTGGCCATGTCCGACAAGGAGTTCGCCTTCTACGAGGCCGGGCTCACCGGACAGCTCGCGGGCACCGAGGAACAGGTGGCCCACGAGCTGGAGACGGTGCTGAAGGAGACGGGCGCGGACGAAGTCCTCGTCACCACCAGCACCTACGACCGTGCAGCCCTGCTGGACTCCTACCGGCGGCTCGCCTCGCTCAGGGGGTGAGCACCATCCGGAAGCGGGCCGCGCCGGACAGCATCCGCTGGTAGGCCTCGCCCGCCTGGTCCAGCGGTACGGTCTCCACCATCGGGCGGATGCCGTGCAGGGTGCTGAAGGCCAGGGTGTCCTGCACGTCCTGCGCGGTGCCGGACGGATGCCCCCGAACCACCTTGCCGGGCATGATCAGTTGGAACGGACTGATCCCCAACGGCGCGGTGTCCGCGCCGATGACGACGAGTTCACCGCGGTGCCGCAGCCCCTCGACGGTCGCCGATGCGGCGTCGGCGTTGCCCGCCGTGGCCAGGACCACCTTCGCGCCGCCCAACGCCCGCAGCGCGTCGGCGACTTCGGTGTCCGCCGTGCTGTCGATGTAGTGGTGCGCGCCCAACTCCTTGGCGAAGTCGGCCTTTTCGGCGCCGCGCGCGATCGCCACGGTCTCGAATCCCATCGCGACCGCGTACTGCACACCCAGGTGACCGAGACCGCCGAGTCCGAGCACTGCGACCAGGTCGCCCGGCCCCGCCGCGCTGCGCCGCAGACCGTTGAAGGTGGTCACGCCCGCGCACCCCATGGGCGCGGCAGCGGTCGCCGACAGTCCCTCGGGGATCCGGGCGAGCGCGTCGACGGGCGCGATCGTCATCTCGGCGAAGCCGCCGTCGTAGGCCCAGCCGGGCACCTTCAGGTTCTCGCAGACGATGAAGTCGCCCTGCCGGCAAGGGGTGCAGTAACCGCAGCTGCCGCCGAACCAGCCGACCGCCACCCGGTCGCCGAGCCGCCAGCCGCGGTCCGAGGTGCCCTCGCCGAGCGCGTCGATCCGCCCGGCGATCTCGTGCCCGGTGACGAGCGGGAAGCTCACGCCCGGCACTCCGGCGTCGACGAAGAAGGTGTCGCTGTGGCAGATCCCGCAGGCCTCCACGGCGATCCGCACATGTCCGGGGCCGGGTTGCCGCACCTCACGCTCCACGACCTCGAACCCACCGCCGGCGGCACCGACTTGCGCGACTCGATAGCTGCTCATACCTGTCTCCCGGAGGGCTGCGAATACGGCCTGGTCAGACGCAGGACGCTGGGCACACGCGACTCCGCGGCGACGCTTTCCGTGTCTTCCAACGTGGCACAGCACGGACGCCACCGCACCCCCGCAGGTCAGCGGGCGTCACCGGGCGGGGTCGCATAGACTCGCCGGGCCATGCACAGCCCCCACGACCCCTACATCCGCGTCCGCGGCGCCCGCGAGCACAACCTCCAGGGCGTCGACGTCGACATCCCGCGCGACGTGCTGGCCGTGTTCACAGGCGTCTCCGGTTCCGGGAAGTCGTCCCTCGCCTTCGGCACGATCTACGCCGAGGCCCAGCGCCGCTACTTCGAGTCGGTCGCGCCGTACGCCCGCAGACTGATCCACCAGATCGGCGCCCCGAAGGTCGGCGAGATCACCGGCCTCCCGCCCGCCGTCTCGCTCCAGCAGCGCCGCTCGGCCCCCACCTCCCGCTCCTCGGTGGGCACGGTCACCACCCTCTCCAACTCGCTCCGCATGCTGTTCTCCCACGCCGGCGACTACCCGCCCGGCGCCGAACGCCTCGACTCGGACGCCTTCTCCCCCAATACGGCGGCGGGCGCGTGCCCCGAGTGCCACGGCCTCGGCCGGGTGCACCGCACGAGCGAGGAATCCCTGGTCCCCGACCCCTCCCTCTCGATCCGCGAGGGAGCGATCGCCGCCTGGCCGGGCGCCTGGCAGGGCAAGAACCTGCGCGACATCCTCGACACCCTCGGTCACGACGTCGACGTGCCGTGGCGCGAACTCCCCGCCGAACAGCGGGAGTGGATCCTGTTCACGGACGAGCAGCCGGTGGTCACGGTCCATCCGGTCCGGGACGCCGACCGCATCCAACGCCCGTACCAGGGCACGTACATGAGCGCCCACCGCTATGTCATGAAGACCTTCGCGGACACGAAGAGCCCCACGCTCCGGGCCAAGGCGGAACGCTTCCTGACCAGCGCCCCCTGCCCGGTCTGCGGAGGCAGCAGACTGCGCGCCGAGTCCCTGGCGGTGACCGTCGCGGGCCGCACGATCGCCGAGCTGGCCGCGCTGCCGCTGGCGGAGTTGGCGGAGTCGGCGGGCACGCTGGGCGGCACCTCGGAGGCGGCCCGCGTCCTCATCGAGGACCTCAAGTCCCGCGTCGCCCCCGTCCTCGAACTCGGCCTGGGCCATCTGAGCCTGGACCGCGCGACCCCGACCCTCTCCACCGGCGAGCTGCAACGGCTGCGCCTGGCAACGCAGTTGCGCTCAGGTCTCTTCGGAGTCGTCTACGTCCTCGACGAACCGTCCGCCGGGCTGCACCCCGCCGACACCGAGGCCCTGCTCACGGTGCTGGACCGGTTGAAGGCCGCAGGCAACTCGGTGTTCGTCGTGGAGCATCACCTCGACGTCATGCGCGCCGCCGACTGGCTGATCGACGTGGGCCCACTGGCCGGCGAGCACGGCGGCCGGGTGCTGCACAGCGGCCCGGTGGCCGACCTGGCGAAGGTGGGGGAATCGGCGACGGCCCGCCACCTCTTCGACCGCACCCCCGCACCGGCCCGTGAAGTCCGCCATCCGCAGGGCGAGTTGAAGGTCGGCCCGATCACCCGGCACAACCTGCGCGACGTGACGGCCGACTTCCCGCTGGGCGTGTTCACCGCCGTCACGGGCGTCTCGGGCTCCGGAAAGTCGACCCTCATCGGCGAGATCACCGAGGAACTACCAGGCGTGGGAAGGCTGGTGTCGGTCGATCAGAAACCGATCGGCCGCACCCCGCGCTCGAACCTCGCCACCTACACCGGCCTCTTCGACGTCGTCCGCAAGGTGTTCGCGGCCACCGACGAGGCACGGCAACGGGGGTACGGCGTAGGGCGGTTCTCCTTCAACGTGCCGGGCGGGCGCTGCGAGACCTGCCAGGGCGAGGGATTCATCAGCGTCGAACTCCTCTTCCTCCCGAGCACCTACGCCCCCTGCCCGGACTGCGGCGGCGCCCGCTACAACCCCGAAACCCTCCAAGTGACGTACCGGGGACGGAACATCGCGCAGGTCCTCGACCTGACGGTGGAGGCCGCGGCGGACTTCTTCGCGGACACGGACACCCCGGCCGTGACCCGCAGCCTCACCACACTCCTGAACGTCGGCCTCGGCTACCTCCGGCTGGGGCAGCCCGCCACCGAACTCTCCGGCGGCGAGGCCCAACGCATCAAGCTGGCAAGCGAGTTGCAGCGCACCCGACGCGGCCACACCCTCTACCTCCTCGACGAACCGACCACCGGCCTCCACCCCGCCGACGTCGAAGTCCTGCTGCACCAGCTCCACGGACTGGTCGACGCGGGCCACACCGTGGTGGTGGTCGAACACGACATGGCGGTGGTGGCGGGCGCGGACTGGCTGATCGACCTGGACGCCGGCCGGATCGTGGCAGCGGGCCCGCCGAGGAAGGTGGCAAGGGCGGCGGGAAGCACCACGGCTCCGTATTTGAGAAGGGCGCTGGCGACGCCCTGAGCGTCTTTTTCCTGGACAAGGGTGCGCAGTTCCCATTGAATATGCGTGATCTTGGTCGTGAGCATGCCTGGGGGGCGCCGTGAAAGACTCGACTACAGGTCTTGTTCTGTCATTCATCCTTCAGATAGTGGGGTTCGGTGCGGCGGTCTCCATGATCGGCATCTTTCTGACCTATCGCCGCCTGCGGAATCTGGCGCGGCACGGCGTCGAGGGCGGAGCCGTTCCCACGGCCCAGGAATACGCCGGCGGCGGACGGTACCGCGTCTCCTACGAGGTCCGCCTGCCCGAAGGTGAACCCACGGCCGAGTTCCGCGAGGACCGACCGGGCATGGTGGACCTCGGCGTGGTGGTTCCGGTCGTCTACGACCGGCGGAAGCCACGGCGTGGGAAGACGGGATTCCTGAAGGACATCGACTACCGCGACGACCAGCTCACCGTGTTCGTCTTCGGGTACGGAGGAGTGGCGCTGTACGCCGTGGGGATCATTTTGCTGATCATGGTCAAAGGGTGGTGACTGAAGTCGAGGGCTCCTCGCCCGACAGACCGGCGACCAGGTCACGGGGCAACCCGTGCGTGTCGTGCAGGTAGTGATAGTCCTCCTCACTCAGCGGGCCCCTGAACTCCGGCCGCGACAACACCCGCCGCCCCCGCTCCAGAAGCACACCGAACCGCCGCTCCTCATCCATCAACACGCCCCGCACGACATCGCCCCCGAGCGACTGCCGAAAGTGGTCAAGCGTGTGCTCGACAAGCTCCCCCGGCAGATCACCCAGCGTGCGCGGCACATCGTCGCGCCGCAGAACCGTGAGCAACCGCCGCACCAGCCGCCGTAGGACATACCCCCGCCCGGTGTTGGACGGCCGCACCCCGTCGCCGAGGACCACGATGCTCGATCGCAGGTGGTCGCAGACCACCCGCACCCCGTGCTCGTCCAGATCCCACAGCGGTGGAACCAGCCGCATCCACGGCTCGAACAGATCCGTCTCGTAGACCGAGCGGCACCCTTGGAGGACGGAGACGAGCCGTTCCAACCCCATGCCCGTGTCGACGTCGACCTGCCGCAGCGGCACGAGTTCGCCGTCCTCGCCACGTTCGTATCGCATGTGCACGTGGTTCCAGATCTCCACCCAGCGCGAGTCGGTGGTCGGGGTCCCCTCCGGCGGGCCGTCGCCGGTCCAGAAGAAGATCTCCGAGTCGGGGCCGCAGGGGCCGGTCGGTCCGTTGGACCACCAGTTCTCGTCCTGGGTCGGCTCCACGGGGAGGCCCAACTCCCGCCAGGCGTCAAGGGATTCGCGGTCGGTGTCGAAGACGGTGACGTGCAGCTTCTCGGGTGGGATGCCGAAGCCGTCGCGGAGGAGTTCGTATCCCCAGCGCAGGCTCTGTGGATGGTCGTAGTCGCCCAGCGACCAGGAGCCGAGCATCTCGAACACGGTCAGGTGGGTGCGGTCGCCGACCTCGTCGAGGTCGGTGGTGCGCAGACAGCGCTGGACGTTGACCAGGCGCCGCCCCTGTGGATGGGGGCGGCCCTGGAGGTACGGCGTGAGCGGGTGCATGCCGGAGGTGGTGAAGAGGACCGGGTCGGACGGCGGTGGCAGGAGGGTGCTGCCGGTGATCGGCTCGTGCCCGCGTTCGCGGTAGAAGTCGAGGAACGTGCGGACGGTGTCGTCGGTGTTCATGGCGGTGGGTCCTTCGGGTCGGGTGGGGACCGGAAAGGAACCGCGGGGATACCTGTGAAGAGGCTGGAGACGACACGTCCCGGCGGTCCGTTTCCGGCCGCCGGGAGAGGTGGGTGAGGTCAGGCGTCGGCGGCCGGCGAGCTGGTCGCTCGCGCGGTCGCGGTGCCGGTGTGCCTGATGATCCTCATGGCCGCGACGCTAGCAGGACGCCTCCGCGTCGTCCTGCGAATTCTCACCGGGGTCCGCGCCACCGAGGTGCAGTGGTCCGGGTGGTGGGCCCGGCCCGACACCCCGGTCTGTGCCGCGTGGGCGAGGGAGCGGCGGTCGGGGTGGCTGCCGGGCGCTATGGTCTCGCCCACCTCGACGGCGGCGACCAGTCCGCGCGTCGACACCACCCGCCACACCGAGGTGAGCAGTGAGTCGCTGCCGACGAAGGCGGGCGCCGTGCTGGCCGTGCCGCCGTCGGTGAAGTAGTGCAGGCCGACCGGCTGGACGGGTACTCCCGCGTCCAGCGCGGCCTGGAAGACGGCCCGCCGGAAGTGTCCCTGGGCCAGGCCGCACCAGGTGCTGCCCTCGGGGAAGACGGCGACCGCACCGCCGGCGCGCAGGGCTCCCGCGATCGAGGCGACCGTCTCGGGCAGGGCCCGCAGCCGGTCACGGTCGATGAACAGGGCGCCGCTTCCCGCGGTGAGTGTCCCCGCGACGGGCCAGTGCCGGATCTCGGCCTTGGCCAGCATGCGGGCCGGGCGTACGGCGGCCATCAGGGGGATGTCCAGCCACGAGATGTGGTTGGCGACCAGCAGCAGTCCGCCGGTGGGCGTCGTGCTGCCGGTGATGCGGAGCCGGATGCCGGCGGCCCGGACGATGGTCCGGCACCACCAGCGCACCGCGCGGGCGGGGATGCGCCCGCCGATGAGGGTGAGGGCGGCCCCGGCGGCCACCACGACCAGTACGGCCACGAATCTCAGCACGGCACGCGGTACGGCCGTGACGGACCCCGTCGACCCGATGCACGTCCTGGGGGTGCAGGGCGCGCTGGGCAGCCAGACGCTCATCAGGCCGGGACGAGCGAGAGGAAGTGCCGCAGATAGCGCGGGTTGAC
>Ga0307509_10007318_pt1 | contig 14485 bp, 14 predicted proteins | sample 10_EM_MG_FD_202245 | JGI IMG/M metagenome (GOLD analysis project Ga0307509, IMG submission 202245) | Populus trichocarpa ectomycorrhiza microbial communities from riparian zone in the Pacific Northwest, United States - 10_EM | ecosystem: Host-associated > Plants > Roots > Unclassified | place... | reverse complement strand
TGATATATATATGTACATTGTAAATGCAGCGACGCACTTAAGTGACAGAGTTGTGATCGCCTCACAGCACGTGGCACTCACGGTAGTGTGGCGCATCAGCTTTGCTTGGCGATGACCACGAGAGTTTTACATAAAAAGTTTACTCACCTTGCGCTGCGGCCAAGCTGCGGCGTCTGTTCGTTCTCTCTAGTAGTTTCTGAGCCTCCATGTCCAGCACGAATTTGCAGCGGTTCTCCAGACAACGTTTTCAATACACGTAAACCACAACTTGAAAGGAGAGGACCGGACCGACCGGTTGCACTTTGTAGCCCATCCAATCGGTATGTGGTCCGGTAATTAGCCTAAGACATACAGGGAATTGGAAGCGATTTTCAGCAAGGGATAATCTATAGAACAGAAGAAACTGAGTTCCACCCTGGAAGACTTGACGCAACATTACCAAAAGAAAAACACACGAATCAGAGTTTGCGCAGAGACTAGACACGGTTATTCAAGCGACGAACACCCATTCATCCCACTAGGTATATTTGTCATATATCCGGTCCGATAGAATTTAAAGGATCCTGTGTCGAGCTGAAAAGCCCATAAGCAATGATCATGTCCGTCGATCGGTCCATTATCTAAATACTGGTGGTTGGTCAAAGAATGCTCCATAAGGAGGGGGACGCAGAGGTATGTATAATGATCGTATACCCACTAAGTGTCGAATGAGCAAACAATGAGATGGAATAGATTGGGTTAATGCAGAAGTCGTGGTATGAGGTCCATATGGTAGGAGTGTTGCAGAACACAAGAAAAAAAAGAGAGGAGACGTCAGCAAAAGAGTTGCCTCCACCACATAACAAATCTAGTCCACCAACCGCCTTCCCAGGCGTCAGAACGCTGTTTTGAGCTCACCCACATTGAACCTGTCCCAAAATGGAGATGTCTTCCCTCCAGTCCTTCATCCTCGCCCTCCTCTATGTCCACGTGTCGGGAATGAGACACTGGAAAGCGGGGTAACGGACGCCGTGATACGAAGGGGGGGAACAATTCGAGGAGCTGTAGGATTTCGGGATTGGGTAAATCTGGAGACGTCCAGGTCCGAAGGAATTGATCGTCATCATCATCGTGTATGGGCTCTTCTTGCAAAGGTAGTATTGCAATTTCTCCATCTCGTGGCACAGAATTTACTATCTCCTCAACATGCGGCTTTGAAGATGAAAGAAGGGATTGGGTGTTGGGGGATTGTGACGAAGATCCAAGTGACCGAGACTGAGGGGCATCTGAGAAAGGATCGCTTGGTGCACGAGCGCGTTTCGATTGCACGGTTGGTGCAACTTCATATGGTTTCCGATTGGAAGGCAGTGGCTGAGATACCGCACGGGAATGAAGGGTGGGTAAGCTGGAATCCTTCCGGTGTCCATACGGAGAACCCGAGGTCTTTGGCGACGGTGTCTCCTCGAACGCCAGTACCTGAAAATGTCGAATAAGAAATAGATTGGCCCCATTGATGGCAAAAAACACACACCCCTTTCAGGAGATCAATAGCCTCGAGCATGAAATCTTTCCCACTGTGTAAAATTAAAGAGTTACTCGTGGGTTAAATTTTCAGCAATGATTCGATGGAGTCGGCACGTACGCCGCTTCCTTGAATACAGCATCATCAAACTCCCATTCAATTCGATAGGCTCCTGCTCCGCCCAAATTATCTGGAATGACCTGCAATCGCAGTACAGCCCACAGGCTATCAAAGCATAAGATATAAATAAAACATTACCGAAAAGGCCGGCGATAAGACTTACGCCTCGAAAAAGGGTTTCGTGCCAGGCATGCCCATGTTACACCAGTTGCGGACAAAGCGCTCGGTCCGCTCATATCGTTCTTGGTCCGATGATAAGTGTTATGACACTGGTGATAAAGTTGGCATACCTTTTCGTGCCACTTTGTCACGAGGGTGTGCTCTTGCATGCGGCATTAGGGAACCCCCAGGTGTAGTAGCGCTTAAATGTGCTTGAAATTCAGCATGTCTACGTGCGTTCACAGAGCGATGGTATGCTGATCGTATTGATGCTTGTATTCGGGAGAAGGGAGCACGTTGAGATGGCGGAAGGGTTGCGAGGGTCTGGGTCATAAGTCGACCTGAATTATCATCTTGACAATAATACCTAACCGGAGACAACATAAAGGAATTGAGAAAATGGATGACAGGAAAATAGCTACCAGGCTCGACAGTACTCCGCAAACTGCTCAAGTTCACTCGAAGGGACTCCTGACGGAGTTTGAGATCGATTTCGACTGCTTGGCGGAGGTGTTGGTCGACCATTCCTTGGGCCTCTAGAACGACCAGGAAATGAAGGAGACGTGGGGGATATCAGACGTCCAACGGATCTCGGACTCGTAGGCGGGGACATGGATGCGGTTGAGGGGAGGTCATAAAGCAGGGTTTGGGAGTCGAGATGATTGCTCATGATGGAAGACGGTTTAATTGAATTGTCAAAGTTAAGTGGAGAAGGAGCCTGCCGTGGACGCGAGGCTTGGAGACGGTAAGATGAACCCGACATCTTGCTCGAAACTCGTGGCAGAAGCAAGCTGTGATATCAGACAGAGAACCACCTGGGTGCTCAAGAAAGTAGACGTGCAAACGAGTGGAGAAAGAGAGCCCGAGTCGAGGAGATGTGGGGGGTCGAGGACGATGAGCGGGATATTCCGCCCGCGCTTACGCTTGTTACCGTCACTCGCGTCGTCACAGCCTCTGATTCTCTTCGCCGCTCGAGCATTGATACCCTCAAGACATGTATTCGAACGACCTGCTCTCACTCTCAGATCCTCGGGCCTCTCGTACGATCCCCGGTAAACGTTGTGATTCAGCCCCACAGTCTTCCGACACTGTTATATCCTATCTGCTCTTTTCTCCTCGCTTATTCAACACATCTCGCCGGCTCTGCGGCATCTTCCTGCCAACAGCACGTTGATACAGGTCGGCGCGTTCGGATGCAATCCATACCCTGTTCCCGTCACTTTTCAATGCCAGACATCCCCATATTCTATTTGGGGAGCAATTGGATACCTATAATCAGAATATCAGAATGTGTCGATGTTTCTTGGAGATGACCATGACATTATTGGACAGCAAGAAGCTCAAAACAACATACGTTATGTCCTACGGTCCTATCTGTAAACAACTGCTTGGTTGTTTGTAGTGACATCCAGATGTTTACTGTTTCTGAAACAACAAGGCTTATCTCTGCAACATATGTTTTCTTTCGGTGTCGTCGACCGAGGTGATGACATTGCTAATCCATAAAATTGGGCGCCTGGAGGTTTAGGTCCCCTATGGCACATGGCCCTTGGGTCCGGGTGCCAATCCTTCGGCCCCAAATTAGTGGTTAAAGGCATCTAACTCAGTCATGGACTTTTAAGCGAACATAATCCGGACTTTTCTGCTTGCCTATCCCATCAAGGAACGCACATCAATCCATGGCGTAACATTGAGATATGGAGGACTTCCGGCGGAAACAAGAACCATTTAAATTTTTCCTATCCTAGTCTGTAAACACAACCACTGAGAGTCCCTATCACCCGAGTTTGGATTCAGAGAGTATCAGGGCTTGTCACGGCGGCTTCTTTATCGTAAAGGACAAGTATCCCCTTATGGTAGGAGGTCAAAACTGGTAAGTACGACACATGGCTGAAGAAACTGATAAGTCTGAGCTAATTATTTCTTCATGCAGCTGACGAATGTGCATCTATGCGCAGTAAATTCTCAACTGAGCAACACCTACGAAATGCCTTGACTTTCTCAGAGTGGATCAGGCACGTCAATTTTAATGGCAATGTTCTTATCTTGTATCGGCTTGGACAAATCTGTCACAATCCCTCGATTAATCCGTAGCAGAGCCGCCGGTTCATGCTCGAACCGACTCTAATCAAACTCTAGAATCTAGCCTTGGAAGACCAGTGTTATGGTAATCCTGGGGAAAAATCAGCGTGGATTAAAAATGAAGGAGCATTGGAGTGAGGTAGGCAAGGCTCACAAATGCGGCAGCGCATGATCAATGGCGACCATGTGGATTGCATCGACATTCAATCGTTGGTCTCGATGCCGTCATCTCATGTTCACCTTATGTCCGTGGGGATGGACTCTGGAAGCAGATATGTTATTTGTGAGGTATGTATCTGACAACCACTGAATCCTGATGTTTTTGGTAGTGGTTCGAAGAGGGGTTCAGAACAAGCTTTCTCTGCCGATTTCCATACAATGGAGCATGGCAGGCCGCCGTGACTTGAATGCGATCAACGTACTGTCTTTGAGGCCAAAGAGATCGCCTCTACTGCTGTAATTTGCTGCCGAGAAGTCGTTTCAGGAGAGACGGAGGCAATGATCTGGATATGGAAATTAATTTTTAAGGACTGGTGGTACAAATGAGCGCAAAGATTGGAAAACACAAGACATACATCGGCCAACACCGAAAGTTAGATCGAGTGATCGAAGAGATCCTGATGTACTTCCGCCGACAGGAGATCCACGTGGGGTATCCAAAGAGTCTGGTTCACGGGCCAATCGGGCGGCAGGGAGGAAAATTCGGAGCGGGGAGGAGAGGAGGGAAAGCGAGGTGACAAATAATGAGATTGGGTTGGAATAGAGGAACTTGTACCGGATTCCGCGGCCATGTCAAGCGGTCGAAATAGAGTTCCAGCAATCCTGATAAAAGACGCTCGTTTTTGTGCCAGTGTCCTCGGCATCCCCCGGGATGAACGACAATCCGCGCAACGGACAGTGGGACCTTGCAGACATCCTCAACCCCCGCGACAAAAAAATGAGTCTTGACTACTACCCTCACCAACCTTCCTTTGACCAGATGGACACAACCGAGGGCTACACTCTCTTCCCAGACTCAAACTCCCGTTACCGCACAAATGCGTCCTCCTCTTCCTCCTCCCTCTCCCATGGCTTTCCCATAAACTCGGAACCCATCTACTCACACGCGTCCTTTACCGACTCCGTTCCATCCTTCAATGCCTCTAATCAGAATCCTTACGATGTCATCTCCAATCTCAATAGTGGAAAGGTCTCCCCCTCGGAATCCGCCACAACCATCCACCACCCAGCTGGTGCTTTCCCTCCAACCAAGGATTACCCCGCCCAGTCCTTTACTGACATGCATGACCGTCGTCTTCCAGGTGTCAGTCCCAATGGTGCTTATCATGCAGAATACCCCGACGACTATGCAATTCCAAACATCAACAACGGTCTCCCCTTTGGCCCCTCTGCCATCCAACATTTCCATGATCGTCTTGGGCGCTTCCCTCCCGATCGCTACAGCAACCCTTCAGGTCCTCCTTCCCACCATATCCCGAATGGCCACAGTTCGGACCTCATGCGGGGCGTGGCTCCTCATGCCACCCATTCTTTTCGCGAGAATCCCGTTTCTCCTTACGACGATATCCACTACCTTACAAATGGTCATCCCGAGATGCGCATGCACACTGTCGACGACACTTTGTCCCGGATGAAGCTTCAAGGCCATCCAATTATGGGTACTTCCAACGATTTGCAAACCTTCATTCGGTAATATAAAATTTCTTCTTACTATAATATATATTTTTTGCTGACATTTTCTATTTCCAGGCCCTATCTCGATCAGTATGTTCGAACACAGAACAGACTGGCGTTTGGAGAGCGGACTGTCATTGTCATGTCCAGCAAAGTTGCTCAAAAATCTTACGGCACTGAGAAACGGTCTGTTTATTTTCGTTCATTCGTTGCAATCTTCTTATTGTTTCCTTAGATTCCTCTGCCCGCCTCCCACCGCCATCATGATCGGAAATTCATGGTGGACAGATGTTATTCGTCGAGGTGAAGACCCTAAACTTTGCCCACCCCGGGTCGTTGTCTCTATCTCCGGTGAACCTGCGCCTCAGGAAGGCACGATCGAATGGACGGGATCGTCAGGCAAGTCCTTTGATATCAGCGATCCTCCCACAGGGACGACCTACATCGGGCGCTGTGTGGGTAAACAGCTCTTTATTTCCGATGTCGACGAAAAGAAGAAAAAAGTCGAGGCCCTTGTCAAAATCACTGCTCCAGCTTCAGAGGATGAGCCCGAACGAGTGATCGGCGTTTTCCCCAGTCGTCCTATCAAAGTCATCAGCAAACCAAGCAAGAAGAGGCAAAGCGCGAAAAATTTGGAACGTCAGTCTTTTTTTTTTCTTCTTTTTTTGTCGTGTTCGAATTTGCCACTAACGTACATACTTCCATTTTTAGTCTGCATCAATCATGGTTCAACGATCTCACTTTTCCATCGTCTCCGTTCTCAGACTGTTTCCACAAAATATCTTTGTGTCTCAGGGTCTGGATCTTCCTTCAAGGGATCAGATGGCGCTCCTCTCATGGGTCTTGACCAACGGTCACGGTCTACCACTCCGTCGTTCATCGCACGGACTGCGAGTTGGGGTAAAAATCCTTATTTTATTTTTGTAGAATGCGACAATTGACAACGAATCCACAGATCCTTTCGTCATGTACATCGTTGACGTCAACAAGCCCGCCGGCGCAGGTCTTGACGCACCCCCACCACCCCCCCCGCAACCGGATTATCCATCGCCTCCTCCTAATGCCATTGCGTTTACCAACAATGGCTCCCAAATTCCGATTTACTACAACCAAACCGTCGTTTTGCAATGCCTGACTTCTGGTGTTGTCAGCCCTGTGCTGATCATCCGGAAGGTAGACCACCAAACCACTGTCGTCGGCGGAGGGCTCCAAGAAGGCGCCAAGGGCATCGCCGACCACTACTGCTCTCCAGGGGAGGTCTGTGGCGACCCTGTTTCCCAACTTCACAAGATCGCATTTGAAGTCTACGATCCCAACAAAGGCCTTCCCGAACTTGGAACTCCTGGAATTACGGGTGCCTTCTTATCGTGCATGGGCGAAAAAGTCAACACGTATCGACCGATCGACGGCAGGCAGTGGAACACAACCCAGGGTACCGGGTCGAACTCTCCCGCGCTTCCTGGTTCTCCCATCTCTCCAACTGCAGGCCCTTCCAGCGCTAATGAATATTTCTCGCACCCTGGCAAAGTGGATAGTGCTCCTGCCTCGCCTTCTGCCGCTGAGTTCCTACCCTCTAACGACGGCGGGCGCGTTATGAAGAAGAAGCGTTCGACCTCAAGCGCGGGTGGCATCAACAAGGCTGTCGGCAAGGGGAGGCGGAGACCAAGCTCTGCCGGCTCGGTTTCTTCGCGTCGTGGCTCCTCAACTGATTCTGGTGCAGCGTCAGGAGCTCTTTGGCAAGTCGACATTGGCGAGACAAGCGTCTGGACTATTGTTGGTACTGGTTAGTAAATTTTTAATAACCTTTTTTTTTTTCCTATTTTCTTATTTACGTTTTTCAGACCAAGTCCGCTACAACTTCTATGTTCCCCCCGTTCTTTTCGACAATCAACAAGCACCTCAAACTGGCTCATTCCCTATACCCTCAAAACCAGTCACACCTTTCCCCGGTGTCGTCAAATACCTTCCTCCTGATCGCGCAGTTGAAGCACCAAAATCGAATTGCTCATCGTCACGAGCAGTTCTATCCAAGCCTAACCCTCATGCCTCGAAGATGCTCACTGTCTATGGAGAGAATTTCTCCAAGACGGATCCTGTCAGTGTCTTCTTTGGATCCGAACCTTCACCATACGTCGAGGTACGATGCACCGAGGTTTTAGGCTGCTTGCCCCCAGAGTCACAGATCGTGAAGCGACGGCCGATCATTCTTATTCGTTCCGATGGTGTAGTGTTTCCTTCCAATACCATGTATCCCTAATTCGTTTTCCTTTTTCTTATCGTATACCTTGTTGCTGGATCTGTTACCCCTTTTCGCTTTGCTCGTACAACTGTGCACATGTATTTCATAGACAGGACATGATACCTTGGCTTGACTATCCTCTACGCTTATGCTCGACGCATGTCATCTCTATTACTACGGGAAAACCCTCTAGACTTTATATGCGTAGAAAAATATATCCTCGTTTTCGAGTAGGGCTAACTCCTGATATCACGTGATAGGCATTCATTGCGGCAGGCTTTTGGAAATTCGAATTTTCCTCAGCACCTTTGCGAGGAACCAAGCTACACATATCATTTTGCATCGGCGTATGCAATAGCCGCCAAACCACTGCACCCAGAGAACCGCCGCTTCATTTCTCGATCACGATCATTCGACATGAACATTACCCAGTATACATCAGAGTTCACCGCTCATATTTCTCAAGTCTCACCATCGTTAATACCCGGAACCATTTGGACATACTATGTGAAATACCTATGGTTATATGAACCGGACTCATGGGTAGCCAGAATTGCGTATTCATGTCGCGTGCTTGCAATTCTGGTTAGCCTTCCCATCATCATACTTGGCCTATTAGTGAGTGTTTTTTGCTCTTAAAGTTGTATGATTTGCTAACTTGGAGAATAGGACATCTCTTCTTATGGGATTGCTCGCACTCTGGGCGTCATCGATGACGTGAAGGCTTCGACTAGCGATAAATCGACACCACACGCCATCCCCTCCATTCACGTTAACGACATCAGCAGCCCTTCTTCTTCTGAATCTGCCTTCAGTGACTCTGACCAAGATTTCATGGCAGTCCATAATCTCGACAACCGGATACGCAGCCCCCTCTCCGATTCTATCTCGGAAGTTTACGATGATAATAAACTTTCATCTTCCCAACCCCCTGTTTTCTATGCTGGTGAAGAAAATAGCCTAACTCTGTCCGGTGTGGGCGTTTTCTCTCCAGCAACGTCCCAACCTCCATCTCCGACGATTAGTCGCGGGCATCTTCCTTTAAACGAAATGGGGGCCGAAAATCTCCGACAACGCACTCGCCAGCTTCCTTCCAGGGCAGAATAAAATCATGGTATTACTATGATACAAACAGAAGTCCCTTTATTTACTGTACACTGTACATCCAATACGAAAGCGATTGTAGGGAGTCTAAAACCCAAACCGTAGCTGATCGCGAGTAAAGACAGGTGGTTTCCACCGGAGGTAATCTGCGTGTATTCGTCGTCTCCGCTTGGCTGTCGTTTTTTGGTGCTTCTCAAGAACTGCGTTATTGAGGCAGATGATGTGTTGCCCTTTGTAATGTTTGAAGAGCTGCAATGTGGTGCACCTGAATGTTTGAATAAGTGAGGAACATGAATAAGGATACATCGTCACATACGTATTCATGACATCTGCATGAGTAATGGATGTTTTGTGCGCGATGTCGTCGATGCTCAGCTCAGCTTCGGGCGAATTTAAGAGTAGATCGATGATAGTTTCTGCCCAATAAGCACGGTAACTGAGTAGACCGAGGTCGCTCAATGGCTTCTCGGGGCTCCCAAGTTTACCTTCCTTCTTGCTGAGTTCGTATGAGAATTCGATCAGAAGCTTTCCATATCCGTGCCGTTGGTGTTGGGGAAGAGTCAAGATACATGCAACATTGTAACTCTCCGCTGATTCCTTTTCTTTCGAAAAATAGCCAATGATATGGCAACCATACGAATCTCGCTTGGCCTGTTAATGGCAGAGTAAGGGAAACCGGACACACACACATTCAAAAGTGACGAACCATAACATAGTACATGAAGGGAGTCACGTCATAGTAAAGCGTCTTACTGCAAGGGCGTCAATTATATATCACCGGCAAAAGTAGAAATTACGCACTGGTCAAGGAAACACTTGGAGAGCAAACTCAGATTTCGACACCAAGTCAGCTGACGTTTGCCGTCGATTTCGTAAAATGAGATATCCTCATGGCGATATATTTCATTCCCGGGTGGGTGCAACATAGTACATCGTTGTCGATGCCGAGAGAACATCATGGGGGAGGGGAAGAAAGCTAGGCAGAACTCGCAGATATAAAGCACAGGCAAATGGGCGTATTCTTTAGGATACGGGCTAAAGTACCAAGCGTCCAGCTCGTGCCGGCCTATTTGAAGTCGGTTAAGGTTCTTGACCCGTGCAATTTCAGAAATAGATTGAGTCATCGACCCGGACGTCCGCAACTTTTCTATCTCTTTCTCTTTACTGAAGGAGGACAGTGGGGGTGGCTCGTTTATAGGTTCGGTCATGCTGAGGTCGAAGGTTTCAACTTCTCCCTCCCCGTCAACATCCATTTCTCCCTCGGCATCAAGGTCGTCTCCCTCAGCGTCCTCCCCTTCAGCGTCTTCCTCTTCCTCTTCTTCCTCTTCCTCCTCGTCGTCATGCAATGTTTTGCGTTTCAGTGATGAAGGAGCAGGAGAAGGTGAGCCCAAATAATCATCCACAAGCATAGGAGTCGAAGGGGCTGGCGTGGGCGACATTGCGAGAGCAGCATTAGATGTGGCTTTCTTCAATAGGTTCTGCGAGCGTGGAGCCTTTCCCGGCTGTTTGGAAGGGGTTCCTTTTTTGACCACTGGAGCCTTTGGACGTGGCCATTCAAGGTCTCTGCTTAGAACAAGCCGTGATCCAGAGACCCAATCATCCAGGCGCTTGTTGAATGCATCCCAGTGCACAAAGTACTCCAAGCGGTCTTCGGGTTTAGTGAGATCCTCCTCTGTGGGTTTGCTGCGCCTAGCGTAAGGATTGTTGGGCTTATCTCTTATTGAAAGGATTTCCGCTAGTCGTTCCTCTAACTCGCCATTGGCACCTGGGCGACGAATGTAGATTTTACAACCCACAGTCACCGTCTGGAGATGGCTTAGTCATTGCTTGGAAAGCGCTGCGCTGGCACTTACCTGGATAGTGTATGTTCCGCCTGGGGTAATCGGGGGCGGAGATGCATCGATAGGGGTTGGTGTTTGGGATACCATACAGAAAAAGGACAAAGAAAGGTAGTCATCGAGAGCGCAGTTCCTTTGACAAAAGGCAAAACCTGACTCAACAATATTACGTAATTCTCTCTCTATGGTCTTTCGAGCAATACACAACCTTTGCTTTTCTAGAATGGATGACGATTTAATCCTAAACATAGCCACTGACAACCATGTGCCGTCAAAAGGGGTCACGAAGAAAGGTGGTCGATGGACTGAAAGGTGAGGAATTTGCGATTCAAGTACTCACGATCAGGCTGACTTTCGGGAAGACTAAAGGCAAATCGTAGTCTAAAGAGAAAAGTTCGAACTGGAGAACCAACCTCATCATCTGTCACTGCTCCTAGTCATAGACCTCGCAAAAGACCTCGTGTTGACGATTTACCGGGCGAGAGGACCAACTCCCAGCCATCTCAGATGGTTCGACCAACCCAAACGCAACCTGGACGTCCAACACAAATAATATCATCCCTCTTTTCTTATAACCCCAAAGTCGACCAGCCTGTGCAACCGAAAATTGCCGCTACTCACAAAACTCCCAGCAATGCACCTTTGGACTACTCGAGTTTTTCTGGGCTTGGGATCAACCCCCTACTTGTATCCCATCTCACAACTAAGATGGCCATAGACAAACCCACCGCAATTCAGCGTGCATCAATACCCATACTCCTTTCCTCTGCTCCCGATAAGTGTGCTCGAGATGTCTTCTTACAATCGCAGACAGGTTCTGGGAAAACACTATCCTTCCTGCTGCCAATTATACAGGATCTTCTTCCTCTGAGCTCCCATTCCTACATCGACAGGTCTATAGGGACACTTGCAGTAATCATCGCGCCAACCCGTGAACTAGCAAAACAAATTTCGGATGTTTTGGCGACCGTTCTCCAATTGCGCCTACGACCCGAAGACTCTTCAACTTCCGACCCAGATACTTCCACACAACTGACACGTTGGCTCGTTTCCGGCTTGCTAGTTGGTGGTGCCACCCGGACGCATGAAAAGGCCAGATTACGCAAGGGTCTCCCCATTCTTGTTTCCACCCCCGGTCGGCTTCTCGATCATCTCCAAAATACCTCGTCGTTCAATGTTGGAAAATGTCGCTGGCTCGTACTCGACGAAGCGGATCAACTCATGGAGCTTGGATTTGAAGAAACCATCAAAGGTATTATCCAAGGGCTTGATGGACGCTGCAGACTTGCGAAACAAGCCGTCGAGCAAGGGAAAAGCATGGAGGTTGGTGGCTGGGATTGGGAACGGCGCAGGAGAACAGTTCTATGTTCTGCCACTATCCGAGAAGATGTCCAGAAACTCGCAGGCACGGCCCTCATAAACCCCCTGATGGTGAAAGCAACGGAGGTGGACAAGGACGTGCAACTACCTTCTGACTTGGATAAACCCGACATCTTGGGGTCATCCGAAAAGTTCACACCTCCGTCCCAGCTTTCCCAAAAGTATGTGATAGTGCCTTTAAAGCTTCGACTAGTCGCCCTTGTCGCTCTCCTACGGAAGTTGGTCGCACAAACGCAGGTCAGGAAAGGATCGAAAATTATTGTCTTTTTGAGTTGCACGGATTCAGTGGATTTCCATTGGAATCTTTTGGCAGGTTCTACGATGGACGGCGAAGAGCCCCAAATCTTTCAGGAGGACTCAGATGAAAGTGATCTAGAGGGGGCAAGTTATAAACCCTCAATAAATCCAGAGAAGGTCGAGACTACATGCTCACTACTGCCGGACGTTTCTATTTATCGTCTTCACGGATCCCTTCCAAATTCATCTCGTTTAATTGCTTTAAAAGGCTTTGCTGGATCCCAAAGAAAAGGGAAAGCCGCTGAGGACATCTCTTCCATCCTTTTCTGCACATCTGTCGCCTCGCGTGGTTTGGATTTGCCGCTTGTCCGTGCTGTTATCCAATATGATCTTCCTACTGAGGGAGGTGTGACCGAGTACGTGCACCGAGTAGGACGAACCGCACGTGCAGGAAAAGGTGGTGAGGCATGGAGTTTTGTTTCTCCGAGCGAAGTAAAATGGGTGCCCTGGTTAGAAGAAAAAATGCAAGGTGACGAGAGAGGTGCAAGTACAACGGTTGCATTGACCGCGGTATCAGTGGAAGATCTACTCCAATCTGGCTTTGGGGGACGTGGCTCCGAATACGAACAACGAGCAACGGAAGTTCAACTAGCCTTCGAGCGATGGGTTTTGCAAAGTAAAGAGGTGAACCAAGAATTTCAAAAAGCTAAGAAAATACAATACTGACCCTCACTTTTGCAGCATGCATCTCTAGCCCGCAGTGGTTTCCTTTCCCACATGCGAGCATATGCCACTCACCCCACGACCGAAAAGCACATTTTCCATATACGCAATCTCCACATGGGCCATTTGGCGAAAGCCTTTGCTCTGCGAGACGCTCCTAAGTCAGTCAAAGGTGCGGGAGGTGCTAAAGCTCCCAGAAAGGAAGATGGATTTAATTTCAAGTCCCGTCGACCCAATGGCAAAGAAAAAATAGATCAGGCAAAGGAATGGGATAGAGACCACAGTGGTGATGCGGAAAAGCGTATGCAAGCCATTGTCAGAGCACAGGGTCGCCTGACGAAGAAAGGTGGAGTTATGGTCAGTACAGGTGCATCGGAATTCCAGATTTCTGGCGGATATGATTTAGAGAAACTTGTGGGGAAAGCGTGATACCCTAGCTCTGTCATTTTCTCCTTCTTCCTGAGCCCTCAAGTGGCTTGAGTTGCGTCCCAGTCTTCGAAATGTTTTTGTTCATCTAACAAACGCCTCTATAGCAATAATTAGAGGAATTATTCAGTTAAAATCCCTAGGCCTTGAGAAGAGCTTGCTTCGGAATTATTATTCTTGCCTGGAATATTCCCACCCTAATGATCCAGGTCGCCACGTCTTGATATAAAATTCCACGTTTGCACTCTTTATTCTATCCCGTCATGTTTGGCAGACTCTCTATCGCGTTCATTGTAGTTTCCTTGACTGCATTACTTTGCGCGCAATCCGCGGATGCGGCAAAAGGTCCTAGAGTGACCCACAAGGTCTTCTTTGACATCAAACATGGTGATGAGAGCATGGGACGCAGTACGTATATGCTTGAACCACATCTCATTAGTAATAAATGTGCTTATCGATCTTGCAGTCGTTATGGGTCTATTCGGCGGAGTGCGCTTTTCGATTCGGTTTGAATGTCCTGACTAAACTTTTGAATATAGACCGTCCCGAAAACCGCTGAAAACTTCCGCGCCCTTGCGACTGGCAAGAACAAGGATGGTGAAGAACTTGGTTTTGGTTACAAGGGATCCAAGTTTCATCGTGTCATCAAGGATTTCATGTAAGCTTTTACCATTGCATGTATTATAATTACTGAAACTGCAAACCCCAGGATTCAGGGTGGAGACTTTAGTGAGTTGAATATGCAATATTCACCAGACCAGGGCAATACTCATCCATACCACTAGCTCGTGGCGATGGAACTGGAGGAAAGGTACCTTTGTGAAATATCACATACCTGAGTCTTATTGAAGGATTTTTTTCCTCAGTCAATCTATGGAGATAAATTCGCTGACGAGAACTTGTACGTGTACCGTTGTGGCTTGACTATGTCTTGACAGCCCTGACATTTTATTTATTTTTCCTTCAGCAAACTTCGTCACACCGGTCCTGGGATTCTCTCCA
>Ga0307509_10007317_pt1 | contig 14487 bp, 19 predicted proteins | sample 10_EM_MG_FD_202245 | JGI IMG/M metagenome (GOLD analysis project Ga0307509, IMG submission 202245) | Populus trichocarpa ectomycorrhiza microbial communities from riparian zone in the Pacific Northwest, United States - 10_EM | ecosystem: Host-associated > Plants > Roots > Unclassified | place... | reverse complement strand
GACGTGCCCTCTCCGCATGAGTTTTCAAAAGTTGACGTTGCTGATCACCTCATACAGGAACCGACTAACGATGATCTCCGAGCCCCTGGAACGAGGCATCGCGGAGGATATGGAGACAGGTCGGGTGACGATGAGGATGACACCTAAAGAGCGAGGAACATTCTTCCAGCAGAAATACCAGTGGGACCTTCTCGCATCTCGGTCGATATGGGCCTTTGGACCAGACGAGAGTGGGTCGAACATCTTGTTGGATGATACGCTGCCGAGCCAGGTTGATAAGAAGATGTTGGTTTCCGTCAAGGAGCACATCCGGCAGGGCTTCCAGTGGGGTGCGAGGGAGGGACCTCTGTGCGATGAACGTGTGTGCTCTCGTCCTTGTCCTGCTACCCTCGTTTGGGCTTACGGATATGGTCTCTCAGCGATGCGCAATGTTAAATTCAGGATATTGGATGCAAGTCTTGCAGCTGAACAGATTTACCGAGGGGGTGGGCAGATTGTCCCTACGGCCCGCAGGGTCTGTTACTCCTCTTTCCTCATGGTGCGTTTCACTTCCGTGGCTAGCGTTTGGCCCTCACAATGGGATTGAACTCCAGGCTACACCCCGGTTGATGGAGCCGATCTATTACGTTGAGGTGCAAGCACCAGCGGACTGCATTTCTGCCGTGTACACTGTTCTAGCGCGACGAAGAGGACACGTCACTCAGGACATACCCAAGGCCGGCTCGCCATTGTACACCGTTAAGGCGCTTATCCCCGTCATTGACGCGAATGGGTTTGAGGCAGACCTCCGGACGGCAACCCAGGGTCAAGCCTTTTGTCAACAAATCTTTGATCACTGGTCAATCGTTCCGGGGGATCCGACCGATAAGACCGTGAAGCTGAGACCCCTAGAGCCTGCTAGCGGGCAGGCACTTGCGAGAGATTTAGTGTTGAAGACGAGGAGAAGGAAAGGTTTGGGAGACCAGATTGCGGTGTCGAAGTACCTGGACGATGAGTTTGTGGTAAGTATTCTTGTGGATGTGATGGTGCAGTCGCTGATGATTGTTTCGTGCGCCGTAGCTTGCCCTTTCGGCGTCGGATCACGCGGACCTGTTGGGATAGCTGAAGGACCGGTGTACCTGCTTACTTACCCGTTCTTTCTGCGTAATTGTGCGGTAAATAGCTATAGAAATATAATCCGTCCGCTCTTGATGGGCTTTCATGATGTGGTCTGAGACTCTTGCTTCCCCAACCCGATCAAACTCCTCATTGTCCGCTCTCAGGTCGCAGCGAAAGGATGTAAACGATGAACCACCACGAACGAGGGGGGCGTCGGGGAATTCCCCCACGCGGCTGGACTCCCCACAGACGCCTCTTCGTTGTCTTTGTTTTTGGATCCCGCTCAGTCTGCGACCCAGTGCCTGACCTCTGCTCGCCCTTAATTTTGACTGATGACACCTGCCAACCTCTGCTGATTCGCAAGCACTGATGGAAACCAGCAACGGTGATGAAACGCAGGCGACGGTGTATGTGTGTCCACAATTTGTGTGGGTGTGGGTCCGAAAGTTGTTTGCTAGGAGTTTGTTCCAGGTTGAACTTTCAAGTTCAAAAAGCCTAGCGCGCTCTCTGCCCTGGTTCTTTCCTGGTTCTTCACGCTCGACAAGTTTTTCCACGCGTTTTCTTGTTCCTAAGGCTTTCCCCCTACCACTCGACAACTATCCTCGCTTCCGCAGGATATTTCCCCTCGACCCTCACCGAAAAAACGCCATACGACATTCCCTACGCTCTCTTCGACGCAACTCGAAATGATTCCGCTTGTACCTACCCTCATTCTTGCCTTCCTGTCATTTACTTGCTCAGTATTCGTCGTCCTTCGTATTGTCATTCCTATCCTTCCCCCTCATCCCTTGAGCAGGCGGGTGGCACCAGTACGTTTCCCTCCCCGTGTCTCCTTGGTATGGTTGCTGACAGGTTGCGCAGGCTGAATTTGGCCTTCCGAATTTCAAGAAGCTGGTGCCAGCTGACAAGGCCCACCTCTGGATTGCAGCTTGCGATGTTCTCGCTCTCGTCGTCTTCGTTTGGCAAGTCATCGCCGAGTCCCTTGGTGGTCCCACCAACTATGCTGCCGGGCTGGACCCCCTTGCAACCGTCAGACTTTGGTTCGCCAGCACTATTAGGGCCACATGTGTCTTCGTCATTATTGCCATGTCCCTCCTTCATGTCCGCCTCGCCCGTCCAGTCGACTTTGGTAAATCCCACTGGCTTATTTGGGGACCTGGACTTCTCCTCATCTTCACTTCGACTGCCGTCGCTGGTATGTGGTCCTGTTTGTCCTCCATGCCTCCAACCCTCTCACGCTTTACATAGGTGTTCTTGCTGGTGCCAACCTTCCAAGCTTCTTCGTCGGAATGATTGCCTACTCTTCTTCTCTCACCTTCCTCGGTGTCGTTGCCCTCACCGCCCTCGTCGGCACTCTCGTGACTATCCGACGCAACCTCACATCCACTGGTGAGCTCGACGACTCGTGGCCACCCATCCGCCAAGCCGATGAGAAGTGCCGCTCGTTCGCCCAGGAGGACGTCGATGCGCTGAAGGATGGTTCTTCTTGGATCACCTCTGATGCTGGGAGCTCCCACTGCGGTTCCGTCTCTGCGTTCTCCTTCTCTACCCACCAAACCCACGCTCGCAAGTCCTCCAACAGTTCCAGCAACCTCCACCACGGATCCGTTCACGCTAAATCGGCCTTCTGGTTCAATTCTGAGACTCCGGGGAGGATCTCACCAGTTCCTCCCGTCCCTCCCCTCCCAGCACCCTACAGGCCTACATCCCCTACCTCCGCGAGTGTGTGCGACGACCCTGATCCCTTCCGCCGAACTGTTGGGAACGACCCCCGAATTCGCAATGGTTCTCAAGCTTCGTGGTTGACTGAGCCCTCGGTTGCTCCCAGTACCGTCACCGCCTGGTCATTTCCCGCAAACCGGCATCCCTCTCGTCCCAATACCCCTGGCATGTTCCCTCAGTCCACCGTCGATCTCCACGCGGAACTCCTTCGCCCTGCCATTCCCTCTCGCCCACAGACCCCCGCTATCAACTCTACCCAGGTGTTGGGCGGGTACGGTTTCTCGGACGTTTCCCTCGCTGAGAAACAAGCTGGTTTGGAGGCTGTTCCGGAGGGTGATCTGGATACCAATATCCCTCGTGTCATGACCTGGTTCATCAGTGTTTTGCTTCCATGTGTAAGTTGTATTTATGTCCTATGTCAGATAACGTATTCTGATCTCTTCCGTAGGCTTTCAGCCTTCCGTACTTCGTCTCAATCCATCTCACAGGCACCGCTCCTACCGCCGCTTCCGTTTTGATGATCCTCGCTATTACTCTTCCCTCTCCATTCTTGGCCTTGAGCGTTCTCTTCAACTGGTCTCTCCTCGTTCCCTCCGGACTCTTCGAGTCGACTGCTCAACCTATGCCTGAGCTCGCTCGTACTTCATCCCCTACTATCGTCCGTCCTTGGTCCCACGAGTACAAGAGGAGCGGAAGTGTTACTGTTGTCGAAGGTCGCCGCAGCGGTGACATTTGGGTCTCTAACGGTGACGCCATCGATGGCAAAGGCAAGATCGGTCGTGCCTTTGAGATGCTCAATGCCAAGCCAAAGCTGTCCGTTCTTCCTCTGGAGAACGTTGTCGTCAAGACGGTCGATGGAGAGCTCACTCCTCCTCTCCCCCTACAGAGCGCCCCGAACTCCGTCCCTCCCACCCCTGTGTCTGAGAATTCGGAAGAGCTGGGACGGAAGAAGTCGAAGGCTTCTTCCTACTACTCTGTCAGCGACGAGACGGCACTGCACACTGCCCGTGTAATGGTCGCCCAGAAGCACTATTCGACTCTCGCCATGACCATGGTTGTCCCCCCCTCTCCCGATCCCGAAAGGAAGTCGTTCGCTGTCACTCCTGAGGAGATGGAGGCCACTGGCTTTGCAAGTGGTGTCGCTATCTACGAACGCACCGAGGGACGCTCCCATTGTCGCACCAGGTCCACTTCCTCTATCTCCACCTCCAGGTCCAGGAACGTCATCAGTCCACCCCCTGCCTTCCCCCTCCCGCCTACTCCACCCTCCGTCAAGGCCGCTCGCGCAATGGCTCACAAGCGATCCTACTCTTCTGGCCTCTCCATGACTGAGATCGATGCCCTGTCGGCTGGTATACTCCCTAACCTTGTTCCTGGACTGAGGATCGGACAGGATGTGAAGATATCTGACGGGTGGAGATATTCAAGTGCCTCCCGCATGGGGGGAAGCATGACCGGCAAGACTTTCGATGATTTCGTTGCTGGTCTCCCTCAGGAGCTTGGTGGGTTGCCTGGGGAGTTCTCATCCCCAGAATTCCATTCTACCCCCGCCACCAACGGCAAGAAAGCCGGTCAGAAGTCCAAGAAATCCGGTCACAAGAGGCACCACTTCAGCTTACCCAGCCTCAGCCTTGGGACGGATGGTATCCACGGTCTTTCTAAGTGGAGGACGGAAGTTGACAACGGACTGGACGTTCCTACTCAGGAGGAAAGGAGAAACACCGTGATCTGCGAGCAACGCCCTGAAGCCACTCTGGAGGTCGTTCGTGAAGTGGATGAGCTGTCCCGCCCCTCCTCTCCCTTCCGCGTCCAAGATCCCGCGACTGCTCGTTCATCCATGGCCACTCTTATTAACGCGTTGGATAACGAGTTCAAGCTCAGTCTTTTCGGGATTGATGAGAACATCTCCTTGGACTTCGACGCCTCTGGACCATTGGCTCACAGTACCCCACACGAATCCCACAAACCAGTGTCACGTTCCCCCGCTCCCCCCGTGCCCAAGCCGAAAACGACGAAGTCTGACCGTCGCTCAAGTATTGTATATATCAAATCCGACGAGAACGCCGTCCCCCCCTCTGTCGCTAACGAGAATACGACCCGCAAATCTCTCTCTCCTGTCAAGCGCCTGGCAGAGATTTCATCGCGAGCGGTGAAACCTTTGACGTCCAGGAACAAGCGCAAGACCAGCAAGAACGAGAACGCTTCGTCCACGACTAATACCACAGCCATCGCAGCATTCCTCGGTAACGGCAAGGACGTTTTGATGGCCTCCCCTGGTGGAGGACTCCGTCCTTTGTCTCTTTTGCAGGACCGGGATGTCAACCGTTCCGCCCGACCTGTGTCGGGCGTTGTAGCGGAAGACAGTTTCACCCGTCCTCTGGATCTCAAGAAGAAGCAAAAGAATGTTACCGAGTCGAGAGCTCTGGCTAATGGTGTAGTCGCTGGAAAGGACGAAAACGAAAACGTTCACGCCATTAGGCTGGTCTCTGGAGCCGCTTCCAACCATAAGGGTTTGAAGCCCTTGAAGCTTGCTAGGAGCGAGACGAGCAAGCAGCGGGCCGCTCTCAGGAAACACGAGGTTCTGCCTTCGGTTATCGTTCGGCCTCCATCCGAAGCCCACGATGCTTTAGCAATGGATTACCGGATGCCGTTCCATTGATTTGGACACCTTTCCCTCCCCTTATCTTAATGTCTCTCCGTGCTTCCGATCTTGCTTTCCTTTACATCTTGCTGCTATCCGTTTGAACTCCTTCGTCGTTTCTTTTTTCAGTGCTCTTTTATACGGCATGACTTTTGGCTCTGCCGACGTCTGTTTTCTCGCAAGACTCTCTACTCCCCCCCACGTAACCCACCCACGTCCCACATGCTCCCATCGACCACGTATATACCACACTCATTGATCGCATAGTACCCAGCGTTTTCTTTGCTTTGCCAAAGTACGTACGAAACCTTCCTTTGTTACATGAGTACCTTTTCCCTTCCCATCCACCGTGTTTTTAACCGCAGTTTGACTTACCCTTCGATAGTGTTTTCGTCATACAGATCCCATATGTTTTCAGATACACAAATCGTCCGTGTTTTTTGATACGTGAATTATTAGCTATGCCGCCTTTCTTGCTCCCCTCAGAATTCCTAGTTCGTGGTCGGGTAAATGTTCCTGAAAGGCAAGCGCCTCACGCGGTTGTTGGCTTTGGTTCAGAGTCGAAGGGGTTGAGAGAGCGCAATGTGCTGCTCTCTTTCCGTCTTGTTCATGCGATTGCGGTCGTTACCCTACTTGTCTTTATGATGTTCGACACGGCCGGAGTTGGCGGGTCCCCCATCGAGCGGCCACCGGTCAAGCTTCAAGCCACGGTGGATGTCGTATCCAGGTTCCGAAATCCACCCATCCCTTTGCTGACCGGTGGAAACCCGGCGGGAGTGACTTGCTGACCCACATTGACACCTTGACAGGTGACCCACATTAACTCCTGATTGTTATAGAGCCGGCGTGTCTCGACGGCTTCAATTGGCCGCTCGCGCGTCCTCACCCTCTCGGCACGGCCGCACAGAGACGATATATAAACCCGCTGGTGGTGACTGACAGATAGCACGCTACCCCCCCTCATCCCCCCCATCCACAACCCTTCACGGCATGTCGAAGCTGATCATCACCGGTGCCACTGGAACAGGTGCTTTCGCTCATCCTTATCAGAACCTCCCCAAGCGCATAGCTGACACCGGACTCGTGTTTCCTAGCCGGATTTGCCGCGTATCTCGCTGCCCTGGCTGATCCGTCCGTCTCCTACATCACTCTCCTCCTTCGACGTGAGATCCCCGAATGGGCGAACCTTCCGTCAAACGCCAGCGAAAAGTCCAAGACGGTCATCGTAAAGGATTTCGCGCAATACCCGGAGGATGTCATCTCCCAGGTCGCAGATCACGACGGTTGCGTCTGGGCACTCGGAAAGTCTGTCAAGGGCCTCTCCGAGGAAGAATATATGAAGATCCACGTCGAATTTCCTCTGGCAGCCGTTGAGGCCCTCAAGAAAACGGGCGTCGGAAGCGCGGAGAAACCATTCAACTTCGTGTACGTTAGCGGAGGGGGCGCTGACCCGTCCCAGAAATCCATGTTTATGTGGTCACGAGGCAAGGTCCGTGTCTTGCCGAGATATCGATTATTCGTGATCTAACAGTAGATGTCGCTCACAGGGCCGCGCTGAGACGGAATTGGCGAAAGCTTTGGACACCCCCACGACCAAATTATTGATCGCCCGCCCAGGCTACTTCTTCCCTTCACACACTGGCCAGCGACAGAACCAACACGGCGGTATCGGCCGATTCCTAGATACCACCCTAGGCTCTTTGTTCACAAACACCAGTATGGGTGTGACAGCTGGGACATTGGGCAGCTTCCTCGTGGAGGGTGCCAAGGGTTCCTTCCCCAACGTTAGCCTCGCGGACAACGCGCAATTGAAGGAATTGCTGAAGAACATGGAGAAACAGTAGATACTTCGTATACGTACACACCCTTCATCGTAGTGTTAATTCGTTTGTCGCTTAATACACAACTGCCCACAGAGGAACGGAACGGAACGTAACAGAATGATTTACTTGAGTAGACAGGAGGAATAATAACACGACATTCTCGAAGAACCGCATGAATCTGAGTTGGTGGTGTCGGGGGTGTCGGTCCTGATGGCGGGATACACTGTAGGGGGGACCCAATTAAGAGAGGCAGGGGTAAGGTAGTCAAATAGCTGCCGGGCGGTTGGTCGAGTTGAACTCGACTCGCTCCAACATGACTGAACCAACTCCCAAAGCGCGTGGGAGAAGCCTAGGGATCCGGCGTCGAGAGGTTTTTCCGGACGTTCACCCCTCAATACAGCGGGCACGGGTAGGTAGGCCCACAGATGGTGGAATGGTCGGAGGCCGGTCAGAACCTAGGACGGGTAAATGGGGGGCCATCGCGATGGGGTGCAACCGGCTCACCTCGTATACCACCATACCAAGGGCATAACAGTCTGACTCTCGTGTTGAACGGCCGCTGGAACCGAAGCGCAGCGGGTCCAACAACTCCGGGCTCATCCAGCAAAATGTCCCCCCGGAGGAAACATCAGTTTCGGATAAGAAAATCGTGCTCAGATCAACCACAGTCACGAGGCCAAAATCTGCAACGCGAGCGGAGCCTCTGTTGTCTACAAGGATATTTGCCTGTTTCGGATTTAGATGAGATGAACGAGATTCAAGAACGTTGGGCTTACCCCCTTGAGATCCCCGTGAACGATTCTGAGCTCGTGGATGTAGGTTACACCGAACGCGATCTCAGAGAGCTAAAGGTTGTTGGTCAATAACAGGAGGGATTGCAACGAAACGGAAAGTGGACTCACCAATCGTAAACGGTTTGCCTTTGGGTTGGATCTCGAATACTGCATCACATTCCCATTCGGCATCCACTCAGAGAGGATGCGGAAACAATGGGAGTTTGCGGACACAGAAACCCCTAGCAACGGTAGGATGTTCGGATGGGACAGATGTTTCCAATCGATAATCTCCCGACATAACCGCTGGGTGAGATCTGAACAATAATACCGTGGCCGCGAGCTTGACTAAACGTACCCTGAAAGCCCTTTCGGACTCCCCTTCGTTCATCTTGAGACGCTTAATGGCCACAGGGCGTCCGAAGTATTCTCCCTTGCTCACGTCCGCGAACCCGCCCCGGTAATAGACCCTCCCGACGCGTATGAACTCTCGTTGAAGGATATACGAGGCGGGTATGATCTCATGAGCTTTACATATCTTGGAAATAAGCCGTAGACTTCGTTTCCGGAGGTTTTCGTCGAGGGACGATCGTGCAAGAACCTGCGTTTGACACCTTGAGTTGTTGAAGGACTGGGCACACGATTTACTCACTTTGTCGAGAAAATCGATGAACGTTTGTGCTTCGTTTCCCTGGAAGCTCCTAGCAGTGTTCATGCTGGATCGGCAGCTTAAGAGGGACCGAACCTTTGAGAGGCATTCGTTCGAAGTAACCTCCATCGTGTAGATGTTGACCCAGGGCTGCGTGTCTGGCAATTCGATCGGGAAGTGACCACTCCGCGGGGGGTGGAGTGTACCGGGGGGCATGTTCACCGCGCCGAGCTACCGTCGCCTTGGGGAGTGGTGGTTATGAAAGACGGTAAGGATCCGCTCTAACGGAAGAAGGAGAGGGAGGAAGGAGGGGTGATATGCCATTCCACGGTTCGGAAGCGTTGCCCTAAAAGCCAAAGCAAAAAGCTGTACGTTGAGGTGACGTAGAAATCCACAGCCACGAGTGTGGGCGTGTAGTGTCAGGACTTTCCTTATCCGGTAGCCCGGAAAGTTCCCTTCGCCGCTGAAGCGCTGATAGTGTTGCCGCGAACTGAGCCGATCCGAGCCGATACTGAGCCGCCATAAGTGGGAATCATTTTCAGACTCAGCTGTCCAAAATGTGAGTCGGCTCAGATCTGACTCACATTTGGCTCGGCTCACAGCAACACTAAGCGCTAACTCTAGAGGACTACTGTACCCGAACCTCCAATGAAGGTCTGCGAACATATAAACCGCGGCAACTTGGGGGGCTCTGCCCACAACCTCGGAGCCAGGTGCGGACAAACAGCAAGAACCGTAAACGGTCCACGGCCTCATCCGTCCTTATAAAATATATTTCCCTTGTATTTTTTGTTGTTGTGATAACCCGGTCTTGCGTTTATAGCTGTTTTGGCTTGTTCCTGGGACTTGCCATGAAATTCCTACAAGAAGTTTATTCTCCAAATTGACCGTTCCCCAGAGTACCCTGAGTAACCTCGAGTCTCATCGCGATCGTCGGACTCCTAGTGCTCGATCGATCACGAGGTCGTCTCTTTCCTCCAAGCGAGTAAACCTCCGGTTGAGCGCAGCAGAGGGCCTGATCCCAGGTGCCCCAGGGCCAGTGTTGAATGAGATGGGGTGGGCTGGAGTAAGTAACCCTTGGTCGGTCCCTGCTCGAGCGGAAACGTTGGGTCCAGGGAGCACTACTAATGACATTCTTCGTTCTTCCGCGGCTGTATTGGTCCGCCCGGCGTGCAAAATGTCGCTTGGGTATCTCACCGTCTTCTGAGGCTCCGGCCGATGGGACCATCGACGTCTCAGCCACGTGAGTCCATTGAATGAGATCGTAGACCAGTCATAGAATGCTCGTCTTTCCCTCCCAAGAGAGGAATAGGCACCTGTCCAGGATACCTCTGTTTGTGTACAAGTCCAAAGCTCTAGGTACAGAGACACGTGTCCGCACAGTAAGGGTCCAAACAAAATGAGAGAACATATGGCGTACAACAGCCCAGGTGAGTCCGCTCGGAATACAATCACAATGTCGGTTAGGGAGCAAATAAAATTATATCAGGACATCCTCCCCGATAAGTCCGTGCCATATTGGTTGTGAGCTTAGGACTGCCCCAAATGCGTTATCCTGACGCACAACCACGTTCACCCACCTTGTGTACGCACTCTGAATCCGAACCATCTCATGGCCGATCCTGGAGAGGTCGTCGCTGACCCCTTCGCCTAACATGACGTCAGGTCCGTGAAGCGAAAGCGTGACGGACAGTCGAAGGGAAACGGCCGATAGCAGTGGGGAGTTACCGGGATTCAATGTGGATAGTGCCCGAGTAATCCAGTAGAGCCCTCCGCTAGTGTAGATTGCACCGAGGTCAATCTCCTGTATTCTTTTATGACCAGAGAAATCGAAGGATTGGTCGGCGCTCCGCTGCTCTGGTAGAGTTCAGCGACTTCACTTCGTGGGAGGGAGGGAGAGAGGAGATACCTTGTACGAGAGTTGAAAAGTGAAGTTTCGTCAGAGTGTCTTGGCATGCCCTCACGAGTTTGAGGGTCGCCGGGAAACAGTCCATCCGAGCATCGCGAATCTCCACCTCCGCAAACTGTGACCCTGTTTGGACCTCCATTAACATATCCAGGAGGTCTCGGTGGGCGGATTGTCTCCGAAGTCGTAGTTTCCGCTCAACTTGCATTGGATCAGCTTTCCGGTTCCTGGTGGTATTGGCCCACCCCATTTGGTGCTCATCAGGGACAAGTTGTCCAGGTTGGGTAATTGTCGCATTACCGAGATGATGTGTGTAGTTAGGACCTCGGAAAAAGTGATATCCACAGAACGGGTGGATGGAGGCAACTGTCCAAGGGCGTGGATAAAACCTGGGTCGATGGCAGTTCGGCCAATCAAGGTGAGCTTCTTGACGTTCGAAAAATGGGGAATTCGGTCCGCAAAGTCGATGGGCACGTCTGGTTCCGTGAAACAGAAGGATAGGTCTCGAACGAGTATCGCCGGACTGTCCTCGGGGTTGGGGAAGGATCTATTCCATTTCGTGATCTCGTTTGCGGTAAAGAAGATGCTGTTGAAGAGGTGGCGACGCGACGAATATATCCACGATTTTGTAACCAGGGAGCACGACCGTAGGGTGGCTGTGTCGTTCGCGAGGTGACCCAGGACTTCATCAACGAGCTCTTGAGGGACCCTTGGGTTCCCGGCGGTTTTGGCCGACCTTGCGAGTTTAGAGAATGGGCGCCCCATGCGTCGTCGCTGCCTAGAGAGGGGTTTCGTACTGAAGTCGGCGAAGAGACTCATGGGACGAACCTTGGAGAGGATAAGGGTTAAGAGAATGTGTGTGTGTGGGCGGTGTGCCAGCTCGGGCGGCTGACCTGCCCGTTGTTAATTACGACACCTGCCACTTCCTCCCACGCCCATGCGAACATTCGACCTCCAAACCGGACGCGGATATCGCATCATGACGTTCATCAGCCCTGCTGCTCGCGAGTATTATTACAACTTACTTCCAATCTGGACCTAAAGCTTCAAGTTTGGAGCTTGGTGGCCCGCCATATCAGGCATGCGGTCAGTGCATGCACCTCCTCGAACCGGATTTCATGGCACTCTCGGATCACCCAGAGTCGCATCAGAGTCCTCACTCGAAATTCGCAGCACGGCCACTGGCGCAGTGATTGGATTGGCGAAGAGTTTGCGTCCTCAACCGAGGTGGATCGCCCGCCAAACCGGGACGGGCGTTCCCGGAAAACAAACCGGGGTGGATCACGGATTATCGATTATCGCTTGAGGGCGTTCATCTTTCCCTCGAGGCAACTTCTTCGCCCCGATATATGCCCATCACACGTGATTCGACACTCATCCCAAGGTAATCCCTTCGGACCGAATACGTTTTCAACTGGTGATGGGCCCCAGGAGATCATAATATCTTTACAGTCAGCAGAGCAGCCCCGGGTCCGGTTCGTCTACATTGACGGTTGTTTCTGCGGCACACCGCGCCCGATCGCGGGGGCAGCCATCTCGCTTGCCCACACATTTGATTTTAGTAACAGGAAGATGTCGAGCCCGTATATAAACAGCCCCCGAACAAACGCTTGCCCCAGCAAAATTCTCCCCCATGACGCACCCCATCCCTCAGCCGCGAAGGATCCCATTCATTGGGAACGTTACCTCGATTGACCGAGCAGCGCCGACGAGCTCGCTGCTCCTCTTGGCTGAACAGTATGGCGAAATCTACCGTTTGGACCTTCTTGGTGCGTCCGATAAAGATCGCTCGGATTACTGAGGTTTCTAACACATTGTCCCCCTTTTCTAGGGCGACAGCTCGTCGTCGTTAACAGCTACGACCTCCTCAACGAGTTGTGCGACGACAGACGCTTCCCCAAGCTTGCCAGCGGGGCGGTAAAGGAGATAGCCGCCCTCGTGCATGACGGGCTTTTCACGTACGCCGAGCGCGCGCAGTTTTAATCCCGCCACATCCATTGACATTCATACAGGGCTGATACGACTGACAAGAACTGGGGAATCGCCCGTACGTTCACCCCCCTGCCTCTATCACATCAATGACTGATCGGCCCACGTTCGCAGACCGTTTACTCATGCCCGTTTTTGGGACGGGAGCCATTCGTGATATGTTCCCGGCTATGGAAGATATTGTCTCCCAGCTGGTCACAAAATGGGAGAGGTTTGCAACGCCCACCCCACACCGCTAAACATGGGCTAAGATACCGGTTCACAGGTTCGGTCCTGACCATGTAATTGATCCCGCCAAAGACTACACCAAACTGACGCTGGACGCTATTGCGCTCGCATCTATGTCTTACCGCATGAATTCCTTTTATTCAGTCAGTCGGAGGTTTATCTTACGCCCGATCGTGCTGACCTACTCTTCAGGACGAAATGGTGCCATTCGTAGCTGCGTTGGGTGGGGCTCTCAGGGAGTGCCAACTGCGCGCTACGCGCCCACGCATCGCAACAACATTGATGAGTGGCACTCAAGCGCAGTTTGAGGCAGACATCAACTTGATGACGAATACCGCACTTGCTCGTACGCCCTTTGATCTCTTTCGACCTCAGATCCTGATCCCGTCCAAGTTGTTCAACAACGCAGGGAAAACCCCACAGACCCCGATGCGCCGAAGGATCTTCTCGATCGAATGCTCACCGTGGTTGATACCAAAACGGGGGAGAAGATGACCGATGCGTCGATTGTGGATAATGTACCCTCTCTTTCCTTGCGGTTCGGAGGCATTTTTCTGACTTGGACCCAAGTTAATCACGTTCCTCATCGCTGGACACGAAACGACCGCAGGTGAGTTCTTCCTGTTTGTCCGTCCGGTTGTATACTCAATCGTTACGATCAGGGATGCTCACCTTCTTGACATACGAGGTACTGAAACGCCCAGATGTTCTCCTCAAGCTCAGAGCGGAAATTGACGAGGTTCTCGGGGACCAACCCGTCACCCTGAATGACATCTCCAAGATGCCGTATACCGTTGCAGTCATGAGGGAGATCCTACGCTTCCGACCCCCCGCCCCAGCTCGAGCCGTGCACTGTCTAGAGCCAACTACTATCGGAAATGGCAAATACGCCCTCACCCCAGACGATCATGTCTTGATCAACGCTATCTCGACCAACCGTGATCCCGCAGTTTGGGGAGACGATGTAGGTCATGTCGTCCCCCCTCATCCTTCGCAGCTTATGACGACTCCATAGGCGGATGAATTCAAACCAGAGAGGATGTTAGATGGTAAATTCGCGAAGTTGCCGGTACGTAACACGGGGTGATATAACTATTCCAGAAGTCACTGATACAATTTCTGTGACGTACCAGCCGAACGCGTGGCACCCCTTCGGATTCGGTCTGCGAGCCTGCATTGTACGGTTTTTGGCAACGCACCCGAATTCAGTTTCCTGATTCTACGGTTGTAGGGAAGGGCATTCGCGATCCAGGAAGCGCACATGGCCATCGCGACCATATTCCAACGTTTCGACCTGGTCATGGACGATCCGGGCTACCAGTTGAGGCTGAAGCAATCCGTTACCATCAAACCCGATGGATTCTACATTCGTGCATACCCGAGGAACCGAAAGGCGAGGCTGTATACGACACCCTCAGGCGCGAAGCTACTTCGGGGTACTGCGAAACAGAAACCAAGCCTTGCCCCGCGAACTGGCGTTGCTAGCAACCAGTCTTTATACGTGCTGTATGGCTCCAACTCTGGTACTGCAGAAGGGTTCGCACAACGGGTGGCCTCTGATGCCCCTGCCCATGGCTTCCGACCATCGATTGGGACCCTAGACTCAGCTGCCGAGAAGATTCCCTCGGGGGGTCCGGTTGTAATCATCACTGCATCCT
>Ga0307509_10007316_pt1 | contig 14487 bp, 18 predicted proteins | sample 10_EM_MG_FD_202245 | JGI IMG/M metagenome (GOLD analysis project Ga0307509, IMG submission 202245) | Populus trichocarpa ectomycorrhiza microbial communities from riparian zone in the Pacific Northwest, United States - 10_EM | ecosystem: Host-associated > Plants > Roots > Unclassified | place... | reverse complement strand
TTATTATTACCATCTTTATTATGGTATTATTCTTATTATTTATCCTAGCTACGAGTGGCTCCAGATTTTAGTATATAATGTGCAGTAGAATTACCGGATAATTCATCATTAAATTCGCACAAATATTTGAGTGACTTCAATAACACGTCTGAGATAATACAACAAAGCTGCTGACCTACAGTTTTGCTTCGTTGGTGTTGGCAAGTATGACCGGCCACTTACCTCGAAGAAAAACTAAGTGCCGGAGAATTGCCGACCCATTTGCCCCGCTTAGTAAGTTATACCAAATTCGGTATCGCAACAGTAGTCAACTTCCCTCAACATCTTTTGCAAGAGCAGCACGGCAACAAGCCCGTTCTGTTGCTATCGTGTCTAGATAATGTTCTCTGGTTTCTCTAACATAACTTGGGAGTGCCTTGGTTCAAACGCTGAAGGGGGTTGGCTGGGGTCGCTTCAGCGCTGAGGAGGTATGGAGGTGTTGTTGAGAAAGAAGAGGGTCAAGGAGGTTGAAGACGTCGTTGGTGGAAAATGAGAGAGACTTTGTATGTTTTTATTTTATTTTATTTTATTGTGTTTAAAGACAGGCAGAGTCACTCGGTTGATCAAATGTCAAGACCTCTCCTCATTGAACTATGACCCACCCTCAAAGCTCCTCGCAGCCCAGACCGAGCTGCAGCATCTCTCAGAAATAGGAGCTGTCCAAGCTGTGCCATGCATTGCTGAAAGACGACCTCGGAGCGAGGATGACTCATGAGTGTACTTCTCGACTACATGCTTATTTTTGGCCAGTTGGGGGCGCTGTCGTCGTCGTCCCGTCCCACATCCCGCGCACAGCAACAACGCTGACCACATACGCGACCCTCGCATCCTTCACCTCTGACTCCACCTCCGAAGCAGGCTCAGAATCCACACCAACCTAACCACAAATCCACAGCAACAAAGACCTCCCTTCTAACCTACGCTCCTGCTGTTTCCCTCCGCGTGCCACCCTCCACCGTCGTCGAGCTTCCGCCATCACCACAGACCGAATCCTCCGAATCGCAATCCCTCCTCCACACTCTAGAAGACACAGGATGGGTCGATCATGAGATTCCATTTAATTTGAATTGCTAAACGTGCACCCGATCCAAGATCAACTGATTAAGAAGACAACAATGACGACTACAACGACGACGGGGAATCATTAGCCACCCGACAGCCTTCTCCCCCTCATATTCAAGTTACTGCCCCTGCAGAATCTTCTTTCCCTCCCCTCCAAGTCAACGCAAACGCAAACGCGAACCCAACCCCGGTTGCACGAATCGTGGATTCTCGACGACTTGTTTCTGGCTTTGTTCTTGAATGGGTTGGACTCGTTTTCGCTTTCGCTGTCGGACATGGACCGGCAGGGTAGGGTCCAAGTCCGAGTCCGAGTAAGCAGAAGGTAAAGGGAATTCAAAGGGAAAGGAGAGAGCTGGAAATGGAAGGGGAACAGCAACATCAAGAAGACGAGCCAGAGGTTTAGTGATTGATCTAGGCGAAGCTCGAGCACGGGCACAAGCTCGTGACAGCAGTCCAAAAGCGATTACAACACCGAACTCGCCTTCGAAGAGGTCCTTGGGCTGCCTACGAGGGTTGTTTGGTTCTGTGAACGGGAAGCAGAGTGAAATCTCTGTCGCATAAGGGCAAAACCTACCCCCCCCGTCCGTGGTTTTTTTGGGTGGTATCTCTGCGAAAGGACTCGGCGTCAACCTCAAACGAGTCCCAATCCCGAGTCCGACGCGAAGTCGAAGAGCGACATGGATTCGTCTGATTCGTCTGTCTCTTCTGATGATCCTACTCTTGAAGAGGCTGTTGGTATTGGGAGGAAAGGAAGCTCGAGGAGGAGGAGGAGGAGGAGGAGAGGGAGAAAGACGCAAAGCAGCCAAAGGGAATGTTAGCTTTGGGTGGGTTGTTTTCCGGTGCTGGTGGCGGTGAAAACCGAAGCCAAAGATAGAGGTACCAGTGGTAAAGATCGATCGGGGCCGTTAATTTGAGCACAAGTGCTACCGGTGGTGTCATGAAGGACGAGCGGGGAGCCTTGAGTTGGTGGCGGTAAAGGGAACTCGATGAGGAAACCTCAGGCTGCGCGTTCTGCGGCCATTATTCCTCCTCCTCCTGAAGCTGAAATTGACGTCTTCGGCGATCTTCTCATTCTGGGTTCGATAGGGATACGACGCATACGTCATTGGCGTCGGGGTCGCTGTCGTTATTAAGCCAGAGCGCTTTCGGGGGTCGGCGGCGGTTCGACTAGTACTACCCCGAAGCAGCAGGCCTTGAGGGCTAATTCGTTGAATGTGGCTAGTGCGAGTGCGAGGAGCAGGGGGAGTTCTTCGTCTGTGGCAACGCTTCCGACTTATGACCGTGACGTCGTGCCGGGTGCTGGATCGGTGCTAGGAGCTGGAGCATGACAAACGCAGGCACCAGCAGGCAAAAGAATCCCGAGACTCAAAGTCTGATGAGCATAGTTGAGAACGTTGCGAGGATGAGTCCTGGTGGCGGGAGTTCGCTGAACCTGAAGGGGTTGGTAGAGTTCAAGGAACTTCTCAGATGACCCTGGTTCTTCATCTAGGGAATCCTCTACCATTAGGGGAACGACTGGAAGTCGGACTCGGATTCGGACGCCTTCACCCTTGCCTTTGACTTTGAATCCGTATCTTGGGTTGTCTTTCCGAGTGTAGCGGCGGCAGCGACGACGACGACTGGATATAATAATGGGAATTGGAGGGGAGTTCGCCTGGTTCAAGTCCTTTGCGTCTTCCTACCTGGACCTGTGACGTCTTCGTATGCTCCTGCTCAGCTTCAGATGAATAGGACACATTGGCACCAGCACCAGCACCAGCACAGACAATTGCTTGAGGTTAGAGGAGAAGGGTTTGAGAAACGTGTCGGAGATGACGTGGGTCGCGGGGATGAAGAGAATGGTAGCATTAGTGAGGATGGCGAATATGAATGCTAGTGGTGGAGAGGAGGAACCTGACGGGTTTGGGAGTGGTGAGGCGATGAAGCTGAAAAGTGTGGAAGGAGATAGTATGCGTGTGGTGCAAAGCCGAACTTGTCAACTTCAACCTCAAGCGCAGCAGAGACTGGCGGAGGGAAAGCAGCAACGACAACAACGAGAAGGTCTGCAGCCCGAGGTCCACGTGCAACCTAGTAACAAATCCCACCGCCAACGATGCAGACCCCACGTAAAAGGAAAAGCGTCCGTGTGTCCCTTCAGCCTACTTTTGCGCTTTCTTTGATGAGGATATTGGTTTCGTTATGGCCGCCTGGAACGGGATGGTTTTGCCCAGTGGACTCGAGCGGCGAGGCCGGGAAGATGAAGACTTGTCAATTGATAGGCGGGGGTCGACAACTCGGTTGAGGAGGGGAAGGCGCGAGAAGGAGGATGGAGATTCGGGTGATGAAGATGAGGTTTATATAATATTAGGATGGCTAAGGTTGCGCTGGCAAGGGCTGGGACCTGGGGGTGATTGACTGATCATTCCAGTTAGAGAGAATAGATATATAATGCCATTTATAATTTATAGACATACATACATACATACATCATGATACATGTACAGGCCATGTTGCATATTACTCTTATGCGTCAGGTTCGCGCTAGCTTGGATACTGCTTTCGCGCGATGGGCCAACTCCCCCTTTGTCCGGATGGTTCGCATTCCTGCTTGACCCCAGGGAGAAAGCTCCTTCTCCGACCCGGACATCTGAAAAGATTTCCAGTTAGGATTATGCACGTCGAGAAATATAGCGTAGATACCTGCTTAGCTGGCAAGTATTGTCACTAGTGGATCCTATGGGGCGTGAAAGCGTGTAGCAGTTGGCCCCCAAGTCCAACTCGCCATATTGGATACGGCAAATGCTATTTAGGGCGAACAGAAGAGTCAACAGGTAGCGAGACAGCACAATAACACTTGAAGTATGCAGCCGATGTCGTGAGTGCTACTCAGATGAGGACCATAAAGTGGATTTCTCCCAGTCGGAAAAAGTGTCTGACAGCTGAGCGCTGAGCGCTGAAGCTGTGCATCGTGAGAATCCGTCGACAGCTCTCTCTCTTTCCTTCCTCTCCGTTCCATTGCACATTCAACCAGCTGAATTTCACATCAATGGATACTGTGCGCACGATGGGCATGTGAAGATCTCTCTAGTTTACCAACTTATACTGATTTGAACGCCGTTCGTCCATGTAGCCGCTATTTCTAATGTTAACAACGTCTCAGCAGATCACTCTACATTCAATATGACTGTCAATCATAACAAGGATGGTCCTGATGATAGTCAGTCTCCGAACTTACTTGTATTAAAAGCCACCACTTATGATTTTCAAGACCTTCTTGAAATCGTCAATTGGTTTACATCTGTGAACTTCAGAGCCATACAAGGGGATACTTTCGCCAAGCACTCCCCTGGCACAGGCACTTGGTTTATCACAAGCCCGAAATTTCAAGAATGGCTTTCGAGAGATAGCCGTGTTCTTTGGGGAAAGGGTTTGCGTAGGTATCTGTTTGGTCTCTAACTACTCTCCACTCATCCCACCTGATAGCCGGTGCCGGAAAGACAATCCTTTCGTCAGTGGTCCTTCCCGATCGTTCATCCTTTCGATCTAATTGCCTCCTAGATCAATCGTTATCAATCATCTTCAGAATCGCTTCTCTTCTGATCATGAAATCGCCATTATCTTTGCATTCTGTCGATATTCAGATCAATATTCTGTAACAGATATTCTTGCTTCGTTTGTCAAACAACTGGCCCAGGATCACCTATCCGTCTTCCCGATTATTGAAACTGTCTATAAGGATCACAAGAAGAAGGAGACACGGCCAAGTGAACAAGAACTACAAGAACTACTCCAGCGACTCCTCAATTCATTCAAGAAAACCTATATTGTCATCGATGCATTGGATGAAGTTCCCGAAAATACCAGGGTTCACCTCTTGGTGGTCCTTTCATCACTGCGAGGAAGCCGGGCAAGTCTTCTGCTCACTTCACGTCCATTGCAATTGCTCGAGCCCTTTCTTCCCGATGCAGCATACATTTATGTAGAGAATGAGAATCATGGAGATATTGAATTCTTCATCAACAAACAAATTGAGGAAACACTGCATCTAGCATCCCTCCTCAAAGGAAAGCAGCCCCTTAGGAGGGAGATATGTACAAAACTCAAGGAAAAGTCAGAGGGGATGTATGTGTTTTATTTTATAGATTTTCAATTCTTACTAATGATAATTGTGCAGGTTTCTGGTAGCTGCCTTGCAAATTGAGAGCTTGAAGCATAGTATTTCAGTCAACAAGCTCCGCAAGGCAGTTGACTTGCTTCCATCAGGCTTAAAAGATTTATATGGACAAACATGGGAACGAATTGAGGCACAAACTGAAGATGAAGTTTCTCTTGCAATGAAGGCTGTCATTTGGCTAACGTGTGCATATCGATCATTGAGGGTCACAGAACTACAACATGCACTGGCAGTATCAGATGAAGTGGAGGGGTTTGATGAAGATGATATTGTGGCAGAGGAGTTGATTGTTTCAGTATGTTGTGGACTGATTGTGGTTGATGGAGAGAGTAGAATTGTGCGCCTTGTCCGTGAGTACACCTGAGTGTTCTATTTGTAGTACAAAAACCACTGATTGTTGATTTTAGACTACACTGCATATGATTTTTTCAGACAAAAAAAAGTGAATCTCTTTGCAACACCACACACATTTATCACCACAAGCTGTCTTGCCTATCTCTCTGCATTTGGTTTAGTGGAATCACACTTGAGATTCCAGCTCTGGACTTTATTGCGCAGCCATCCACTTCTAGATTATGCATACCATTACTGGGGATCTCATGCAAAGGAATGCTATGGTGAAGCTGGCTTGCCAAATGTTGTATTCACTTCTCTTGCACATTGGGATGAATATCCTTATAGTGATAGCCTTGGCCACTTTGACCTGTTCAAACCTTGTCATATTGCAGCTTACTATGGCTTTCCAGACACATTACAAGCAACAAATGAATGGTGTAATCAAACTACAAGATTTATGCAGTCTACACCGCTCATTCTAGCATCTTCTAAAGGTCATGAAGTAATTGTTGAATTGCTTCTCTCTCAAAATAATATTTTGACCAACACACAAGATGCAAGGGGTAGAACAGCACTCATTTTGGCTTCCTGTAATGGTCATAATGCAATTGTCAAATTGCTTCTCTCTTGCAATAATATTGTTATCAACACACAGGATACATCAGGTGGAACAGCACTCATTGAAGCTTCCCGTAATGGCCATGAAGCAATTGTCAAATTACTTCTCTCTTACAACAATGTTGCTATTAATGCACAAGATGGATTGGGTCAAACTGCACTTGTTGAAGCTTCCCGTAATGGCCATGAAGCAATTGTAAAATTGTTTCTTTCTTGCAGTGATATTGCTATCAATGCACAATATACCTGGTGTGGAACAGCACTTATTGTAGCTTCCTGTAATGGCTATGAAGGGATTGTCAAATTGCTTCTCTCTCATAATGATGTTGCAATTAATATACAAGATGCATCAGGTCAAACAGCACTTATTCATGCTTCCTGTAATGGCCATAAAGAAATTGTCAAATTGCTTCTCTCTGGCAATAATGTTGCTATCAATATACAAGATGCATCTGATCGAACAGCACTCATTGATGCTTCCTGTAATGGTCATAAAGAAATTGTCAAATTGCTTCTCTCTTGCAATGACATTGCTATCAATGCACAAGACATATCAGGTCAAACAGCACTCATTGAAGCTTCTTGTAATGGCTATAAAGAAATTGTTGAGTTGCTTCTTTCTCACAAAGATGTCATTATTAGCACACAAGATACACTAGATGGAACAGCACTCATGAAAGCTTTCTATAATGGCCATGAAGCAATTGTTGAATTGCTTCTCTTACACAATGATGTTGCCACTATCAATGCACAAGATGTATGGAGTGGAATGGCACTTACTTATGCTTCCCGTAATGGCTATGAAAGAATTGTCAAATTGCTTCTGTCTCGTAAAGATATTGCAATCAATGTACAAGATGCATCAGGTCAAACAGCACTTACTTATGCCTCCCGTAATGGCTATGAAGGAATTGTCAAATTGCTTCTCTCTCACAATGATATTGCAATCAACATACAAGATGCATCAGATCAAACAGCACTTATTTATGCTTCCTGTAATGGCCATAAAGAAATTGTCAAACTGCTTCTCTCTTGCAATGATATTGCTATCAATGCACAAGATATACTGGGTCAAACAGCACTCATTGATGCTTCCCGTAATGGCTATGAAGAAATTGTTGAGTTGCTTCTTTCTCACAAAGATGTCACTATCAGCACACAAGATACATCAGGTGAAACAGCACTCATTTCAGCTTCCTGTAATGGTCATGAAGCAATTGTTAAATTACTTCTCTCTTGCAATGATATTGCTATCAATGCTCAAGATAAATTAGGTCAAATAACAATCCCTGAAACTTTCAAGAATAGCTGTGAACATTGTCATAATGGCCATAAAGAAGGTTTTGAATTCTTTCTTTCTTGCAATAATAGTATTAGCACACAATATGAAACAGATCCATTGTCAATGGCACTCATTTTAGCTGCTTGTAATGGCCACAAAGCAATTGTAAAATTGCTTCTGTCTTGCAATAATGTTGCTATCAATGCACAAGATGCATCAGGTCAAACAGCACTTATTTCAGCTTCTCGTAATGGCTATAAAGCAATTGTTGAATTACTTCTCTCTTGCAATGATGTCATTATTAGTACACAGGATACATCAGGTAGAACAGCACTCATTTCAGCTTCCTGTAATGGCCATACAGAAATTGTCAAATTACTTCTCTCCTGCAATAATATTGCCATCCATGCACAAAATGCATTGGGTCAAACAGCACTCATTTCAGCTTCCTGTAGTGGCCATAAAGCAATTGTCAAGATACTTCTTTCTTGCAATGATGTGGCTATCAATGCACAAGATACATCAGGTCGAACTGCACTTATTGAAGCTTCTCATAATGGTTATGAATCAATTGTCAAATTACTTCTCTCTTGCAATTATATTGCTATTAATGCAAAAGATGCATGTGGTCAAACAGCACTCATTGTGGCTTCCTGCAATGGCCATGAAGCAATTGTCAGATTACTTCACTCTCACAATAATGTCATTATCAATGCACAAGACACTTAGGATCAAACAAAGCTTGTTTCAACTTCTCACAATAACCACAAAGCAATTATCAAGTTGTTACAATAGTATAATTGGTCACATATTTTCACCCCTTATACAAGCAACCAAATTTCTTTGCAACCATGCTATTATTCAAGTATATTGTCTGATTTCTATATCATTTTTATGCAGATTTGGATTATATTCACATTGTATTTTTTGGATACCAGTGATACTTGTATTTAGGTTAAAAACTTTAATAATGCTATTGTCTTCACCATTCTTTTTTTTCAATGCCCAACTTGCTATACATATATTCAATATGTGTAAGAAAATTATATATATACTTTGTTCTGCAGATTTACTGGATATGGCAAAATATAGTAATTTGCCATATGAAATAACCTTAGAGGGGGTTAAGCTATACATATATTTGCATAATATTATGTTGTCACCATATATCTAATAGAAAAATATCTTGATAACATAGGTTATTTCTAGTACACCAATAATATGCAGAGACATATATTCTAACATATACTTCTGATGGTACCTAATAAGGGGTACCAGGGGTCTACAGTTTGTAGGGCCAATATCCAGGGCTACAGAACAGGTAAAAAGCTGGTTAATGTGTATAATAAGAGGCAGAAATACAATAGTATTCAGCTAGCAATTGAAATAATATCCTTTATTTATTAATAATGTCATGGAGGGCTGGCAAGCGGCAATGCCCACAACTGTTTCACACACGCTCATCATTACGATATAAATGGTTATGAGCCTTGAGCCATATAAGAGCAGCCCTAATGTGCTCACAATGCACAATCAATGGAGTAGCATGATGCCGTAACCAGTCTTGTGATGGGCGATGCAATCTGACAAAGATAACACAAATTGGAGTACACTGAGGAAGGATACCATTGAGAATCATTATCATTATTCAAATGATCAGAGTATATGAATTCATGGTACATGTCAGGCAGAACGTTCACCGTTCGTAACGGACAAAGCACTATAGTAACATGTTGAAACTTGAAAGAAGGCGATTATAAGGACTGCGTATTTCTGCTTACCTTTATGCTGACTACACCATAAGTCCCACTGTGAACCAAGGATAATCTCAAATCTAAGATCCTCCTCTGAAATCACGAATGATAAAACAGTTGATCTGCCTTGACCAAGAAAGCAAGCAGTAACAGGCAGGTCAACGACGGAAACAGCTTTATTAATAGCGTAAACAGAAGCCCGCTGTCTGCTCAATAAGTTAATGGAGAGCTGAGAGTTGACGGCGGCGTTGACAGGGCTGTCGAGTAATAGCAGGTCGAAAGGATTGTAAGCTGGCATCGACAATCAGGAAGGAAAAGGTCTTGGATGTTGCCCTTATCCGTTGGGTGGGAAGAAAGCCATAATTCTAATCCTCTGCCATTTGTGATGTCAGTTGTGCATCTAGGACCCTACAACCTTTGGTTGTGGGAATCTTCAGCTTTGACTTTGTATAGAGAACCAAATAACAATTATTTAAAGTATACAATTTAATTTAGATAATAAAAATATCAATGTTTGGATATTTATTGCTCTTGGATTTACAGGTAAAATATCTGGGACTATGTTCTGGAATTTGGCATCATATAATTCCTAAAAAACATTGTAGACACAAAAGATTTTTCTATTTGAAAGATTTCATACTAGTAACATTCAGATGCACTATAGAAGCAATATAAAATGTGATTACCAAAACAATTGAATCAATACAGCACTGTTTTCCTGATTTTTACCTGAATATCTTTTGCCAAAAAAACAGAATTAATTATCCAACTCTATATTCAAGATTTTTGCTCCCAGAACCAAAGACATACTCTTCTATATCATACAGTTCTTTGTATTTCAAACTGCCAACAGAATTACACAAAAATTGTTTATTCCTTATATATAAACATAATAAATTAACTCTCTGATTCAAAATACCAGTATAGCAAAATAAATAGCAGCAAACAAGTTCATATCAACATAAATCAGCAGTTTGACCTGTGAGTGACCATATTTTAAAATCCTGCAAAAATAAAGCCCTATGTTCTTATTCTGGACCTTTGTCTTCAGGCTTATATTTTCCTGGTCTATATCCTGAATGTTTTAAAATCAGAATTAAAGGCCTGTTATCAAAAATACAAGATGGAACATGCATTTATATATCCAACTTAAGTTTCTCATATTAAACATGCATGATTATATATATGCAACATGAATATGATATGTCAAATATGTATCACAATATATCATAGTTGATAAAAATATAAAAACAAAATAAAAACTTTAAACAAGAGAAACATATACAGTGAATGTTATTTATATAGAAAACATATACAATATTTATGTAACAACATATATCGACTCATTTCACATACCCAACACATGTTTTCCATTAACACATATATTGAAATTGTCATTTTAAAGAAACAAAACAAATATTTCAAAGGAAAACAATACAAAATAAACACAAATGATACAAACAAGACATATTAAACAAGATACATACAAAAACCAATTCAATAATCCAAACCCATTATCTTCACAATATCAAGAAATTCAGTTTCATTAGGATTCATATCATCCATTGATTCAATATCCTCAAAATCATTATCCTGCTAAACTTGCTCAAACTCATAGGTATTTGCCTGCAATAACTCCTCCTTGCTTGGTCCCCAGCAATCATCACCAATATAGGGAATTACCTGAACGGATGGCTGCCATTTTTGACAGAGCCACAGCAGAAGTTTTTTTCTTTCAATAAACTGATAAGAAATAGCAGGATCTCCAACAGCTGTGTCTAATGCTTGGCATATTACTAACCACTCCTCTTTCATCCACTGTTGCAATGCAATATGTTCTGCTGCCAGACGTCGTTCTTCTTTTTCACATCAATCAAGCTCCAGCAGAGCTTTAATGCCTTGTCTCACATTCTCATCTCCAAGCCAAGAAGGAATGCTATGCAAAGTATCAATATCATCTGTTAACCCAACATCCTGCCAAATATCATCATCAACATCCAATTTGAAAAGGGTTTCCATATCAATATAAAGTGGAACAACAGCACCACGAGGAGCATTCTTCTTTCTAATCAGTTCAGCCAACTCATCACAAAGTTTATTATATTTTCTGGCAAGCACCTGAATTTTCACTTCTAGAGTGTAGCAAGGCACGAGCGGAGAGGTAGAATATAGTCTTTGTGCAGACGAGAAGTGCATCACGTGCACTTCTCTTCTCTCGCTTCCACTTCGCTTGCTGCAGACTGCAGTTGCTCGACAAGTCTCAAGTCGAGCATCTCAGCTTCACTATCTTTATTTTCACTACATATTTTCTACTCCTCGTAATACGATTCAATGCCCCCTGTGGCACAAGACCCAAACCTTGAGCCACTGCCAGACTTCAATGGCCCAGCATACCAGGCCATAAGAAACCTCATCGTAGCACAGGCCCTGAACGTCACCCCAGAACAGGCTGCCGAGCAGCTCCTTGCTGCGTACAACGCCAACAAACAAGCTCGCATAGCGGCATGGGATGACCAAGTAAGGCAGGAACAGGAAGCCGAGGCCCAACGAGTCCAGCAGCTCAGGGTTGAGGAAGAGGCAAGGCAAGCGGAGGAGGAGAGGCTCGCAGAGGCAGAAAGAAAAGAGCTTGAGAAGAAGAAGCCCAAAATCAACGACTTTGACGAAAATCGCATGGCCGACAGCGTAATTGCCCCCCAGCCCTCACCTTTCGCCCTCAACAAGCTGAAAAGCTTTGAATACGTGGAACTTTTGTACTTCACGCCAGAAGGGTGCGCGACAGCGGCAGAAGAAAACAGGACCACTGCAGAGGAAGCCTTTGGTCTCACCAAACTAGATGGTTTCGTCGCCCTCAAACCGGTCGCATCCTTCAGGGCCTCCAAGAATGTCATCAAGGACAAGGACCTTTCCTGGAGGCAGATGACCATGGGCAAGAACTCGATGCTTTACCACATGAGCAAACTCGGATGGCCGGAGAAACACATCAATGCCCTTGCCCACTTCTTCTTCACCCTTGAAGATCACCCTATGCGGATGCGGCCTGATGGCGATAGAATCCTTATCGTATTCCAGGCAACCGTACGGCTTGAATGGCACGACGCGCTAGACTGCAACGAAGGCTTTAACATTGCCAGAATCAACCTGGACACTCTTCGTACCGTCGCGGATGAATTCTATGATGACAAACGAGCAAACGGCCTCAGTGAGGTCAGTCTTCTCCATTTCTTCACCTCCTGGTACATTAGCTGACTTTCATTGCTCTCCTTTTCCTGTCCCCCTCATATCCCAGCCCCATCTCCCAACAATGCCCAATGCTTCATGCCTTGTGCCTCATGCCTCATGCCTCATGCCTCATGCCTGACATCTTGCTCAGCTGCAAAGAGTCATTTCATCTCCCCACCATGATCATCAGGAGACCTCATGGGCACGTTTCGGCAGATCAGCCAGCCGTTATGCACCATACTCCTCCCAACACAGACGACGCTCGCGTTCCACATCCCCGGTTGCCCGAGGAACCTACAAACCTCACTCCAGGTCGCCTTCCCCACCACCAAGATACAAAGCCTCCTTTTCCAAGCAGCCTCCTTTTGCCAAACCGTCTTTTCGGAGCAGCGCAGCCACGTCAAGCCCAAGTGCCTGCGCTGTATGTCTCGGGCGACACTGTCACAACATCAAAACCTGCAACAGCACAACAACCTTCGATGGGGGGAAGTCAAGGCCCGTCGAAACGAAAGTGGCCGGCTCATCTGTATATCCTCGGGCTTTTTCTTATGCTCGGACTGGCAGCGACCTGTTGGGTGCTCAGCTACCAACCATCCCCAGCGTCACCTCTGCTCCAGATGCGAAGAGCCAAACCATGGTGCTCAGAACTGCCCTCGAGCACAGAAGCTTTAATGCCCTCACGCCGTATAAACACGATGCGTGGGCAGCCTCTCTACAGCACCACAAGCTGGTGGAACATTACCCCTCCTTGTCTCACAGCATCCAGTTTGGCTTCGACGCGGGCATTCGAAAACTGCAACAAACACATGCCCCTCCCAACAACACGTCTTTCGACGAGTTCTCAGAGGCGTACAATGGCATTGAACAGAAGGAATTCAGTAAGGGTCGATATCTTGGCCCCTGCTCCCAACGGGAAATTGAGGATCTCATCGGACCCTTCCAGACATCGCCCCTGTCCATCATACCAAAGAATGGCAAGCCAGGAAAGTTCCGCGCGGTACATAACTTTTCATCTCGCCACGCTCCTTTATCTCACACCACCTCTATCAATTCATCAATTGATTCCGATAATTTCCCATGCACATGGGGAACATTTAATACCCTTGCATTCATTATATCAAACCTCCCACCAGGCTCTCAGGCATCTGTGCGAGATGTTGCCGAAGCCTACCGCACCATTCCTGTCACACCATCCCAGTGGCCAGGCCTTGTCATCTGTCTACAAGGCGATGACCAATTCGTGATCAACACCTGCAACAACTTTGGCCTCATGTCAGCAGGTGGCATTTATGGACAGCTGGCAGATGCAGGCGTGGACATCATGCGAGGAGAAGGCATTGGCCCTGTATCAAAATGGGTTGACGACCACGTCTTCTTTCGAATTCAGAGGAAGTATCTTGCAGAATACAACAAAATGTGGGCACAATGGCACCGAAGCATCCTCTCCAACGGGGGCCGCCGTCACAATGGCAGTCGCATATGGTTCTGTGGAGGCATGATGGAAGACGGCTGCCTCGAAGAATTTGACAACGATAACAGCTCACCATTACGAGACCTTTCCGCCAGCACGTCGCCCAGCTGCCAATTCACATACAACGACACTGACATTGATCACATCTCTGACTACCTTGCTATTCCTTGGGATGATTTGAAAACGGTTCCCTTTGGGTCAGTCATACCGTATCTGGGACTCAACTGGGACCTCGACGCCAAGGTTGTCACTCTCCCTGACCCCAAAAAGCATAAATACCTGGCCTGTATTGAAGAATGGTGCCAACACCAGACTCACACCCTCGCGCAGGTGCAAAGCCTCTATGGAAAACTGCTTCATTCATGCCTGGTGGTCAAAGAAGGATGAGCGTACCTCACCTCATTGGAGGCCATGCTCAGCATATTCCACAACCGTCCTCTCGTCCCACACACCCCACCTCGCAGCACTGTACAAGACCTCCAATGGTGGTCCCGAACCCTCCAAACACCCAACATCTCCAGAGACATACCTGGCCCAGTTGTCATCTATGACT
>Ga0307509_10007315_pt1 | contig 14489 bp, 25 predicted proteins | sample 10_EM_MG_FD_202245 | JGI IMG/M metagenome (GOLD analysis project Ga0307509, IMG submission 202245) | Populus trichocarpa ectomycorrhiza microbial communities from riparian zone in the Pacific Northwest, United States - 10_EM | ecosystem: Host-associated > Plants > Roots > Unclassified | place... | reverse complement strand
CGGAGTTCGCATAGTTGTGGTATGGGAGCATAGACCGATCGCGGATGAAATCCTTGCCCCACGCGCGAAGCCGCCGACTGCAACCGGTACCCCGCCCAAGTATGGTAGCGGTATAATCGGCGGCCTCGGTCCACCCTTTACCAGCAGTGTAGATTGCGAGGAACCGGTCAAGATGATCCAATCGAGTTCTGAGGACGTTGTCAGAGTGAATCATAGCGTTGCTGGGTTTGAGAAGGGTGCGAAGATCAGCCAAAGCCAGAGCGGCGTCGTTGACCGATCGGGGGCGACGAGCTTCCCAACTGGAATCGCCCCGTGTGTGTGGGCGGAGGGAGGGATATGGGATATTGGTTATTGTAGTGAGTGTGAGAACGCCGGGTAAGATCCTCGGGGAGATAGTTGGGGCTGCAGCATTTGGAAATAGTGTAGACGACTTCTGGCTATCCCGACTGTGGACTATCGGGATATCTACGGGGCCGCTCGAGGGTGACAGAACGTGCAACGCCACGGGCGAAAACTGGTCAGAGTTAGCCTATTTCCATTCGATGATGATTACGTCCAAGGTAATGTCACTTACATTCCTTTAGTTCCCCTCGTGACGATCGGGACTGGGCTCCATCTCGAGCTCGATAACGAGACAACGTTCTGTGCCTTTGGCATGCGAACGTTTCTGGGAAAAGACAGTATCGTGCAGGTTACGTGTGTTTCGAGCCGTTTTTATCGATTTCTTTTCCCATTACTAAGCTTTTTCGGGGAGGGCTTGCTGACCACTCAACGCGAGTCACCGACCACTGGGGGTCTCGGTTTCGTTGTTCTTGGTGTTTATTGCGAAATAGCAGCGTGATAACGAACAGACACTTTCTACTGTTACATGGGTCCAACCTCAAACTTTCCGTGTGTTCGTACGGTCGGTATTTAGCACGATATGAGTTTCCGAAGATTTTCGAAGGTTTCTCGTTACCCTCTTGCCACCCCGGACTGCGGAGGTTACCAAGGTGATTACCCATCCTACTTTATTGCTAATACTGCCGTATTACACATTGTCACGCTCGTGATAATCCTGTTCTGCGTTCAAGGAGGTGAGCCTTACCCGCATCTCTGAAAACTCTGCCTCCAATTCGTCGAGGCTCATGAACTTATCGAGTTCATCAACCGCCTCGAATCGGAGCTCCTGAATGTCAATGTCCGGTTAGCCGTCGTGCATGGAACACTAAATCCACGTGCCTGAGATTGAAACAGCGCCAACCAACTGTAGACCCCAAATTCCCTCCGTGGAATATTGAGAGGTAACGTTGGCACGAACAATTCTCCGATGATCCCCATAATCAAGATAAGTAGCAGGGGGGTCATCAGTTTCCACCACTTGAAAGTGGTGTCTGCTGCTGCCCTATTCCCGTATGATTGTGCGACGATGGGTGCTGACCCTACAAGGTATGATAGAGCGTTCGCAGCACTGACCAGTGCGCGAATAATGGCAAATCGGTCCGGGGAGAGTTCGGTGTATCCCTCAGGCCCAGCACTATCGGTGAAAGAGACAACCTGTGCAGAAGGTTGGGTTAGAAGAAAAATGGTACGTAGGCGTATAACGAGACCCACAATAGGAGAGGGGATGTCAGAGTTGTGATCGTTAGCCTCTCCCATCCGACCAACGCTGTTGAAATGGGCTGCGGAGAACGCAAAATCCTTTCCTGTCGTGTTAAGATATCTGGTGTTCGCGATTCGGGCTCCTTGGATATCACCCTCCGGCAACAGTGAGGTACTGCCATCCCCTTCCCCGACAATCCGTAAAACCAAGGAGGATCTGGTAGATGTATTGCATGCTTCGACGATCCAAGGGTCATACTTTTGCACGCAAACTGCGGCATCGTGACCGATCTGGATGCTCTGCGTGGTTGCTGTCCCATCGGCATCTGGAAACGTCCCATTCGAGTATACGGGGAAACGACCAGAAGGTGTGTAACTGGTGTTGAGATTGATGAAGAGCGTCTCGACAGTCATCCACCCTTGATCAGCAACCCTGTACACGCCGGACTTAACGTAAGAGCCCTGATTCTCCGATCTCGCTATAGCGTGTAGGTCAGATGCGAATAATGCAAGGAGGGGCGGCAAACACTCACCGTAGTAGGAGATTGTCGAGCGGTCAATTTTTAATAGGGCGGTTGGCAGGACGGGATCTTCCTCGTCTCCGTCGCTGAGTTCCAGTTCCCTGAGCTCCGGAGGTAGGTTCATGCCGTACTTCCCAAACAAGCCCCGAAGAAAATCTAGAGGAACAAAGGCATAGGTGTATCTCGGATTGGGTACCCTGGGTAGGAACAAATCAGCGAATTAGTCGAAAGGAAGGTGTTTTATGTTGGTTCACAAGTTGACTTTAGGGTTGGGAAGCTTTTCGCAATGAATTCTGATTCCCCACAGGGGATACCTAAAAAGAACCCAAGGTCATCGAGTTGTATCCCCAGCGAGCAGAGGATGCATACCGTAACATTGCGCCGGTATTGCTCATGGGTCCGTTCCTACCCGCCAACACGGGGGTGTCATTTGGGGGACCTTTCAGACCCATCTTTAGAGTTGGATTGAAAGTCCCAGCCCCAGATCCGCCAGGGACAAATTGGGACGGACTCGGTTGGGCGAAATTGATGGTCTCGTTTCCGTAAACGAACTCGGCGGTAGACACGGTGACGTCAAGGGATATGCCAGCCCCATCTTTGGGCACCCAACGAACGTCCTCCTCGGATAAGTCTCCAGCAATCAGAACTTCGTGGTATGTCTCGCGTTGGTTCTGTTCAAAACTCAGAAAACGCAAGGAGGTAGGTCTATGGCACGCACATGGACGAAGGTGTTGATCACCATGATGCGCCCAAACAGGAAAGGTAACAGGGCAGCCAGGATGGCAAGGACGACGGCGAATCCTAAAAACAGGGACCGTGGTCGTTTGCTGCGGCGATGTTAGAAAATGCAGAGCCGACGACGATTTAAGGACAAACTCGTATGATCTACGCGTGCGCCTGGCAGTCTCTGGATTCTCGAACCGAGACCAGAAGATATGGAAGGCAGGCATAAGACTTATTGGGTTACCCGAGGCTTTATCCAGATCGCGGAGTTTCATTCCGCCACCTTCGTCGTAGCTCATGTGGATCACGGTGGCCCATGCTATTTGAGATGAAGTCTTAGAAAGTTATGATGCCAAACCGTCGAACTTACTCGCTGCCCCGAGGTGTTGCGCTCCGATCTTGAGCAGGATGTATCCGAGGGCGAATCCAACCGTCGAACACCACGCGGCGACGATGAGTCGCACAACGGATAAGGATTTATCCTTCGCCACATATGTGAGGACATGGAACGCCGGGTACGCGGTGAAGCATAGGACGGTGAGAATCGCAATACGGGAGAAATTCGCTCTCTCGAAGTTTTGGAACAGTGGCTTTGACCGTGGCGGCGGTTTGTCGTCATGTTGGACATCCGTTGCGGATGGCGATCGAGAGGGCCAGGCTGGATCCTCGGCATCGGACTCCCTCCAGATTGGGGTCGAAGGGGGGAGTCTGTCCGAGTGATGGATACGGGTGGGTTTTCAGTTGGGTGAGGACTAGAGTCGTTGCCCCTCATGGGAACGTGCTCCATACTAGACCTCAAGGGACAGCCTGAAGTTGAGGGCCGTCCGACGTTATGTCCCGAATGTAAATATACCTAGTGCCTTCGGACGCACTAACCAACGTATCGCCATCACGTTCCCGTCTGCCGTGGGTGGATCTCGTCGGAGAAATCCACCATTCCACTTCCCGGACCCTGAACGGTGGCTGTGGGGGGCCGCCGCCCGTGGGATCCCCAGATCATCGATCGAATTTCAAATCACCACTTATGAAACCCGACTACGATTGAAAGACCGAATCTTTTTCTACAGTGATATGCATATGTTGGTAATGCATGAATTCAAAAATGCATAGGGTCTGAGCGGGAACCGCGTTCAGCCGGTGCAATTGCAACCGAAATTGCATTTTGACGACCTCCCTCCGCCATTCATGGGTTTTCAGCTCCGGCAGATGCGCGTCGAATCCGTTGTTTTGCGAAAGATCGGCCATGAAGGCGGCGCTGAAAGTCGTTGATGAAACAAAGGACAATACGACCGAGGGTACCTCGAAACTACCGATCAGTATTTAGTGCGCTATGAGTTTTCGAAGATTTTCGAAGGCCTCTCGTCGCGCACTTGCCACCCCGGACTGCGAAGGTTACCAATATGGTTAACCCCCCTACTTTATTGCTGATACTGCCATATTATACATCGTCACGCTCGTGATCATCCTGTTCTACCGAGACGTTCAAGGAGGTGAACTTGACCCGCTTGTCTGAAAACTTTTCCTCCAATTCGCCGAGGCTCATGAACTTATCGAGTTTTTCAACCGCCTCAAATTGCAGCTCCTGAATGTCAAGGTCCAGTTAGCCGTCGCGCATGGAACACTAAACCCACGTGCCTGAGACTGGAACAGCGCCAACCAGCTATAGACCCCAAATTCCCTCCGCGGAATATTGAGGGGCAACGCTGGCACGAACAATTCTCCGATGATTCCCAGAATCAAGGTAAGTAGCAGGGGGATCATCAGCTGCCACCACTTGAAAGTGGTGTCTGCTAGCGTCTCATCCCCATACGATTGTGCGACGATGGGTGCCGACCCTGCGAGGTATGGTAGAGCGCCCGCCGCACTGACCCGTGCGCGGATAGCGGCGAACAGGTCTGGAGAAAGTTCGGTATATCCCTTGGGCCCAGTGCCATTGGTGAAAGAAACGACCTGTGGAGTTGGTTGAGATTAGAAGAAATATTGTACGCAGGGGCAGAACAGGACCCACAATGGGAGAAGGGACGCCAAAGCCAAAACGACCAGCACCCTGGTCATAATTAGCTTCTGCCATCCGTCTGACGCTTTTGGAATGAGCTTTGGAAAACGCGACGTCCTTTCCCGTCGTGTTGAGATATCTAGTATCAGTGATTTGAGCTCCTCGGATACTACCACTCGAGGATAGCGAGGTACTGCCATTCCCTTTCTCGACGATCCCCAAAGCGAAGGAGGATCCTGTGGATGTGTTGTATGCCTCTACGATCCAAGGCTCGTATATTTGCACACAAACCGCGGCGTCGTGACCGATCTGGAAGCTACTCATGACCTCCGTCCCATTTTCACCCACCAGCAACCACTCATCCGAGTATACAGGGAAATGACCGGAAGGCGCGAAACTGGTGTTGATGTGGATGAAGAGTGTCTCTACGGTCATCCATCCTTGATTACTAATCGTGTATGGTGTGTTGGAGTCGAGATAAGAGCCGCTGGCGCTGTTCGATGATCTCGCTGTAGTGCGCAGGGTAGGTACAAAGAACGCAAGGGGACAACAAGAACTCACCGAAGTAGGATATCGTTGAGGGGTCGACATTTGACAGGGCGGTCGACAGGGTGGGATCATTCGTGTCTTTGTCACTGAGTTCCAGGCTCGTGAGCTCCGGCGGCAGGTCCACGCCGTACACTCTAAACAAGCCTTGAAGGAAATCCCGAGGGACGAGGGCGAGGCCAAAGGTGGGTGATTGCCTTGATTTAAATACCCTGTGTATGAACAAATCAGCGAGACGGTTCAATGGAAAGTGTATTAAGTTGCTTCACAAGTTAACTTCAGGGTTGGGCAGCCTCTCGCAGTGAATCCTGATTCCCCACTGGGAGTAGCTAATAAGGGGAATATATGACATCGAGCCATATCTCTAGCGAGCAGATAGCGCGTACCGTAGAATTGCGCCGGTGTTGCTCCTAGGTACGTTCCTACCCTTCAACACAGGGGTGTCGCTTGGGGTACTCTTCAGACCCATCTTCGGAGGTGGAGCGAAGGTCCCAGCCCCAGAACCGCCGGAGACAAACTGGGACGGACTCGGTTGGGCGAGGTAGACGGTCTCGCTCCCATAAGTGAACTCGGCGGTGTCAAACGCGGTTTCGTCGGAGAGCAGTAGGTATCCTAGGGCGTCCGCCTGACGAACGTCCTCCTTGGATAAGTCTCCAGTAATCAAAACCTCGTGGTATGCCTTGCGTTGGCTCTGTTCAAAACTTAGGAAATACAAGGAGGTGGGTCTGTGGCACGCACGCGGACGAAAGTTTCGATCACCATGATGCGACCGAATAGGAAAGGTAACAGGGGAGCCAGAATGGTGAGGACGACGAAGAATCCTAAGAACAGAGACCATGGTCGCTTGCTGTAGCAATATGAGCAGGTGCAGAGGATAAGGAGATTTTGGGACAGACTCGTATGATTTACGAGGACCCCTGGCAGTATCTTGATTCCCAAAACGAGACCGGAAGACATGGAAAGCGGGCATAAAGCTTGTTGGATTGCTCGAGCCTTTATTCAGATCGCGGAGCTTCATTCCACCGCCTTCGTAACTCATGTGGATCGCGGTGGCCCAGGCTGTTCGAGATAAAGCCTTAGAAGGTTACAATGGCCAACCGTTGGACTTACTCGCTGCCTCAAGGTGTTGCACTCCGATCTTGAGAAGGACATATCCGAGAGCGAATCCAACCACCGAACACCACGTGGAGACGAGTAATCGCACAATGAACAATGATCTATCCTTCGCCACTAATGTGAGGAGATAGAACGCCGGGTAAGCGGTGAGACATAGGACAGTGAGGATCACGATACGAGAGAAGCTCGGCCTCTCGAAGCCTCGAAACCGCAGTTGCGATCGTGGTGGCGGTTTGTCGTCGTACTGGACACCCGTGGTGGACGATGGTGGGGAGGGCCAGGCTGGATCCTCTACACCGGATTCTCTCCCGTTTGGGGTTGACTGGGAGGGGTCTGCTTGGATGAGAGGTACAGTCGGGTCTTCGCTTGGGTGAGGGCTCCGGTCGTTGTCCCTCATCCGAATACGATCGGTATGCTCCATGCAGGGGGCTCAAGAGAAAGATAAGGGCCATCCGACGTTCACTTCGAATGTAACCTAGCGCCTTCGAGGGTACCTATCAGATCCCATCAGAGTAATCCGCCATTCCTCTTCCCGCATCCTGGGCGGTGGGGTCATCACGGAAAGGATCACCGATCGAATTTCAAACTCCACTCAAGTATGAGATCCAAACACACCACAACTCGACTTCACTGTACACCCGTTGGAACTACTAGTGTTATTTCCTGCTCGTGATGGTTCAGGACCGACTGCAGCCACAACCAACCTCATGGGCGCGCAGAAATCTCAACGGCGTTCTTAAAAGCACCAAGCATAGCTGTAAGCTGTATCTTCTCGTTTGCGCCAGCTGCCAGTCGATGTCTAATAGACGTGCGTCCGTGAGAGTGGCGTTGAAACGGATGAAGGTGGGGACGTACTCGATGGTCGCCAGCATGTCCAGGAGGTACACCCGAGCCGCGGGTTTCAGCTGCAGCCCATCGATGAACTCGAACGCCCCGTTGAGCAAATCAGGGAGCGCCATGCCTCGTTCCGTCTTTAACGTCGAAATCACTGATTATCGAGGGCGGTCAGGGTTCGTCTCGGCGATCGCCGCACTCGTACTCACTATTATACGCTGTCGTGAACTCATCCGTTAGCATCGAATTCACAATCGTCTCAATGTCAGAGGGGTGTGGGTTTCCGGTGCAGTTGTAGACCTCCGCTTCACCAGTTAGATCGTAAGCGGCGTGACAGGCCTGGAGGACGTTGAGCGCGCGCCGCATGTCTCCCTTCGTGAGTTTCAACAGCGCCTGCCTCCCTTCTTCCGTTAATTTCACACTGGGGACGTGGTCAACGGTCATCTCTTCCGCCCGTGAACAGAGAAAGAGACTCACTCTTCAGCTTTGATTACATGGCCAAGCTTCTTCTCCACCTCCGAGATTGGGTGGGGGGAGAACCTGAAGCGCGTACACCGACTCTGCACTGCAGGCGTAATTTTGTTGACGTAGTTGCATATAATGCAAAACCGGACATTCTTGGTATATTGTTCGATCACACGGCGTAGGGCTGCTTGTGCCGCGGTGGTCATCATGTCTGCTTCATCGAGAATTATGAGCTTGAAACCAGATGAGTAGAGTGTTCTCGTCTCCGCGAAATTCTTGATTTGTTCGCGGACTACGTCGATCCCACGGTCGTCGGAGGCGTTCAACTACGGTAACCGGTCAGCTACAGTATAAGCCACCTGGCAAGGAGGTCATACCTCAAGGATTTGCTTCTTGTAGCTCGGACCATATATGCGGCGAGCGACGGCCAAAATCGTCGATGTTTTCCCTGTCCCAGGTGGTCCGTAGAAGAGGAGGTGAGGCAACCGGTTCTTCTCGATGAATTTCTCAACTGGGTATGGTCAATGGTGACGTATTCAGCAGGACCCGGAGGACATACTGGTGCTGATAATGTCCTGGTGTGATACGACATCATCCATGGTTACCGGACGATACTTCTCCACCCTGAGGGTGCGAAACCGCGTCAGAGGCCTATCGGGTACACAAACGAGCCGACTCACCAGGGCAGTCCATTGTCTTCCTCCGGCAATGCGGGCTCTGTGGCCTTACCCTTGCCTTTCTGCACAGTGGAGAAACGCGTGAGATCGGCGTCAGCCATTTCTACATCCTCGTCGGATCCCATCGCGTCGCGTCCGTTCTCGATGAGGGAATGGTCAATATGAGACCGCGTCGGTGGCGCGTGTGACGAGGGTGGATTTTGCCGCGTCGGAGCCTGAACCTTATTTCTGGGATAGACAAAACTTTACACGGGCTTTCTTGATTACTCACCAACCTACGCTTTCATCGACGATTCCATCGTTCGTCTCGTTGGATAGATAGAAGGCGCAAGCATGCAGATCTTTGTAAAAACGTGAGTTTATCTTCTTAGGACTGTTCTACGCTCCAGTTCTAACCGCTTGTGCAGCCTTACGGGTAAAACCATCACCCTCGAGGTCGAATCCTCGGACACCATAGATAATGTGAAGGCCAAAATCCAAGACAAGGAAGGGTGAGGTTCTACCTGGCTCCCCTGCCGTTACTTGTTCACCGATCCTTCGTTCAGAATCCCCCCCGACCAACAGAGATTGATCTTCGCTGGAAAACAGCTGGAGGACGGCCGCACTCTTTCTGATTAGTAAGTCCCCCCAACTCAACACGGTCTCGGCTTCGGTAACCTGTCGACCACAGTAACATTCAGAAGGAGTCTACCCTCCACTTGGTTCTCCGCCTCCGTGGTGGCGCCAAAAAGAGAAAGAAGAAGACCTACAACGTGAGCCAACTTATTGTCCGAATGGCACGACTCCTGACACGAGCCAATATCACAGACCCCCAAGAAGATTAAGCATAAGCGTAAGAAGGTCAAGATGGCCATTTTGAAGTACTACAAGGTCGAGTCCGACGGCAAGATCAAGCGCCTTCGTCGTGAATGCCCTTCCGCGGAGTGCGGTGCTGGTATCTTCATGGCCTTCCACAATGATCGCCAATACTGTGGCAAGTGCGGTTTGACCTACGCCTTCACCCCTGGCACCAAGCCTCCCGTATAGTAGACAGCCCTTCTCGTTTGTAGTCGGTAGTCCTCCGTTGTGAATACGAATGTTCCGTGTACTTTCCACCCACTGCGATGGTCACTACACATGCCGACCGCGGGAGGGCAGTCTCCTCCAGCTGACCACTCCCGAGCTTGCCGGGCGACATTTAATACAATCCCAATTGAGAGATGCAAGAACCGTTTATTCTACAGTACAAATTAGATAATTGCGCTTCCGACTTTCGTGACGTTGGGGGCGAGAAGAAAAGGAGCAACAGAACATGAGGGGCAAGAGGGAGACAGAAAGAAGACATAGAAAGGGGGAGAGGGAAAGAAATACGAAGGGGGTGGAGTGGGGAGGGGACGGGGAGGGACTGAGGGGGAGGGGATGGGAAAGGACAAAGAGGTAGGGAGAAGGCATGGAGAATCAAACGCACGAGGCGTAGCGAGAGAGAAAGGAGAGAGGGATGAATAATAGTCATAACCACGAAGCAACAGAAAACACACGAGCCGAAGAAACACAGCAAGATCCACACTCCCCGTCACCAGTTCCACCTCACTGACACTTCGTTCATTCATTGTATCGTTTCGTTCCCTCCCCGGAGAAAGGGGACGCCATCGCACTTCCCTCTCACATGACCTTCTAGCCCTCCTCACAGTTCCTCGTCTTGATCTTGGATTTGCGATGGTTTGAGCATACCAGGAATCTTCATCGCGGCGTCCCGTTCTTCCTGGTCCTTCCTCTGGGCTTCCGCTTCCTTCTCCTCGAGGTACAGTTCAGCATTATCGCCCGCGAACTCCTTGAGCTGAACTAAGAAGTCACGAAGAGATAGTTTGAACTTGTTGATGTCCGAATGGTACTCGGCCAAGTTCCTCACGAACGTCGCGAATTGGATCCTGTGGAAGGGGGGTCAGTCACCAGTTTTCTAGGAGGCAAAAAAACAGATCGAACGTACGGTTGTAGGTGGGGGAAAGCATTCTTGAGCAAAGTAGCGGTGTACTCCTGTAAGAACAGGGAGTTGGACATGTTCGGGTCTGGCACGGTTGATGGGTCGAATAACGGAACCCCGATGGCTCCCGTTTGTACGAGCTGGAACAGCCTTGCAAGGACCATACTCTGGAGCTTGAATCCGCTCTTGTGATCTGTATCCGTCAAGACAAAGAACACGTCTTGCATAATGCTCAAGAAGTATTGCTGGAAGAACTGGTTCGACACCTGAGGATCCGCGGTGGAGAAATTGTTGACAACTTCCAAGCACACTGGGGGACGAGGGGAAGCGTGATCAGATGGCACCCGGGGGCCAAAAAGAATGCATAGCTCACGGTTCAAAGCAATCTCTGCAATATCCCTCATAGTATGTTTCATTCCCCAAACGATACTGTCGATGAGCAACTTGAACTGGGCCGGTGGGAGGGTCAAAAGTGCTGCTCGTGATTTATCAGCGCCACGACGGTGAAAGCGGCGGGGCGAGAGTGCGAACCTGGGAAACACGTCTTGTTGATCGCGGTGAGTAACTTGTAGAATCCTGTCCTGTGTTCGGGGTACTCCATGAAGTCTTGGTTGATCATGTTCAACGTAGGCTCGAATACCGCCTCCAAGATGGCAGGGACTTGTCCAGACAATAGAGCCTACCAAGAATAGGAGTCAGCATTCTCGAGGGGACCTACGCAAATGGCCGGAGAAGTGGTCAACGTACCCCAAGCTTGATCGTGATTGTAGACATGACGTTCAGTACTTCAGCATCCCTAGCGGCAGCCACATTCCGGTTATAGTCTCCCAAAATAGCGTCCAAAAGGGGAGGGATCAAGTTGTTGTTGATCGTCTCTAGATCGTCGCTCTGCTTGATAAACGTTTCCATCAGTTTCAAGATCTCCTTCTTGATCGTCCTCAAGTGCCTGATCTTCGGTGTCTTGGTCGCGATCGGCCCGTCGCGCGCAACGGTTTCCGAGATGATCCCAGAAACGACCTTGTATAACCCCAGCATGTCGAGGAATATCCGTCCGATTTGTGGGAGGAAGAACGGTCCTATGGACACACAGGCGGAGACATTGGTCTTCAGGACGTTGGCCAAGATCTTGACGTTGTCCACGTTATCGAGCACTTGCATGTTTCGACTGGCTTGGGCCATCAGAGAATCCCACTAGAAGTTCGAGTTCAGGCACGTAAATACTCTTGGGAATCATTGGGAAGACTCACCGCGTTGTTTGGGAGCTCCATCAGCTTTCCGATCAACTTCTCCTGGGCGGCCTTGTTCGGCTGGGCAGCGATCATGTAACCAATAGCCTCGTAGAACGTATGAACCTGTTGAGGTGAAAGGTCCACAGTGATTCGGTGTAACGATCGAAGAATCTCCTCTACGAAGGGCTCGGTTTCCTGCGACTGTAAGATCACGAAGTGCCTCCGGCACTTCTTCGCGATTTTGATGAAGGTGTCGCACGCCATGTCCTGCACACCTATCCACCGGTAACTCTCAGTGTGGTTCGAGGTTCAGAAAATAAAGGCGCACCTTCGTGGGTCTCGTGCATGAACTCGAACAGTTTGTTCGCCACGGTCTTCAAAAACTTCCAGTGGGCTTTGAGGAACCTTGGGTATTGTCCGACGATGTACATGATGTTGGAGGCGACGACAGCCTTGTTGTCTTTGCCCCTCTTCATCTCTGTCAGGCCCAGGAGATCCTTGATGACGGTGACAAGGAACCGCTTCTCGACATCCTCATCTACAAAGGCGTTCAGGTGGGCAATTTTCCAAACCACCCAACGACAACTTACTCATCACACCAGAGATAGACCCAATGGCCCAACACAGAGTATTGAGGTTATTCCAAGACCATTCCGAGCCGTCCATCTGCTTCGCGAGTTTTTCGGTGAGGATGACCTCGGTATCGAAAACGTCCAGGTGGGTCAAGAACACCAAAAGCTCCCTCATGGACTTGTACAGCACGATGGTATCGCTTTCCTTCATGAATTCTCGCACGATTTCACCCTCCTCGTTCTCTACGACCAACACCTACGTGGGGGGAATCGGTGCGGGCCGAACACAGACCATAGGAAACACGCACCTCCTCAGGCTTAACCATCTTTTCGATCGTAACCAATCGAAGGTTACTCAAAATGTCCTTGTAAATGTCCTTCCGTAAGGGGATCCCGCTTAAAGCGTTCTGTGTACCTGGGACACCGAGGTTGAGACCCATAAGGATCCCATTTTCTCCGATCGGCAGGCTCTGAATCTCCGCATATAGTCCCGAGACGAGCTTAATCCAGTACTCCAAGCAGATCTTGAAGATCTCTCGCTCGTCGACCTGACTGACCTTGACCATGTACAGATGGGCGTTCAGTAGGACGTCTCGTTGAGACTCGACCTCAACAGCTGCCAGGTGCTTGGAGAGGAAATTGGAAAGGAAGAGGGCCATGTTGAGTACGAGTTCCTGACCGGAGTCACCAGCATTGGCGTAGGCCTCAGCGATGTTTGTGGATGGAGGGATCATCCGGTTGATAGCGGTCATGACCATGGTGAACAGGATGACGAACTTGGCGTCATATTCGGGGCCGACTTCCAGGGAAGCGATCTCTGCTAAGCATTTTAAGGTGATATTACGGAACTCCGGAGCTTCCAGGAACTTTTGGGAGAGACAATTTGAGCATATAACGCGTCAAAAGTACGACGAATAGGAAGCTTACCCGTGTTATCAGAAGGTCGATGATACTCGTTTCGAAGATGTATCCCAGGGGGATCCAGTTCAAGAACCGAAGCAGCGTCTCCAGTGTAGCTTTGATAAGTGAAGTCTTTTGGGCCTCTTCTAAGACCTCGCAACACAGTTTGAAAATCTCGCTGAACTCGTCGCCTAGCTGATTTTTTAGGTTCTTGATCTTGGCTTGGGTCATTTGTTCTGCCGAGTAATCGAAAATCTCTTCTGATAGGAGCCGCAGAATGACCATGTTGTTTTCGCATAGCGACAGACTCGTCTTGGATGATTCCACGAGCTCGGGGACGAAGTTTGGCCAGTTGTGCGGCCACTCTTGTTTGAGGATCTGTCAAGTCCCCATCCAATCGTAAATATCGCGTTGGGATCCAACGGCGGGAAATTTGTGGACCGCGTACCTGGACGAGAGCCAGATTAAGCTTATTCAGGTACGCCCTCTCGCGTCGCAGGTTGGCCTCCTCAGAGGCGATCCTGACGGTGATCCCGACGATGAAGTTCCTGATACCTAACCCCCCCAATATCAGAGTCGCGTCCCGGCTCCACCGACAATAAGCGCCGCCGCACGTTGCGAGCGCTCAAAAAACAAGTAACAAGTAATCAGTGACATACCGTGCCGTTGTGCCTCCGGTAGGGTCTTCCATTTTGTGTTGATGAGTCTTTCCAGTATCTGCAACCCGATGTACTACAAAAGCGAGGCGTAAGTCGACCGGATCTTGAGGAGGTGACCGATCGAGGGGAGGGCGGAGGGGAGAGGGGGTAAGAAGGCGGACGCGACGGCCTACCTTGGATTGAGCATTAGACGATTGCTCGAGGATAAAGGGTACACGCGTCCACGACTCCTGATGTTCCTGGAACTGGGTCAACACCTGCTGCGCGAGTTGTCGCTGAAATCGCGACGTTGCGTATGTCAGCCAAATCCAACGGGAAAAAAGGGCGTCGCGCTCGACGTATCCTCCACGACCCACGTACCTGTTGACCAGATCCAGAGTAGAAAGCGGTGACGACCTGATCTAGCAGCGCGACGTTGAACTCGGGCTGGGAGAAATCGAGGATTGCCTATGTGTTTTTGGGCGAGATTAGATTGGTATTTGTTGGGTGTGAGTGGAAAGGTGGGAGATAGAGACGAACCTCCATTGGGGAAAAGCCAGATCGTGAAGAATTGTTAAAAGGAGGTGCTCAAGCTATCAACGAAAATCTGGGGCGATTGAGAGCCTGGCTGAGGGTGGTGGGCGGAGAAGAGGAGGGAAGGCTGGCGGTTCGGCGTCTCATCCGTGCAGACGCCCAGACGCTCACCCAGTCCCCGCCACCTCCTTCCTTTT
>Ga0307509_10007314_pt1 | contig 14490 bp, 18 predicted proteins | sample 10_EM_MG_FD_202245 | JGI IMG/M metagenome (GOLD analysis project Ga0307509, IMG submission 202245) | Populus trichocarpa ectomycorrhiza microbial communities from riparian zone in the Pacific Northwest, United States - 10_EM | ecosystem: Host-associated > Plants > Roots > Unclassified | place... | reverse complement strand
CCAACAGTGAAGGAGAAACACGATTTGTGTAGCCAAAAGCCAAAGACCCTCAAATAAATACCCTCGGAGAGTATAACCAATCTTCGACGAACTCAACAGGTGATAGCCAGAAAGTCCGAAACCCCGCTAGCCTGAGATCTCTAGGTGAGTGAACCTACCCAAAAAACCACTCACCAGAAGAACACCCCACAACGCGCTCATTCCAGACACGCATCCGCTCAGTCATGACTCAATCAATGTTGATATTGTACTCTCCAAATTGAATTTGTGTTTACATGATCTGAACTTTGATCCATCCACATTTTTTGTTACCCATGCTGTGGACTCCGACGACATACCGTTGGCCCACAAAGACGTTATCTCTCATTTCCTGAATGGTAAATGTGCACGTCGGACAAATCCTGGGTGTTCTGAAGTAGTGCGCGATGTTCGGTCCCCCATCAAAATGGCATTGACAGTGACCAAAGCGATCATCGTTCAGTGCAAGCGTAACCAGATCTCCTTAGACAACCTTCGTACGTGTTGCTCCGCGATTGGGGTGACTACCACCCAGCGGCATGCAGCGCACTACGACCACTCTTGGACTGCGATGAGCTTGACACGATGCTTTGCGGTGTTGAAACCATGGGGAAACAAACCCTACATCATCTGTGTGACCAACACAACCTGAACGTCGATCCAAAATCCAACACCGAGTCCATGAAAGCAACGATTGTCGATCACATAGCCTCGGGCAGGTGTCAAGCTTCAACTTCTAGTTTATGCTTGGCAGCTGATGATGAATACCACAGTAAGAAGTCTGGGGCCAACGGTGACCTTGAGGCATACATCATAAACCACGCTGCGCATGCGAAAAAAGTGAAACCGAGCAAGAAGACGTTGCGGCGAATTCTTAAATCCAAGGGTATCGAGTTCGACGACGACGACGAAGTTGGTGACCTACGACGGCACCTCCGTTCATACCTGACAACCCTCCATAAAGCCAAAAGACCAGAATGGGACCGCAATCACCGCGCAGAGCAGGAGGCTGAACACTGGCACCACCTTGATAAGATTCAGGAAGAATGGCCACAACCCGCCGCTATGGAATTGAAAGAGGACTGTGTTCACAATTTCCGCGCAGCCACCTCTTCAGACAGTTTGTGCCAGTTCACCTGTGCGTGGTGTGCCGAGAGCGTTAACATCTCAGACCGGAAGGTGCGACAGCTTACAGAAATCAACTTGGAACTCATGCGAGACCATACCGACCGTGTCTTCGACAAAAGCTGCATTCTGCCAAAACCGCCCTTCACCGATGGGCCCTTATTTAGTACTCGCCTATCGCCTTGTAAGTATTTTGTATTCTATTGTCGTAGCCACATCAATGTATCTTGACTCCTGATCTTTATGGTTGCCCTCCGTCGTCCCGGGTTCTGCCGCTTGCCGGCCCTATGTACTTGTCTGTTACCGTGGGAAGAGTGGACCCGTCCCAGGCTCTGCCGCTGGTCGTAGGCTGGTGACCATCCCCCGGCGGGACTCATTGACATCTTCCCATCCCTCATCGAAGTCCATCCATACATTGATTTGGGCTGGACCCTGCTGCATTCGAGCATCCGCAAGCTTCAGGGGGTGCCTGCCTAAATTACTTTAACTTTGGTCGGTGAGTTTCACATGTGATGGCTTTCCATTGCGCGCGGCAAATAACTGAGTCCCTGATACACAGCGAGGAACGATCGGGGCGGGAGGTTTCCCGCGTGTTCAAGGGAGCAAATTCAAACCTTGTGGGTGAGGAGGCGATGGATGTCATGCGAACGCATCCACCCGCGCGGCTTACTTTGTTTCCAAACTTCGTTCGGGAAACTTATCTACATATTGGAATTAGTTTTGCACATCTATCATCAACTGAAAGCTACACCGGGCAGGATGAAGGCACGTATGCGAGGTCATACGCGTGATATGGTGGAAAGAACCTTCCTCAGACGGAACTAACTAAACCGGCAACCAACCGAGTCGGGTCAACATTTGGGACGCCACACCCCTATGAGCCTCGGATCGTCATCCTCCTCCCCGCCTTCCGAAACCTTCCTTTCTCAACCAGCCACGGCCCGACCCTTTCAACGGCTCGCGTTCCACCCGCTCGTCTCTCACCGCGGAACCTCCGGAAGGAGTTGTGGTTCTGGGGTTCGCTCTGCTGCGAATGTGAATCACAACACTGGATCATATCCCGGGCCGGAACTGTTGAAAGTGTGTTTTTGGAGGCTTGGAATTGCCGTGGGAGATGACGCGTTGGATTAAAAATTGGAAACTGCGCCTTTGGAGGGCCTAAGCGTGCTAAGAGGCCTGTGCCCATTCCTAGAGTACAGAACGGAGTTTCCATCCGCACCGGAGAAGAGCGATGATCGAGATCGGCGGGATCTCTCCAAGGCTTGGCTCTTCAACGTGAACATGCATCACCCAATTTTCGAAATCGACGAGCTGGTCAGGCTCATCTCTCGTCACCTCGTCTCGATGCACCACCCGTCCGCAGTGTCGCTCGCTTGCGCTTGCAGGTTCCTCGAAGAACCCGCCCTCAGCTCGTTGTGGGAACTCCAAGATTCGTTGGCTACCCTCATCGGTGTTTCACCCATCATAATGATCAAGGGCGAGGTATGCGACCAAGTTTACCTTCCCTGTTCGTGCCTCACGCACATGCCGCACTCAGGTAGTAGAGCGCGACGGCTCTGGAAGTGCATGGCAGAGGTTCCGAAGATATGCGACCTGGATGCGTCGACTCGTCCTGAGAGAAAAAGACGACCGTTGGATGAAAGCCGATGTCTTCAATCAAATTTTGGCGAGCCCGACGAGTGGGGTCGTGTGTCCAACCTTGAGTTCACTCACCTGTCACCTCACAAGTACTAATCCACCGTTCATCCCCAACTTCCTTTCCCCTCGCCTAACCCATCTTACCCTTCACGGCCCACCATTCTACTACAATATTCCCACACACTTGCTCCCAGACCCCATACCGACCCTTCAAGCCCTGCAAACTTCTTGCCTCCAAGAAGTGATCGTCGATCTTGGACTGAACGGAATAGATCGTCTCGAGGATGAAATCTCTTCGATGATCCAACGATGCGGGCGTTCGTTGAGGGTGTTAAGTGTCCCCCTGGGAGAGGCGGCAGTACACCACGTCATAGGGCTCAAGAACCTCCGGGTTTGGAAAAATGTATGCAGCCCACCGCCAAGCGCCTTAACCCTTTCCGCAACCTTCCCACCTCTCCAAACTCTTACTCTGACAATGAAGGCCTATGGGTGGATGCCTTGGTTCGCGCAGCGAGAAAGGGATATTTCCGACGCACGCGGTGGACCCGTAGGGCACGTCGGGCCGATGGCAACCCTCACCCGCCTCGAATTCCACGGATGGGTTCCCATCGACGCCACGTTCACCTCTCCGTTTTACCTCTTCCCGAATCTCGCCTTTTTGTCCGTCCAACCGAACTGCGTGGAAACGTACGGCTGCTGTGGCTTTTTGTTGACGGACCAAGATGTGATACAACTCTCCGCTGCACTTCCTCGGCTGGAAGTGCTTGATCTTGGGAGTTCGTGCCTTCTCAGGACCTGCCGCACCACCGTCTCCTCCTTACTTGCCCTGTCTGTCCACTGCAAAGGTTTACACCGACTGAAGATCCACTTGAATACCACCAACCTCACCAGCGATATTAAATCCTTGTCGGAGGATCCATTTTTCCGGGACTTAGGCTCGCTTCCAACGAGGTGCCGCTTAGTATCTTTTGAAGCTGGAAGCCTGCCATTTCCTCATCCAACATCAGACGAGGATATCACAACAATCGCAGCAGGGCTCATTGGTATCTTCCCATTCCTCGTCGATGTCCATTCATATATCGGCATGAACTGGACCGTGCTGCGCTCGAGAGTCCGCAAACTTCAGGGATTGTCGGTACCGTCCCCAGAGCCCGAATCATCTTAGATCTGAGGGTGAGTCTCAGATCCGGTGGTCTTTCACCGTGCCGCGAATAACTGGGTCTCTGACACAGGCTGAGGGTCGATTGGGCCGGGAGGTTTCCCGCGTCTTCAAGTCAACGCAGGATCACATGCGAAACCTGGGCGAGGGTGCAAAAATTGTTGAAGGTTCGCTCGAGATACACCATTCCTCTTCCACAATGGCATCTCCCCCGTGGGAGCGGCGCGGGTGCGGGATTCCTGTGACCACCATCTCCTGTTTCCTCGCCCTGTCCGTCCATTGCAAATGTTTCTGCAAACTGAGGATACACTTGAACACTACACACGTCATCGGTGCCATTCAATCCCCGTCAGAAGATCCTCCTGCGATCTTCCAATGAAGCTTTTACACGCTGGGTGTCTGCCGTTCCCTCATGACCTATCAGACGAGGAAATTACAACCATCGCGACAGGGCCCATCGGTGCCTTTCCATCCCTCATCGAAACTCATTCACACAGTCATTCGGGCTGGGACCTGCTGTGTTCGAGAGTCCGAAACCTTCAGCAGCGCCCACCAACCCCGAATCTGGATTACTTTAAGTTTAATCGGTGAGTTTCACGCGTAATGGCTCCCCACTGCTTCGCAGATAACTAAATCGTTGACACATAGTGAGGAACGATTGAGCCGGGAGGTTTCCCACATGTTGAAATCGATACAAGATTACATGGAAGATCTGGGCAAGGGAGTAAACATTATGGAACAGGAGTGTCGTGTGGACACACTCACCCCTCGCGGCTAACTTTATCCTTCTGGTACCCAATAGGATCGTCCCCCGCGCAGAACTGACGCGAAGGCGGGATCCCAGCCGCTACTTTTTCATTCTGTTCGAGTTCCGTTCGACAAATTTATCTATTACTATTAGTTTTACACATTTGTCATCGGCTAAAAGCTATACCGGGCAGGATGGGGGTATACGTGCGAAGTTATACGTGTGGGGTACGGTCCAAAGTACCTGCCTCAGACGAAACTACGACCAACCAACCCTGTCAAACGATACCCCGTGATGGACACCACGAGGAAGGCGCATCCTACGCCAGTGTCGTGGAGGTCGTCGTATACGTTGAGGTGGTCGAAAGTGACGAATTTGTGATTGTCGAAGCGGGGGTGCTACTCCTCGACTCCATTCTGCTGGTCCTACAAGGTCCTTTGCCTCTCGAAGGCGCCGGACTGGACTTCCTCGACCCACTCGGGGTATTACCTAAACGACCTCTATTCGAAGTTGAAGTCGACGACCCACTGATGCTCCGCTTAGCACCATGTCCGAACCTGCTACCTTCCACCCCTTTTTCCCCCTTCCCCGGAGGTTCTATGGAACTCGGCGGTGGTGACCACGGACCTAGTGGGTTCCAAGGGAGGGAGGCGAGGAACCTCCCGACGTACGTCTGAGCGAAGAATGCCTGCCGTTCCTTCTCCTCCCTCCGCCTCTCGAACGCTGACCGATAACGGTCATAGGAATCTCGGAAAGATCGATCGACACGAGACGAGAATATCAGCTCTCCTCGTGGATTTGAGCTTGGTGGGATCGGCGTGATGGGAACTGCGGAGGGGCTCCGTTTGCTGATGGGCCGCGTTGGCGAAGGGGAGCGGGATGGTGAGTTTTGGGAGGACGGGGGTGGTGCGTTTCGGAAGAACGTAAATGGGTTCTGTGACCTCAGCGGGGGTTGACGAAGGTTGAGGTACATATTGAAGTTTCGAAGTGCTCGGTTAGCGTGGGGGACGTACCTAGAGAAGGGCATGTCAGTATCCCCGGGTCCTCTCATCTGCATCGCGGGATGTGATCGGTAAGGAACGAAGGATGGTGGAAGAGACAGACCGATTGGCATACGCAATCTTCTCGGAATACATCCCACTGGCGAAGAACAAGACGAGGGTGGTGACAGAGACTGAAAGTAGCCCAAGGGTGAAATATGGGTGTATGTGAACTTCTGCGGTCTCTTCCGGGGAATGTAGTGAGGGAAATGTCCGTATGAGAACGAAATGGTAAGGGATGTCGAGTAAGTTGAGCTGCATGAATACTTCGCAAGCCAGGAATGATATCAACGCCAGTAGCTGAAACAGAAACACTGTCCGTCGAAACATGGAATGGGGGGGAGAAACGCAGGGAATGTCGGCTGGGAATAAGCATAACTGGAACTAACGGATCCCGGCAGAAATGGTGCACGCACACTGGTATCTTCGTTTCCGCCGTTTCAGGGAGGAGGCGTTAGACTTGAGGCGTTCCTCGAACATGAGGAGGTCTCTGTACGTTGCATTGTCGTGGGGTGGGTGGAAAGATCCCTTTGGGATCATCGTCGGAGGCGTCGACCTGGGAGGCATGGCTTTCGAAAAAGGTGTGCACGCTGTCGTAGCCGTCGTCGTGGGCGTGGTGAAAGAAAGGAGAGGGTCGTTGTCGTCGTCTGTCACGACGTGTGGTGGTGGTGATCAAAGGTCATCATACGATCTCGCGCTGCCGGTCTTGCCGTGTCGTGTTGGGGTCGCCACGCCGAAGACCCCGGAAACCGAAATTCTCGCAGAACCTCATGTCGTTCACGGACCACGAGATCGAGGAGGAGGAGGCTCACTTCGCCTTCGTCGTCGCAGCCTTCAAAAATTACACTGCACACTCGGTATGACTGGGAACTACCAACTGCCTCCTCGTTGACTCTGGATCAGTAGATCTCAGCGAACAACAAGAGGAGGAAAGATCTCTTTCGTCTGCCGAAAGAAGATCAAGATGTCCTCGAAAAAATCGGGTACAAGACCCGGCTGAGGAGCGTCGATAAGGCCATCATGGCCAACTCGAAATTCCTGGACGCGATCGTGGCCAACACGGAGATATTCTCTCATCATTCAGAAGTAGAGGATCACGGTAGGAAGTACACCCAACAAACTTCACGAGCCTCACCCGCTTCTTTGCAGACACAGATTCCGAGTCTTCGCGCTCAAACTCTCCCCCCCACGCGAACGGTGGAGACGATCACTCGCATTCGCACTCCCATGCTCATGATGGCCGGCATACACATAGCCACGGTTCATCAGACCACGGGACAAATGAGGGCGACATGGATAAAGTTAGGAGTACCCTAAAGCAGGTCGTACGAGACTGGAGCGAGGAGGTGAGCGATGCGCCCGTCCTGAACTAGGGCCAGATCCAGACACCTCGCAGGGGAAAGGGGAGCGTGAAGCGTGCTATACCCCCATGATTGATGCTTTAACCAAGCATTTCTCCGATGTATCGCCAGATGAGCAGTCTGTTCCGTTGCACAGTTCAATGTTCTGCTCTGGGCTCACTCATACCCATGCAGAGCCAACATCCGCGTTCTGGTCCCTGGGGCAGGTCTTGGACGCCTGGCCTACGATATCGCCAAGCTCGGTACGCCCCACCCACCCAGCGTCATTCTCCTTGCTCTCTCCCTGACGTCAGCACAACCAGGATTCGCATGTCAAGGAAACGAATTCTCCCTCTTCATGCTCCTCGTGTCTTCCTTCATTCTTAATAAGTTGCCTGGTCCCCCTCCAACCTTTAATTCCCACTCACTGAATAAACCAATAGAACGGAAACCCTCAACCAACACGTACTTCACCCCTACATCCACTCTTTTTCCAACGTGCCAGAAGCAAGCGCGCTGCTTCGGGAGATCAAGATACCAGATGTGCTACCATCGGACCTCCCAGCTGGAGCAAATTTTTCTATGGTTGCAGGTACGCTTTGCATGTGCCTTTTCATCGTGTGAAACCGACCGCGGGGCGCCAGGGGATTTCGAGGAGATCTACGGGTGTCCCGATGAGGGCAACGAACACATCGGCCAATGGGACGCAATCGTCACATGCTTCTTCATCGACACCGTGAGCCCCCCTCCTCGTTTATCGATTACAATCCATCTGTATTCATACAGAATCGACCAGGCTAAAAATATCGTCAACTACCTCCGCACTTTTCATAAAATCTTGGCGCCTGGAGGCGTGTGGATTAACCTAGGTAGTCTATCCTTTACGTGGAAAGGTTTCGGATCTGACTTTGGGCAAATTTTGAATCTAGGTCCTCTGTTGTGGCACTGGGAAAATAGTGGGACGGACCCATCCATCGAACTTGACTTGGAACAAGTGAAAGCCCTCGCCGAAGAGGTTGGGTTCGAAATTCGGGTACGTTGCCCCGTTTCCGCTCGCCGACGAATGATCGGCCATGGAAACGGCTCGCTGACAATGGAATGGAATATCTGACGGTGCAGGACGAGAAGTCGATCGACACTACGTACACCAACAACATTCAAAGTATGCTGGGGTACACCTATCACTCGGCCATGTGGACTGCGGTCAAAAAATAGACGCTCCCGATGGACCCGCCGTAGCGAAATGCAGGCGGAGGGCGGCAAGGAGATCACCCGATGTACACATACGTAGACCAGGAATGACATGCATTCATTTCTGACACATGGAGACGTAATGGAGTATAACACAGAGACACCAGCAAACCCCGATCCAAGATGAAACCGGGAAATGAAGAAGGGAGTGGGGGTGGTGGGAGCACATTGGTAAGGTAAAAGCACAACAGAAGGAATTTTGGTACACACAACATCGAGAAGATACAGAGTTATATCGCGGACCGCTCAACGGCCAAGCGAGGTGCAAGAGCAAGAAGAATCACGTTGGTCATAAGGCAGGGCACATCACCCTCTCAAGGAACGAAAGCGACCATGAGCACATTCACGATCAACTTATCCAACTGCCCTCCGGACACAAAAGGGACTTTTTCCTTCGAAACCGGTCCCAGAAGTGGGGGACCTCCAGCGGGGTCGGGAGTGACCATCAGCATGATATCCTCCTCCGCCAGGGGTATCGCCCCACTGTTTTCCACTCTCCACCTCAAACTATCCTCTTCCGTTGCGTCTGGTATAGGCATATGGATGGCCATTGGCGGAGGGGAACCCAGGCCACCCAACGAGAGACCCATCATTGGTGAATGAAGCATGTTGGCTTGCATCATCGTTGGGGAACGGTATGGTCCGTCATGTGGGCTCAGAGCGGCGGGTGGGGAGCCGGTCGCCGGAGAGAGGTCATCGGAACATTCCACCACGCGATCGACGGGCCAAATGTACCCCCCTGCGGTCCATTGGAGTTCAGGGGCGAGTTTGTAAAGTTTGAGGGCATGATGAAGCAGGGAATCTGCCCCTTTAAGCTAGAACCTGAGGTCAGCAACAGATTGAGAAGCGGAACGATTTCCTCAACATACATGAGGGACAAGAGACTCGGCCAACATCTCAGCGGGGTTCACACCATACTCCCCCGTAAGATAAAACGCGATCTTCCTTCCCCTACAGATGTTCAGGATGGGGGCGACGAGGTCCAGGAACTTGTCGCTGGGGGTGATCAACGGATCAGGCATGACACCTCCGGTCCCGAACGACCTGACATAGACCGCATAAGAAATGGTCAGCCTCAAACCCTTTGCCACCTCCTCCACCTCGTAATCACAGTTTGCCAAGAACGCGGTCCATTCGAGATGATCGATGCCTACGCCGGTGTGACCCTGAGCGCTGGTATGGCTTTTTCCTCCACCTCGGTAGATCTCTTCGTTAGAATCACCGAGCGGGCTAGGGTCGCGAATGATTAGCGCGCCGCCCCGGTATCGAACAGGGAGTGTTACGATGATCGTCGCCACTCGGTTGTCGATCGGTTTGGGCGGAGGCGTCATCCTCCCGCCCTTTGGTACGATCTCCAGCATATCCCTGACGGCGGTGAGGTGGTGGCCTTTCGGCAGGGTCGAGAAGAGTGTGTTTCGGACGGCGTCGATGATCGGGTGATTTGCGATTTCGATGGTGGCGGATAAAGGTAGGTTGGGCGGATAGAAGAGGGATTCGCGGGTCGAGGTGTATTCGTCCAGGTCGGAAGCGTGGGGTCTGCATGCAGCCATGAGAACATCGAGGGCGGGCGGGAGGTCATAGTCGATGTCTATCGGGAAATCAAGAGAATGCGTGATGCCGCTCTATGGAACAAAACCAACATGCGCGTTTTAGTGTGAGAAACTCTAGTCTCCCGAAGGACTAGCGTCTCACCTTGGACCTGAAAAACACAACCAAGTTCGCAGGGTCGAGGGGGATGAGCCCTGACACGGTAAACGGTCTCGCTTTGGCCGCAAGCAAGGGAGGTAGATAGGTCTGGAGTGCGACTTCCGTGTGATCGACGGAAGCAGGCCGCTTGACCGATGGCAACCGATGCTGAGTGGAGAGTGGCGAGCTCCTCTCGACCTCGAAGCCTTCGGAAACCCTGATGGCTGCAGATCGTGGAGATCCAGTCGTATACGGACCCGATAGTGCCTGATTGTGGTGGATCATGTTATTCGCGTCGAGGGGAGATCAACCTTCGGAACTCGAATGAAGGGGAGGAGCGGCGGTTTCGAGGTATCGGAGTATGAAATGTATCGGTTGTTTAGTTTCTGTCGTAATCAAACGTATCAGGCGTATCGGCAGCGTAGGATACGGACTGAGAGGCGTGAGGGGGACGAAAGGGGAGAGAAGTTGTAGATAATCGGACGCAGACATGACCGCAGGTCTTTATATCTTCGGCCAGATCACGCCGACCTACACGCCCTTACAGCGTGGCCGAGTGGCGATGGCCAAAAAGAAAAGGCTTGGGTGGCTATGATCAACGTGTTTCAATCCGGCCGTGTGTTTCTCCGCCCAAAAAAAACTGATACGGATACACGCACACTTGAGAGAGCGGCGTTTTGGGTTATTAGTTTGCAGATAAAGAGGCTGTGTTCCAAACACAGGGGGTAAGTGCGCGCTGTTCCAACGTCAGAAATTTGTGAACCACCGCCACGCATGGTATGCATGTTCTGAAGGGACATCGATCGCAGTTCATAGATCCGGGGCCACGAACCTCATGCCCTGTGCTTTTACCATACCATGACGTCGATTCGCGTGGCGACTCCACTGCGAGGTAAACGAGGCGCTGGAACACCTGGGAGAAACGCTATCCCCGGGGATTGAATCCGAATTGGCGGTTGTCTCGGTGACGTCAGATCTTTCGACCCTGGTTTGTACTCCCCAATGGTATCGGACACCGTCGTTCGGGGGTGTGCGAACAGGTGGCTGGGTTGCGAGGGCCGTCTGGCGAGCAGGGAGGCGGATCTGGGCATGGGTGAAGCGGTGGCGTGGTGACGATTAACGGGCCATTCAAGTATCATTGTGCGATGGAGGATTATATGTACAGGATGTCGAACAGTTGCAAACGATCAAAATTCGAACAGGGCGAGTGTACGTAGAGAGGCTTGCTGGGAAAATGGGAGTAGAGAGATCCGTGAACGAGAACAGGCAAAGGCAGACAGGAAGAAGGACGTGCGACAGGTTCTGTCGACCCTCAAACATCAGGAAAACACAGGGTCAACTTCCACGAAATTGGAAGCGCCCCGAAGCCCTCCCGTCATGAAGCCTGAGTATTGTTATCTTCGATGTAGTCGAAACCTATACCCAGCCACGATTCAGCTGGGTCGCAGAATTGGGAGCGAATGGACACGACGTACCGGGAAAACGTATACAGAAGACATCCCCGCGATGCATATCCCTTTTGGGGTTCGAACTCCTCGTGCCTTTGGCTACCCAGCCGAGGGGCATCGTCCAATAATTCTTGAACTTCTCTTCGCCCCTCCTCTTTTGGGGCCCTTCGGGGCAGACGAGAAAGTACGTAACTTTGACTGTGGCAGTGAGGTCCTTGTCGTCGAGGAGTTCATGGATGTGGGTCATAACTCTTTGGATGTAGGCGTAGCCTTTGCCCGATCCTCCATGTTTTTGGGAGGTCGTCATCTGGAAGATGGAGAGTACGACGGTGTGGTTGTCGGGATTGTAATTGATGGTGAACGAATCAAAAAGGGGGTTGCCAGACGCGATAGGGATGTAGTATTTGTCTTGGCTGAGCGTCACTTGACTAAGGTCATCGGGGAGGTCGACATACGTGACAGTCCTGTTGCTGGTTGGTATCGGTGACGGAGGTGGGTGAGGGGGAGGGGAGGAAGAAGAATTTGTGGAGAAGGTAGGAGGAGAGAGGCCATCGGAGATCATGAGGGTAGGTTGCGGTTGTTGTTTGGATGACTTCCCGGTGATAGAGAACATGCGGTGGGCGAACCCTTCGAAGAACCGCCCTGCCATACTAGCGCTCGCCGGGGTCTTGTGGAGGAGGCGGTATGTCTGCCGAAGGTGCTCGTCCTCTGCCGACCGCATGGCGGTCGCCACCATCTTGGCGATCCGATTGGATTTAAAGCTGATTTCCCAATCAGCGTGGTGGACTCCGAGTTTGCAGGGCCACACGGCGACCACGAAATGGGATACCTTGTCGAACGCACCGTCCGCATTGAACGCGTGGACGCAATCTTGTAACTCAAGGTAGGTGAGTTGTTTCACCTTAGACGCATGTTTTGCCTTCGTCGCATTGGGAAGGAAGACACATCTGTACACATCACGGGGGGCAAAGCCGACCTCCTCTGTCGCATCGCCCACTAGGGTTTCGAACGCTTTGACTAGACGGTCTTCTTCGCTGATGACGTTTTCTTCCCCGCCCCTCGACGTGTTGACGCCATCGCATGTCCCGTACTCCGCCAACATCTTCTCCCTTGCCTCCTCTGTCCGGAGAACCCCCAGCGCAGCGTTGACGCCCGTGTCAGTGGAAGATTTTGACGTACGAAGACAATGCTCCAGTCTGCGTCGAAATGTTTTGTACTCGGGCACAAGAAGTAAACTGCAAAGGTGTAGGACAGTCGACGATGAGCGCCTATTGATTTGGACAGGACGAGAGAGCTCAAAACGTACCCTTTGTTCAACTCCGTCATATTCCATAGGGGCATCCCCAACAGAGAGGCCCCAGTTTTCTTCCTCCACGATTTATACCGATCGGGTAGTGGGGAAGACGCCTGGATCGGCCAGATATTCATGCTACGCGAAATGGCTGGCCCGTCCTTCGATCCCTCATCGATCAACGCCCACACGGGAAAGTACTCCTCGTCTTCGGGAAGGTCATCTTGGACTCCAGGAAGATTCTTGAAGGCATCCTCCGCCGGTCGAGAGTACACTGTGCCGTGGTAGAAAAGCAGGGCTGTATCGATGGAACGCAGCAGTACGGGCTGGTCAAGTGAGAGAAGCCGCACAAGCAAGAACATCAGGAAGGTGGTTTTCCCTGAAGATCCGGTGCACTGATCAGTTGAGGCAAAGGGTAGAAATCCAAAGAGGCGTACCGATTCCGGGCTGACCAGTGATCACAGCCCCTTTGCGGCTTCCCTCATCATCCCTGCGGAGAAGTAACAGGTGATGGAACATTCTTTCGTATGATTCAGTGACAAGAATCTGGCTCCCGGATTGGTATGGGATAGGGAAGAAAGGTTTGGCACGCCTGTCCATTCCAAGCGATAACGGGTAGGGGAACTCTTGGAGGAATTTGGATTGGTTGGAGCCACCGCGCCAGTGATCGTAGAATTTCTGACACCCGCCGGTCACTACCGTCCAATTTGCTTTGTCCGTTTCCAACCAGGTCCAATTGATGTCTGAAGGAGAATATCAGCGTTGATCCCCGGTAGGTCAAACGGGAGCCAGTACTTGCCATTGTCAAGACCTCTGGCTAAGAGGCTCTCCTCATCGGAAAAAGAAGCCGTCAAAACGAGTCCATCGGGAATGGTGGAGACGGAACTGTGGGAAGGAAGAGTGTGGGCGGAACTGTGGGAAGGAAAAGTCCGTATGGCGCCTTCATCGGGACTGAAGGGAGGAGAGACCTGCATGGGGTCTTCATTGGAGCTGAAGGAAAAGGAGTCCTGCATGACGACAGGGAGATGGGGGATGCTGGTAAAGGTGAACGGTTCGGTCGGATAGATAAAGGGTTCGTGGGGTGTGCACGGACCACCAAATCGATCACACCCGCAGGATCCTAGTCTCGGCACAAAAGGAGATTACTTACCAAACCCGTGGTTTTCAATCACATGCTTCCCTCGAGGATGTCTGCCTTCGAGCGCGAAATATTTTGGGTTGGATGTCCATGGACATCCAGCCATCCGTAGATCATCAACAACTTGCAGTTATTGGATATCCTGGGATATCAAAAATCGGGGACATCCCCTGCACCTCCAAAATCATTGGCCGTGTATAGAATAGGGCCCAATTCTTTGTTTACCTTTTGATCGCATTGGTGTCCGGCAGTCCGGCATCGCGGCAACAGCCAGTTTGTGATGCTGGGCCAAGCAGACTGGTAATTTGGTCCGTTCAGCTGCTTTTCGGCCTGTTGGGGCTCCGTCAACTTGCGGTTCGTGCCGGGGGACTCCGTCAACTCCTGCAAGTGGCTCGGCAATGAGATCGGAACGGTGCCAGGCGCCAGTCCCCAATTCCACCCCGTTTCACTTCACCGTTGAGTTTGTGAGTGTTGTTATTTCCAAATCAAAACCCCCTACACCCAAGTCAAAAACAGAGGAGCCCTTTCAGCAAAAAAAAACCCTACAAGGTAGGCTCATACATCGTGACAAAATCCCAACAGTGTAGGCTCTTACATTGTTGTACAAC
>Ga0307509_10007313_pt1 | contig 14492 bp, 15 predicted proteins | sample 10_EM_MG_FD_202245 | JGI IMG/M metagenome (GOLD analysis project Ga0307509, IMG submission 202245) | Populus trichocarpa ectomycorrhiza microbial communities from riparian zone in the Pacific Northwest, United States - 10_EM | ecosystem: Host-associated > Plants > Roots > Unclassified | place... | reverse complement strand
TACTGGACCCCCCTCCCTTCAAGATAAGTGGCACTGCCGCCGCGGCTTGCAACGCTGCATGCGCAGGTGGATTCTGAGGGGCTGGGGCTGGCACGGTTGTCTGACTTGGCTGTATAGCCTGTGTTCCTGCCATCACTGTCTGTGGCGCTGCGGGTCCTGGATCGAGATTGAGGGTATCGGGGTCATCGATAAGGTCGTTGCCCCCGGCACCTCCAAGATCTTCATCTGCTATTGTTGCCTGATAAACAGGCTCGGGAACATAACCATTGTCCATTGTGATAGGGATAGGTGGTTACAAACTGATAGGGGTTTTTCTTGTTTTTAGGGGTTAACACACTTGTGAGCATTAGAACACTGATAATATGATGTTTGTGGATAATATAGATCTGAGGGTGGTTAGAGCCGCCCAGGGCCCATAACCTTTCACTTTGTGGAAGGTAAATGTGTGTGAGTGAAAGGAAGCACACGAGGAATCCCACTCTCCTAATGTCTGAGATTGAAAGCTACACAGTCATATATACTAAGACGGATGATACTGATAAGGCATTTATCTTAGTAAAGTATTCGGGCACCTAGTCGGGCTTGTCACGGGTTGTCGGGCTGACTCCCAACAGCTTTCAACATACATATGCCTTCAGTGTATGAATTTTACGACATATCCCGCTAATCTTGAACTCTGATTGGCCAGCTGTCACCGCCTGTCACACCTACAGCGCTCGACTGCTTTCTTGGCACGGCGTATCGAGATCACGTGGAGCTCAATTTTAACAACGCACCCCAAACCCTAACATTTTCGAATATACAATAATTGCCCGCACCACGACTACGAGCAATGGTCATCATCCTGTTGTTCACCTCCGCTCAATATGTCGAACAATACTCTTTCATCTTTCTCACTCTTCCCGCGAGCCTCGTTTCTCTCACACTCCTTGTGCTACTTGCAGGCTGTCCTCGGCATCCATTCCGTCATTAACAGCAGTGCAGGGCAGCGGGGAAATGAGGCAATGAAGCGCGCGTAACTTACAGACCATAGAGAGCGCTCACTAATCATCGTCTCTTGGGTCCCATTGCGAGTCTTCTTTCCATCGAGTAATGGCTATGGGGTGACCGGACAGCTGGCGGGCGGTGACAAATGGCTTTATTACTCCCAGCATAACTCCGTTTGGCTGAAGCCCACCAAAGGAAAGGCTACGCAGTAAAGGTAGCACTTCTGCGACACTTTCCTCTGTGAGCTCCCGCAGCGCATGTGCGATGGGTGGCCCCAATTTTTTGGATAAGTACAGGCTTTGAACAGCGGGGAATGGCTGGAAAAGTTCCAGCCATTGCGTAGGGTCGATGTCGACTTGTGGTTCTAGTTGAAGGTCCGGATCTCCGTTGATCTCAAGACGTTCCACCTCGGAGAGGAAGGGGAAAAGCTCGTTGCATAGCCGAGTGATCGACGAAAGCCGCCAATCTAATCTGTCACATTTGAACCTCAAGTGAAGAGGAATGGGCGATTCGATGGAAATCCTGGCAGACCAAGGGTACAACTCTATGGTGGCTCGTTTGCAGAGCTCGAGCCTGTTTGCGTCGTGGATGAAGTTGTTGAGTTGCGGAATGACAAAGATGAGGTCCATGAAGAGCCATACGTCGAGGCTATAAAGTCTAGGGGTGTTAATCCGGGCGATGAAATCCTCTAAATACTCGCTAACCCCTCTGAATTCAAGATACGTGAGCGCGGGAAGGATGGCGCGGGCCAATGGAGGCGGAAGTATCGGCGGTGGACGAAATTGGGGGGATTGAAACCCAATGACAAACTCTTCGAGTTGGGGCAGTGCAGTTAGGCAAGTGGTCATGGCTTCAGGCGAGATGTACCCGGTATCTGGTATGTGCTGAAGCCTGAGACTGATGAGGTGAGTGGCGGATGCAACAAATCTGGGTAATGCGGGAAATGCCACTCCCTCCAGGAAGACATTTTGAAGTTGGGAGGAAGATCCCCCCAGGAACGCGTCGGGAATGATGGGCCCCATTTCACCAGACGACTCGAGGCGGAGACCAGTTAACACGGGAAATGGTTCCTGTATCACGGCTGTGAGTCTTTCTAGTACATTACTTGTCAATCCTTTGAAGACAATCCAGCATACGCGATGACGATGTTTAAGCGTGGCAATGACATTATTCTCATCCCCCTCTTCGCCAAAGGAATAACGTACGGCGACAGGTAAGGGTGGCCAGATGTCCGATAACTTCTGTACGGGTGTTTTGAGATCGCAAACAAGTAACAGACGCAGACGCTGGGGGGATGCGAAGGCGACCTGGCGCCATCTTCGACATACGTGTACGAGCGGTTTCCAAATCTTCGGGATGAAGTACTCGCTATCCCCTCGACAGCGATCAAATATCTCAAGGAGGACATCTTCGGGAAGCATGTTAATTGTCGCCTTGACATGTGCTCGAGGTGAAGGCGACATGAATGATGCGGCAGAGGGGGGTGTGTGACGTTGCTCTTCGAGTTTCGCTTTTCCTTTGTCTTCGTCCAGAGGGGCGGGAAGTTCCGAGGAGGGCCCTGCAGACCGTGCTTGGTCTCCACCTGACGGTATACAAGACGTCAGCATAGGGAATCCACCAACGGCTGCACAAACACGATAAAATGGCTTACGTTGACCTCGTTTCCTGAATGAGGTGACGATGCCAAATATTGAGGCTATACGACGGCCGAAAATGCGAATTTGGCTATGACTACGTGAGATTTGATTGGATACTTCGGCAATGGGGCAGTAGTTGTTGTCGGACATACCTTTGAGAGCTCATTGGTGAGGATTCAGGGCAAACGGCGAGTCGGTTCAGGTTGTGTTGACCCTAGGACCCACACCATGGAAATGTGCCATATGCATGGTTCCCCGTTGGTCACTCTACCACATCTAGCTACAGGCGCCGTGCACGGAGTTACGCAAGCTTGCCTCGTGTGTGACTGCATCGCCAGGTATTGCAGCGCAAAGCAATGGAGGAGGCCCTGTTAAGCTCCTTTGTTGGACGACGCAGAAGATGGTGGAAGGTGGAAGGTGGAGCCAACATTCGCAAGTCAACGCGTCGTAGAATGGTGACATGCTCCTTGTTTTTGACATACTGGTATTTCTCATATAATGAAAGGGGTGATGGATCACGTTCTCCGTCCGAGGTGTAGCGAGTATTAAGAACATGTGTTGGAGGACGCCCCATTCCGAGTCTGAGCGCTGAGCATTCTACGCTCTCCGAATGCACGAGTCATGTGACCATATCGACCAATCACGACCAGTGAGCTACCACGGATGAAGGTGGGAGGAACGTCGACAAACTTCCCCATTGGCACCCAAGGTGTATAGTCATTTGCGGGTGACTTTGTGTCCTTTGCGTGTCACAGAATATTATATGAGCAGGTTTTGAAAAAAAAAAAAAGGAAAAGAAAATTATGCATGACCACGTGTTGTCAATCTCAATCAAAGGTTGAGGGCTGTTTCGACGAAGTAATTAACAAGGAGATTGCTGGCTGCTGGCAGTGCCGTTCAGTTCAGTGTTCCTGATTACATAATTCTTTTGTCAGTGCAGCACACCTCCAGCGGGATGGCCGCGGGGCACACGAGCGAGGAGATTCACATGACATGGCTCTTGACGTAACAAAACAGGCTGGGCACCTGCGTAGCCAAGGAGAGTAGCGAAGGGGGTCGCCCAGAAGTTGGCAGACGACCAAGCCCAATGTGTGAGAGGACCGAGCCACATCATGATGGGTATTTCAATAGCTTACACCGGCACTAGCTAGTTGCTTCGGACATCGTATTTCTCGATCTGGTGTACCCAAAGGCGGGTGTTCAATCGACTGGACCCCCTGTATATTTTCACGCAGGGACTTGGGATCGCGGACAGTTGTGACTCGCCGCCGTCAGACTTCCGCTTTAGGAATTTTTCGTCCGACTGGTCCGCTATGCGATCTCTCAATTTCTGCGTTCCGTGCAAAAGCGGCATGGAGATTAACACTCCCGATCGCATCCGTCATAGAGTAAAGCACCTCTCCTCTATTCACTACCCTCATTAGAGTGTGAACCATCGGGTCTACTCATGGGATTTCAAACCGTTGCCGTGTTACTGTTCCCATTCGGGCCCACAAGAGTCGTGGGTGAACTGGCAGTGTGTAGGACTTCGCATATCAGGAATTTTACGTCTTGGCAGCCTAGACTGCAGGCTATTGGATTGGAAATCTAGGCAGGAAATCTTGGCAGGTTGTGCTCTGACGTCGACTGCTGGAGAGGGGGTGTAAACCTGTTGGCTCATCGAATGACATTGCCGCGAGCAGACCGATGAGACAATAGTACCTCTGGTTGGGTCAGTCAAAGGATGGGTACCAAAACAGAGGGCCGCGTGCTTTCCGAGACAGGTGATACATAAGGCTGAAAATGAAAGATTTCCAACTGAATATAACATCAATAGTTAGTTACTATCATTGCTGTCCGGGTATCTGTTGGGATCTCGACAGGAGGGTCATTTAGGCTGTAGAAAGCGCATCACCCTCTTCGGGTTTAGTAAGAATAGTGAAGCACATAGACATCGAGTTTGTGACTGGTTCTACACGGAGGTCATGGGGGGGTGGGGGGTGAGGTGGAGTAGAAAGACCAGGCCTAGGCTACCTGAGTGCCGTACTTTTTCTTCAGACATGTGTGCCTTCACGATGATGTGATAGGGTATGTATATCTCGTTGGTACAGTTCTGTCCTGGTACAGTCGAATATGCTACGTACAAAGTACTCCAAGCACCGATGTTCGTTGTAGGCAGTGAGGCAGCGAGTTCGATAAACAGAGATGTCGACCTAAGGGGAAGTGTAGAATACGGGAAGGAGAGGATGAAGAGAATGGCAACGGAGTAGGGAAAGGAGGAGAGACGAGGGGCGGGAGATACAAGTGGGTTGAACAAGAAAGGCAGTGGGGAGGGTGCCGGCAGCGGTGCCGGTGATTCGAGATCAGGTCTGGGGGTGAGAGATGAAGGACTAAAAGCAGGAGTGTTGACTAGAACGTGAGGATAGAGGGTTTGGAAATGTCGATGTCGAGCCTAACGTAAAGAGGGTAAGGAAAAGAGGGAGAAGAGGAGGATGGAACGCACGCAAAAGAATGCTTTCGAAAAAACATAGATTGATTCCGATTATCCCCCCACAACGAGATGGCGGCAGTGTCCTATATATATACCTCGAGATAGTTACGGGTGGGGCCGTCTTGTTCGGGAGCGCAAGCACCGAAAATGGGAGGGAGGTCAGTCAAGGCGGAGGAAGAACGTACGTGGGCGAGCACGGGTCAAAAAATGTATGCATAAGAGACGATTCCTGGTAAAAGGCAGCAAGGAGTAAAAACGCGTCTGGTCACCGCGTGATGACTGAAGCTAAACAATGTCGTACGAGAGCGCGCGGAGGGGAAAAGAAGAGGAAAAGATGAACAGGGCGGAGTAGTTAGACGGAAGAGGAGAGAAAGGAAGACCGTGAGTTGCGTCGCTTCGAGCTGCACAGCGGATCAAAGGAGTATCAAAGGGCAGCTTTTTTGTGGCTTCTGTGTAGGCGGTCGACTTGACCCCGACTGTTGCCACTCTGACGGTCCGATTCGGTCCGACCTGCGCGTCGTTTTCTCACCCGTGGACGTGTCGTGGACAAGGATAACATCAACTTGAACGCGCGCGAAAGCACTGGCGGGCTAGGGTGGTAAAGGCAGTTGATACGTGGTATGTGATAACCTACATTTCTTTGTCTCCATCTCAAGACTAATCCAGTATAGGGTGCTAACTTGTTCATGTCCCGTCATTCAACCTGAGACGCTGCTCACTCGTACGACGGAAGACGGTGACGGCATGACTGAGCCCTACACCAACAATCCTCATTAATTCCCCATGAATCACGGGTCTGATCTTAGCAATATATATCCCCTGTACGCCAAGGCACGAGGAACCTTGGCACGACGTCAAAGTGTCCCCTCAGGGCCTTGACGATGTTATGTGCAAAGGAATCTAGTTCCTGGATTAGGTGGTTTCAAGACCTGCGCTGTGGCTATCAAGGAACTGTGCAGTCTCGAGGTGTCCACGATGTGATGCGCCATGCGCCGGCGTGCGGTCTTCTGTCGTCATCGCCGCTCCGAGTCGGGCTGAGCAACTCTGCGTTTCATGTGGGAAGTAATTTTGCCACTCCAGATGTTCCTCTTTCAACATCACATGCGACGCACTCTGGGTATCACCATTATTGGCACCGACACGGCTGAGCCGGATCGCAGCAGCGACAGATATGCTCATTGAAGGCGCGTTTCATAACGACGACGTAAGAATCTACTTTTCTTCTAAGTGCACGTTGATGAGCTTAGCTTGCCAAGCTAGGGGAACCCATATCGCCACATCGCATCGTTAATGGGTTGGCATGCGCTTTATATGTAATTGTGCTTCTTGTTCAGCTTGCCATATGATTCGGATACAAGAAAACAAGGTAGCAAAGAAGACATAGGCCCGGTTCGAGTCCCTGTATTAACCCCACTCCAGTCGCGGGCCAATAAAAATATTGACTCTCGACCATAGTTAACATTCATACTAGTTCATCAGCAATTTTGTTTCAATTCTGCACTACAACGACCACACATGTACAATGAAGAATATTAAGTGTCATCTCACACAGCCCGAAACCCGCGAACTCGGTAACCAAATTAAGATCTGCCGCTGCTACTGGTAGAAGGAAGCACACAATATTGCGTGATCAAGTCGACGATCTTCTCCAAAACCAGGTCCCTCTGCACCACGGTAAAGATAGCAAAGGTCTCATTAACAAAGATACGGATCTCGCGGTGAATCCTATCCCTTCGGCCATATTCAACCTGCCGATTGATGGCAGACTGAGCGGCATCGATTGACACGGAGCCAGCGTTTGTCCTGAACATGTCGTCCAAGATTACTGTGAGGCCTACGATGTAGCCCATGACACATCGTATATTCTCCTGACTGGAATGAGAGGGGGATTGAGCCAGATCTGTAAGCCTTCTCGTTGCTTCACTGACCTGCCGCGATATAGGTTGTGGACTCGGATCCACTCCGCGAACTTGTCTCCAGTTTCACCTGGGTCAGGACTATCGGGAATTCGATTTTCAGACGTCCCTCATCTCTACTTTGTATAATACTCACCCAGACAGCCCTGCGCTAGCTGACCCAGCCAGGTCTTTGACGACGTGAGACATCTTTTCTTTGAATTCAGCGCTAGACAAATACTGTAGTCCATGAGCCATTATAAACGGTAACGCAACTGAGGAGACCAAACCCCTGCTCTGTCCTTCAGGTTCCATGCCTCAACGAGGTCGACGTGGATGACATCCACGCAGTCCTTAAGGGGTCGGTCAGTAAAGTCGACACTAGACCAAAGGTTGCGCCAGTATCCTGATCGATGATAATTTTGTCAGAATTGGCTTGACTCCGCAACTCGGAGCTCGATATACTGACGGCTACGTCCAACTCTGGAAACCAAATCTATAAATGAAATGAGAATCAAGATACAAACGACATACTCAATGGAAGCTTGAATGTTAATGTCCTGGGATGCTCTTAATGCCGTGGACCATGTAAGAGGGACGGGAAAAATTCTTGGCTTTGCACCTTGTACATTCGAGCGAACAAGAGTGGATGTAGTACGTGAGTCCCTGATGAATTTGTCCGTTGTTACGATTAAGTTGTCAATGAGATGACGAAATTGAGGTTTCACTGCAAACAATGAAGACAATTAAAGGGTCATCCCGCAGGAAGTAAAACAAGTACCGGAAACGATCTCCGTCGGCACATCCCTGGGCTCCCTACCAAACAAGGACCGGCACGACTGTTCGTATTGCGTGTATGCCCTGACCCTCGCAAGCTCACGGAGTTGAGGGTTTCCGCCAAGAGTATTTAAGGTTTGGGAGACAAGCTGGTCAAATTTGGTGAAGGCGACAATAACGGGCACTAGGTGTCGTACTAATTGAATATAAAATTTTAAGATGTGAACGAGCTTACCTCTGCTCATGTTCAGAATATCCTCTATTCCCTCTCTGATGTTCCCATCAACGGTGTCAGATATGGGGAGACATATCCTAATTCAAAGCATATCAGCCAAACAGAGATCAAGGCAAATTCAACATGAGTTTTGTACCAGACTGCATCTAATCTTTCTGTGGCAGAACGGCCCCGATCAGTGCGATATGAGATGAAATCACGAACAGCCTGTAAACTCTGGGTATCGCCGGGTCCAAGTCCAGAGTACTCGTGGACACTGAGATAACAATTGTCCTCGAGACAGAATTCTAGGTTGATATCGGGTGTCCTGCAAGCATTGTGTCGGACAGTCTTATTTTCCGGCATCATCAAGCCGATAAGATAGAATACAGAGTATGGCGCCGTGACGGGATACACACCGAAGTGTCCACTTTGAATATGGCATTGATAAGCGACGATTTCCCAGAACCTCTCTGTGGTCAAGAGGGCCATTCGACCTAGGTTCTGATGAAAACTGTACTGACGCACCTCGCCCACTACGAGAATCCGAAACCTATGGCCACTGGCAGCCTGAGACAGATGTAGCCCAGATCACAGCTGATCGACATACCTGGGGTCGTCAGAGAGGACTTGCCTCACCGTTGGAGTAAGTGGTTGACGGATAGAAATACCGACGGACGGTCCATGCACTCCGAGGTTTGGATGAAACGATAAGCACCCATTGAAGTCTCATGCCCGTGGCCCTAAAGTGGCCCCATACTCACCTACTAGGCTTGTCGGAATAGGATCAGAACCGTTTTCCCAACTAGGCACAGAAATTGACCGGGGTCTAGACGTAATATTCTTGGACGAGGACTTGAGGCATCTGAGGTATCTGAACTGCGGTGGCGTGGTTGACTCGGTTGCTGCTCTTAGTCTCCAAGGACGTGAATCCCTTGGTTCTTGCACGTATCGATGATCGATCGGATCTCCGCCGGCCCGGCACGAAGTCACCTGTTCGGGTAGTGCTAGCTCGATGGTCACCTCCCCTGCGGGAGGCGAAAAAAGGGAAGCAGAGGAACTGCAGCAGCAATTCCCCATAGATATAGGTAGTCTGTGGGGTTAGAAGTCAAGGGGGATCGTAAACCAGGATTCAGCCTGATTGCCAGCCAAGGATTAGGCGCGCATGGTAGATAATATCCGATGGGTCTAGGTTTGAAACCCTGACAACAACCATAGATAGAAGAAAACGTGGTCATTGCATGGATCGGTTCCGGTTCTGTGAGCAGCTCACTGCTAACCCTCATTAAAGGGATTTGCCCTGATTATGAGAGCCATTTCCTTGTGAATTAAGTTGGTGTGATATGATAAGTAAGGTGTGAATGGAGTATTAGGGGTCGTATGGTACTATGGTGAGCCTCTTCACTGTGCTTCTCCCACCAGTATGCTGGATGTCAAGCTGTGCACCAGATTTGGCTTTTCTTCATGTTGGAGATGGGAGTACTCCACCCGGTCTGAGGGGGCGTGGAGGCACATCAGCAAATTTTCACAAAAACATATTTGACTTACACTACTTACCACTACTTATATTTGCTTACCAATAAGGCGAATAAACTGCACTCAGTACGGAATAAATCAAGTTTGACGTATCTTACTCGCGTTTCCCATTTGTTTTGATCTACGTATGCAAATAGTTCATTTGAGAGCAATGAACATCATCCTAAAGATCCCTTGCATACTGAGTGGGCTGAACGATTCATCTCGTTTCCGGGCTCCTCGTCTCCCACTTCCAATCCCGCGTTTCATCCACTCTCTTTGCTCTCGCTACCTTCCGGCTGCCTTGAGCACTTCCTTTCCGTTACTGGCAGTCACGTCGTACAATAAGTTATTGATGGAATCGCGTGAATGGCCCACAACGGTAAGTACTTACGGATCGTCGTCTTCAGAGTCCCAGTACCGGTCTCGTTCCCAACGTCCGATAGTTACAGGGTGATCAGAGAGTTGGCGTGCTGTGATAAATGGCTCCATGATATCCTGTGCAGATGCGGATGGCCTAAGGCCCCCTAAGGAAAGGCGACGTAGGGCAGGTAGCACCTCTTTGACCCTTTCCCCTGTGAGACTTTCCAGTGCATGTGTGACGAGTGGCCCTAAATTTTTGGATACACACAGACCTTGCACAGCGATATATGGGCGGAAGAGCTCGACCAATCGTGTAGGCTCCATGATAACTTCTGGTTCTACTTGAGGATCAGAATCTCCCTTAATCTCTAGGCGTTCCACCTGGGAGAGGAGAGGCGAAAGCCCGTTGCATAGTTGAGCCAACGACGAAATCCGCTGATCTAACCCGTCACACTTGGTTCCCAGGTCTAGATGAGTCGGCGATCCAAGGGCGATCCTGACGGACCAAGGATACACCTCCAGATAAGCTCGTTCGACTAGTTTGAACCTTTCTACGCTACCGATGAAGTTATAGAGTTCTGGAATGACAAAGTTGAGGTTCATGAAGAACCAAACGTTAAGGCGGTCGAGGTTAGGGGCATTAATCCGGGATATTAGATCCTCGAGGTACTCGTTAGTGCCTCTAAATCCAAGGTATGTGAGAGCGGGTAGGACAGCGGACGATGGTGGAGGAGGATTTATTCGGAGAGGGTGAGATTGCGAATATTGGAATCCAATGAAAAGCTCTTCAAGACTTGACAACACAGCCAGGCAAGTGGCCAGCACCTCGGGTGAGATGTACCCAGCATCTGGTATTCGCTGAAGCCAGAGCCTGGTAAGACGACTGGCGGATATAACAAGTTGTGGTAATGAGGGAAATGCAATTCCCTCGAGGAAGAAATATTGTAGTCGAGGAGCAGATCCACCCAAGAACGCAGGGGGTACAACTGGCGCATTTGGATCAAATGACTGGAGATGAAGACCTTTCAGCGTCGGAAACGACTCCTGCATCGCGGTGGAGAATCTTTCAAATATAGGACTTGTCAGTTCGTTGAAGACAATCCAGAATATGCGGTCGTGGCGTTCCAGTGCGGCGATTATATTTTCCTGACCCTCCTCGTCACTGGGTGAATAATGTATGGTGATAGGCCAGAGTGGCCAGATACCCAGTAGCCTCTTCACAGGCGTTCTGCCATCACAGACGAGTAGGAGATCCAGACGCTGGGGTGATGCAAAGACAATATTGCGCCATCGTCGACAAACATGCACTAGTGTTTTCCACATTCTCGTGGTGAAGTGCTCGTTATCCCCTTGGTAGAAATCAAATATTTCTAGGAGAACATTGTCCGGCATCATGTCGATTGTCGCCTTACCTATATTAGCACTGTCAGAGGTCGTCACGCATAATACGCAAAGACCCACATCGACACTGTCTCCCGCGCCGAACATCGATGAAGCAGGATAGGAAGTAAACTAGATGGCGGCCTGAGATGCGCATCCGGAAATGACTACAAGAAGCCGGATTAGATATTTCCGAATTATCACAGTGAGTAGCCTTATACTTACTTGGGGGAGGTCATGGATGATGGTCTAGTACTGGATGGCGAAGTACTTGGGCCAGTAGGATCAAGGATCGATACTATTTGCACCCCAGGGCATGTGCCACGTGGGAGAGGATACTTTGGTAACCATGTGATCCCGCTGACCTAAGATGACTCATCCACGAATGTCCCAAAATGGTGACAGTGAACGGCTACTTTCCATCAACTATCAAGACACTGCGGTGGGATAACAAGTCCCTCGATATCCTATTACACATTCGGGCACTAGTTACGCAGATACTTACTCATTTTGAAGTGCTACATGGTGTTCTGTACCCCGAGGTGCATGGTAATCGACTTTAAAAAAAAAAAAAAAAAGTCCCTCATTCCAGAATGCATCATAAAGTTTTTTTCAAAGCTCACTATATCGGCGCGGACTGTCATGTATGCTATTAAGTGTGAGTAACGGGGGACGAACATCATTCCTACTCGGCGCGCCGAAGCTAGACCAGTGGACTGGATGTCATGGTGCATTATAATGTCGGGATTATGATACGATAATGGGACACGTTTATCATTTGTAACCTGCAGGAATATGCTTTGGACATGTTCTTATTCAGCCCAGCACTAACACGCCGACCATTAGCGCTTGTGTTATCCTACGAATCGCTTGCTTGATAATTACAGCATGAGCCTTCAAGCACTCGAAAGCTCAATGGCCCTGCGACTACCAACCTCACCCACTCTCTTTTCTCCCTCCACACGTTCACATCTTCCTGCATGATGTCCTTATGCTCGCACACACGACCACAGGGTAACGCATATCAATAACCCCGATCGCAAACAATCCTCCGCAAGCTAAGTCTGCTGAATGATTCGTCTTCTACCTTTGTCTCAATCTCCCCGTGGGCCCTCAATTTCCCGCTCTCGTTGGGCTACATGCTGACTACCCTCAGCGCCCATTCCTTCACTAACAACACTGCTACGCAAAAAGCGGATGGTGAAGCACATGAATTACGCAGAGTGCGGAGAGTGCTTACGAAGTGTCGTCCTCTGCGTCCCAGTACGGGTCTTGTTCCCAGCGTGCAATAAATACGGGGCGATTGGAGAGCTTGCGCGCGGAAACAAAGGGCCCTATGGCTTCCTGTACAGGTGTGTATGGTTTAAGCCCACCGAACGAAAGATTACGTAGCTCAGGTAAAACCACTGCTGCCCCTTCCCCAGTGAGCCCTTGCAGCCCAAGTGCGACAAGTAACCCCAATTTCTTGGATACATATAAATCTTGCACCGTCCTAAACGGGTGGAAAAGCTCTAGCCATTGCGTAGATTCCATGTCATCTTGCAGTTCTGCTTGAATATCGGGATCTCCGTTAATCTCAAGACATTCTACTTGGGATAGAAAAGGAGAAAGCTGTTCGCATAGCTGCGCCATCGACGAAACCCGCCAATCTAACCTGTCACACTTAAATCCCAAGTGAAGACGGGGAGGTGATCCAATGGCAATCCTGGCGGACCAAGGGTGTAGTTCCATAGACGCACGTTTGCGTAGCTTGAGTCTCTCCGTTCTGTAGATGAAATTGTAGAGTTGTGGAATGGTGAAGATGTTGTCCATGAAGAACCATATGTTGAGGTTGTGGAGTTTAGGGGTGTTGATTCGAGCTACGAGATCCTCCAAATACTCGCTAACACCCTTGAACGCAAAATATGTGACGGTGGGAAGGACAGTGCGTGTCAGTGGAGGCGAATTTATCTGGGGGGCGCGAGGATATTGGAACCCAATGAAAAGCTCTTCGAGATTAGGCAACACAGCGAGACAAGTGACCATCATCTCGGGCGAGATGTACCCGGCATGTGGTATTCGTTGAAGCCAGAGTTTGGTGAGGTGAATGGCAGACACGATGAATTTGTGAAGTGCAGGAAATGCGATGCCCTCAAGAGAGCAATACCGTAGTGAGGGCGCAGATCCGGCCAAGAACGCATCGGGAATGACAGGATCCATTACATCGTTTGACTGAACATGAAGGCCTGTCAGCGCCGGGAGCGGCTCCTCCATCACGGCTACGAATTTTTCTAATGCTTGGCTTGTTAGTTCTTTGAAGTCAATCCAGGATATGCGGTCACGGCATTCAAGCGCGGCAATGACGTTTTCTTCGCCCTTCCCGTCCTTGGGCGAATAATGTATGGTAATAGGCCAAACTGGCCAAATATCCAGTAGCCTCGTAACGGGTGTTCTGGCATCGCAGACAAGGAGTAAGTGCAAACGCCGGGGTGATGCAAAGATGACAGATCTCCATTTTCGGCATACGTGCACCAGCGTTTTCCACATTTTCGTGGTGAAGTATTCGTTATCCCCTCGGTAGAAAACAAATATTTCTAGGAGGGTGTCGTCTGGAAGTACGTCAATTGTCATCTTGCCTGTACCAGATCGGTCAGTGGTTGTCATGCGCGCTGCAGAAAAGACATACACCGACTCCGTTTCTTTCGCCGGGCAATGGCAGTGAGGCGGGTCAGTAGGAAGCATATGGCGTGGATACGACTGCATGCAATTTGAGTGCTTGGTTCAGAATGAAAACGGTGAATTTCTCCGGACGTACTTGTGAGGGCTCATAGGTCAGAATTTAATGTCCAATGGCGAAGGCGTGTAGGTTGCCTCGACCCTAGGATCCTATACACGCGGTTCTACATCGATACTGACTAAGCACTATGAGTCCAGACGCCAATTCCCAAGTTTATCTCCTGTATGGCGACACTACAGATGTGTGCGAAGAATGCTAAGCCGTGAACGAACCTTTCTATCCCGGGCCGTTCCTGATGTCTGATCACTTTGATGGTACACTAGATGTGAAAACGCGGAATCCAAGGCTCGTAGGTCAAAAAAGAACGATTTGTTTCTTATTAGCGCGCAATTCTCGGCCAGTGATAGGAAATAGTAGCGAGTCACGTTTCTTGTTCGTGATGGTAAGTTAAGTTAGGACAGGTTTTGGAGCAAGGAGGGACGGAGCCCACCGGGCCGATCATGTGATTAACCGCACTACCCTGGCTCAGAACCTTCTC
>Ga0307509_10007312_pt1 | contig 14496 bp, 9 predicted proteins | sample 10_EM_MG_FD_202245 | JGI IMG/M metagenome (GOLD analysis project Ga0307509, IMG submission 202245) | Populus trichocarpa ectomycorrhiza microbial communities from riparian zone in the Pacific Northwest, United States - 10_EM | ecosystem: Host-associated > Plants > Roots > Unclassified | place... | reverse complement strand
GCTCATGCGGCTCGTCCTGATCATGCTGCTCGGCCGGCACGTCCAGCCGCTCCTCGGGATTTCCACCCGGCACAGTTTGTCCTCCGTCGCCGACTTTCAGGCTGTTGGCGTCCTATGAGATCACGGACGCGCAACGACGGCAGCGGCACCCGCCCGCTCCGCCCGGGCATCACCCGCCCCGGCGACCACCGTAGCCTTGCCGCAATACATTGATTGTCACTACTCGCGGGGAAAGGGGGTGTCGTGGACCGGACGGCCGAGAACGACACCGCGGCGTGGCAGTCACCGATGGTCGACGTGTCCGGCATGTCCCTCGAGGAGCTGGCGTCCCACGACGGCGACTCCGCCCTGGCCCACTGCCTGCGCCGCCTCGCCGCCGAGCTGGACGACCCGGCCGAGCCGATAGCCGGCTTCAACTCGGCGCTCTAGGTGCTCACCTTCCGGCTGAGCGACGACGCTTTCGCCGCCTTGGCGGCCGGTCGCCCCACCGCCGCCACCCTCGCCGAGCTGCGCAAAGCGCAGATCAGCCGGCATTTGCTCCTGCTCCGCGAGATCCTCCGGCTCGAAAACGGCAAAACCCCCATATGGTACGCCGAGCAGCGCCCCGGCCCGGGAGTGCGAGACGGGCTGGCCGACCCCATGAAAGCCCTCCACACGGCCGCCACGCTGGCCGCGTTCCGGGCCCGGACTCCCCCGCCGGGGCCCGATGAGCCGTCCCCGCACCACCTCTCCATCACCGAGGACGGCCTCACCCTGCGTGTCCGGCTGGAGGACACCGACCCGCTCCGGGCCCGGCTGGGCCTGACCCCTTCCCGACAGCTCACCGGCCAAGAAGTCGACACCTGGCGGCGCCTGCTCGCCGAGGCCTGGCGTCTCCTGGTGGCCCGGCACCGCCCCGCCGCCGCCACTATCGCCGCCGTGCTGCGCGTGATCGTCCCGATCGAGCCCGACCCCGATTCGGCCGGCCTGAGCGCCACCTCGGCCGAGGCGTTCGGCGCCGTGGCCCTCTCCACCCCGGCCGACGCGACCGCGCTGGCGGTGGGCCTGCTGCACGAGACCCAGCACAGCCTCCTGAACGCCACCCGAACCCTGTTCGACCTGGTCCTCCCCGGCGCCCCCCGCGCCTACTCGCCCTGGCGGGACGACCCGCGGCCGCCCTTCGGCCTGCTGCACGGCGCCTACGCCTACCTGGCGGTGACCCGCTTCTGGCGCACCGAGGCCGCCGTCTCCGGGCACGCCCTGGCCCAGTTCGAGTTCGCCCGGTGGCGGCACGCGGTCGCCGACTCGGCCGACGCGCTGGCCGGATGCCTGACCCCGGCCGGCGCCCGATTCGTCCAAGCCCTCCGCGCCGAGGTCGGCGGCTGGCTCGCCGATGAGGTCGACCCCTGGGTCGAGCGCCTGGCCCACGGCGCGAACGTCGAGCACCGCGTCCGCTGGCGCCTCCGCAACCTGACCGTGGACACCGAGGCGCTGATCGCGGCGTGGCCGGGCGGCCGGCCGCCGGCGGCGCGACTGCGGGCCGGCGACACCGGGCGAGCCCTCGAACACAGCGATCGGCTGGACCTGGTGCACCGGTTACTTCGCGAGGGTGACCAAAGTCTTCCGCCCGGAAGCCGCCAACGGCCCGGAGACGACGCCTGGCTACGAGGCGAATCGGGGGCTGCTCGCCACGCGTACGTCCAAAGCTTGAAACGGAGCGTGCGTCGCGCGATCGAGCCGGAGATATCGCCGGGCCCGCGGGAAGTCGACCTTTGGGCCGGCATCGCGATCGCCGGGCCGTGGCGGAGCGTGCGGGAGCGGCCGGAGCTGGTCCGCGCCGCCTACCACGCCCTTCCCGACCAGGAGCTGGACAAGATCGCGGACTGGCTGGACTTCTCAAGTTGACCGCGCGCCGACCGATGGACAGCGCGGAGGTGGGTCATGAGTTCCAGCAAGGTCCTGGATCGGGTCCGTCGTGGCATCGACGAAGCCATGATCTTCGCGTCCTTGATGGTGCTGGCCTGGCCGGTGGTCTTCGGGCGGCTGTCCGACGGTCACCATCGGGCGCTCGACTGGCTGCTGCCGGTCGGCATCGTGGTCGTGCTCAGCGTCGTGGTCTCCAAGCTGGCCGATCGGTGGCCGCTCGCCCAGTACGCGCCGGTCAGCGCCGGCGTGGTGATGGCCGCCCTGCTGAACGCCGGTGAGCGGGGCTCCGAGGCCGAGCTCACCTGGCTGATCATCGTGGTCGCGGGCACCATCGTGGTGCGCCAGCTCCTCGGGGCGCGCACCAACGAGGGCCTGATGCGCGACCTCACCCGGCAGCGAGCCCAGCTCGCCCGGCAGGCGTTCCGCGACCCGCTCACCGGGCTCGGCAACCGGACCATGTTCATGGACCACGCCCGGGACGCGCTGGCCGACGCCGACGACACCATGACCGCCGTGATCCTGCTGGACCTGGACGGGTTCAAGGGCGTCAACGACACCTACGGCCACGCCGCCGGCGACGAACTGCTGCGAGTCACCGCCGAGCGCCTGAACGCGAACGTCCGGACCAACGACACCGTCTCCCGCCTCGGCGGCGACGAGTTCGTGGTGCTGCTGCCCCGGCTCACCGACGACCAGATCGCCGACACGGTGGCCAACCGGATCCTGCGCGACCTGCTGCAGCCGCTGGTGTTCGGGGAGATCGTGCTGACCATCCGGGCCAGCGCCGGCATCGCTTTCGCCCGGGGCGGCGGGCACGACGTGGACGCCATCCTGCGCGAGGCGGACGCGGCCCTCTACCAGGCCAAGGACGACGGCAAGGGAGTAGCCCGCCGGTTCGACCCGGCCCGCTTCGCCGCCGCCGAACAGCGCCGCCAGGACGAGGACGACCTGCGCACGGCCCTGGCCGAGCAGCAGTTCGAGGTGCACTACCAGCCGATCGTCGACCTGGCCGGCGAGCACACGGTGGGCGTCGAGGCGCTGATCCGCTGGCGGCACCCGGCCCGCGGCCTGCTGGCGCCGGCCGCGTTCCTGGACCTGGCCGAGGAGATCGGCCTGATGCCGGAGCTGGGCATCTGGGTGCTGGAGCAGGCGTGCGCCCAGGCCGTCGAGTGGCAGCGCGACAACCCGGCCTTCGAGCTGAACGTCAACCTGTCCGCCTCCCAGCTGAGCAGTCCCCACCTGGCCGAAGACGTCGGCGCGGCCCTGGAGCGCACCGGCATCCCGCCGCACCTGCTGGTCCTGGAGCTGACCGAGTCGGTGGCCCTCACCGACCTGGCCGAGTCGGCCCGTGTCCTGGCCTCCCTGAAGAAGCTAGGCGTACGCATCGCCCTGGACGACTTCGGCACCGGCTTCTCCTCACTGAGCCACCTGGGCGCCCTCCCGGTCGACGTCGTGAAGATCGACCGCTCCTTCGTGCAGGCCATGCCCGGCAGCGCGACCGGCGCCTCGGTAGCCGAGGCGGTGCTGCAGATCGCCCGCACGTTCGGCCTGGCCCCGGTGGCCGAGGGCGTCGAGGACGCGGACCAGGCGGCCCGCCTGCGCGACCTGGATTGCGCCCAGGCCCAGGGCTACCACTTCGCCAAGCCCATGCCCGCCACCGACGTCACCGAACTGCTGATCCTCCAGGGCGCGGTCGCGTAGCCTGATCCGCCCATCCAGCGCACTGCGCGCCCTGCGCACCGCCCATCCAGCGCACTGCCCGCCCAGCGCACCGCCCGCCCAGCGCACCGCCCGCCCAGCGCACCGCCCGCCAAGCGCACTGCCCGCCCAGCGCACCGCCCGCCTGCGCACCGCCCGCCTGCGCACCGCCCGCCTGCGCACCGCCCGCCCAGCGCACCGCCCGCCCAGCGCACCGCCCGCCAAGCGCACTGCCCGCCCCGCGCACCGCCCGCCTGCGCACCGCCCGCCTGCGCACCGCCCGCCTGCGCACCGCCCGCCTGCGCACCGCCCGCCTGCGCACCGCCCGCCCTGCGCACCGCCCGCCCTGCGCACCGCCCGCCCTGCGCACCGCCCGCCCTGCGCACCGCCCGGCCCGGCGCCTGCTCAACGCACCGCAGCGCCCGCTGCGGCGAACCGGAGCGCCACGCCCCAACGGTGGGTCGCCCTCCACACGCGGCCACCCGACAGTCACGCCGAGCGAGATACTAGCTGGGCGAGATACTAGCTGGGCGAGATACTAGCTGGGCGAGATACTAGCTGGGCGAGATACTAGCTGGGCGAGATAGTCACGTGGCGAGAGAACTGTCGCGAGCCGAGCGGGTGCGTCACGGTCCACGGTGACATCCCCTGTGCTTGTGTCGATCGGCAGCTCGGTACACCCTGGTACGCGCCGATCCGCAGCGATGCGGCCCGCTTCCGGGAACACCATGTGCTGGGGCATAGCCGTCTCGCAGAGTGGCCGGCCATCCCAGCCTGTGAGCCCGGTCCCAGATGCCGGCTCACGCTCCCGCCTGATGGCCGCGGTGTCCACCTGCTGGGCCACCGCGGCACTGACTGTCCCGATATTTCGCTCATATCGGGGAGGCGGCGGGGCGCCGCGGCGAAGAACTAACGCCGTCCTGTTCGGAGCGAGCGAAAAGTTTCCAAGATCGGGGCCTCGGCTTCAATCTTGGAAAGCGCATGCTGCCGGGAGGCTGCCGGGAGGCGCAGAGCTGCACGTATTGGCGAGCAAAGCGGTCGCGCGGTGAGTGCACGGGCGGAACGCGACGGGACACTTCCAGGCAGGCGACCGCCGAACGAGCCGAACGGCGCCAACGAGCCGCCGGACACAGCCAAGCCGCCCGACACAGCCGAGCCGAAGGGGCGAAAGGGCGCAGACGAGCCGCCGAGCGCTGGCGAGCCGCTGGGCGCCGGCGAGCCGCTGGGCGCCGGCGAGCCGCTGGGCGCTGACGAGCCGCCGAGCGCTGACGAGCCGCCGAGCGCTGACGAGCAGGCTGGCACTGAGGAACAAGCAGGCACCCTGAGGCGTGGTCTTGGGTCGGGCCCGCCCGGCCGGGGTCGGGGCCGGTGTTGCAGCCGGCGGCCCGCCACACCGGTGCCCGGCCCGACTCGTACGGTCAAAGCTGTTGAAAGAAATCGCACCGCGGGGTCAGAGCGGCGGCAAGTCGACCTCGGTTTCCAGGCGTTCGCCCGCTGCCACCCGGGCCAGCAGTGGATGGCCCTCGCCGTAGGCCTTGGCCAGCGCGGCCGTCACCTGGTGGCGGGCCTCCTCGTCGCCGCCGTCCAGGACCGCGTTCCAGGCGCAGGCCAGGGTGTCCGGGTGTTCGGCGCCGCGGAGCAGGTGGGAGCGCTGCCAGGTGTCGGCGGCGATCTGCTGGGCCTCCTGGCGCTCGCCCAGGCCGAACAGGTCGGTGGCGTAGCCGTTGGCGCAGGCCAGCGTGAACGGGTGGTCGGCGCCGACGCTGCGGCGCAGGCCGTGCAGGGCCTCCTGGTCGATGCGGCGAGCCTCGACGTAGCCGCCGCCGGTGCGCACCACGCCGGCCAGACCGGCCGTGGCGGCCAGGGTGAACGGGTGGTCGTCGCCGAGCAGCGAGTGGTAGCGGACCACCGAGCGTTCCAGCAGGTCCAGCGCCCGGCCCAGGTCGCCGGCCGCGGTGGCCGCGTGGGCCAGCGTGACGGTCGCGCCGAGCGTCTCGACGTGCAGGTCGCCGAAGCGGCGCCGGGTCAGCTCGGCCGTGGTCTCGGCCAGGGTCAGCGCGTCGGGGCGGCAACGGCGGCGGGCGGCCATCGCGCCGACCCGGGCGGCCCAGATGGCGAACGGGTGGTCGTCGGCGATCGCGCCCGGGCGGATCGCGGCCAGCACCTCGGCGGCGCCCGCGTAGTCGCCCATGCCGAACAGGTCGTAGGCGAGGCCGGCCCGGGACGACAGGATCTCCGGGTGGCCGTCGGCAAGAACCGCCTGCCGGTGTCTCAGGGTCTGCTCGTCGAGCGTGCGGGCGCCCCGGAAGTCGCCGATCAGGCGCAGGTCGGCGGCGAGGTTGTTGGCGCAGCGCAACGCGGTCGGGAAGCCCTCGCCGAACAGCCGCCTGTACCGCACCAGGTTGTCGCCGTCGAGCTGGCGGGCCTGGCCGAAGATGCCCCGGATGCGCAGGTCGGCGCCGACGCTGTTGGCGGTGGCCAGGGTGGTCTCGTCGTCGGCGCCGAGCGCGGCCCGCTGGGAGCGCAGGGTCTGCTCGTTGAGCTGCCGGGCCTCGGCCGTGCGGCCCAGCGCCCGCAGCGCGTTGGCCAGGTGGAAGGAGGCGAGCAGGGTCTGCTCGTCGGCCTCGCCGAGGATGTCCTGCCAGCGCTGCCGGGCCGCGGCGGCCAGGTCGCGGCTGGAGTCGTAGTCGCCGCTCGCGTACAGGAACCGCACGCAGTTGATCACCAGCTGGCGGATCTCCTCGCGGTCCGCGCCGAGCACGTCGGAGTGGATCAGGTGCGGGGTGAGCTCGGCGTACCGGGCGCGGCCGGCCGGGTCGTCGGGGTCGCCCGGGTCGGCGGCGGCGAGCATGCCGCGGACCGTGGCGAGCAGCGTGACGTGCCGGTCGGCGTCGAGGGTCTGCGCGAGCATGGTGCGGGTCAGCGGGTGCACGATCAGCTGCTCGCCGGGCGGGTCGAGCTCGGCCAGCCCGTACCGGCCGATCAGCCGCAGGGCGGCCTTCAACCGGCGTTCGATGCGTACGGTCGCGGCCAGCTCGGCCGGCAGCGGCAGCATGCGGGCGCCCCAGAGCAGCCGCCAGGAGACCGGCGCGCTGCCCAGGAAGGCGCCCAGTTCGAGCAGTTGATACGCGGCCGGGGAATCGGCGCGCAAGGCTTCCGCGGCGAGGCCCCACGCCGCGCTTATCAGATTTTTCCCTTTAAATCGGGACAAGTATTCATCGACTGACCAGCCGGTCATGGCACGGCCGGCGGCCGCCAGCACGAGCGCCATCGGCACGTCGCCGAGGCGCTCGGCGATCCGCTCGGCATCCACCGCGGAGAGCTCCGGGCTGCGCCGCCGCAGCAGGTCCACGCTGTCCGCCCGGTCGAAGACGCCGACCGGCAGGGCCTGGGCCACCTCGGCCGGCCAGCCCGGGTTGCGGCTGGTCACCAGCACGTGGCCGGCGCCGCTGGGCAGGTACGCCTTGATCTCGTCGGGCTGGTTGGCGTCCTCGAAGACGACCAGCCAGTTCCTATACGGCTCGCCGCGGCTGAGCGCGTCGCGCACCGCCGCCAGCGTGCGGTTGATGTCGCCGGTCTCCGGCAGGCCCAGCTCCTGGGCCAGGCCGATCAGCGCGTGCCGGGCGCCGGCCGACTGCTCCGAGGGGATCCACCACACCAGGTCGTACGTCTCGGCGTAGCGGTAGACGTACTCGGCGGCGAGCTGGGTACGCCCGGTGCCGCCGAGCGAGTGGCCCTCGCCCGGTAGCAGCACCACGGGACCCGCGGCGAGACACCCCCGCAGGCGGGAAAGAAGATCCTCGCGACCCACGAAACCGGGGTTTCGTGGCGGCAGACCGCCCAGGATCGGCATGCCGATTACCGTACGTGGAAACGTGACGACAGCGGAAGAAGGATGACCCGGTTACCTGGCGTCATGCCTGAGCGGTCGCGAGGCCGATGCCCGGCGCGATCGGCTTCAATCTCTTGCCGGCGAAGAGCATCAGGCTGAGCAGGCTGGCGAGGATGGCCAGCGCACCGGCGCCGTACCAGGCCGCGTTGTACGTGCCCAACTGGTCGCGCAGCAGGCCGGCGGTGCTGGCCGCGAACGCCGCGCCGAACTGGTGCGAGGCGAACACCCAGCCGAAGACGACCGGGCCGCTGGCGCCGAAGTACTCCCGGCACAGGGTCACCGTCGGCGGCACGGTGGCCACCCAGTCGAGCCCGTAGAAGAGGATGAAGACGACCATGCTCGGGTGCGCGCTCGCCGCGAACAGCGACGGCAGCACCAGCAGCGACAGCCCCCGGCCGAAGTAGTAGACGCCGAGCAGCACCCGGCTGTCGACCCGGTCGGTGAGCCAGCCGGAGACGATCGTGCCGGCGATGTCGAACAAGCCGACCAGGGCGAGCAGGCTCGCGGCGGCGGTCTCCGGCATGCCGTGATCGTGCGCGGCCGGGATGAAATGGGTGCCGACCAGGCCGTTGGTGGTCGCGCCGCAGATCGCGAAGCCGCCGGCCAGCAGCCAGAACGCGCGGGTGCGGGCGGCCTGGCCGAGCGCGCGGACGGCGGTGCGGGCCGCGCCGGCCGGGGCGATCGGCTGGGGCTCCGCATACTCGCCGCCGTACGGGCCGATGCCGAGCTCGGCCGGGTGGTCACGCAGCTTCCAGGCGACCAGCGGCACCACGAGCAGAGCCACGCCGGCCACGGTCAGCGCCGCGAACCGCCAGCCCTGGTGCTGCGTCAGGGTGGCCAGCACCGGCAGGAACACCAGGTTGCCGGCCGCGCCGCCGGCCGTGAGCACGCCGGTGACCAGGCCGCGCTGCTTGACGAACCAGCGGTTGGTGATGACCGCCACGAAGGCGAGCGCCATCGAACCGGTCCCGAGCCCGACCAGCACGCCCCAGCACAGGATGAGCTGCCAGCTCTGCCGCATGAAGACGGTGAGCCCGGAGCCGGCCGAGACCAGCAGCAGCGCGCCCATCACCACCCGGCGGATGCCGAACCGCTCCATCAGGGCGGCGGCGAACGGCGCGGTGAGCCCGTAGAGCAGCAGGTTGACCGAGACAGCCGCCGAGATCGTGCCGAGCGACCAGCCGAACTCCTCGTGCAGCGGACGGAGCATGACCGACGGCGTCGCCCGGAAGCCGGCCGCGCCGACCAGCGCCACGAAGGCAACCACCGCGACGAACCAGGCCGGATGGATCTTGTACGTCTTTTGCACGACTCCATGGTCGGTCGCCGTGGCCGATCAGACGAGTGGCCGGAAGGCCATCATGCGCAAGAATTGGGCCATGGCACCCCACCGGATCGCGGTACTGGCCCTGGATCACGTCGTCGCCTACGACCTCGGCACCCCGCCGCAGGTCTTCAATGCCGCCCGCAAGACCGACAAAGACCGGTTCTATGACGTACGGGTGTGCGGCACCGGCCCGATCCACAGCACCGGCGGGTTCACGGTGATCCCCGACCACGGGCTCGAGGAGCTGGCCGTCGCCGACACCGTCATGGTGGCCGGGGTCGGCGGCGGTGGCCCGGTCACCGACGGCACCATCCCGCCCGAGATCAAGCAGGCGCTGCTGGCCGCCGCCGCGCGCGGCGCCCGGATCGTCTCGATCTGCACCGGCGCCTCGGTGCTGGCCGCGGCCGGCCTGCTCGACGGCCGCACCGCCGCCACCCACTGGGCCTGGGCGGACCGCATCTCCGAGCTGTACCCGCAGGTGAACTGGAACTTCGACGTGCTGTTCGTGGACGACGGCGACATCCTCACCTCGGCCGGGGTGGGCGCCGGCGTCGACCTCTGCCTGCACATCGTGCGTGGCGACCATGGCGCCGAGGCGGCCAACCGGGCCGCCCGCCGCTGCGTGGTCCCCGCGGTCCGGGAGGGCGGGCAGGCGCAGTACATCGAGCGGCCGGTGCCGGCGAGCGCGGGTGCGGGCACCGGGCCGACCCGGGCCTGGGCGCTCGACCGGCTGGCCGAGCCGGTCAGTCTCGAGGAGATGGCGGCGTACGCGCGGATGAGCGTACGGACCTTCACCCGGCGGTTCCGGGAGGAGACCGGCCTGAGCCCGCGGCAGTGGCTGCTGCGCCAGCGGGTCGCGCATGCTCAACTGCTGCTCGAGTCCACCGATCTGGGGGTCGAGGCGGTGGCCCGGCGCTCGGGACTGGGCAGCGCCACCGCTCTGCGGCAGCACCTGCAGGCAACGATCGGCGTGGCGCCGAGCGCTTACCGGCGGACCTTCCGGGACACGGCGATCCGGCATCCGGTGCAATCTCCCTCATAGGCTCTCAGCTCGGACGTTCGACGTCCGATCGTTGCGGGCGTGGACCAGACCTTCCGCCCCCTGCTCGACGCGCTGAAGCAGATCGGTGTCGATCCGCGCGCCGTTGACTCGGCCGCGGAAGAAGCCCAGCGCAGCGGCCGCTCCGTGCGTGCCGTCCTGATCAACGACCAGGTCGTCACCGAGGAGCAGCTCACCGAGGCGGCCGCCCAGGCCTTCGGCATCAACACCCTCGATCTGGTGACCTTCACCCCCGAACCGGCGGCGCTCAAGCGCATCCCGCTGCCGGTGGTGCTGCGCCACCGGGTCCTCGGCCTGACGCTGTCCGACGGCGAGCTGGTGGTCGGCGTGACCGACCCGGGCGACGTGGTGGCGCTCGACGACGTGCGGGCGGCCACCGGCCTGACCGTACGCCCGGTCGTGGTGGCCCGTAGCGAGGTCCGCCGGATCATCGAGAAGCTCCAGCGCGAGTCCAGCGACCTGGCCGAGATCGCCGACGACGAGCAAGAAGACCAGGCCGGGATGACCGCCCAGGCCACCAGCGTCGACGACGCGCCGATCGTGCGGTACGTGAACAACCTGATCGAGCAGGCGGTCCAGAACCGCGCCTCCGACCTGCACCTCGAGCCGACCGAGGACGACATGCGGGTCCGCTACCGGATCGACGGCGTGCTGCACGAGGTCGACCTGGTGCCGCGCGGCGTGATGGCGGCGCTCACCTCCCGTATCAAGATCATGTCCGGCGTCGACATCACCGAGAAGCGGGTGCCGCAGAACGGCCGGATCACCGCGATGATCCGGGACCGCACGGTCGACCTGCGGACCGCGACGCTGCCGACCGTGTGGGGCGAGAAGATCGTCCTGCGGGTGCTCGACACCGGCGGCATCGACCTCGACATGAACAAGCTCGGCTTCGCCCAGCACAATCTCGACCGGTTCGCCGAGTCGTTCTCCAAGCCGCACGGCATGGTGCTGGTCACCGGCCCGACCGGTTCCGGCAAGTCGACCACGCTCTACGCCACGCTGGGCCGGATCAGCAAGCCGGAGATCAACGTGATCACCGTCGAGGACCCGGTCGAGTATCGGCTGCGCGGGGTCAACCAGGTCCAGGTCAACGCCAAGGCCGGGCTGACCTTCGCGGCCGTGCTGCCGGCCATCCTGCGGTCCGACCCGGACGTGGTGCTGATCGGTGAGATCCGGGACAGCCACACCGCGCAGATCGCGGTCGAGGCCTCGCTCACCGGTCACCTCGTGCTGTCCACGCTGCACACCAACGACGCGCCCGGCGCGGTCACCCGGCTCACCGAGATGGGGATCGAGCCGTTCCTGGTCGGGTCGTCGCTGGACTGCGTGCTCGCCCAGCGGCTCTCCCGGCGGCTGTGCGACTGGTGCAAGGAGGCGTACCGGCCGACCGAGGAGGAACTGGTCGGGGCCCGCTGGCCGTTCGAGGATCTGGCCGTGCCGGCGGTGCTCTACCGGCCGGTCGGCTGCCGCAACTGCGCGAACACCGGCTACCGCGGCCGGCTCGCGATCCACGAGGTCATGCCGATCTCGCCGGAGATCGAGTCGCTGACCATCCGGCGGGCCTCGGCGAGCGAGATCCGCGAGGTGGCGCTCGACCAGGGCATGTACGAGCTGCGGGCGGACGGGCTGGCCAAGGCGGCCGGCGGGCTCACCTCGGTCCGCGAGATCTCCCGCGTGGCGATCTGAGCACTCTACCCGATTTTTCGTCCTATTCCACTAAATCAGCGGAATAGCTGCTAAGGGCACTCGATCGGGTGCCGAATACAGATGGCGTCACGACCCGCGAAGAGGTTGCCGATGTACACGACCGACCAGATGGTGCCGCACCAGAGCGCGCCGATCGAGTCGCCCGCCCCGGCGAGCGGCGACCTTGGCGTGCTCAACCAAATGCTCGTGACGCTCGTCGAGTCGCGCGGCTCCGACCTGCACCTGACCGTCGGCACCCCGCCGATGATCCGGGTGAACGGCTCGCTGCGCCCGATACCCGGGTACGGCAACCTCAACTCGGCCGACACCGCGCTGCTGGCCCGGGCCGCAGTCTCGCCGGCCCAGTGGGACGCCTTCCAGGACTGCCAGGAGCTGGACTTCGCGCACAGCATCGTGGGCGTCTCCCGCTTCCGCGGCAACCTCTACGTGCAGCGCAACTCGTGCGGCGCGGTCTTCCGGGCCATCCCGCACGAGATCAAGGCGCTCGAGGAACTGGGCATGCCGGCCTCGGTGTCCCGCTTCGCGAGCCTGCCCCGCGGTCTCGTGCTGGTCACCGGCCCCACCGGCTCCGGCAAGACCACCACGCTCGCCTCGATCCTCGACCTCGCGAACCGCAGCCGCGCCGACCACATCATCACCATCGAGGACCCCATCGAATTCCTCCACCCGCACAAGCGCAGCGTGGTCAACCAGCGCGAGGTGGGCTCGGACACCGAGGACTTCGCGGCCGCGCTCAAGCACGCGCTGCGGCAGGACCCGGACATCATTCTGGTCGGCGAGCTTCGTGACCTGGAGACCACGGCGACCGCGCTGACCGCCGCCGAGACCGGTCACCTGGTGCTGGCGACCCTGCACACGCAGAGCGCCACCCAGACCATCGACCGGGTCATCGACATCTTCCCCCCGCACCAGCAGTTGCAGATCCGCGCACAGCTGGCCGCCTCGCTGCAGGGCGTCGTCACGCAGGCGCTGGCGCCGCGGGCGGACGGCAAGGGCCGGGTGGTGGTCTCCGAGATCCTGACCGCCACCCCGGCCATCCGCAGCCTCATCCGCGAGGGCAAGTCGCACCAGATTCCCTCGTTCATGCAGGCCGGCGGCTCCGACGGCATGCTCGCCTTCGACCAGGACCTGGCCGAGAAGGTCCGCGAGGGCCTGGTCACGATCCAGGTCGCGCTCGAGCTGTGCCACTCGCAGGAAGAGCTCAAGCGATTGATCGGCCGGATGTGATGCCATGCCCATGACCAAGACGTTCCACTACAACAGCATCGACGCCAGCGGTCGCAAGACGAAGGGCACCGTCGAGGCGCCCAACGAGATCGCGGCGACGAACATGCTCCGGCAGCGCGGTGAGGTGCCGCTCGAGGTGACCGCGGCCGGCCAGGGCCTCAACAAGGATCTGAAGATCCCGGGGCTCGGCGGCCGGACGAAGATGAAGGACCTGGCGATCTTCGCCCGGCAGTTCGCCACGATGACCTCCTCCGGCATGACGCTGCTGCGCTCGCTGGCGATCATGGAGGAGCAGACCTCGGTCGCCACGCTGAAGGCGGCGATCGGCGAGACCCGGTCCGACGTGGCCGGCGGCGTCTCGCTGTCGACCGCGATGGCCAAGCACGACAAGATCTTCCCGCGCCTGATGATCGCGATGATCCGGGCCGGCGAGACCGGCGGCATGATCGACCGGGCGCTCGAGCAGATCGCCGACAGCCTGGAGAAGGACACCGCGCTCCGGGGCAAGATCAAGAGCGCGCTCACCTACCCCGCGATCGTGCTGGCCTTCACGTTCGTACTCATCGCAGCGGTGTTGATCTTCATCGTTCCGATCTTCGAGGCGATGTTCAAGAGCCTCGGCGGCCAACTGCCGGCGATCACCCAGTTCCTGGTCGACGCCAGCCACAACATGTGGTGGATCGGCCCGCTGGTGCTGATCGTCGGGATCGGCGGCTCGATCGCGTACAAGCGGCAGGTCCGGGCGAGCGCCGAGTTCCGGCTGGCGGTGGACAAGCTCAAGATCCGCATGCCGGTGTTCGGCTCACTCCTCCAGAAGCTCGCGATCAGCCGGTTCTCGCGCAACCTCGGCCTGCTGCTCAACGTCGGCGTGCCAGTCATGCAGGCACTCGCCGTGGTCGGCGAGACCACCGGCAACGAGGTCATCAACATCGCGATGAAGGACGTCCAAGGGGCCGTACGGGACGGCCAGCCCATGTCGTCCGCCATGCGGCACCACAAGGTCTTCCCCGAGATGGTCACCCAAATGATCGAAGTGGGGGAAGAAAGCGGTCAGATCAGTCAGATGCTCGACAAGGTTGCCGATTTCTATGACAGAGAGGTCGATTCGGCCGCCGAGTCGCTGACCGCCTCCATCGAGCCGATCATGGTGCTCGTGATGGGGGCCGTGGTCGGCGGCATGGTGATCTGTCTCTACCTCCCGATGTTCACCATCTACCAGAACATCCAGAGCAACTGATCCGGAGCCGCAAGATCCCTTCCCGACCCACCCCCACACGCCATGGAGGCATCATCAATGCACGACACCATCAACCGACTGCGCAACAAGAAGGGTGACGAGGGCTTCACCCTCATCGAGCTCCTCGTTGTCGTGGTCATCATCGGCGTCCTGGTCGCGATCGCCGTCCCGGTCTACCTGAACTACCGCAAGGGTGCGGCCGACAAGTCGGCCCAGTCCGACGTCCGGGGCGCCGTCAGCGCCATCGAGCAGTACTACACGGACAACGGCAACACGTACCCGACCGGCCCCACCACGTTGCAGACCGCGACCTTCGCGCTGGTCCCCGCGGCGAACAATGCTCAGATCACCCTTTCGGACAAGTCGACGATGATCTACGTCCCGGTGGGCACCCCGGCCGTCAGCTACCACATCTGCGGGACGAACACCGGCGGCAGCGG
>Ga0307509_10007310_pt1 | contig 14497 bp, 12 predicted proteins | sample 10_EM_MG_FD_202245 | JGI IMG/M metagenome (GOLD analysis project Ga0307509, IMG submission 202245) | Populus trichocarpa ectomycorrhiza microbial communities from riparian zone in the Pacific Northwest, United States - 10_EM | ecosystem: Host-associated > Plants > Roots > Unclassified | place... | reverse complement strand
GATTTTCTGTTTTGTTTTGGCCATATCGTTAAAGATGCATGTCATTTCTTGTACCGTAGAAACAATGAACATATGATTTAAAAAAAAAAAAAAGAAAAAAAAAAAAGTTGGGCGGCGAACCTCCGGCTCCTTCCTCAGGGACTGTACCTGTTGCTTGACATTCCAAGGGTCCCCTCGCTGCTTTGCCCCCGTCTCCGTCGGGGTCCCTCAAGGATCCCCCATCTCCCCTCTTCTATTCGTTATATACGTCTCTCCCTCCACCTGGAGATCCCCAGGTCTCTTATTATCTCCTATGTCGACGACTTTGCCGTTACAGTGGCCTCACCCTCCTACAGAACCAATGTTCGTCTCCTTCAGAAGTCCTTCTCGTCGCTGAAGAGAAAGGCCTCCCCGATCAACATCTCTTTTTCCGTTCCGAAAACAGAACTGATCCACTGGAGGACCTCCAGGAGCAATGAGCCGCCGTGCTCCCTCCCGGTCCAGCTAGAGAGTCAGCTCTTCTGTCCACAGTCCCGCCTGAAGTGGTTAGGCTTCATCTTCACCCCCTCCTTTGACCCAAGGTCTCACTTCTCCAGGAGGTACATACTTGCAAATGCCGCCCTAGCCACCATTCATCGCCTCTCCCCCCCCGGGATGGGCCTTCCACCCCACCACTGTCTCTCCCTGGCGCGGTCGCTCCTCGCTTCAATTCTTCTATATGGGTCCGCTGTCTGGAACCCTCCCCCGTCTATCATGGGCCCCATGTCCGTTTTTTGGCATTGGGTCTGTAGGTGGATAACTAACTGCTTCTCCTCTACCAACGTAACGTACTTGCACAGGGAAGCCTGTCTCCCCCCGCTGCCGGTTCTGGTACGCCACCAACGCCGCCTTGCGGGCCAAAGGCTCATCTGCTCCCCCCCGGAGATAAACCCTGCCACTGCACGCCTCCCTAAGTCCGTCCCCACCTTCTCGCCCCACCGTGCCGCTTTGATAGCGCGTGGGAAAATTACCCCCCAACCCTACCTCTTTTTGAACCTCGACTGGCGTTCCTCCCCGGACAAGACCAAGAACCCAAGGTACCGACACAACGCCATCACAGCATTGGCTAACTCGGCCGCCCTCCTCATACACGACGTCTTGATACTGCCACCCATCTCCCTCCACTTAACAGACTACCTGCCCCCAGTCCCGGTGGTTGTCCCCTCCTACACTCGCCTCAAGCTAAGGGCTAAACAACACCTCCTTTCTGACTGGTCTGACTCCCCAGCCCCCCCATACTACCCCTTTCCGCCCTCGACACGCCCCCATCCCTTCATGGGCTTAGGCAAGTTCGTTGCAGGCAGGATACACCAGTTGCGTTCTGGGAAAAGCTATCTCGCGGCTCACCCCTCTTGGGACAATCCTGACGCCGACACGTCCTGCCCTTTGTGCTTCGAGGCCCCGCAGACCTTCGAGCATGCCATCCTGTCATGCCCCTCCTCCGCCCGCCAGAGATCCCACCTCCTCCAAGGGGTCTCAGACCTGGCTCCTGAGGCCCCAATCTGATCCGACCAACAGCTGCTCATTGCTCTGGCTGAGTTCATTCGCACCACCGCCACTGGTTTCCCCCCTGGGATGCCCCCGCTGGCCCCCTCCCTCCACGCCCCTCCTCCGAACCCCCTTTTCCAAGCTACTTCCCTACCCACCCCTGGCCCTCGAGACTAGTTTAGCGGTTTTTACTTTCCTTGACTTTTAGCTACGGCTGCTGTGCGACACTTATTGGTCGCGTTGGGGGAACTGGTTATGTTTGTTTCATTTGTTGATTGTTAGTTTGATTTTCGGTTTTGTTTTGGCCATATCGTTAAAGATGCATGTCATTTCTTGTACCGTAGAAACAATGAACATATGATTTAAAAAAAAAAAAGGAAAAAAAGAAAATTGGTCGGCGAACCTTGGAGAAATGACGGATAGACAAATAAGAAGAAGGGGAACCAAGTCATAAGAAGCAGGAAGAGAATCCAGCCAGGCACCGACACAACACAGTTTCGATATTATCGTTCATAGAAGTCGATAACCGAGTTGGATCGCGTTAGGAGTACTAGAACTGGATGAGGAAAATATCAGGGTATGGACGAAGCAAAGATAGAGAGACGTTGAGGGCCGGGAAGGATGCAAAAAAGTGTGATTCGACTTCCGACCTTGCATGTCTAGAAGCTAGCCACTAGAGACGAGACTAGTCTACCTTGGTCTAAGGGACAAGATGGCCCAAGATTACCAGAACCTAGCGAAAGCGGACGCTGCACATTAAGGGATGGATAAAAGACACCAGAAGTGAAAAGCTAGGGTACATCGAATATTCAGACTCACTACCTCGTTTAAACTCTCCCTGAGACCGAGACAGGTGCTGCTCTAGCATAAGGGTTCCGAATATGTTGAGGAAGGACACAGGCGAGGATAATTACCCACTCTGTGGCTTTAATGATTCAATGCCCAACACTTTTCTCGGTTAAAACCCAAATGGTATAGACGAAGGTACCATTCCCGATCAGTCGCCAATGATCAACAAAATATGTCGATGATACGGACTGCGCTGGCCTAGTCGCAAGGTGGAGCCATTGTGCGAGACGGTAATGCCTGGTATTTGGCAACTTCTCGGCAGGAGGTAAAGACAGCTTCTAGTGGGCTGCCCGAAATACTAATTCAGAAAGTTTATCAGAGGAGTTCTCTCTGGACGAAACTCCGCAGGTGCGGTAATAAACAACCACAGTCAACGAGACAATGCATTTAAAGGGAAAGAACGAAGAACTGGACAGCCCTCGGAGGCCAATCCCGAGTTCTCCAAAGCATTATTCATGTCTGGAAGGACCTGCCCAATTAGATGTTGCGGGCAAACGCACGCGCATTCATGTTTTACTGGACTCAGGAGCCAGTTGTTTCCTGTTAAGTGAAAAACTAGTCAAACAACTCGACATCCCTTATAATGTTCGAAAGAAACCAATAAGAATAGTGGGATTTGATGGACTTTCAAGTTTATCAGGCGGTCAAAGATATACCCACCCCATCACATTGGAAATCGGAAATAGACATTGCTCCCGCATCTCAGCAGACATTGAACCCACAAGACGCTTTGACATTATCATACCTTTCGGATAGTGGTACCTTGAACACCACATATCGCATCTAGACGAACCGAAGAAATGGAGTTTCGGACAGATAACATGTTACGATCTTGTTGCGGATGAGGCCGTAAAGGATCTGTTTGAGTATGACGAAACGGTCGCATATGATCTGCAGGCCTTGTATGTGGGAAGAATAGGAAGAGTGGAGGAAAAGGAACCTGTGGAGTTAACAACTCGACCACAAGAATATGCTCAGTTCAAGCATCTGTTTCGGCCGGAAGCGTTGGAAAAAATAGCTCTCAGACAGATCTTCGATCCTGCAATCGACCTTAAGGAGGGATCGGAACCTCCTTGGGGACCCGTCTACCCTATGTCATAATACCAGTTAAATACCTTGAAAACCTACCTAGATGAGATGTTGGCACAAAGCAAAATTACACAGAGCCAGTCACCTACTGGAGCGCCAATTTTATTTGTACCAAAACCTGAAGGTCGCCTACTATTATCTGTGGACTACTGACAACTCAACAAATGGACGATTCTGGATAAATACCCGCTCCCTTTCATGAGCAAGTTACGAGATCAAGTTGCAGGTGCCACCATATTTATAAAGTTAGACCTTAAGGATGGTTATCACCTGATTAGGATTAAGAAGGGTGATGAATGGAAAACAGCCTTCAGAACTCAGTACGGAAAATACAAGTACAAAGTCATACCATTTGGGTTGGTCAACGCTCCGGCAACCTTCCAACGCATGATGAATAAAATATTACACGAATTTCTCGACCAAGGAGTAGTGGTGTACCTGGATGACATCCTTATCTACCCTAGGAAGCATTCGAAACATGTCACAATGATCAACAAAGTACTTTCGCAATTAATGGAACACCAATTAGCAGTGTCCATTAAGAAGTCCGAGTTTCATGCTAAAGCAGTTGACTTCCTAGGGTAAATTGTGGCAACAGATGGGGTACCGATGAGCAGGAGCAAGGTGGACTCCATAAGGCAATGGAAGGCACCTAGGTCGGTGAAAGAAGTTCAAATCTTTCTGAGCTTCGCAAATTTCTATCAAAGATTCATCGAGAACTTCTCCAAGATTTGAAAGCCAATAACAGAAATGCCGAAAGGAGACAAACAGAAGTTCAGCTGGGGATGAGAGCAGAAAATAGCATTTGAAAAGCTCAAACAGCGGTTCATGACAGGGCCAATCCTGGCGTATTTTTACCCAGAATGAGAGACGGTAATCGAGACCGACGCAAGCAACTTGGCACCTGGGGCGATTTTATCCCAATTTCAGGATAAAAGGCTTCACCCGGTGGTATTGCATTCCCAAAAGTTGAATTCGGCTGAACGCAACTCGGAGATTCACGATAAAGAACTCCTGGCCATACTGGAAGAGTTCATGGAATGAAAACACTACTTATACAGTACAGATGAGCCGATCAGGTTTATACTGACCACCAGAATTTGCAACACTTTTTGACCACAAAAAAGTGGACTCAAAGGCAAATCCGTAGGATGCAATTGCTTGCATTGTTCAATTTCAAAATTATCTATCGGCCGGGGTTCCAAAGCGGTAAACCAGACGCATTAAGCAGACGACTGGAGTATCGTGCTGAGGAGGGAGCTGAGCACACCAAACAATCAATTCTGAAACCGGAACACTTTTTAATAAGTCTAGCAGAGGATGAACCAGTTCAGGAAGAATTGAGAGGACGTGTGCTGAAGCAACAGGCTATGGCTATTCAGGTCATGAAGATGGCAGAAAAGGCTACGCTATCCTCAAAGGGCTCCGGATTTGCAGCAGGACATGACTTATCCGCTTTGGAAGAGGTGCTGATCCCAGCGCAAGGACAAAAGCTTATCAGAACCGGAATTGCGACAGGGATTCCACAAGGAACCTATGCCAGAATAGCCCCATGAATTGGCCTGGCATACAAAGAAAGTATAGGAATCGGCGGAGGTGTAATAGAGGCCGACTATACACAAGAAGTAAAAGTTATTATGATCAATCATGTCAAAAAGAATTATCAGGTTCAAGAAGGGGGCCGAATTGCACAAATGATCATCGAAAAAATAGATACATCAGAAATGATGGAAGTGGACAATCTACAATTAACCGATCGAGGAAACAAGAGGTTTGGGAGCACAGACTTATCGCCTAAGCGAATCATCACAAAGGAACAGGTACCGCCCATCGTGTGTCAGCTACATGTGAACAGCAGAGACAACAGATTATTTAGCAACAGAGATATCGGGCGAAAGACATGGCTCTTCCAGGAAGAAGTAATTGTATTGAGGGATATGATATTGAAAGCTCTAATACCGGAGTACGAGTTAGAACTCTTGGAAGAAGTCCAAGAAGGGTCAAGAGACGACTTGGACTGGTTGAGTAGTGAAGCAACGCTAAATGATCTAATAACCCGTGGCAAAGAATTGCCTACAAATTGGCAGTATCAGGACTGGTTTGTCTACTTCAAAAATCAGCTATACATACCTGGGAAAGATGCGTTAAAAACCAAGATTGCGAAAGAATGTCACGACTCGAAGGTAGCAGAACATTTTGGGATGGAAAAGACAATAGAGATAATCACGAGAGAGTTTTATTGGAAAGGACTCACTGAATGGATCAATGATTACGTTCGGTCATATGATGAGAGCCAACACAATAAATCTTCACGACATGCGCTATAGGGATTACTTCAACCTCTCGAAATGCGATACGAAGCATGGAACTCTATCTCAACCGATTTCATAACCCAACTACCAGAATCACAAGGCTACACTCAGATCATGGTAGTAGTCGACCATTTTCACAAAAATGGCATACTTTATCGGTCTCTAGACAAATGCGACCGCTAAAGATGTCGCATACGTTTTCCTAGGAGAAGTTTTGAAACTTCACGGACTACCCACGGAAATCATATCTGACATGGACGCGATATTCTCAGGTGAATTTTGGGAATCCCTCTGCAAACTGCTAGGGATTAAAAGAAAGATGTCGACAGTGTACCACCCACAAACGGAAGGTCAGACGGAAGGAACAATTCAAGTGCTGGAAGGTTACTGAAGAAATTTCGTCAATTATAACCAGGAGAACTGGTATCAGCTGTTACCATTAGTCGAATTGGTGTATAACAATTCCACAACCAATGCACACAGAATGTCACCCTTCTTCGCGAATTACGGTTATCATCCACAGACAGAATGCATGAGAGAGCGACAAGCTCAAAATCCAGGGGCTGAGTTGTACCGCCACAGGATGAAGGCAATTCAGGAACGAGCGGTAGAAGCGCTGAATTATATCCGAGAGGCGATGAAAAAGTATTACAACCGAAAACCATTACAACAGCCAGACTATAAGGAAAGCGATTTAGTAATGTTAAATGGAAAAAATAGTCATACAAAACAGCCCTCGAGGAAGTTAAGCCCCAAGCTTTCTGGGCCCTTCAAAATCATAGAAGCAAAAGGACAACGCACTTTCAAACTCGAAATATCGCCAACATGGAGGATACATCCACCCTACCATATTTCGCAGTTAGCACCTTATCGAACCTCAATCCAAGAAGGGAGAGAACAGCCTCGACGAGAGCCAGAGGAGATCGATCGCGATCTCGAGTGGGAAGTGGAACGGAGTATAAAGAGTGAAATAATCTCTTATACAACAAAGGTTCGCGGTCACAATAAGCAAATGCGCGAACTACAATATTTTGTTAAATGGAAAGCGTGTTCGGAGAACATGGACACCTGGGAACCACCTGAGAGCTTGGAAAAGGCTCCAGAGTTGGTAGAATGTTTTTACCAGGAAGACCCGGATATACCAAGTAGGGCAGATGTTGAATAGGGAAGAAAGGTTTTCCTCATGTGGACAAGCAAACGCTTGAGGTTTTTTACTCTACCTCCAGGTGTTCAAAAAGGATTTCATTTGTTCTGAGAAAAATGATAAAAGGAAGATCTTAGAAGCGTTCGAGGACAAACCTTGGGGAGAGGGAGTTCGTGTTAGGCATACCGGAAGATTTAGCCTTTCTTTTGTGAATAAAGACCTATAGTTACCCCATCTTAGGATTCTGAGTTCAAAAGAATAAGCCAACAGCCCCCTCCCATACCAGCATTGAGACGGCGCTACATCAGCAGACACCGCCATAGTTGCGTCCCCTTACCAAAGACATAGTGATTAGAGCCCTCCTCGTATCCCCGTATATTGTGCAGCCGTCCATCCGACCAGATTTCGTTCGCAGGATATATGGGGTAGCATCATTGGCAAGGTTATGCAAGTGGTTCGAGCCAGATTGGTCAAGGTCGCATAAGTTTACTGAGCACTAAAGACAAGAGTGGCAAAGGTGGTCACTAAGTAACGGGACCTTTTTGTGGACAATGGTTAAGCAACACATTCTATACTTGACGCTCCCGCGATGAAAGTTGCAGAAGTTAATGTTGTTGTTGGATGAGGTAGTTTGAGAAATCAAGCATACCCGCACTAACATACGTCACTAGTATTCTTCAGATACTGGCGGAACCATACAATAACGATATGACTATCGAGAGATAATGGCCATTGGTGCAATTATCGGGACAAGTCTATCTTATGCCTCGCAGCTGGCGAGTACAGGATACATCTGCAATGCTGAGAGGTTTGATAACAAAGCTGGCCCCTTTGTTGGTTCGATCATAGAGACCATTCTGCGTATGCAATGATAAAACAAGACTCTATACCGACGAAGATGGATTGTGACCAATGGACTGATGTGTGGGAGCACCATCAGGAAAATTCATGGTGGCGCAATTCGGAAGTCAAATGAGATAACAAAATTGTCAGAGTCAAATAGTGTTCGCACCTTAAGGACAAAACTGGAATTTGTTAGTAGATACTTAGTAAAGTATAAGAACTAGAGGTAGCCCACGACCACTCAGACATGGCATATAAATATCGAGGTGCCTTCTGAGCTATTTGAACATCATCAAGCAAAGGAGAAGAGATCTTATCAATATAATATGTTTACATTAGAAAATCTTTTTTCATTCTACCCATCTCTACCTTAAGATCATTGAGCCTGCCTAGACAATCTCCGTCTATGATAAAGATTATCGGCCTGAGTTATCTTGTATGACTTTGAGATAGGCTCCCACCTAACAATGGGTCTTGTTTATCAGTTTGTACCTTGTTTCTGCATATCAGTAATCCTTCATAGCCTCCTCTATCAGGGAATTAGGCTGTCGTTCTTCGGTTTGCTAGACTCTTTTCTCCTAATTGAGTAGAAGGTGTCCTGAGCTCCACTTCTTCACTGTTCACATCTGTGACAATCATGATATTGTCCAATCTGCTTCTTTGGTATATATCCCATCAGGTGGAAAATTTTAGTAGGAAAGCAGGCTTTGCCAGAGTATAGACGATAGTGCATGGACGATGCAATTCAGGGTTGTCCAGGAAACGGATGAAGATTCCCGACGTGTTTAACATATTGAAGCTGTGCAATGCAGGTCTACATATTTACAACTCTCATCTTCGGTGCTCACCATGACTGAGCTTCTGAACTGGGTCTATAAAGGCGTAATAACCGTTAAGATCCCCCACCTCCAGGGTAGGTTCATTCGTTTCCTTAAATGCCGTTTCCAGAGAGAGAATGCTTACCCCATCCACCAGCCTGTTCTTCACATTTACCATTCCAGGTGACTGACCATTTCCAACCAGCCTCCCTTCCTTCGTAAAAATTCATAAATACAAAACCTCTTCAACTATAAGAACTATCACCAAGGAAACCTCCACCATAATACGTAAAGAAACATAAATCACTACTCTGAGCTTTAGACTATTCTGAAAAATACATTTGTATCCAGAAGTTCTCAGATGAGAGTCCCCCTACAATGGTGGGTCTTGAACACATACAAAGGAAATACCCTAACCCTTAACTATGGGAAATAACAAAATTAAAACATCATTGCTCCCTCTGCAATTATGCTGCGCACAACTTAACTTCATTCCTGTCAAATTTTCTTCCCGACTACAAGCCATAAGACCTAAACGGCCTATTGGTTAGACTGGGCCATGCTAACTTGAGCCAGGAAAGCCATCCATTCGTTACACTTTGCTCTTTCGTGCTTTTTAACGTAGACACAGACCGGATAGTCCTTCTCCATAGCCGAATGTGGCCTACCACATATGGGGCACTTCACGGGGGTCAATTAGTGGCAGTTGGCTTTAGTGCATCTCTACCCTTCGCAACTGGGTTGGTGTCATTTGTTATCCTTCTCGGTGAGGGTCTTTGAGTATATTGGGCAGATGTCAGTATTCTCTCTAGATTCAATCTTGGAGAGCGCAAATTTCGAACACCTAGTACATTGCATAGTCAATATCACGTGTCACATAACACTCAAGTCTTTTCGCTTGACCATAAAGACAACATTTGGGGTAACCATTAGGCATACCGGAAGGCGCAAGCTTCTATTAGTGAACAAAGACCTTTAGTTACCCTACTTTAGGATTCTGAGTTCAAAATGACAAGCCAACACCCCTGTCCCGCACCAGTGTTGGGACGGCGCTACAACAGCAGACTGTTAGGCTGGAGCCTATCTCAAAGTCTCGCGAGATAACTCAGACTGATAACGTTATCGTAGACGGAGATTATCTAGGAAGGCTCAATGATCTTAAGGTAGAGATGGGTAGAATAATAAAAGATTTTCTAATGTAAACTTATTATATTGATAAGATCTCTTCTCCGTTGCTTGATAATATTCAAATAGCTCAGGAGGCACCTCAATATTAATATGCCGCATCTGGGTAGTCGCGGGCTACATCTAGTTCTCATACTTTACTAAGTACCTACTAACAAACTCCAGTTGTTTCCTAAAGGTACGAACACCCTTTGACCCTGACAATTTGGTTATCTCACGCGACTTCCAAATCGCAACACCATGAATTTTCCTGACGGTGCTCCCACAAATCAGTCCATTGGTCACGATTTATCTTCGTCAGCATGGAGTCTTGTTTTACCATTGCATACGCAGAATGGTCTTCATGACCGAACCAAAAAAGGGGCCAGCTTTGTTATCAAACCTCTCAGCATTGCAGATGTATCCTGCACTCCCTAGCTGCAAGGCATAAGATAGACTTGTCTCACTAATCGCACCAATGGCCATTATCTCTCAATATTCATCTCGTTATTGTATGGTTCCGTCAGTATCTCAAGAATACTAGTGACGTATGTGAGTGCGTGTATGCTTGATTTCTCAAACTAGCTCATCCAAAAACACCATTCACTTCTGCAACTTTCATCCCGGGAGCATGGAGTATAGAATGTGTTGCTTAATCATTGTCCGTAAAAGCACGTCCCGTCACCTAGTGACCACCTTTGCGACTCTTGTCTTTAGTGCTCAGTCACTTTATGTGACATCAGCCGATCTGGCTCGAACCACGTGCATAGGCTCGCCAAGGGTCTTACCTCATATATCCTGCGAACGGTATGCAGTCGGACCGCCGGCCGCGACATATATGGGGTACGAGTAGGGCTCCTATGACCATGTCTTTGGTGAGGGGACGCAACTATGGCGGTGTCTGCCAATGTAGCGCCGTCCCGACGCTGGTGAGGGAGGGCTGTGTTGGCTTATTCTTTTGAACTCAGAATCCTAAGGTAGGGTAACTATAGGTGTTGATTCACTAAAGGAAGTCTAAACCTTCCGGTATGCCTAACACCTATAAAGAAATTGATAATTTCCAGACAGGCCTGAATAGACTTATACATCTAGTCCGGAGTTGTGCACATATGCAAAAACCAACAAGATGGTCAAAGGCATGGTGGATGCCCGAAATCACAAAATTGAAGAGACCATACACGACAACTGCCCAGCATGATTGACGGGATGGGATAGGGGTGTAAGAATAGAACAGAGCTAGAAAGGTGTAACAATACGCACTAGACACGGTGAAGAAGGTCTACTGGGATGAATTCCTTGCCAACGTGAAGAAGAATGATGTTTGAATGGCTCTTTAGTTTACCAAGTAGAGGGCTTCATCGAGGATACCTGGGGGAAGATGGTAGAACGCCACAGGAGATTGAAGAGAAAATAATGTCTCACTTCTTTCCATGGAAAGAAGATCAAATCTCACAACTCTGCCAGAAAAGCCAAGTCTTGTGGAAGGAGAGAGTGTAACCACAATGGAGATAAGCGATATGCCACAGAAATGGAGCTAAAAATCAGCCCTGGGACCTGACCAGGTACCATACAGGGTTTGGAAAGGTATACACAGCTTTAATCAAAACATCATACTGGAGCTGGTCAAAGACATGTTGGAGTGGGAATTCCACTCATATAATCTGAAAATATCTACGGGTGTGATTCTGCCAAAACTGAACAAGAAGACTATGCCAATTGCCCCAGCTTTAGGGTAATTGCCTTCATTCAAACTTTCTCTAAAAATGGCTAATGGGTAGGCAACATGAGACTCATGAAGATTGCGTACAAGGGAGATATGTACTGCTTCAATCAGGTCAGATCTCTACCATAAAGGTCAACGGGGGATACGGTTCCCTTCCTACAATACTGGATTAAGGAAGCTTAGTTCGCAAAGAGAAAGGTGTCTACTATCATCCTCAATGTCAAAGCTGGCTTCGATAATGTTGATTATTCCAAGATTATAGAAAAACTGGAATCCAACAACAGAATACCGGTTTATATGGGGAAATAGCTTGACAGCTTTTTAAGAACGAGAAATATCATATTGGCATACCCGGCAGCCTTTTACATTTACACAAGGTTGACAAGGAAATACCACATGGCTTGCCCCTATCCCCTCTCCTGGCAATAATATATGTTCGATCACTCCACCCAACAGGAAACATGCAAGAGGTTTTTACATGTTCCAACATAGAAGATTTCTAGATTACGGTTGCTGCGAATATAGGGGAAAGAAATGCGAGGCTACTAGAGAGCCAGACTAACCTGATAGTGGTGAGAGCTTAGGAACTGGGTCTGTCCTTTTGTATAGTAGAGACAGAGCTTATGGACTGGAGGAACAGGAGAGAAGGTGGCAGCAGATCAGACAGTGCAGTTAAGATTCAAGCAAACAGGGTTGAACAGGGGGACACATTGTTCAGATGGCTAGGCTATTGGCTCTCGGACAACGAAACTACACCACACTTCAACAAAAGTCTCTCACTTAATGAGGCAGTCTTCTTGAGAATAAAAAGACTGTCAATATATAGCAAAGGCTTGGTCACGTATGGGGCCCGAAGGCTGGCAATGAGCCTATTACTACTGAAGCTGTTGTATGGGGTAGAGGTCCTAGTACCGTCCCTCACAATGATTAGCAAAATACAGAGTTTGTGCAATAGGATAGCTAGATGGGTTACTAACATGTTCTATTCAACCAATGTCACAGTCCTCTCAGTCGAAGCCTGCTTGGCACCAATAGACCTGTATTTAGAGAAGATGAACAGAATGACGGCAATCTGACTTGTCACAGCAGTGCCGAAAAATAATATTACGATGGCAATACTCCCGAATACATTCTCTACGAATGACGATTTCAGGGAATAAGCGAACCAGAGGCTGGCCTTTGATATGAATAAAGGAGGAATGTGACAGAAGACATAATCTTCGACAGCTACCACTACCCAACAAGTAAGATTGCCGATGGATCAGGTGGCAGCTACCATTGGGGCAATCTTCCCGAACCTTAAGATACTATTGAAACCGTCCAAGCTTGTACAGGTCACACCGGAGAACACTGATTCTTATATCAAGGCCAAGGAGAGGGTTAGGAAAATAATTTACAAGAAGTGGGTGGATTGGGACTATCTACCTGACTACAATTATAGGCCTCTATTTCAGGACTGCTGCAGTTTTATGACTCTGGCCAAGTTCCAGGCTGGGTGGATCCACCAGATGAGGGCACATAAAAGCTATCTTAATGTACACAAAGACTGGTCAAACCAAGGAAGAGAGGTCATAAGTGGGAAGTGTGAGACTGAACCAGAAACCTTGGAACATGTTGTGAAGTGCCTAGTAGTGGCAGGCGACAGGAGGGAGTACCTGTTACGCATAAGTGAATAGCTCACCTATGTTAATATGAGATATGCAGCTCTAAGAGGATGACTGTGTATAGAACAAATCGTGACTAAGCCAGGCAGATTTCAGATGACTAATAGTTATTAGTCATAAGGTATGTTTATGTTTTACCCTGTACAGTCAGTTGACTCATAGTTCTCACATGACTCGCACTTACATGTCATTTGTTTATTGTGATTGGTAGATGTTCCTCTGACTCATGATTGTGAGTCATAATAATGTAATGACTTTCGCGCGTGACTAACATTATGAGTCAGGAGTTGCATTCAGGCGACGTGCTTTGGACACCCGATTTGTGTTATGTGTTTTGATTGGTTTATAGTATGTTGCGCAGTGACTCATAAGAGGCATCTGATAGATTTTGGGCATGACTCGTGATGAGTCATAGGAGAGCATGACTATAGTTATGAGTCACCAGAGTGAGGGTTGTTAGGGTGAAGAGTCTATATAAGGAGACTCGGTCATAGTAGTTAGAACCACGAACCATGTCCCCTACACCTCCGGCGATTGAAATCTCAAGACCAGGGAAATCATTGTGGGATCCACCACCACCCCCTCTCCTCCCGCTTGATGACTTCTGCCTAGGAGAGCGATGCTACAACCCCTCCTCTCCCTCTGGGGTCTACCCCCTCCTCCACGGGGTTCTTGTTCCTGTTCATCATTAACTCCCGCTCATGAAGTTCAGTTCTCCCCTTGTAACGGGGGCACCCTATAGAGAGGTGAAATCTAAGGTTGCGACCGCACCAAACACTCAAAGTAGAAGATAAAGATGAGGTAAAATAATTCACGGGAATCAACGGTAAAACTTAATATAGTTAATCTCGAAGCTTCTCTCAATTTAGTTCTCACGAGGAAAAGTTGGTTGTCAAAGTAGAATGCCAATCACTTAAACTTAAGTAGATATCAGATTTAAGCCTTTGACATTCACCACTACTTCCGACCTTGTGCGAGGACCCTGTCCTGCTCAGGGTCTGTCCGAGGTCTGCCCTCCACCAGGATTTATCCTGCCGGAAGTGTCGGACCAACTCGGGTACACTTAACTCTGTCAATAGGATATGAGTTTCTGCAATGCATCTCCAATACAACCGCAGGTGGAAAAACGCTTCCTATCGAAGTCATACCAGTGGCTAGCTGTTATGACAACAACCAGAGTCAATACCTAGGTGGTGGACTCACTGGCCCAGTGGCAGTTTCGTCTATACAAGCTATGCAGTCTATCATTTAATCTACGCGACTATCCAATGTGATAAATTGACATGCAAGCTCCCCCGGTGAGATGTAGCCGATGGTTGGCTAAGTGGGCGCTACCCATAGCCAGCCTCTCGGGACATACTCTACCGTGATAAGACTCATACCTC
>Ga0307509_10007309_pt1 | contig 14498 bp, 13 predicted proteins | sample 10_EM_MG_FD_202245 | JGI IMG/M metagenome (GOLD analysis project Ga0307509, IMG submission 202245) | Populus trichocarpa ectomycorrhiza microbial communities from riparian zone in the Pacific Northwest, United States - 10_EM | ecosystem: Host-associated > Plants > Roots > Unclassified | place... | reverse complement strand
GCATCGAGCACCACGCCGTGAATACCTTGAAGGGCGAACACACCCGGGGCGCCTGGCACATCCAGAACGTCAACGCATATCACAGCCGCTTCAAGCAGTGGATGCGCCGATTCAACGGCGTTGCCTCGTCCTACCTGCCCAACTACCTGGGTTGGTTTCGTGCGCTGGACCGGAACGCCCAATTCGGCGCCAACCCCTCGTCACTGTTAACACGTCCTGCGGGATGTGGGTCTGGGCGTCAGAGAACCTGAAGAAGGTGGAGCGTGCGCGTCAGGCGTTCGACAAGCGGGCGCGTGCAAAGGGAGGCAAGCCGTTGTCGGCTCAGGCCTGAAGAAGCTAGGCGAGGCGCGCTGCAGATGGGCGGAGGACCACGTGGGCGCAGACGCGTTTCTGTTCCCGGCATGATGCGAAGGAGCCCATCGCCCGAAGCATCGGCACATTGGCCGTGCTTCTTGGGGGAGTTCGCTCTGGATTGCTTCGATGAAACGGTTGTGCGCGATGCCGCGCCAATCCGATTACGGCGCAGACAGACGCCTCACCGCGGCATCGCCGAACGATTCGATGTGCGCCACCATCAACGCACCCGCGTGCTTGACTTCCCCGTCAGCGATGGCTTTGACGATCGCTTCGTGCTCCTGCTCCGATTCCGCGATGCGCTCGCCCTGGATGTGCGGGTCGGCGCTCGCGAGGTAGAAGTCGCAGCGGTCCCACATGCTGCCGGCATGTGTGGCCACATAACTGGAACGGGCCATGTCATGGATCAACCCATGGAACTCCCGATTCAGCCGGAAGAACTCTCGCGCCTGTGACGTGGGATCGGTGCTCGAACCCAGCAGGCGAGCGGTGGCTGCCAGATTCGCTCTCAAGGCATCGACTTGCGGCGGCTCACGACGCATGGCACCCAACTCGCACGCGAGGCCTTCGGTCAATGCGAAGAAGCGGAAGAAGTCCGCGACCTCTTCCGGTTGAACACTGGCGACCCAGCAGCCGACCTGCGGCACGACCCGCAGGAAGCCTTCGGCAGCCAGACGATTGATCGCCGAGAGCACCGGCTGCCGGCTCGTCTGGATCTCGTCGACCAATTCGGTGACGTCGAGACGCGCCCCGCGAGCGAGTGCGCCGGAAATGAGCTTTCCCTTGATCGCGTCATAGGCCATGTCGGACCGCTTGGCCGGCTCTTTGTTGGTTCGAGGGTATGTAGACATTGCCTGCCATTCTGCAGTCGACCGAAGCTCTTGGCGCGGCAGCCGCGCCGGCCGGTCGCACTAACCGCTCAGGGGAAACCCCTGCTTGTTGTATTCTAAAATTCTAGTATTCTAAAGGCCATAGACAGCGTGCAATCCCTCTCACTGGAGCAGCTTCATGTCACTTTGGCCCGAAATGGCGACCGCCGAGTTCGCCCTCAAAACCGTCGACGCCGGTGGCGTGCGAACCCGCTACCTCGAGGCTGGCCGCCGAGACGCGCCGGCACTCGTGTTCATTCACGGCACCGGCGGGCACTTGGAGACCTTCAATCGCAATGTGGCCGCGCATGCCGAGCACTTTCGGGTGTTGGCCCTGGACATGGTGGGCCATGGGTTCTCGTCGAAGCCCGATCACCCTTACGAGATTCGGCACTACGTCAAACACCTCGATGACTTCCTGACGGCGGTGGGCGTCGACCGCGCGCACGTGCACGGCGAGTCGCTGGGCGGATGGATCGCGGCGCAGTATGCGATCGACCATCCTGCGCGCGTCAACCGCCTGGTGCTCAACACGGCAGGGGGGCTCAACACCGACGAGCAGGTCATGCAGCGCGTCTACAGCGTGACGATGAACGCGGTTCGCAGCGCCTCGCTCGAGACCGTGCGCAAGCGGCTCGAGTGGCTCGTGCACGACCCGCTCGACATTCCCGATGACCTGGTCGAGTTGCGGCTCGCCATCTACTCGCAGCCGGGTTTCGAGCGGGCGATGGAAAACATCCTGTGCCTGCAGTTCATGGACGTTCGCATGCGCAATGTCCTGACCGACGAGTCCTTGGCGCGGATCCAATCGACGACGTTGGTGATCTGGACCGACCACGACCCGACCGCGCCTGTGGCGACGGGCGAACGATTCGTCAAGGCGATTCCCGATGCACAACTGGTGGTGCTGGACGGATGCGCGCATTGGCCGCAATGGGAGAAGACCGAGCGCTTCAACAAGCTCCACGTCGACTTTTTGCTCGGCCGCTGAACCCGCAACCGACGAGATGACCTCCATGTCCGCCATGCTGGTGTGCGCGGCGCATTCGCCGCTCATGAACTACCTGACGCCCGATCCGGCGCTTGCGCAGCCCATCCTGAACGCCCTGGGAGATCTGTCGCAGCAGGTGAGGGCGTTCGATCCCGAATTGGTGGTGGTCTTCGGCCCGGATCATTTCGCCGGATTCTTCTATGACCTGATGCCACCGTTCTGCGTCGGTGCCCGCGCACAGGCGATGGGTGATTTCGGCATTTCCAAAGAGGGGCAGTCCTACTGCGTTCCCGAGGACGTGGCCCGCGGCCTGGTGTCGTCGCTTCACGCGGCCGGCGTCGATGCATCGCTGTCCTATCGCATGCAGGCAGACCACGGGTTCGCACAGTCGCTCGAGCAGATCGCCGGCGGGGTCGGGCGCTACCCGACGATTCCGATCTTCATCAATTGCGCCGCCCCTCCGTTGCCTCCGATGGCGCGCGTGCGTCGCCTCGGCGAGGCGGTCGGCAGGTTCCTGTCCACGGTCGAACGCCGGGTGCTGGTGATCGGTTCCGGCGGACTGTCGCACGATCCGCCGATACCAGACCTGCACACCGCACCCCCTCAAGTTCAGGAAGTATTGATCGGGGGCTACAACCCGCCGCCCGAGCGCATGCGGGCCAAGATCGAGCGCAACATCGAGACCGCGCGATCACTCGAGGCAGGCACCGGCTCGGCTGTGGCACTCAATCCTCAATGGGACAAGCGCTTCATGGATTTGCTGCTCGCGGGCGACCTCGATGCGGTGACGCGCTTGGACATGGACGAAGCGCGGGCCGTGGCCGGCGTTGGCGTCCACGAGGTGCGCACCTGGCTGGCGGCGTTCGCCGCGTTTGCCGCCATGGGCAGACCAGGCCCGTATGACCAGACGGTGCGTCACTACGCACCGGTGCCTCTCTGGAATGCCGGCTTCGGCGTTGTCGCGGTCGCCGACAACGCCCATGCGGCCCCCGCCACCAAGGAGCAGATCGCATGGACCTCGGCCTGAAGGGAAAGACGGCGCTGGTCTGCGCCTCCAGCAAGGGCCTGGGCAAGGCGTGCGCGATGTCGCTGGCCGCCGAAGGGGTAGCAGTCACCATCACCGGGCGCGATGCCGCAGTGCTGGCCGCGGCGGCAGCAGAGATTCGTGCCGTCGCACCGGAGGTGCGCGTCGACGTGGTCGCAGGGGATCTGGGCACGCCGGCCGGGCGCGCCGCGATCCTGGCCGCGTGCCCCGCGCCAGACATCCTCGTGACCAACAACGGCGGGCCGCCTCCCGGAGACTTTCGGAACTGGTCTCGCGAAGACTGGATCGCCGCGCTGGACATGAACATGCTGGCCCCGATCGAGATGATCCGCGCCACGATCGACACGATGATCGAGCGCCGCTGGGGCCGCATCGTCAACATCACCTCGAGCGCGGTGAAGAACCCGCTCGAGATGCTCGGGTTGTCCAACGGCGCGCGCTCCGGCCTCACGGGTTTTGTCGCCGGCCTGGCGCGCACGGTGGCGCCGCACGGCGTCACGATCAACAACCTGCTGCCAGGCCCGCATCGAACGGACCGCATGGCAGCCGTCGTGGCCAAGATGTCTCCCGGGGCCAGGCCTGTTCGCATCGGCGAGCCGCAGGACTTCGGTGCCGTCTGCGCGTTCCTTTGCAGTGCTCATACTGGCTTCATCACCGGGCAGAACTGGCTGATCGATGGCGGTTCCTTCCCCGGCGCTTTCTAGGAGACGAGCGTGGACTCTCAAGACCCATTGATGCAGGCTCTCTTCGGAAAGCTCAAGCAGATCGCGAACTACGACCCTGAGCGCGACATGCCCGAGCGGCTCGAGGTGCACTCCGACGAGGCGCACTGGATCGGCGAGGACGTCACCCACAACCCCGGGCGCATCGGCTGCCTCCCGGCGTTGCCTGCGAAGACGATCGAGATCTTCCTGCAGGAGATCCCGGCCGGCGGCACGTCCGATCTGCAGCGGCACACGCACGAGACGATCCACTACGTGCTCGAAGGCGAGGGCCATTCGGAGATCGGTCCACAGACGGTGACCTGGCGTCCCGGCAGCTTCATCTACACCCCGGTGTGGGTCTGGCACCGCCACTACAACGATGGCCCCGGCCTCGTGAAGATGCTGACCATCGAGGCATCTCGCCTTATGGACGCCCTTGCTCTGGGTCGGCGCGAATCGGCCGGTCTCGTGAGCTATGCCGACTACATGGCACGGCCCGACGCACGTCGCGTCTGACGCCCGCACGGAATACGCACCTCATGGACCCCACACTGACATCAGCGCTTGGCGACGAGTTGTTCGCGGCGCTCACCGAGCGTCGCACGATCGAGCCATTGACGAGCCGCTACCCCGGACTCACCCTCAACGACGCCTACGCCATCCAGCAGGTGCTGACCGCTCGCCGGGTCGCTGCAGGCGAGAAGATCATCGGCAAGAAGATCGGCGTCACGAGCCAGGCGGTCATGAACCTCCTCGGCGTGGACCAGCCCGACTTCGGCATGCTCATGGACACCATGTGGCATGCCGACGGCAGCAAGATCGCCGCCAGCTCGCTGATCCAGCCCAAGGCCGAGGCGGAGATCGCTTTCCACTTGAAGCGCGATCTCAAGGGACCGGGAGTCACGGCCGACGACGTGCTGGCGGCCACCGACACCGTGCTCGCCTGCTTCGAGATCGTCGATTCGCGCATCCGCGACTGGAGGATCAAGATCCAGGACACGGTGGCCGACAACGCCAGTTGCGGCGTCTTCGTCCTCGGTGAGATGCGCGTGGACCCGCAGCAGGTCGACCTGTTGGCCTGCCCGATGGTGATGGAGAAGAACGGTGTGGTGGTGGCCACCGGCAGTGGCGTGGCGACCATGGGGTCGCCGCTCAATGCCGTGGCATGGCTGGCCAACGCAATGGGGCAGCGGGGCGTCACGCTGCACGCCGGCGAGATCGTGCTCTCCGGTGCGTTGGGCGCGATGGTGCCCGTGGTCGCGGGCGACAGCCTGCGAATGAACATCGGCGGAATCGGCGCGTGCTCGATTTCCTTTGTCTAACGCAAATCGATCATCACCATGAACAAAGTCCACTGCGCTCTGATCGGCTCGGGCAACATCGGCACCGACCTGCTGGCCAAGCTGCTTCGCAGCCCCGTCCTCAAACCAGTCTGGATGGTCGGCATCGACGCGGATTCCGATGGCCTGCGCAAAGCGCGCGAACACGGCCTGAAGACGACGGCCGAGGGGGTTGATGGCATGGTGCCGCACATCGAAACCGACCGCGTGCAGATCGTCTTCGATGCCACCAGTGCCTACGCGCATGCCGAGAATTCGCGCAAGGTCAACGCCCTCGGCGCGATGATGATCGATCTCACTCCTGCGGCCATCGGCCCGTATTGCGTGCCGTCGGTCAACCTGCAGCAGCACACGGCCAAGCGCGAGATGAACGTCAACATGGTCACCTGTGGCGGCCAGGCGACCATCCCGATGGTCCACGCGATCAGCCGCGTGCAACCGGTGCGCTATGCCGAGATCGTGGCCACCGTCGCGAGCCGCTCCGCAGGCCCCGGTACGCGCAAGAACATCGATGAATTCACGCGCACCACTGCAGGCGCGGTTTCCGAGGTCGGCAACGCAGCGCAGGGCAAGGCCATCATCGTCATCAATCCTGCCGAACCGCCGCTGATCATGCGCGACACCGTGCATTGCTTGCTGGAGGGCACGCCCAAGGTCGAGGAGATCAAGGCCTCGGTCGAGGCCATGGTCCGCGAGGTGCAGACCTATGTGCCGGGCTACCGCCTCGTGAATGGGCCGGTGATCGACGGCGATCGCGTATCGATCTACCTCGAAGTCGAAGGCCTCGGGGACTACCTGCCGAAGTACGCAGGCAACCTGGACATCATGACGGCGGCCGCAGTCCGCACTGCCGAAATGTTCGCCGAGGAGATCCTGGCCGGAACGCTGGCACTCGCGCCAGTGCCTGACTTGGCCACGGCCTGATCAACCGAGGAAGCTCGCCATGACAGCTCAACAACTTCACGTCACCCTGCACGACATGACGCTTCGCGATGGCATGCATCCCAAGCGCCACCGGATGACCCTGGAACAGATGAAGACCATCGCGACAGGGCTCGACGCCGCAGGCGTGCCGCTGATCGAGGTGACGCACGGCGACGGCCTGGGCGGCAGTTCGGTGAACTATGGCTTCCCGGCGCATTCGGATGAAGAGTACCTGTCCGCGGTGATCCCGCTGATGGCCCGAGCCAAGGTCTCGGCGCTGCTGATCCCGGGCATCGGCACGGTCGACCATCTCAGGATGGCGCACGGCCTGGGGGTTCACACCATGCGCGTCGCCACTCACTGCACCGAGGCCGACGTCGCCGAACAGCACATCGCGCTCGCGCGCAAGCTCGAGATGGACACGGTGGGCTTCCTGATGATGGCGCACATGACCAGCGTCGAGAACCTGGTCAAGCAGGCCAAGTTGATGGAAGGCTATGGTGCCAACTGCATCTACGTCACCGACTCCGCCGGCTACATGCTGCCGCCGGATGTCAAAGCCCGCCTGAGTGCCGTGCGCGAGGCGCTGCATCCGCAGACAGAACTCGGCTTCCACGGCCACCACAACCTCGCGATGGGCGTTGCGAATTCCATCGCCGCTATTGAGGCTGGCGCGGTTCGGGTCGATGCCGCCGCGGCTGGATTGGGTGCCGGCGCCGGCAATACGCCGATGGAGGTTCTGGTGGCAGTGTGCGAGCGAATGGGCATAGCCACCGGCGTGGATCTCTGGAAGATCCAGGACGTGGCCGAGGATCGCGTCGTGCCGATCATGGACTTCCCCATCCGGCTCGATCGCGACGCACTGACGCTCGGCTACGCCGGTGTCTACGGCAGCTTCCTGCTCTTCGCGAAGCGGGCCAGCGCAATGCATGGCGTGCCGGCGCGGGACATCCTGGTCGAACTCGGTCGACGCGGCATGGTGGGAGGCCAGGAGGACATGGTCGAAGACACCGCCATCACGCTGGCCAAGGCCAGTGGGCGCACGGCTTCTCGGGCAGTGCCGCAGGCCGTCTTGATGGTCTGAACCGAGCGTTCGCACCACTCAACGTCAAAGAACGGAGACAACATGATCACGTCCCTGCAATACGTCGCACTCGGCGTTCCCGACTTGAAGCCCGGGGTCGACTTCTACGAGACCTTTGGGCTCGAGAAGCTGGAGCGTGCGGACCACGTCGCCATGCGATGTTTCGGCCGCGACCAGGACCAGATCGTCCTGATCGAAACCGGCGCTAAGCGCAAGCTGCATCACTTCTCGCTGGGCACCACCGAGACGCACCTGTTTGAGATCGAACGCAGGCTGGAGAACCTGGGTATCCCGAGGCTAGCCCCTCCGTACAAGACGGCTCCCGGTGGCCTCTGGTTCCGCGACCCGGAAGGCAGCTTGGTCAACGTGCAGATCGCCGACGCCGCACCGCACCTCAAGGACGAGGCTGCCCCCATCATCAATCGGCCCGGCTTGATCACGCGCGTCACCACGCGAGGCTGCCCCCCGTTCGACATGCAGCCGCGTCCGCGCCGGATGGGGCATTTCATCATGTTCGCAAAGGATGTGATTGCGCAGTCGAACTTCTATTGCGAGACCTTGGGGCTCCGGCTGAGCGATCGCATCGCCGATGGCTACGCGGCCTTCATGCGCACGGCCGGCGACAGTGACCATCACGTGCTTGCCATGTTGAAGTCCACCGCCCCCGGCTTCCATCACGCGAGCTTCGAGATGCCCGGCATCGACGAGGCCGAGGTCGCGGGCGCACGCCTGATGTCCAAGGGCTACAAGCATGCGTGGGGACCGGGCCGACACGGCGTCGGGTCCAACTACTTCCATTACTTCCGCGACCCCTGGAACGGCATGGCCGAGTACTTCCACGACATGGACTACATCCCGGAGAAGGCGGCATGGGAGCCACAGGATTGGACCAAGCAGAACGGCATGTTTCTCTGGTCCGCTGACGGCAAGCCGCCACCTGACTTCGGCCAGAACTACGAGCTCGATTGAGCACAGGAGCATTCGCATGCACAAGCCGCCAACACCACTGGACGCTGAAAGCATTCATCGCAAATACCTCGAAGAGCGCGACAAGCGCCTGCGCGCCGACGGTGATGCGCAGTTCATCGAGGCCAAGGGCGTCTTTGCGGAGTTCACCAAAGACCAGACGCTCGACGAACCGCTCCCGCGGCCCGAGATCCGCGAAGAGCTCGACGTCCTGGTCATCGGCGCAGGCTTCGGCGGGATGCTCACGGCCGCTGAGCTTCGCAAAGCGGGCGTCACATCGTTCCGCCTCGTGGACATCGCCGGCGATTTCGGCGGCACCTGGTACTGGAACCGCTACCCCGGCGTGCGCTGCGACATCGAGTCCTACCTCTACCTTCCGCGGCTCGAAGAGGTGGGAACGATCCCCACCGAACGCTACTCGACCGGGCGCGAGATCTTCGAACACTCACAGCGCTTCGCGCGCCACTTCAAGCTGTACGAGCAGGCCGTCTTCCAGACCAAGGTGCAGCGCATCGAGTGGGACGACGATGCCGAACGCTATGTGGTGACCACCGACCGCGGCGACGAGTTCCGCGCCCGCTTCGTGACGGTCAGCCAGGGACCGCTGGCGAAGGTCAAGCTGCCCGGCATTAAGGGCATCCTCGATTTCAAGGGCAAGGTGTTTCACTCGGCGCGTTGGGACTACCAGTACACCGGCGGAAATTCCGAGGGTGGCATGACCCGACTCGGCGACCAGCGTATCGGCGTGATCGGGACGGGCGCGACAGCCATCCAGGTCGTGCCCAAACTGGCTGAGCATGCGAAGCAGGTCGTCGTCTTCCAGCGCACGCCGTCGTCCGTTGCGCCGCGCCACAACCGGCCGACCGACCCGCAGTGGGTCAAGGGCCTGCCCACCGGCTGGCAGAGCCAACGGATGGACAACTTCCTGGCCATGATCAACTTCCAGGTCCCCACCGAGGACCTCGTGAACGACTGCTGGACCGACTTCTTCGTGCGATTCGGTCGTCGCATGAAAGCGGCACAAGAGGCCGGCGCACCGGTCGATATGCACGCCGTGATGCAGGCGGTGGACTACGCGAAGATGGAGGATGTCCGCTCGCACGTGGCCGCCGTCATCAACGACCCGGCCACCGCTGAAGCGTCAAAGCCCTGGTACAACTTTCTGTGCAAGCGGCCGCTCTTCAGCGATGACTATCTGCAGTCCTTCAACCGCGCGAACGTGGCGTTGGTGGACACCGATGGCCGCGGCGTCGAGAAGATCACGGAACGGGGCCTCGTGGCCAACGGCCGCGAATATGAACTCGACGCCATCGTCTTCGCCACCGGTTTCGAAGTGGGCGCCGCGCCGCACAAAGTCGGCGAGTACGAGTTGCTGGGCCGAGGGGGCCTGACCCTGGACGCCAAGTGGGCCGACGGTGTGCGCACGGTGCACGGCACGCAGATGGCGGGCTTCCCCAATCTGCACATCGTGGGGGGCACTGCGCAAGGCACTGTGGCTTTCAACTTCACCCACGTGCTCGAGATTCAATCGAAGCACGCCGTGGAGCAGATCGCTCGCTGTCTGGACAACGGCGTCACCACGTACGAGGTCACCGAAGAGGCCGAAGCGACGTGGGCGACGCTGATGCAGCAGTACCACCACGACATGACCCACTTCTACGAAGAGTGCACGCCGGGCTTCCTGAACAACGAGGGCCACTTCAAGGACAAGCCGACCTTCATCGGCGGTGCCTTCGGAGGCGGCCCGCTCGAGTACCGGCGCATCACGGACGAGTGGCGCCGTTCCGGGTACTTGGCGGATACGCGACGACGAACGACGTCCGGCGCCACCGCTCTCCTGCCCACCTAGCAGCGTTCTGATCCAAGCAGCTTGGTCCTTGCGGCCAAGTCGGGCAGCGCTTTGCCTCTCAACTTTTGAAGGAGACTTTCATGGCGAAAATCTTGGTCCTCTACTACAGCATGTACGGGCACATCGAAGCGATGGCCCAGGAGGTCGTCCGGGGCGCGGGCAGCGTGCCCGGTGCCTCCGTCGATCTGCGCCGCGTGCCGGAAACCATGGACCCGGAGGCGTTCGCCAAAGCCGGCGGCAAGACCGACCAGATTGCGCCGGTTGTGCAGCTGTCCGAACTGGCGAACTACGACGCGATCGTGTTCGGCACGCCGACCCGGTTCGGCAACATGTGCGCGCAGATGCGCAGCTTTCTCGATCAGACAGGGCCGCTTTGGTACGCGGGCGCGCTGGTCGGCAAGGTCGGGTCGGTCTTCGCGTCCTCGGCCACTCAGCATGGCGGGCAGGAGTCGACCCTGCTCTCGTTCCATCCGACCTTGCTGCATCACGGGATGCTCGTCGTGGGGCTCCCGTACTCGGAGCAGCGGCAGGTCGGCCTCGAAGAGATCCGGGGCGGCAGTCCGTATGGCGCGACCACCATCACCGGCATGAAAGGCGAACGCATGCCCAGCGATGCGGAGCTCGGCATGGCGCGCTTTCAGGGCGAGCACGTGTCGACGATCGCGTCGAAGCTGTTCGGCTGATCGATCGTTGCATGAACCAGAGCCTTGCCGCAGAGCAAGAGCCATCACTTCACACATTGGAGACACCAAATTGCGATACGAACCAACCCTTGTCGCCCTCGCCGTTGCGTCGTTGGCTGCGACATCAGCCCGCGCCGTCGAGATCGACACCGGCAATACCGACCTGCAACTGCGCTGGGACAACACCTTCAAGTACAGCGTCGCGACGCGTCTGAAAGCACCCTCGACGGTGCTCACCTCCGACGTCAACACCGACGACGGCGATTTCAATTTCAAGAAGGGCAGCCTGATCCTCAATCGGCTGGACCTGCTCTCGGAGTTCGACGCTCGCTACAAGTCCGTGGGCCTGCGCGTGAGCGGCGCGGCCTGGTACGACGCGGTCTACAACCGCGGCAACTCGAACCCCGGGGCCAATCCGCCGGACGCCACGCCGCACCCGAACCAGCTCTCGGTCCCGGCGAACGAATTTACTGAGGCGACGAAGCGGCTGCACGGCCGCAAGGCCGAGTTACTCGATGCGTTCGTTTTCGGCAAGACCGAGGTCGGCGACATGCCCCTCACGGGCCGCCTCGGCAAGCACACGGTTCTGTACGGTGAGAGCCTGTTCTTCGGGATGAACGGCATCGCCGGTGCCCAGACGCCGATCGATGTGGTGAAGCTGCTGTCGGTGCCGAACTGGACCTTCAAGGAAGTCATGATGCCGGTCGCGCAGGTCTCGGGCCAGCTGCAGATCCAGCGCAATGTCACCCTCAGCGCCTACTACCAGTTCGACTGGAAGCGCAATCGCTTGCCGGGCGCCGGCAGCTACTTCTCGCAGATCGATGCCTTCGACGCCGGCGGCGAGCAGGCCATCGTGGGCTGCCCCGCGGGGCTGGCGCTCCCCTGCAGCCCGGCGTCGCCGCCGTTCGCAGCGGGCGTGTTCCCGACCCTGCTGCGCGGCTCCGATCTGGAGGCGAAGAAGTCGGGCCAGGGCGGAACGTCGCTGCGCTGGCGGCCCGAGGGTCAGAACGTCGAATACGGCCTCTACGCAGCGCGCTTCAATTCGAAGGATCCGATTGCCTACGTCTCGCAGTACGGCGCGCCGCCGGCGCTGAATTTCAGCACCGGGGTCGTCGGGCAGTACCAGCTCGTATTTCCGGAAGGCACCAAGGTGCTGGGTGCCAGCTTCTCGACCAGTCTTGGAGACGTCAACGTCGCGGGCGAACTCTCCTATCGCTGGGACCAGGCGCTCGTTCCGCAGGCTGGGCGCGTCATCCTGCCGGACGGCGTGACACCGTCCAGCAACAACCAGTTTGCCCCGCTGGGCCAGACCTTGCACGCGCAGGTCTCGTGGATTGCACTGCTGTCGCCCGGCCCGCTGTGGGACGGCGGCAGTTTCATCGGCGAGATCGCCTGGCACCGGCTGCAGAAGGTGACCGCAAACGGGACCTATGCCAATGGCGAGGTTCTCCATGCAGCGCCGGCGCTCGGCGGCGGGCCGCTCAACGGCGTGTCCAAGCTCGACGAGAACGCCACGAGACAGGCGGCGGCGATCCGCTTCATCTTCGAGCCCCAGTACTTTCAGGTCGTGAGTGGCCTGGACCTGAGCGTTCCCGTCGGGCTCGGCTACGGGCTCTTCGGGCGCTCGCCGGTCATCAACCCCGGCTTCAGCGTCTACCACGGGGGCGACTTGAGCATCGGGCTCAAGGGCGACTACCTGCGCGAATGGAAGGTCGGCCTGACCTACACGAAGTTCATCGGCAAACAGGCCGATGGCGGCGTCGTCTCGCCCGCGAATCTGCCGCCGGTCACTGGCCAGCAGCACTTCTCTTACGCGCAAGGCCTCGCCGACCGCGACTACATCGCGTTCACGCTGCAGCGCACGTTCTGAACAAATCAAATGGAGACACGAAACATGATTCACGCACGCATCCTCGCTGTCTGCGCTTTGGGCAGCCTGCTGGCCTGCCCGGCCCACGCCGGTGTCAGCGCCGAAGAAGCCGCCAAGCTCAAGACCGCTCTGACGCCCCTGGGTGCGGAACGAGCCGCGAACAAGGAAGGCACGATTCCCGCCTGGGAGGGTGGCGAGACGAAGGTCCCTGCGGGCTACAAGTCCGGCGATCCGCGCCCGGACCCGTATGCCGCCGAGAAGCCGCTGGTGTCGGTGTCGGCGAAGAATCTCGACAGCTTTGAAGCCAAGCTCTCCGAAGGCACCAAGGCGCTGCTCAAGAAGTATCCGGACCAATTCCGATTGGACGTCTACCCCACTCACCGGACCGCTGCAGCGCCGCAATGGGTGTACGACAACACGTTCAAGAATGCGACCCGCGCCAAGCTCAAAGAAGGTGGCGAGTGGATCGAAGGGGCCTACGGCGGCATCCCGTTCCCGATCCCGAAGAACGGCGCCGAGGCGATGTGGAACCATTCGTTGGCATGGGTGGGCAGTTCGACGTTGATCACCTACCAGAACTGGGTCGGCCTCGCCGATGGCCGGCGCTCGCTCGCCGCCAAGGGCTTCAACCTCGTGCAGTACCCGTACTACGACCCCGCGGGCTCGCTCGAGAAGTTCAAGAGCGAATACCAGTTGCTGCGCGTGGCGCAGACAGAGCCGCCGTACAAGGCCGGTGAACAAGTCCTGGCGGTCGACTCCGTTAATGCACCGCGGCAGGCCTGGCAGTACATCTCGGGCCAACGCCGCGTCCGCAAGGGTCCCACCATCGGCTACGACACGCCCGACGACGTGACCGGCGGCCAGATGGGTTTCGACGAAGCCTTCAACTTCTGGGGGCCGCTCGACCGATACGAATGGAAGCTGGTCGGCAAGAAGGAGATCTACATCCCGTACAACACGGCCAAGGTCATGACCGCTCCGGTCGACAAGCAGGCCGGGCCGGTGTCGCTGAACCCGGACCTCGTGCGCTGGGAGCTGCATCGGGTCTGGGTGGTGGAGGCCAATCTGCTGCCGGGCAAGCGGCACAACATGCCCAAGCGCCGCTTCTATCTCGACGAAGACACGTGGGGCGCCGTGCTCACGGAAGGGTACGACGCGCATGACGCGCTGTGGCACGTGGGCATGTCCATGCCCTTCGTCGTGCCGGAGGGCCCGTTCGTTCACCCGAAGCTGTTCTGGACGGTGTTCAACCTGCTCACCGGCACGCGGGTCACGGCCGCCGGGCCGGACTTCTCCAAGGGCCCCTACCTGAAGGTGGCGGACAAGATGCTCCCCGAGAGCGCGTTCACGCCCGACGCCTTGGCTGGCGAAGCGGTGCGGTGAGCGAAATGAAGATGGGGGCTGCACTGTCTCGGCGTCGTGTCCTGGCCTGGTCGTTCGCGGCATCGGCAGGTGCTCCGCTCGCGTGGGCGGCAGCGGCGCAAAACGTGGTCGACGTATTGCGGCGGCCGGCCACCCTCAGTGCCAGGGCACAGAGCAGTGCGATGCTCGCGATCGCCCGCGCCGGCGACCGCCTGGTCGCCGTGGGTGAGCGCGGGATCGTGCTGCTCTCCGACGACCACGGGGCCAATTGGCGCCAGGCAAACGTCCCGGTGAGTGTCTCGCTGACGGCAGTGCAGTTCGTCGATGCCCAGCGAGGCTGGGCCGTCGGGCACGGCGGCACGGTGCTTGTCAGCGCTGATGGCGGCACGTCATGGGCGTCGCAACTCGACGGCGTCCAGGCGGCACGCATCGCGCTGGACGCGGTCCGGGCGGCGCC
>Ga0307509_10007308_pt1 | contig 14498 bp, 20 predicted proteins | sample 10_EM_MG_FD_202245 | JGI IMG/M metagenome (GOLD analysis project Ga0307509, IMG submission 202245) | Populus trichocarpa ectomycorrhiza microbial communities from riparian zone in the Pacific Northwest, United States - 10_EM | ecosystem: Host-associated > Plants > Roots > Unclassified | place... | reverse complement strand
GGAGGAGTGATCGTCTTTCGTTCCGGGAACAAACTCCAAGCTGATTTGGTCGTAGGTTCCCCATCTCCTGCCATTTCAAACCTCGTACTTATGTTACCGACCGGTCATGGGAACTATCTCTCAGGTTACGACTTACGGACCAAAGCCAAACATCGCTTGGATATCCAACGCTCTCGGCCCGACCTCGCTCTCGTCTGGTGGTTTCATAAAAGTGCAACCCACGCTGCAATTAGAATCCCATTCATCGATCTGGGCTGTTGGCGACATTCTCGATTTCCCGGAAGGAAAGAGGGCGGCCAAAGCAAAGCAGCAACTCAACGTGCTCATTCCAAACCTGTTGTTGTTCTTGCGAGATCGGAACGCAAAGTTGAAGAAGAAGTATACCCCGAATCCCGAGAACATTGTGTTGACCTGTGGAGCCGTACGTCTATTCTCTCTCGTCTTCTTGTGTTGCCACGGCGCGCTGATTGGTCTACAGGAAGGAGGAATCGGATACTTCGGCCAGTTGTGGGGTCTGACAATAACCTCGAACTGGATCATCAAACATTGGTTAGCCAAACACCTGATGGTCGGGTCTTTCAGACGGATGTTGGGTTCCCCTGAATAAAACGCGGACCGTAGGCATTCCCCCATATATCCATACCCACAAAGTTCCAGTCGAAACTCTATACACGGTCCGATAGCCAGTGTCCAGTACATTCATTATACGCGTACAGACACCTGATGTTCCCCATAGCTACGTATACGGTTTCGGATCAGGGGTGGGACGAGTCTTTCGCTCCCAACCCCTCCAACGCTATCTCGGTTTGCTCCTCTGTCGAAGGTCCGAGGGGCACAACCACGACGTCTGGTTCGCCTTCTGGTGGTTCTAAAGCCTCAAACTGGCTATCGAGCAACTCGGCTTTGAAGAAGTGGTTCTGCCTCTTCAACAATCGATCTTTCAACGTCTCTTTGTCCCCCTTGATCCACACGAAACACGTCTGCGGCTGCGGTGGTGATGCTTCCTTGTCCACTTCCTGGAGTTGGTACGCGGTTCCCGCCAGACCTGCCACCTCGGATACTCGTTCGATCTTGAGGTTCCCTCTGAGGATCTGGCGGTAGAACCCCTTCAGCGACGAACAGCCCAACACAACACCTACATCCCCTCCCACAACTGTCACTCCTCCGCTTTGATCACCCCTCCTCCGACACACTTCTTCCTCGACCTTACGAATGCCGACTTCACGAAGGTGGCTAAGCCAAGGAAGCCGATCTTGGTCATTTAGCGCTTCTCCCCTCCTCATCTTCTCAATGTTGCTGCTCGGGTGGTGGTCGTCCCCATCTATAAACGGGAACCCGAGCCGATCGGCTATGCTCTTTGCAAGCGTGGATTTGCCTGACCCGGACACACCCTGAGGAGCGGAACGGGGGAAGAAAGTTAGATTCCGACCGTGTGGGCGCAATGAGGGAGGGCGGCGGTACCATAACGATTATGAGTTTCGCTGTCATCGTTTCTCCTCCTGCTCGTCGCCCCCTCCTCGTTCAGAATTGGGGTTTATACCGGTAAGTCGTCTCGCGCCGAGTAGACAACCTGACGATAAACTGCCTCATAAATGAAACTTCGAACCCTAAACCCACAACAGAGGAAACACACCTGAACACTACACACTAAAAACGTCCGAGTTCAACGTTTCAACGTTCGCACACCAAGGAACCAAACAACTGCCACCGTCGCCTGAAACCGACGGCCACAGATTCTAGAATGACCCGCGCGCGCTGATCGGAACCCCCAGCCTGTTGGGGTTGAGAAATCTGTTGGCTCGGAGATTCCGAGAATGGTCGAGTCGATCATCGCATCACCGCTTGAACATTTCACAGGGCCATAACTGACAGCCGAGTCCCTTCGACCAGGAGCTGGTACTCGCCAAGCGGGGGCTGGCCTGGACCTCATTCACCCGGTTTCCTTGACTGCTTATCTTTATCCTTGATTGTCTGGACGGGGCTTTGAATTCACACCGACACAGTGGTTGATGAGTGTTTATACGCGTAGCATGTATGGTACATTAACCAACAAACAGCCCAGATCAGTGACTCCAGATAAGATGAAATGCGTTTCCTTCCAAGGTAACCAAACGAAAGACGGCTTTGACCAGCTCACCATCAACGAGAAACCCACGAAAATCAGAGACGTGGGGATCTGGGGGGTGTACAATGCGCAAGAACGGGAGGAAAGGGAAGATATTGAAGGCCAAATAAAATGGGCTCATGGGACAGGCGAAGGGTTGGTGAATGAAGGAGAGTATGCATGCATATGAGAAGAGGGAAGATCAGGTCTAGGTATAGGTCAAGCGCAAGGCACAAAGTACAGGAACGAGCCAGTCGGGGATTGAAAGAGCGGATGGGGGAACAAAGGAATGGATAAAACAAACAAGGGTACCCCGCAAGCTACAAACGCGTGCAGGGAACCCATCGACAATGGGATCATCTCATCCGAACTCGGCGAAAAGGTTGATACACGTTTGAGAGGAGAACAAACGCAAGGCGTAGAAAGGCCCAGGTGTGCGTGGAAGATGGAGGATAATGGGGTCGGGAGAAATATGGTGGATACTTCTAAGATACTTTCAACTTGTGGAACGAATACACGGACGAGGAGGTCCGGATGATCGAGGCAAAAACAACACAGATCCCAAGAACGAGTAGAGTGAGGCAGAAACGAGGGGCGGAAGGGGATGGGGGAATGAGGGAGGTGGTGATAACGATAGGCGTCCGGTTCCGAACTGGAAGAATGGGGGAGGGACGACAAGGGAACCGGAAAAGTGTGCAAGGTGAGATTAAGCGGCACCAGCCAAACCAAAACAAACCATGGAAAAAGACGGGGAAAAAGGATGACGACCAAAAGCGCAGGAGGTTGAAGTGAAGTGTCATGATATTTGTTCTGGAGGCAGCCTCGAATTCACCGAAAAAGACTGATAACCTTCCCCACCAAGTGCCGGTGGACGAGGTAACGAGAAATCGATGGCATCGTAGGCGGGGGGTGGCAGATCGTACACCGATGCTCGAATCAATGACGGGTTGTCGGTATCGCTGAACCTTCGATGGAATTCCTGCGGTTGGCCACCGCCCCCAGCACTGCCATCCCCTTCGCGGATGGATGAACCAGGCTGACCCGCATCCCCAGAATGTTCGTTCGTGGATGAGTACACGCCATCTGAGGACGCCGCAGACGGTGGTATTGACCTGGTCAGATCATCAATCAGTTTTGGTGGTAGTGGCATTGGTAGTTGTGGAGGTTGTCTTTGAGGAGGTAGCTGTCTCCGGTTAATCGTCGCCGACGGTCGCGAGAATTCACTCATTTGCCGCTGGTGTTGTTGGTGTGCCGGGATTGGTGGAATACTGATGGAAGAATCCGGGGAATCTGTGGGTAACGTAAGGTCGGGAGTCGAATTCGCGCGGGAGAGACCCCAAAGGTGTTCGGTGCGGGCAGGGGTTATGGGCGTCGCTTGTCCTGGCGGCTGAGGGAGTCTCCTCCGAACCGTGGGATTTCGTCCAACTGTCGGCAAGGGCGGGAGGGTGGAGGAACGCGGGGGGGTGGGAGGTACGGGGGGTACGGAAGACTGGTGTTCCGGCGGAACCTCCGGCACAGGTGGTACCTCAGGATCCGGAGCTGCAACGTAGAAGCAGGAGTAAGGGTGGTACTGCGATATCGTCGAAGTCGGCGTTGAAGGCATCTCCGAAGTGATACTTCGTGCATCATCTGTCAGGTTGGAACCGGCATTCGAAATGGAGATGTTCTCGGTTGAGTTTGCCGGACTACGCGATTCCGTGGAAGCGGATGAGCCCCTTCCGTTCCTTTTCTTCCTCAAAGAAGGGGGGAGGAAGGCTTCCATGGCGGACCTGGCCTCGCCAACGTCCTTGCCGGGTCTGTGAAGGTATTCTTCGATGTCGGTCACCAGAATCAAGGAAGTCGCGACAAGGTAATCCAGCAGCACGTGTGGGACTCCACCATAGTTGGGTTGGTTGCGGTCCGCACCATCCTCCCGTGTGAGCGACGAATACACTCGCAAACGCGGAGGCGCCGATAGATACGCAGCTTGGAGGATCGCCAGGGGCCCTTTGATGGAAGAACAGGTACACTGAATGGGTCGGAGGAAAATGGCAAACTGAGTAAAGGCAATGGGCGGCGAGGACAAGGAACGGGACACGAACTGTGTACGACCCTCCAACTCGTTTCCATTTCAGACTATGGGGATGGTGTGGTACGCGAAACTTGCGAGAACTGTAAAGGAACATATTGTTCTTCGTGACATTCTGCGGGATGGGAAGGGGGAATGGAGGCGATCCGAAGGGAAGGGGTGATACGCACGCGAACAAAGAACCAAACTTTAGGAATTCCTCTGCTGGCCTCCACCTTCCACCGTGCATTTGAACGGAAACGCCGGAGAGGGCGACGGCGCTTGCTGAAATCATCTTGGACCGGGATGGCCATTGGACCTTTGCGACGCTGGCGATGTTCTCGGTCTCGCAGCGGTAGATTCCGGTGCGATCCCGGTGTGTTTCGACTATGTACAAGGGACCGTCTGAGAATTCGTCTTTGACGACGGCGTCGAGGAAGGAAGGGGCGGAGAGAGTTAGGGTCAGTAGAGGCGATTCGTTGGGTTCGTCCGGGGGGAGATCCAGCTTGCTGAGAGTGGGGAAGACGGCGGAGGTTGAGGGCTGGGAGTCGGAGGATGTTGAAGGGCGGGAACCCACGAAACCTCGAAGGGCCTTCATTGGGGTGGAGGGAGGATGGATAAGGCGGAGGATGTGGATTGAGGTGGGGGCGGGTAACGAGGCGGCGGTCACGCCAGCCGCCTTCCTAATATTATCCGTGCGTGACTCTCGAATTTGTCCGGACTGAATCAAAAACAATCTCCGGCCGGTTCGTGCGGGCGCTCGATTGGCTTTTTGTCCGATAGTCTGTTCACAGCCGTCCTCCCCTCAGAGAGAGTGCAGGAAACTCAACAGGACACACCGTTCACGCTTTGAAAGGGAGAGGATATATAGTTAGGGTTTTTACACCTTGTGATCCAAATGTGGGGTGAGAGAAGAAAACATTACCGAGCGAACATCACCAACCGTTGCCCTTCGCGGTCCTCTTACCCTAACCGGGTCATCTTTGCCTCGCTGAGGTTCCTGGCGGCGGAAGGTTTGCACCAGCTTCGAACAGCGGAAACAGTTGTGCGGAGCCAAAGAACCAACCCACAATTCGCCCGGATGCAATCGGCTCCGGGTTGTCTCCCGAGCTCACTTTGGGCCCAATTGTCGCCAAAAGAAATCCATGCTGTATTTCGTCCCAAAGAGCAAATGGTAAACTCCAAAAGCCACTAATCGTATCGAGCGCACTCTAATCCTACGGCACAATTGCAATTCATCAAACCCTGTTGGGGAGAAATGCGAAACGACAACAGAAAGAGGTGCTGCATCAAAAACGGCGGTAGATCCGAAGCGTACCAGTTCGTTCCATGATCAGAGATCCACGGGAGATCTTCCAACGTGATGATTTGAAATCATCGTAACCCACGACGTAAGAAAGGATAAGATAAAATAGACAAACAGAATTAGATCGGAGGAGAATGAAGGTGAACGAGAGGAACGAATTGGTATATCAAAATACGGACGCGGTCAAATCCCACCCACCCAACGGGAGATCCAGGTGGGGCGAGAATTCGATTCGTTCCTGTTCAGGTTGGACATCAGGGATCATGTCCAACAGCCTCTGTAAGTCTTCTCCGTCCAATGCGCCACCGTGCATCACCGTCGGGAAGGGGGATGCTGATGAGACGTCGGTGGCTTGGAGGTCCGGAGAGAAGACTTCGAAAGGGAGAGACGAAGTTGGTGACGAAGGCGAGGGGGCAATGATCTCCCGCAGGAGCTCCTCCATAGCGCTGTCGCTGATCGATGTTGTGATCGAATCGTCGGCGATAGTCGTCGTCGCTGAGGATGAAGGAGTGATGTTGAGTTCGGTGATATGATGGTTCGTTGCGAGTCCACCCGCTGCAGGGACGTCGGGGTGAGTTGGGCACCTGATTCGACGGTCACCACCCGTGCTAGGTGGCAAGTGGACTCGAACTCCTCAAGAATATTCGAACTCGAGAGTGATGAGGTTGAAGTAGCTGGTGAGAGGGGGTAGGCGGCCGAAGATGAGGGTACGAGGGTGGGAAGAGAGCCGGCGGATGAGGTGGGCGGGGGAAGAGGAGAGTCGGTGGAAGCTGGTGGTGGGACGTGGATGTTGAGCGGGAGACCCGAGGCCTGCAACGCTTTGATGACGGCCGACCACCCGCTCTCTAGACTCTTGATCCTCTCCTTCAGCTCTCTGTTCTCGCGGGCCTGTACCGATTCTCTCTCGAGACTGAGGAACTTGTCGTTGTCGGCCGGTGTGAACTGAGAGAGGCCCATGCCTGCTCGTAGTCGTTGATTCTCTTCCTCCAGTTGTGCCACGCGCTGCTCCAGGTAACCGAACTGCGCCTTGCGTTTATCGCGAGAGTTCTGAGCGGCGATTCGATTGCGGTGGGCCCTGGCTTCTCGACGCTGTTCAGCGTTAATATCGGACCTGGCTCGCTTACGTGGAGGTTCCATGGCAGAAGAATCGTCTCGGGTAGAGGTCGGGCGCACAGCGGCAGACGGTGATGGTGAATCGGCAGGGGAAGGAGAAGAGTACGACGAGGTGGAGGACATGATGTGCGTGGGTGTAATCCGTATCGTAATGGACTGGGAAGACCGCCTAGAGTCAGGAGGGGGAGCTACTTTTGTAAGGAGATGATGGATGTGTTGGACGAAGGAGCGTTGGCCACGCCATCAGCAGACGTGGAACAATTCTCTTCGCCGACCTAACCAAATATGGCCAAACAACCGTCATACCGCTGCTGCGGCCACGTCGCAACCAACGAGAGACCCAGCCTCAATCTGAAATCCATCAGAACGTTCCTAGTACTCTACGTTCATAAACTGATCCGGGGTTACCACCATCCCAACCGGCCAAAACACTCGCACAAAAGACAAGAGAGTGGATCCGGATGTCCCAACCTTCAGACCAGGGCTGATAGCTTGTAATATTTTCCCGACCGCCATGAGAAATTGGTTGGCCAGTTTAGACCTGCGGGCCCAGGCAGCCCCCGTGCAATGTAACTCAACATTCCTAACGCCTTACGAATGGCATATATGACCATTTGGAGGGTGGACGGGATCAAGATGGGAACCGCCTTCAGGCAGGCCATGATAACCGCCTGGTGGCTACCAGTGGATGGTTCTGACCGCAAGCCAAACGCACGAAAGCTGGGGGTAGCACACCGGGAACGAGACCTTCCATGCAACATCATGATCAGTGGGCGCGACGCTCGTGAAATTAGGACGTTCTGAGACAATCTCCTCACGGTGGAGCATCCAGTCGTCTGGTGGGTGAAGAGAGGCCGGCCGAGAATGCGCCACACACGGGGCAAGAGTTTGGAAAAGCTTTCCGGGACGGGGGCACCCTGGCGGCCCATTGCACGACTTGAGAGGAGCCACAAGGACAGCTTCGACCCAACTAAGCAGGTCGCCAAACAACCCTTCGCAACGCGTTGTTGGATATCAATTCCTCCACAACCTGAGACACTCGGATACAACCTAGCGTCGGGGACCGGCCTGACGTCCCAACAAATTTTATTGTGAAACGAAACGTCGAGCGTTTCGTCCCTTCGATGTGTTGGCGCTGTTGGTTGACTTTGGCCATCCTCCGGCACGCGCCGTGCCAACACAGATGCCCAACCTCCGGGGCGGTCAATCGTCGTAGATTCGAGACAAGGTGTATCACGTCCTCATCTACACATGTCTAGTCCAAACGAACGATGACCTGCTCGGACGGGCATACGAGCCCAATCCGCAACACGACAAGGCTGTAGCCCGCGCTAAAATCTCTCCTCGCTATGCGGACCCCAGCCTGGGGGACTGCGTACTGACAAATCCCTCGGGTGAGTGAGCTACGGAGGCGACAACGTGATGGAAAAATGACGCAGGTTGGGAGAGTAGTTGGCGTACTGGAATCTGGGTGTGGATGGCAGGTGAACAATTCCGGAGTTGCGCTACGTGCTGGGGCAAGAGAATTCCGACTAGAAAACCCAGTGTATGGGACTGCAGGGACAATGAACGCCGATCTCTTCCCAAATCCCAGCAGGTACTGGAGCCCTGAAGTTTTCAAGACACAATGCTGGCCTGAGCTTGCGCGGGGTTCATACCATGAGCGTTGTGACGTACTTGAGGACCTCGCCGGTAGTGAAAATCCTGTGAGGCACCTTGAGTTTAAACCCGGTAACAGTGTGCTTTAGATAACATACTTTCAGTTGTGGGTGGAGCGGTGGAACAAAACGTACAGCCGATGAATAGACAAAATGTCTACGATACTCAACCTCTATGGGTTTTGAAAGTAACCTGGACGCCCTTTCCAGCCTTTATATCCTTCATACAACGCTCGTCGGCTTCCTTCCCCTTCCGCGCAGTCTGGACAACCATCTGGATGTCTTTTTGAGGGACGCAGACGACACCGTCTATGTCAGCAACGATGTAGTCCCCTGGATGTACCATCACAGCGGGGAAGCTCTCTTCGGCACCCTGTGGGTGGATCTCGAGGGGAACGTTTATCGCAGATGGACGCATAAGGGGAGATTGTCCCAGGGTTGAACGGCCCCTCGAAAAAACCGGATACCCGAGGGAATCGTGTTCTTGGATGTCCCGACAACGACCGGAGATCACTACCCCGAGTGTTTTGCGAGCTTGTGCGCCGGCAGACATGAGCCCACCCCAGACTGCGTTCTTCCCAGCTACGAGGGAGGACTTGTTAAAGATGATCTCATTCCGAACGCGAACGGACTGAACTGGGCGGAGCGTTAATCACAATAACTGTCCCGGCTGGTGCGGTGTCGATAAAATGTGAAGAAAGCTTTGGAGCACTCTTGTCTGAAGAGAACACCATTTCTACCGTGTATGCCGGACCGCAGATCTTCTGGCTAGATCCCGAGGGTGAAACCAGTTGGATGTCAGGGATGTGACCGCCATTGGGGGAGCCAAGTTTGATTAGGGCGTCAGACACTTCGCAGGCAGAGAACTCTGAGAGTTGTTGGACGAGGGATTCGGAGGAGGTCGAGGACATGGTTGTTGATGTTGAGGCGTGAGGAGCGGAACGATCGGAGCCCGCTCAGGGGGAGTATAAATGGTTAAACGGCCGTGTCGAAGTCTCTACCCGATGGACCACGAAAGTGTCTCTGCCCCTCGAGCACGAAGGATCGTTGACAACGGCAGTTCGCAACCGGTGCGTGAGGACGCGTGCACGTTGGCAACACCTTGTGAACGCCACACTCCTGCGTCCCGCGCCAGCCTCTTCACTAGAGCCCGTCAATCCGGTCAACGCTGGACGTCTCGGGGTAGGGGTTTTGCAAGCGTCGGGAGTCGGCCAACGGGGTGCGGAAGGGGGTGTCATAGAGCGATCGACGTACACTCGCGCTGATCACCTGTCACCTTTTACCTCCGTCATCTCCCCCTCTTCCCCGTGGGCCCACCTACATCTTCATGGTCGATTCGTTTGCTGGCCGGACGTTCAATAATGTGCAACTCTCTCTGCGCAAGGTCACAAAGGCCCTAATGCGGTCCCACCACTTCCGGATACCAATTTATGACATGCCGATCCGCTTACGACCAGTGAGACTCACCATCCCCTACGTTCTCTCGGACGCTGAGTAGGTTATTGTAGTGGTTTATCGTGTTCACGTTCATCGTCATGCTGGTCTTGGCTCTCCTCGGGTTCACAAACTTCTCTCACTCCCTACCACTGAATGACAAATTCCTACACTTCATGTGCCTCGGGATCGCGACGGGCGTGTTCTATTTCATCTTCGACGTGGAAGAGTGCGCATCTCATTGGCCCGGTTTGCGTATTGATTCTCACCACCCACTAGCGACGCGCGGAGGATATGGTTCTGGCGCTATTCCCCGGTCATCTTCACTGGATTCGTCTGTTTCTTTGCAGGGGGGATTATCAGCGAAGTCGTGCAATCTATGTTACCCGTACGTGTGTGGCGTCTGGTTTTTGGCCTATCGTAACTCATCCGAGCTCCACAGTCCAAGCAGTTCCAAATCGGGGACGTGGTGGCGAACCTCCTTGGGTCATCCGTCGGTCTTTATATATCCTACCACCTAGAGAAGTACTACCGACATCGAAGAGAGGTGTGGAACATACCCCTCGATCTAACGGATGCAGCTAACAAATGGATTTCAGATCTCTCGGTTGTATCGACCCCTCGACATGGATTACATCTCCGACGACGAAGATGAAGACGACCTGGAAACAGGCGGAGTTCGACTGCAAGCCACCCCACAACAGCCAATACCCTCGTCAGCCAACAAAATTCCTGAGACTGGGGCCATCCGACTGGGAAACGTGTGGGATGAACGGGAAGAACTGTTTGGTGTGGGTAGAGAGAGTGACGAGGAGGACTGACCATACAGACATTTGTACCTGCTGAACCTGTGCATCGCCCGAGACCAATCTGACTCGTGAGCTTGGACATTAGAACAGTGTGCTTCGCTACCAACCGAGAACCCTGCTGATCGATCCGGATAGGTGCCCGGATCCCCAGCTGTGTGACGCCAAATCTTTCGGTTTCCCACCGAGCTTTGGTTTCTCCTCATCACCCCCCGCTCCCGCTGTTTCACAGCTGGTGTATTCCGGAAATGCCAGGTGGTTTGCTGCCCTGAGAGCTCCTCGCGTTTGCTGCCGCGGCTGAGAACTGGAATCCCACTTGTCGAACGGATTTCTATGTGCCAGGCTCGGGCAGTGCGACCTCTACCCCAGCGTACCCAGGCTCCAAGTGAAGCCCAGTGAATAATTGTGCTTGGAGATACCTTCGGCGCCGCGATCGACCATTCTGGTAGCTTAATCACCCTGCCCATCTACGGAAATCGGGTGACCCTCACTTGAGGCCGAATACCATGCCGTCCTTGGATCTTCGAATTCACTGGAGCGCCATACGCAAGGATTACTGGGCCATACCCGGCCAAACATCCCCCATTGACACCGTGGCACTTATAAGGCTGCGCGGCTGTGGCTCACATAGATCACCACCCCACAAAAGGCTTTGACCAGTTCTTTCTACTAGATCCCAGTGTTCGTATGGGTGCTGAACACGACCCCGGGGCAGGAGAGGTGGTCACTGGCCCATAATACACGGAAACAACCGAGGACCGTGGAAGGGTGGCCAGACATGTGATCCGTCCACCATTTAAACCAGGACGCAAGTTGTTCTCTTTACGAACCCCCTTCTCCACACTCTATCCCTATCCCCCCGTAAAAATGCTCTTCCGCGTGCTGAAGAATGTCTCCACCTCACTATTGAAAGTTTATGTGGAACAGGTTTGATACTCCTACCCTCTCGCCTTTCATCACGGCTGAGCCACCCACAGGTGTTCCCGATCCAGCTGGCCACCTGGACACCACAAATTATTCGACAAGAAGAAGGGCCAGAGTCCTTTGGGCTCTTCACCTCCTACTCGATGGAGTACGGCGTACTCCGATTTTTCGACAACTCGTTCGAGTACTATGGCCCCATGGACTACACCATGGCGATCGTGGACGCGGCCACAAAGAAAGATATCATTCGGTACCGCCGATTCGTGAGCCCCTTGGATCGTTTCCCTGGCACATTGCTAATCACAACGTGCGATACGGCAGATCGTCCCAGACTGGGCCCTGTCTGACAGGGAACCGTGGGTGTACGAGAACAGGAGATTGTGGGTCTCCCCTCTCCACTTTTATCAGTGGAAGCTCAATGTGTACTCTCGGATACCAACGTATCCCATACACCACAACTTCGTCCCTGAAGACCACCCCACGCGGATGGATACCGGGGACGTGTACCCCAAGCATGGGGTTTGGTTCTACCTCCAGGGCTTCACCTCCACTTTCCCGCTCGTCATTCCGATGTCCCTCGCCGGCCTTCCTATTGACTTCTGTCCCACGGATTTTGAGGCAGGCGCCATCGCGTCTTACTGCATCCTCCCCAATTTCGTCCACTACTTGTCCTCATTCATGGGACGAGGTCCACGAAATCCGGTGGTTGATGTCTTGGACTTCATCAGCTATTACGCCAGGATACAGCCGGCGTATATCGCTCCCGCGGGGTCGGGATTTACCAGGGCGCACGTCGAATGTGGGGAGTATTCTTGTGTGGTTGATGGGTTTTGGGCTCAAACCTGTCGGAATGGCCTCGCTCCCATCGCCGGTGACCCCAGGATCCCCCTGGAATATATGGCCCCGGACGCGCTCAGACTCCCCGGTGTCAAGTGGGTCATCGAGTGTATCTGCAAGGAGACCATGGCGAAGTGGCCATTACCAGCGCTGTGATGTTTTCTTTCTTTCGGGGTAGTTTTTTCTCCCCTATTTCTAGCATCCTCATCACCCAAACTCATTAGCATCCTGTAGCCCTACTTTCCGCATGCATGTATTTATCGTTGTCGAAGTCAGCGCTCAGCGCTTAAACCATTCATCCGATCGGGCGCCTTGTGTTTTTATGACGTCACCGCGCACCGGAATTTCAGTTTCGAGATTGCCGCGTCGCGACCGCCGTTCACTTGGCCCCTCCCCACCTGGTCGGTGTGTGAGGATTATATTCCAACTGGCCGCTCACCTTCGTATTGGATAACTAATGAAGAGAAAAAAGGAGGAAGTCGTGGGAGAGTGGCTACCCTGCAGACCGAACCCCGAGCTGTCGCCCAGCCTTGGGCGCGCTGGTGCACTCGTCCGGCACCTGGTTCGGAGTTTCCGCTTTTGTCATTTTCGTAGCGCTGACAATCCTTCGTAATCAGCTGGAGCGGAAAGTGCGAACTTTATTCGAATCACCGCCGAGGCAATGCCACCGGGTGGGTTTGTACTCATCGGTTGGCCATCCTCGAATTACCAACCACTAGGAATAGACCCCTCGTGGTCTTATGTCGCGCCCGTTATGTCTGGGCCCACCTTTCCGCCCATGACCAATCAACACAGCGATTGGCAGGCGTTCCACCTCCTGTGGGCGTTTAACCGTCAAGCTGATGTATATATTCGGGACGCGCCCGACCCCGTCCTGTTTCTCTCACATCCCTCACGATGCCGACTCCCAAATTCCTCAGAAAGTTTTCCTCGAAGGGGCCATCTAAAGACTCCCCCGACGATAGCCCCGAGGCCACGATGCTCACGCCTCCGGAGACACCAGCGATCGCGGATCAAGATGTACCCCAATACTCCGATGCCATGAAGGAAGCTTGGAGAGCTGCAAATGTGGAACTACCACAAGCACGGGGCGTGGAGAAGTTCCTCAACAGTGTCGGTACGTTGACCGTGTCGAGTCCGCAGCATCCGTGCACTGACGTTCACGAAGAAAAGGTGCAGGACGCTGTGACGCTCTCAGTTGGAGAGCAAGCCGTGGTCAATACGCTTGCTACTCCGGCTATGGCTCTTGTGGATGCACCTCAGATGGCAGATGCCATAGAGAAGGGTGTCAACGCCTTCATGGAAACGGTTCCTGTCCTCATGAAAGCACTGGATGAGGTTGCGAAGGTCCACCCGTTTATATCTGGTATGGGCGAGTCAGTTCTGGGTATGCGAGTTCTCATTAACGATTGACTAGTTGCCGTCCTCGCGTTCAAGGCTGTTTACACGCTCGAGTTGAAGCGTCGGAGCAACGATAAGAGAGTCATTGCCCTCTATGCCGAGTATGTTGCGTGCGATTTATCTTGATAGTCTTCACCTTGTTGATCGACCTCAGGATGAAAGATGTGATGGCCGTCCTCGTCCAGTATGTCTTCCCGTCAACGGCGCACGGTCTACCTGATCGAATCCATCCATAGGCTAAAAGACGTATCAGACCCCAAGAAGATCGCACCAGACGGCCAGACGATCGAAGGGCGGATGCAGAAGCTGTGTGCCAACGTCGCAGACGATATCAAGCGGTGTGCAAATACCTGCGATACCTACCTGAAGTTAGTACTCGTCGTGTGTACTCCCACCTCCCCGCTTCTAACCGCGAATCAGGAAGAAGCTCCTTGTAAAAATCTTCGCTGGACCTATATGGGAAGGCCGACTCTTGGAGTTCGTTGGGGTGTTCGCCGACAGGCGGAAAGAGTTCGAATTTGCGATGACGATCCACACCACCGTTGGCGTCGATGAAGCAAATATTAAGCTCAACACCGTCGACGAGAGGACCGCGGAACTCAACCAGAAGTACGTTTCTTGAACGTTCGTTGTTTAGTCCACGATTGACACTTCGGATTAGGATGGAAGTAATGATGCAAATGTTCCGGGAGTTCGTTACTCCCGAGCAGAAACGACTAGCCGTCCTAGTTGAGCAGAAAGGCGGAGATGCGGTCATTGACAACGAACAAGTCATGAAGGAACTCTTGGATGCCGAAACCCAGATCTCCGCACCAACCGGCATTGAGCGGCACAGGCCAACTAAAAAATTTGATCTCGTGGAAATTCA
>Ga0307509_10007307_pt1 | contig 14500 bp, 16 predicted proteins | sample 10_EM_MG_FD_202245 | JGI IMG/M metagenome (GOLD analysis project Ga0307509, IMG submission 202245) | Populus trichocarpa ectomycorrhiza microbial communities from riparian zone in the Pacific Northwest, United States - 10_EM | ecosystem: Host-associated > Plants > Roots > Unclassified | place... | reverse complement strand
CTCAATCATATAAATTCTAAACCGAAAGTAAAAATATTGATTAAGGAATTGTGTAAGGCTCCGAATTTTGCCGGGAGGCACAATCCTTCGTTAATTGTATTGCCCTAAATTTGAGGGGGACCATCCATCATGACTCCAGATTTGTATGATACTTCATCAAAAGTTCTCCACCTTGAAGCAATAAATTATGAAACTTTAATTGAGGTTGCACCGCCAAGCCCGTTGGCGTACTGGAATTCATCTGAATTTTCGTGCTACAAACGAATTATTAAACATGAGGAGGGGAAATCAATGGAATCTTCGTACCTGCCACATATCGATTGCAACCTGACAACTCTCGCGGACGACACGCGGGGAATCGTCTCTGTCCATCCATTCGCGCAAGTGCGGCAGGACCTCGGGCGTGGCGATACCCCCGAGGGCCTCTGCAGCTTCGTGGCGCACCATGTCGGATTCTTGCGAGTTCTGGAGGACTTTCAGGAGAGAGGGGACGGAGTGTGGTGAAAGGAGTTGGCCAAAGATGAATGCGATTTCGTGTCTGTAATGGTAAGTTGGTAAGTTTAAATTGATGCCTAGTAAGGACAGAATATAAGCCTACTTGAAGAGGGCACTGTCATCAGCAAAACCAGAGGCGAGGGCGTCGACAGCGGCGGGGGTGCCGATGTTGCGCAGGGCAAACATGGCGCGATAACGCTGGAAGAGGGATAGGTTGGTGTCCACGAGCTCCCCTCGTAGCCGCTCAACTCCCTCCTCACAAAAATCCTCTGCTTTCAAAGTGCCGAGCAGGAGCCCGGAGGAGGGAGGTGCGGGATCAACAGATGTGTAAAGCCTGTAATAGAGAGACTCTTATCAAAAGCGGGAAAGTAGGAATTGGATGCGACGTACGGTATCGATGACTCGTCCAGACTAGCATGATGTTTTTTGCCCTCTTCTGAATTGTCCCATTCGATTTTGGCCATGGCGATCTCGCAGGTTTCTCGGACGCTTCTCTCAGGATCGGTGAGGTATTTCTTGAGGACCGGGACAGAAGATGGGTCTGAAATGGCCCCCATGGCTTCAGCAGCCTGTGTTACAAATAAAATCCTGAGAAAGACATTCTTTTCAAGTCAAGAAGAATGAAAATATCGGGGCTCACCTCATGCCGGACCATGGGATCTTCGGAGGAGTCTCTGAGGACGGCTTCCAGAGCTGGAAGGGCAGATATCTTCTTCATCTGACCCAGACAATATGCTAGCTCATGTTTGAGCAAAGCAGAAGGATCGCTGAAGCCTGGATGAAGCAAAAAAAATCGAAATCAAGGGACTCAGTGGGAGATGACTCTGGACAAACCTTTCGAGATAATATTGACCGCATCTTCGGATTTCAGGGATTTCAGGGTAAATAAGGCGCGGAAGCGGGTATGCAGGGCAACATTGTTGAATTTATTGAGGAGACAGTCCTCGAGGGTTTGAAGCTCAGATGGAGAGACGACGACAGCCATTTGATATGATCGACCAAGGGTCGAAATTGATTTTTGGGCGGACTTCAAATTTTGAATACAACCTTTTCTCTAACTTCCATGCCCAAGTCAAAGCGCCAGAAAGTCGGTCTGTCGTCCTGTTTTAATACTTATATCTAAAGGAGATATTGAATCTTTCCCCCCCCTTTTTTTAGTATCACTAACAAAAGTCTCCAAGAAGACAAAGGAGCACAAAAATGCCTTGATGACTGAGGTTTGTGGAACTGATCAATTCATCTGCCTTGTTCTTACATCTCGATCGGCAGCTCCAGGCCAACTCGGAAAAATGGAGATATTGTTGGCTTTTTGAAGTGGGGGCTATGCGGAATTCACATCTTAAAACTGTGCGGAAACTATGGAAAGAGTGCGCTACCCGCATAATTTATTTTATCTCTTTTTTTTAATCATAATTTCGTTTCAGTTCAGCACGGATGTTCTTTGGTCGAGGGGCAGTCATGGCAAAGGCGCTAGGAACGACCGCCGCTGAAGAGCACCGGTTAGGTTTATCAAAACTTGCTTCAGTGAGTTTCGGACACATTTTCGCTTGATCGCCTTTTCTGACTTTATTCTTCAGCAAATAAAAGGCCAAGTAGGGCTATTCTTCACCGATACCGAACCCCAAGAAGTCATTGAATGGTTTGCCGACTTCCAACAACCTGATTTCGCTCGTGCGGGTAACAAAGCAACTCGCACAGTGATCCTCCCCGTCGGACCGGTGATGCGACACCATTCCGACCCACCAGAACCTTTCCCACATAACGAAGAACCGCAGCTTAGAAAATTAGGACTCACGACGTCGATGAAGAAGGGTGTCCCAATCCTAACGGCCCCACACACGCTGTGTGAGAAAGGCAAGACACTGTCGAGCGAACAGGCGCAGATTCTCAAGCTGACGGGGCTCAAAATGGTGACATTCCGGGTTGGTCTCCTTGCAAGATGGGATTCGACAACGGGTGAAGTCGTTCAGATTGAGGGCAGCAGTATATCTAGAGAGGAGGTCGAGGCGGGTGAGGAGGCCGACGAGGCGGCGGAGATGAGCGAGTGATATTTTTATGCGACCTTGCTCTCTTGTGTTCATTGCTGTAGACATCTATTCTGGTTGTTGTACTACGTGATATCGACCTTTTGTGGGAACCGCGACAATTCCGATCGCACGTTTTATGCGGTGCATGATTTGAGCTTTCCCCACGTCCCATTCCTTGCTCCCAGTTTACGTCCCACAGTACGAATTTTCAGCTCATCCAGGCAGGTTATTTATTTATATTTCTAAGCCAGAGCCCGGTATCTTGTGCCGTGATACAATCGCGATAACCACATGTGGTTCCCTTTCACCTTCTTGGGTCTTTCGACCCAGATTCCACTACAGCCAAACGCGCCATCTCATAGCAGCAGCATGGCCACCAAAGATGCAGACTTTGCATTCAAGGAAGCCCCCGACATCTTCTCCCCTAAGGATCTGGTGAGCCCAGAAGGAGTCTAATGCGCAAGTCTGGATTTGACACGATTCACAGATCCAGCTTGGTCGGCCAGCTGCAGCGGTTGCCAATACTGAGGGAGACCTGGCATTCGTAACATTCAGCAAGTACTCGCTCCAAGACAAGAAGTGAGAAACCCATTCACAATTGAACTTCCTGCCTCAACACTGAATGCGTCATCTTTTAGGAATCAGAAATCGGTATCCGTTGTTTCTCTCAGTGGCGATGACAAGGTTGCCCACATCCCAGTGAGTTATGTCCCACGCACATTTTTTCGTTCCGGGCCTCACCTTAATGGCAGGTGGAGAAAAGCGGGGAGTTCTTCTGGCTTGCCCAGAACACTCTTGCACAGGTCGTAGAAAGTGACTTAGGCTCCAACATCTACGCATATCAAATATTTTCCTCCAAAACTGACGAAAACTCGTTCCCTGCTCTCGTCGGTTCTATACCAAGCAAATCCGCCAGCAATTTCCGCTACAATCCAGCTACTGGCAATCTTGTCTTTTCCGCTGAAGTGTACCCCGATGGAAATTTGACCACCGTGGCAGAACAGGACAAGCAGTGGGAACAACGTGGAAACAACGCGTTCGTCTATGATACAGCCTACGTTCGACATTGGGACGTCTGGCAGGGGAAGAAAGGATCCCAGTTGTTCAGTGTTAAGATTTCCAAAGGACAAGATGGATTGTGGAACGCAAACAGTGATTTCAAGAGCCCTCTTCAAGGAACCAAACATGTACGCGTGTTCTTTAATTTTGTACCTTTACATATTTTACACCCTTCAGTATTCCCCAGTTGCGCCGTTTGGAGGAACTGACGATTTTGATGTCTCTACTACTCACATCGTATACACCGCGAAAGACCCACAACTTCCAGAAGCCTGGCATACTAAGCAGAACGTTCGTGGATTTTCATTTTGTAATTATAAACGGATTCTAACTCCTCTCAACAGATATACATTGTTCCTATTGACGGCAAAGACAAACCCGTCGAGCTTACGTCCGGAAAACAAGGCGCCACGCATGCACCAGTCTTCAATACCCAAGGGACCAAGGTTGCCTGGCTGGAGCTCGATAAGGATGGATATGAATCTGATCGGTGCGGACATTATCTCGAGCATTAATCACAAAGTTTTAATGATGACATTTCTTTCTAGTGCCAAAATCGTCATTTACGACTTGGAGAAGCAAGTACGATTCACGGTAACCCAATCGTGGGATCGTTCTCCGGATGCATTGGCTGTGATTACACTTCGCTGTTATATTTGGATCGCGCTCACCATCAGTTGTTCATCTAGTTCTCTAAGGATGATGATATCCTCTACCTGACGGCTGGTGACGAAGCCAAAATTAAAGTGTTTGCATTACCGGTACCGCCAACCCCATCGCACTCGACTACGCACCCCGAGCTGGATTCGAAATACTCCACTCCTCTTGCTATCACCCACACCAAAGCTGCGTCTGCGCTTCAGATATTGCCTGGCGGTAACTTGATCTTCAGCCAGTCCTCCTTGACATCTCCAAATGATGTATTTATCATCCGTGATCTTAAGACTCTCGAAGCGGCAATTTTGTCAGGAGACTCGGCGGCTTTGGCCAAGGTCAAACCTGAACAACTCACCAGCTTCTCTGAGGCAGATCTAAAGGACAAAGGCTTGAGCGAAGGAGAAGAAATATGGTTCAAAGGTGCATTGAATAAGGATGTACAAGGTTGGGTCTTGAAGCCAAAAGGGTGGAAGGAGGGTGAAAAGAAGAAATGGCCGGTCCTCTTGCTTATTCATGGCGGTGTGTCGGGCTTGATGTGTTATGCTTGATATCTATTTTGATCCTTCATTCTTCAAGGTCCTCAAGGTGCCTGGGAAGACCAATGGTCCACTCGTTGGAATCCCAATAGTAGGCGTCTTACCCATCCCAAAATATGCAGCCTCGCTAACTCGACTTTCAATCAAGTCTTTACCCAACAAGGTTACTTTGTCGTTGCCCTCAACCCAACAGGTAGCACAACCTTCGGTCAAGGTATAGTCAACGCCAAGCTGTGAAGTTCCACCACATATTAACCGGTTTTTTTTTCTTTTTTAGAATTTACCGATGCTATTGTGGAGGACTGGGGAGGAAAGCCCTTTGTCGACATGATCAATGGCTGGAAGCATGTCTTGGCGCAATACCCTGAGGTAACCAACTCTCTTTTTGCTGGCGATTGACCTTTCCTGACTAGCTTTTGCATAGATCGACGCTGACCGCGCTGTCGCTGCTGGTGCCAGTTGGGGTGGTTACGCAATCAAGTATGCATGACTAGGTTCATCACTCGAAATTCTGATGCCAATTTTCATCCTCAAGCTGGATCCAGGGCCACCCTGAGTTTGGGTTTAATTTTAAGGTAGGGCCTCAAATACTGTCTGTAATATGCTCAGTGGGATCTCATACAATTTTCCAGGCACTTGTCTGCCATGACGGCGTAAGAACCTTGCTAATAATTGAAGAAAACGATTACTAAAATAATGGGAATAGGTATTCGACTCTACCTACAATGGGTACAGCACAGACGAGCTCTTCTTCGTAAGGAGTCAATTCTCTCGATGTAAGCTCCTTTCTGATTTCCCTTCATAGTTCAACCACGAATGGGGAGGCAGGCCTTGGGACCCTAAGAGCAAGAAGCTCTCCGAGAAATACAGTCCATCGAACTTTGTTCATAAGTGGTCGACCCCTCAGCTCCTGATTCATGGAAGCAAAGATTTCCGATTGCCAGAGACGGAGAGTATTGGTGCTTTCCATGCCTTGCAACAGTCAGTTTTTGGTACTCTGATCGATGAGGTCGATCTTGCTCATTGAATACGCCCTCATAGACTTGGCATACCGAGCCGTCTCGTCATCTTCCCTGATGAGAACCACTGGGTATTGGACCACGGAAACAGGTTTGCCTACCACCCTTTCAAGATTTAAACACCTAACGTGCCGTATTTTAGCCTCAAATGGCACTATGAAGTGCTCCGATGGTTCAACCAATTCGTTGGTGACAAGTAATGATGTAGATTATACCATGTTTTCGACAGTCTAAGGACTCCATGGAAAGGAAGGAAAGGATCTGTAATCAGAGTGTCCGCTGTATCATATAATTCAGTAGCCGTTGACTTAAATTCTTTGGTGTGACTCGAGACCAGGCTGGGATTCCGTTCACAACCTGTATGCTCCTGTACGGGGCGAAATGGTAAAATTGGATACTTGTTATCTCTCTCACATAATTTACTGGTCTCTGGGCCTTCTACTTCCCCAGTCCGTATGGACTCTGTCAGGGAATCTTTTGAGGGAAAGCCAGCCAAGAATTTATTCCATTTGGGTGGTTCCAAATTACAAGCTTAGTGCTTTTATTGGACACTCTGTGATGTGGTTCCCACAACATCTACCATTGAGCCAACATATTGTTTCACAGTCCCACTGTAAACTGCCTACATCTCCCTCTTGCTCTGCTTTCAAACACTGTTTATGTTCATTGTCAGGGGTTGCAATAATATGCAGGTACCTAGGGACTTGCCGCAATGGTTGGGATGGAGATGTCTGGCCAGATGATGTATAGCTGTGAAGATGATAATGTTTTTCAACCACAGGTCTGTACACTCCAGGCCCTAGCATTGAGTTCAAGGTGCTCAAGACATCTTCTGTAATACCAGGATACTTGAGAGGAGCATATTTCATCTTGCCATTCTTTGTCTACAATGCAAAAAATAGAGGATGAGTGCAGGAACACTAACTTAGACGTGAATCATGACTCGAATACGCACATTAGCTGTGTAGAAAAATTGCAGTGCAACTGAGTCTAGGGCAGACATCCAGGTCTGTGCATCAAGGGACTGCTTGATTTTGGCTTGCAGTCCAACAAGAATCAACTCCCCATTGTCTTCATCCCGAAGGAAAAACAAGAGGTCAGGGCTCATATGATTATCAGGAAAAAGGAAGGTTTTGCCATTAGGATTGTTAAAGAATGCAAGAACATCAGCAGGAGAGGAAGCCTTGTGGCCCAAGCAGTCAGAGCTGCCTGAATTCCACGATACAGGGCAGCATTGCATTGTGTCATCAATTCTGCATTTCAGTGATACCAGGGTCACCTTTCTTGAGCCCCAGGGCTGGTTGCAGTGAAAAGCATCTGATAAAGTGCAAGGTTTATCTCCGAACATCTGTAAGAGCATCATAGCTGCAGCATCTTCAAAGACAGTTCCAAGTGCTGAGGCATTGCGAGCTGTGCGGAATGCCTTAATAATCCATGCACGAGTCCTGTGCTCTTCAAAAACCGAACTCAGTTGGAGAATGATTAGTGGCTCGCAGAGATAGACAGGATAGTTTTTTCCCTCAGGCAAGGTTTCCAAGGGTCCGACCTTCTCTAGGTGGCCAATTCCTAATGCAACTAATTCGTGCATATAACCCTCAATGGGAATAGATGTAAGTTGACTTCCAATTCTCCACCGCATGAGAGCATCAAACAGGCAATTTATCAGCTCCTCTCCTAGTTGATTGAGTGTTAGAAACTTTCAAATTGTTAAGACACCACACATACGGTCTGATTCCTTAAAAAGACGGCTGACTGAATTGGGCTTTTCATAATGCCCCAACATACTCTTCACCTCCTCTGTAAGGGGTGGTTCATGTTCTTCCAGGTCAATGGCATCAGTGATAGTAAAGCCAGTCAAGGCACGAGTGAAATCAGTGAGAATGCGGTGGCGTGAGGATGATTGCGTATAGAGTAGCAGTTCAATTAAACTCGCAGTAAATCGGTATCTTTAATGGCTAAATGTCAGTGATATGTCTAATAACATTCAAAGCTACACCCACCTGCCTGAAAACCAATATAATATTCGGTCCACCAAGCGCTGATCGGAGACAGAGTCGGTAGATAATGGAAGGTACTTGCGGATGTAGTCTTCATAAGCTCTTCCATCCTTTGTGAATCGCCCAACCTCGACAAAGACAATGGGTTGTGGACGTTTATCAATATATATTGCAACTCGAGAAGACACTGCAGTTTGCACCATTTTCTTCGTTAGACCAGTTCCAGCAAGTATAACCCCACCAATATAGGGAGTTTTTGAAAGAAAGGTGTAGAATGCATGCAAAACAGGGCGTTTATCGATTCCTGTGGTGAAGGAGCGAAAAGAATTTGTCAGATATTCTGCAGCCACTTGGGCTTCATCAACCACAGTGAAGAATTGCGCTTTTGGGAAGATTTCATTCCCCACTGTACGTCTTATTCTCTCTAACATGGTAACAGTGTGAAGGTGCATGCTCGAGGTATCAGCAGCCCGGAGACTGCGAAGAACAGCAGAAAAAATGTCACCCCGAACCTCGTCGAATGGAGGCAGAGCCTGAATAAGGACCCATCGCTTTCGGGCTTGTATTCCATTGGCACCACTGGGCAGATTTTGCAACAGCTGCGTTAAAACGAAGATGCGAGCACATATGAGCATCGTAAAGGCGCGGTTTGCCACATTAACACTCTTGGTGGAATCGGGGTCACCTGGGCTCCTGCTATCCCAGTTATTCATTGACGTCATGAATTCAGTTGCCAGATGGAAGTCGCGAGAGCCAATTTTCTGTGGGTCAGTTCCACATGAAATATAGAAACCCCAATTCAAACAGAGCCCCTCAAGCCCAAGGCGGGTCTTTCCAGAACCAGAGACAGCAAATAGATGACTGCACAGAGCAGAATTTGTATTAGACATTCACCATTAAATGATGCAAAAAAAACAAACACTGTATCCAAGTCACGACGAAATAGGCGTTTGATCCGCTCATCATCTGGCTGATTTCCCAGATGGTGGAGAAGCATTGGCTGGGAGGGTAGCTGTACCTTGAGATCTGTAACCAAGTCCTCAGGCTTAATGGAGTCGAAATATCCATCTAATTTCCCATTCGCCAGGTATGAAATATACTTGGCGAAGGGCTCAAATGCACGGGTCATTTCAGGCTCAATCTCTTCTGGTTTGAGGCGAGGGGATATTCCTATCACTTCTTGAGTAGACCAGTTACAGGAAAAGGATACACGACATACCCTGGGTTTGGTGGGTTGTGCGCGGGGGTGTATGAGGCAGTTCGTTGTTTTCCATCCGGTGTCGTTTAGAAGAATGCTCCAGCGAACGCGGGCAACCTCCTTTTCTAGATAAATCAGACAGGTGGGAATCCCGGGACCATGATGAGCTTATGGGCACAGCTGGTTGAATAGTGGTAGTAAGACACCAGGAAGTGGGCAGCACATTGTTCGATGAGGAAAATTAGGGAAGAGGGCAGTTGTGTAGAGGAGCGGGTAGTCCCGGTCAGTCAGGTTGTGAGCCAAGAATCCACTGAAAGCACTCACCAGGAAAACGTAAGTCCTTCACAAAGAACTCAAATACTAAAGCATCTGGAGATGCATAGAAATGCTGAAGCTCTTGGTCGTTGTGGAGAGTAATGAGGTCCTTTTTGCCATCGAAGTACATAATACCAGCAAAATCCGATGGTGGAATTTCAAAGAGAGTAATGATTTTGGAGGCAAAACCTAACCAGTTGGGCCGTTCTTCAAAAATTTCAATTTCAGCTCGGTCGTCGTGCTTGAGTACGAATGGGGTGAGAGGCATGGCCGTCAGGAGAAAAGAATGCCGTCGAGAAGTTTCATCCAAGATGAGTTTCAGTCCGAGAAGTCAGGTGATGCGGCTGTTTTTTCCTCACACAGGTCTCCTAAAATATAAGTCAGGTTTGAGTCAGGTAGGCCGCTTGGAACTAGACTCGAAACCAGTCTATATAAGTACACTACTTCTTCAGACCGCCGGATGGTAGTTTTCTGAAAACGGATAGGGATTCGGAGGCAATATCCCTCCGAATATATCCATGCATACCTGACTAGCTTGGAACGAGAACGCACAGATTTGCTTGCGAAAGCCCTCTTGGAATGACCAATTTTCCCCATTCAGCTTATAAATGCCTTTGCAGAATAATACGCACTGGATCACACCTCTAAGTTATTTAATTATCGGACATATCTGAGCATCCTCCTACTTCCTCATGCCCAATAACCAGGTGGCCCACCGTGGAGTCCATGATGGTAGTCCAGGCCCTCCTGGTCTCAGCAATGTCCGCACCAGTAGCACTAGCCCGGCTGTACATCCACCCACAATAGCAGTAAGAGTGAAATACATCCGTAGCCTCGCAGCGGCGGTTATTGCCCGGTCGGCGCCTCCAGGGATGGCAAGGAGCCTGTAGATTAATCAATGAGGCATATTGATATTGATATTGGTTTAAAAGGACTGACGGTTTCATGGCGATGTTACAAATTGCATGGAAGACATCTGCTGTTTGCCCTGTTTTGACACTGACTGCGACTGGTACTTGGAGGCCTAACCGTCGACAGTACACATCGGGCTGCACTTCGTGTCTCTAAGGCCAGAAATTAAACGATCCTAAGAAATTGTTTGGGTAGGGTATTCCCACCTGTAGAGCCAAGTCCAAGTCCGATTTCGTCGCAACAAAAAGTGTAGGTATGTGGTCTAAGCTATATTGTTGCTGATTGAACAGGATAAGCAGGGAACATTTGCAACGTATAGAAACGAACTTACTCTTAGGTTACTAATATAAGAAAAAGAATTTGTATCACTTGAATCATGGACATAGACAATGACGTCTGCAATGTCGGTCTTCTTTGGATTGCGTAGTGTTTCTGCCTCGTAGCGAGATCCAAATTCTTGCAACTATACAGGAAGCGGAGTGAAATAAACAAGGACAGGCAGCAAAAAAATAGGTATAAGCAAAAGAAAAAGGCCGTCTTGCGATGGACGCACAACTAAATATTTTTCTGACCCATCGATATCCACTGCATTCACTACGCTGGTCATCTTGCTCGTTGGTTCGTATAACGTCGTAAATGGTTTCCCCGCAAACGCCCTCAGCAACGATGTCTTCCCTGACCCAGCCGCCCCGCACACATAGGACAAGAAAACATTCCGCGTCACCTTTCCCTTCCGCCTATCAATCTTCCGTGGACGCGTAACCTGTAAGGCGCTTGTTCTTGGTTCGTTGGGATATCCGAGGTAAGCGAGATACGCCAGAGTAGTCTTATGGTCCAGGAGTGTTGTCATGCTGTACAAAACTAGATGGGCTTCATAAACGTTGAGGAGACAATCTGTCTCACCTCCACTGAGCGAGCCATCCCTGTAGCGTGACAGCACCTGAATCGTCTGATAATGTCGTATCCGGGAATTTTTGAGCGGCCCATGGGTTGCCTGGAGATGTGCTGAACACCTCGTCAAGTTCAGATGTTTTCAATGCACCATCCTGATCCTATTGATCGAGGTGGGATTGGAAAATTATTGCGCATAGGAAGTCGCAACGTACCTTGTCGAAGATCTCAAAAATGTCCGTGAAGAACTGATATCCTAGAGGACTGAGCTCAACTGAACAGTCTGTCGGCACATCGAATCTAGAAATTTAAAATTCAGAGCTGGCTATATGACGGTGTGATCCAACTGACATACTTTGGAAGTAAAAACGATTCCGTTAGCCGCAGATCCTCTGCATACCCAAATTTTCGCATGACTGTCCAAGTTGTCTCAAGTCTTCCACGTTGAATAAAAATCGTGTGAAGGTAAAGGAACCCCGCCTCTGTAAGACCATCGTCTCGTACCCCACCCTCCGCGTGTTCTTGAACCATTGCTTTGATACCTTCTAGTTCTTGTAGTTGTAATGGCGCATCAAAACATTTTCTCTGGTAAGAAATAAGAGCAGTTCAATAGGATTCGCCCACGATTCACATACCTGGAATTCATTAAGTTCCGAAGCGTCTAGAATTCCATCCTTATTCGTGTCGCATAACTTGAAAATTCTTTTGAGGGCGGCTATACATGCGGGTTTCAGTACCTGAGGCGATATAAGTAACTAACCAATGGAAGAAATCGGGTGCAACATACATGCTCCCGAGAGTCGTATAGCGGAGCAGTTGGATGTAGAACAGCCTTCTGAGCGAAATAGAATACCTCCGAGACATTTAGAGGCAGTTTTGCAGAGCATTCTACGCAGGTTTCCACCTCCTGCGATTGGATACCAGGTCAAAACACAGAAATGCTTGGTGAGTGGTGGATTTACATGCCTTGAACTCGTTCATGATGGGTACAATCTCGTCCTCCAAAGCTTCATTGGTCACTTCTCCACCGCGTAGGTCAATTTTGTTGCCAACGAGGATGACTGGCACCTGCACAGAATAAGTACTTGTATCTGGAAAAACATACATCGACATACATTGACACCCAGTTGACGAAAATGTGGTAGCCAGTAGGTTGGTATCCGGTCGAAAGAGCCAGGATTGTCAATGGAATAAACAACGCAGATGACATGGGCTTTTCTGATTTCAGCTTCGAGGTGAGTACGATCTTGCGGGCCGGCTATCATGCAAAGATAAATGGGGTATTTGTGACGCGTCAAGAATGGGCATACGGACCTCCGGAATCGACAATGTAGGTCGTTACATTCTCGGGGGTCACCTCTGGGGGGATTGTTACTTCCGGGACGACGTGTTGGACCTGTGCGAGGGGATTTGAATTGGCATATCTCGCTATAAGAGAGGGGTATCGCGCACGAACATGGGCGACGAAAGATTCCTTGATGAGAGAAGTTACGATTGTGCTCTTGCCGACACCCTCTGCAAGCCTGTTTCATCGGTCTGTCCCAAGAAATGGACAAGTACTACGCACCGTCACCAACTAGAAGGATGCGGACATCCCTTCGCATATCCCTCGTGTTTTGGTCCGGTAAGCAAGTGTAGAAGGGAGTTCGGAGTTCAAAGGTTATGGGGGTCGTATCAAACGGTGGTGGTTTTTGACTTGCACACGACGGCAACTAAAGCACGTGATGAATGCTTGCTCCAGTGTCAGTCGAGTCGTCGACGCTGTCATAGGATAAATCGATGTGTCGTTGGGAACTTGGGGATGTCAGCTCAAGGCCTAATCCTGCTCCGCATACGTATCAATATTGTATATGGCCCTTGCTCTTGAGTCATCTACTTGCCTGACTTGGGCTCGGATACGAAGATATGTCATGTCCACCGCTGTCATGTCTTCTAGACAAAAATCCCATATTTTACAGAATATTGTGAAAGAATACAAGTTGAAATAACAACCGTTTCCATGCTTTTGCGGTTATGTGTTGATAATGTCTATATTCGGAGAAATTTTTCGCGACCGGATGACTTATGGTCGGAGTCATGCTTCTCGCCTCAACAATGTCTGGAAGCCTGTGTATTTTACACGGCGGCGAATTCATTGTTCAGCCAATCAGGTTACATCTCAGGATGTATTTAACGTCAATCATTAGGATCATGATGCTAAAGAAACCATGTTGACTCTCACCTCCCTTCCTGTGGACATTATTATCATCGTCTTTGAAACCCTCGGATTACACGACTTCACTGCATTATCCTTAACCTGCCATCTCTTGCACTCGATCGTAAGTTTGTCTTTGGCTATTCCTTTTATCTAGGGGACTTATCCTTTCTGACGAGGTTAGGTTGTAGACTATGGCTGGTCAAGCTTTCTGCATTCCAACCAACGACCCTCACACAGCCTGTCTAACGCAAGATCACTTTGGACGCCTCACAACCGAGTGCGTTATGATGTTATGACCGATTCTGCCTGGCACCGTTCAAACTTCATCGCACGTCCCCTCTCGCGAATGTGGCCCGGAAGATTTCAGACTGTAATGGCCAGCAGTTCGTCCAGGCTGGTAGTCGGTGCTGGAAGCAACCTCTATTCATATTCCTTTGGAATAGCCAAACCATCTACTGCCTCCCCGCCTGTCGTTTTCGAAGGAACCATCTCACTCCTCGAACACCCCGATCGAAATCGAAATATAACTGCGCTCACTTTCATTGAAGGCGGCCAAGACCGAATTCTTGACATTGCTTTCCAGGACAGTGCCATTGAACGCATCCACCTAATTTTCATGACAAGTGATACTGGGCATCCTATACTTTCTTTTACTCGAAGCAAGCTCGCCCCGTTACCCAATGGCGACTTTGTCGAAAGTTTATCATCGGAATCCAATGTCATCCTAGCTCTATCCTCGAACGGGAATGCTCGATTAAGCTCAAACCACTTAGAACCCTCCGATACCAGCCCACCTTCAACCATCGAAGTGAAATCGCGCAGTTGGGTATCACACCTCTGCCTCCAGGCCTCCACACCCTACGCCGCATTTGGGGTTTCCTCGAATACGCCGCTTAACGTGCACGCCATTGCGGATGGTGGTCAGCTCTCGTCGCAGCCGATTGCCATCCTCCACACCAGCAAGTGTGCGGACCTGCCGATCGAGAAGCTTGCATCTTCTGCCGTCTACGGCCTCTCGCGGGGTCCTATGAATTCTCCTTGGGGTTCATCTCCACAAATTCTGGTTTCCGGGTGGTTTGACGGCCAAGTGAGATGTTATGACCTCCGATCGTCCTCAAGGACTTCCCCTCTCTCGAAAAATGGTCACACAGCTGCGGGACCAGCTCCTCTCCGCCCCGTCCTCTCGCTGGCTGACCA
>Ga0307509_10007306_pt1 | contig 14501 bp, 12 predicted proteins | sample 10_EM_MG_FD_202245 | JGI IMG/M metagenome (GOLD analysis project Ga0307509, IMG submission 202245) | Populus trichocarpa ectomycorrhiza microbial communities from riparian zone in the Pacific Northwest, United States - 10_EM | ecosystem: Host-associated > Plants > Roots > Unclassified | place... | reverse complement strand
CGAGTAGAGCGGCGTCATCCGGCGCGCCCGCACCGCGAGCGCCCACGCCGCGGTGACCCGTGCGCAGTAGCCCTTCCGCTGGTAGCGCTCCGCGGTGTTGACACCCGCTTCGGCGGCGGCGTTCGAGCGGCGTGCGCAGAAGCAGATGCTGACCGGCGCGCCATCCTCGACGATCGCCATCACCGGCGCGCGGCCGTTGCTGATCTCGCCGTGGACCCAACCGTGGAAGTTCGTCGCCAGCTCGCGCTCCGTCCGGACCTCGACGATGTCGCTCGGCGCGACGAGCTCGGCGGGAAACTCGAACAGCGCCCCGCTGACGACCTCGGCGAAGTCCATCGCGAGCAACTCCTCGTAGCGCTCCGCGTGCTTCGGCGGGGTCTGCCAGTCGCCGCCCGCGTGTGGCGATTCGCTCGCCGCGAGCTCGTCGAGCTCGGCCGCGACCGCCGCGTTGACGTCGGTGCGGACGGCCCAGGCGACCGAGCCCGCTCCACGTGCGAGCACGAACCGCACGGGGAGCTCCGGGTTTGGCTCGCGCGTCTCGGTGATCCGATGCTCGCCGTCGAACACGAAGGCCGTCGCGAGGTGAAGCTCGGGCGTTGCCACGCGCTCAGCGTAGCATCGCGGCCCGGCGGTCAAGTCCGAAGAAAATGTCCGTATACCGCCGGACTCATCGGTCGCGCTGGACGCGCACGCTCGGATCGCGCGCCGCGTCGAGGACGAGGCGCGCCTCGCCGCCCGCGAGCTTCTTCGTCGTCGCGCCCTTGGTCACGAGCTCGCGCAGCTGGGTCGGCGTCAGCCTCTTGCCCGCGATCTCGAACCACACGACGAACCGACAACCCTCGCGCCACCTCGAACAGCCCCAGCCGCGTGATCCGGTGAGCAACGTGCCCGCCCTGCAACGCGGACAGGTCAGCGGCTTCGGCTCGCGCTTCGGTCGCTTCGGCGCCGGTTCGTTCCGCCGCGCCGGCGTCGATCGTGATGCAGTCGATCGTTGCGACTGTAGTTGCGGCGACGGTTGCCGCTGCACGGATGGCGCGCGGGGCAACTGCGACGCCGGTGGCCGCGGCGTGGCTGGGGCTGGCGCTGCCGGCGACGGCGACGTCGTCAGGTCGTCACTCCTCGGACCGCTCGCCCGCAGCGCCGCGATGATGCCAGCGTCGTGGTGGACCTCGATCCTCGACGCGCTCGGCAGGGGTCGCGAGGGTAACGGCGCGGCACCGTGGTTCCCGTCCACGCGCGACGAGGATCCTGAAGGTCGCGGCGACGGCGACACCGTGCTCCGCGGCGGTGCGTCGCTATAGCTCGGACGCGTGCTGTGTCCGGAACGCGGACTCGCCTTGCGCGCACGCTTCCCGCCGGTCGATTTCGCGCGCCCGCTTGGCCCGCGGCCCGATGCGCCGCGCTCCCAGGCCGGCGGCGGCTGATTCGCGGGCGGCGGTGCGGGCGTCGATCCGCGGACCGCAGCGACGAGCGCGGCGACGTAGCGACGGATATCGGCCATGAACGCGGCGCGCGAATCCTCGCCGCGCGCGATCCGGGCGAGCCGCGCCTCCCACTGGCCCGTGAGCTCGGGCGAGCCGAGGCTCGCGACGGGCAGGGCTTCGATCAAGCCGGTGCCGGTCTCGGTCGGGACGAGGTGCTGGCGATCGCGCACGATGTACGCGCGCTTCAGGAGCGTCTCGATGATCGCCGCGCGCGTCGCCGGCGTGCCGAGGCCACTATCCTTCATCGCGGCGCGCAGGGCCTCGTCGTCGATCGCCTTGCCGGCGGACTCCATCGCGCCGAGCAGCGACGCCTCGGTGTAGCGCGGCGGTGGCTTGGTCTGCTTTTGCCGGCTCGCGAACGTGCCGTCGAGTGGCTGGCCCTCGACGAGCGGCGGCAGCAGCGGCACCGGTTCATCGGCAGCGTCGTCGTCGCGCGCGGGTGCCGGGCGATCGTCGCGCAGGTTGCGCACGCTCGCCGCCTCGTCGATCCCGGCGACGGCCTGCCAGCCGGCCACCGTGCGAATGCGGCCGCGTGTGAAGTAGCGGTCGGGTGGCGGCGGCGCCACGACGAGCAGCGTCGGATCGTCGCGATCGATCGAGGCCGGGGATGCCACCCCAGCCGGCGCGCCGACCCGGATCCAGACCTCGGTCACCGCGAACTCGGCGTCGGGATGGAACGCGCCGAGGAACCTGCGTGCGACGAGGTCGAACAGGCGGCGCTCGTCGCGATCGAGGCCGTCGATCCGGGTCGCGCCGGTCGGGATGATCGCGTGGTGATCGTGGACCCTGGTGTCGTCGAATACGCGGCGCGATCGCGCGGGCGGCGCGTCGACGAGCGGCTGCGCGAACGGAGCGTAGTCGGGCAGGGAGGCGAGCGCGGCGAACACCGCCGGCAACTCGCTTGCGAGATCGTTCGAGAGGTGGCGCGAGTCGGTGCGGGGATACGTGAGCAGCTTGTGGCGCTCGTACAGCGCCTGGGCGAGCTCGAGCGTGCGCGCCGCGGTGAACCCGAACCGGCGGTTCGCGGTGCGCTGTAGCGACGTCAGATCGAACAGCAGCGGCGGCGCCTCGCGCACCGTCTTCGCGCGGACCCGTTCGACCCGCGGGCCGAACGGCGCGGTCGCGGCACCCTGATCGCGATCGCGCGCGACGATCGTCTCCGCCGCATCGGCATTCGCGAGCCGCGTGTACTCGCGCGCGTCGTCGACGTGGCGCCAGGTCGCCGCGAGCTTGCGACCCTCTGCGGTCGTCAGCTCGGCGCGGATCTCCCAGTAGTCGCGCGGCACGAATGCGCGGATCTGCTGCTCGCGCCCGACGAGCATCGCGAGCGTGGGCGTCTGGACGCGCCCGATCGAGTACAGCGACGTGTGGCCGCCCTCGCGGTTGCGCACGGTGACCGCGCGGGTCGCGTTCATCCCGACGAGCCAGTCGGCCTCGGAGCGCGAGCGCGCCGCATCGGCGAGCGGATCGAGGACGCGACCGTCGCGCAAGGTCGCGAGGCCTCGCCGGATCGCCTCGTCGGTCATCGACGAGATCCACAAGCGCCGCACCGGCAAGCGCGCCTTCGCGAACTGGTAGACGTAGCGAAAGATCAGCTCGCCCTCGCGGCCGGCGTCGCACGCATTGATCACGCCGGTGAACCGGCGATCGCGGAGTAGCGCCTTGACCGCGCGCAGGTGACCGGCGGCGTGACTCGAGGCGCGCAGGCGGAACTCGTCCGGCAACATCGGGAGCGCGTCGAGCCGCCACGCCTTCCACGCCTCGTCGTATGCGCCGGGCTCGTCGAGCTCGACCAGGTGGCCGATGCACCACGTGATCACGTGGTCGCGGCCCTCGAACGCGTCGTTGCCGCTCGGCCGCACGCCGAGCACGCGCGCGAGGTCTCGCGCGACAGACGGCTTCTCGGCGACTACGAGCTCCACCGATCGATCCTACCGACCCGGGCTGACATTGTTCCAACGTGGCAATCTTCAGGGCATGAAGCGCCTGATCCTCGTCCTTGTCGCCGCGTGCAGCCATGGCAGCAACGAGCCGGCCTCGGCCGAGCCCGCCGTCCCCGCCGCCGATCCCGCGCCGTGCGCCGACGTCGCCGACAACACGGCGAAGCTCATGGCCAAGAAGTCGGATCAGCTGAAGGCGGTGCTCGTGAAGCACTGTACCGAGGACAAGTGGTCGATCGCGCTCCGCAAATGCGGCCTCCTCGCGAAGTCCGAGGACGAGCTCGGGCCTTGTCACAAGGAGTTCGTCGGCACCCAGTTCGAAAGCCTGAAGAACGACCTCGACGCGCTGGAGACGACGACCGTCCACGACGTCCCGCCGCCGGCCGCTCCGACCACGCCGCCGGCCGCGAACCCGATGCCGAAGTGACGGCACGCGCATTGCTCTTGTCGGACGCATGCGCAACGTTCTGACCACCGACGAGCTCGCGGAGCCCGCCGCCGCACCCGAAGATCTCGCGGTTTTCGACGCCGAGGTCCTCGTCGAGCTCGAAGGGATGGGGATCTCCGAGATCGATCCGCAGCCGATCACCCAGATCGCCGGCGAGGGCATCGATCTCGACACCGCCCCTGGCGTGGAGCTCCTCGCGGACGAGCCCCAGGGCTGATTCACGTGCCGACGAGCTCGAGCGTGCGCTCGCGCAGGCGGCGCCGGATCTCGAGATCGTACGCGAGTGGATCGGCGCGCGCGGGTACGAGCTGATCGAAGAACGTGCCGGTCTCGCCGGCGATCGTGCGCTCGACGATGTGGATCACCGCGTCCGCGCCCTGCGCCGCGGTGCCGAGCGGCGTGATGCCGGACTCGCGCACCATCGCCGTATCGAGGAACGTCCCGGGATGGAGCGAGTTGACCGGTGCCGGCTGCGACGTCGCGAGATCGAGCGCGAACATCACGAGCGCGAGCTTGCTGCGCCGGTACGCGACGATGCCGTCGTAGTCGCGCTCGAAGCTCAGGTCGTCGAAGTCGAGCGCGCGCTGCCCGATCGACGCGACCTGGACGATCGCCTGGACCCGATCGAGCAGCGCGTGCGTCAGCACGAACGGTGCGAGGTAGTTCACCGCGAACCGCAGCTCGAAGCCGTCGCGACTGACCTCGCGCCGCATCTGATCGCGGCCGAACCCGACCGCGGCGTTGTTGATCAGGAGATCCACCGCGCCGACCTCGCGCGCGAGCCGGCGAACCTCGTCGAGCGACGCGAGATCCGCGACCGCGCCGCGGGTCCGCCCGCCGAGCCGCGCGACGACCGGCTCGACATCGTCCGCGGTGCGGCCGTGGACGATCACGGCGGCCCCACCTTCGGCGAGTCGCTCGGCCACGAGCTCTCCGATGCCACCCGTCGCGCCGGTCACCAGCGCGGTCAGGTCGGCAAACCTCGCCATCGTCCCCCCACGATAGCCGACCTGTGAACCGTGCGGCCCGGCACGCGGGCGGTTTTGCGTGCGCCCACCCCTCCGACTCGCGAGCAAGATCGGGCACCTGGCCGGGCATGGCCATTGCTGCCCCTCGGGTCATGCGCCCCGGCTCGATCGTCTCGAAGACAGTCACTCTGGTCGCGGTCTTGATCCGGGCCATCCGGCGGAGCGTCCATGCGTGAGCCCGGACCGCATCCCTTCGCCGGTCTGCGCGAGCTCGAGCCGCCGCACCGCGGTCCGCTCGCGAATGCGCTGCGCGAGCTCGGCCCGCTCGAGACCGCCGCCGATGTGATCACCACCACCCGCAAGCTCGCCGAGGCCGGCCTGCTGGCCTTGCCGCTGCCGGCGCGCGGCGAGACGTCCCGCCGGTTTCACGCGCTCGCGGAGCTCGCGGCCACCGACCTCGCGCTCGCCCGGATCTGCGAGGGCCACGCCGACGCCATCGCGATCCTCGCCGAGGCGTGCGTGCGCTCGCATCGCGGCCTCTACGGCGTGTGGGCCGCCGACGCGCCCGATCGCAAGGTCACCGCGGTCCATCGCGCGGGCGGCTGGGTGCTGCAGGGCCGCAAGCGGTTCTGCTCGGGAGCGACCGGCCTCGATCGCGCGCTCGTCACCGCGCGCGATGGCGACGGCCACGAGCTCCTGTTCGATGTCGCGCTCGCGATCGCCGGCGTCGATCCGATCGATGGCACCTGGCAGGCGATCGGGATGGCGACCACCGACAGCGTCGACGTCGTGTTCGATGATGTCGAGGTCGACGATCCGATCGGTGTGCCGGGGTTTTATCTCCGGCGCCCCGGCTTCTGGCACGGCGCGGTCGGCGTCGCCGCGTGCTGGTACGGCGGCGCGCTCGGCGCTCTCCGCATGTTGCGCGCGCGCTGCAGCGCGTCGGCGATGAACGAGCACCAGGCCGCGCACCTCGGCGCGGTCGTCGCGACATGCGAGACGATGCGGCGCATCCTCGACGGTGCGGCCGGCGAGATCGACGATAGCTCGGGCGGCGACGACCACGCGGGTCACTGGCGCGCGCTCGTCGTCCGCCACGTCGTCGAGCAGGGCTGCCAGGACGTGCTCGAGCGAGTCGGCCGCGCCGGCGGCACGTCGCCGCTCGTGTTCGACCGCGCGCACGCCCGGCGCGCCGCCGATCTCATGGTCTATCTCCGCCAGCAGCACGCGGAGCGCGACCTCGCGGAGCTCGGCCAGATGGCCGTGAACGTCCGGTGAGGGCGAACGCACGCTGGATCAGGCGCGAGAATCACCGCCGCTGATCACGCGGCGCTCGGCCTCGACCCACAACGCCGCCGCGTGCTCGGCGTCGTGACGGCACGCCTCTGCGACCGCACGGAGCTCGTCGCGCAGGGGTGGCGGGACGACGGCAGCGAGGCGTGTCACGACTTCCCGCAGGCCAGCGACGTCGCCGTGCGCGCAGGCCCATTCGCCCCCGACGCACAGCGTCGAGATCTCGTGAGTGGTGTCCATGCATGGAGGGCCTGCATCACGAGTGCCTCACTCGCCGACGATACGGTCTTCATCGACGAGGCCGCGGGTCCCGGGCGGCCGCATCTCGCGCAACCCCGCGAGACACGCCAGCGCGCAACCCGTCGTGTGCTTCGCAACCTTCGGGAGCGCCGCGGGGTTCGCCATCATCGCGATTCTTCCGACCAGCAATCCCCGACAGAAGGTGCAGTAGACGTCCATCTTGTGGAGCTTGTAGTCGGGCCCACCGCAGCGCTGGGTCGAGAACGTCTTGTAGGGAGCGTGCTGCGGGAACCGACGCTCGTAGTCCGCGAGCGCCGAGGCGACCAGCGCGGCGAAGTCGAAGCCCTCGCGGCCATCGAGCCAGGCGTCGTACGCGACGGCGGCGTCGTCCATGCGCCCACTCTATCGCAAGCGCGCACAGGTGTTACGATCCGCACGTGCGCTCGCCCATCGTCGTCGGCGTGCTGACCGCGATCGCGGCCGCCGTGATGTTCGGCGTCGCCACGCCGGTCGTCGCATGGGCCGGCCGCGGCGTGTTCGCGACCGCGTGCCTGCTCTACGCCGGCGCGGCGATGGTCGGCGTCGGGGCGCGGGTCGTGCGCGGGCGGCCCGCGTCACTCGAGCGGACGGACCTGCCGAGGCTCGCGCTGATCGCGTTGTGCGGCGCCGCGATCGCGCCGGTGCTGCTCGTCGTCGGGCTCCAGCGCACCGGTGCGCTGACGGCGTCGTTGCTCCTCAACCTCGAGGCGGTGTTCACGGTCCTGATCGCGGCGCGGCGCGAGGCGATCGGCGCGCGGGTGTGGATCGCGGTGGCCGCGATGGCGAGCGGTGGTGCGGCGCTCAGCCTCGACGCGGCGGCGCGCGGGACGGGCGGCGTGATCGGTGCCCTCGCGGTCGCCGGCGCGACGCTCGCGTGGGCGATCGACAACAACCTGACCCAGCCCCTGTCGTCGCGCGATCCGCTCGACATCGTCGCCGCGAAGGCCTCGCTCGGGGCGGCGCTGACCGCCGGGCTCGCGCTGATCACCGGCGATCCGTGGCCCGATCCGACCCGCGTGCTCGTGCTGCTCGTGTGTGGCGCGCTCGCGAACGGGGTCAGCCTCGCGCTCTACATCCTCGCCCAGCGCTGGATCGGTGCGGCGCGGACCGGCTCGGTGTTCGCGCTCGCGCCGTTCCTCGGCGCGGTGGTCGCGTGGCTCGCCGGCGAGCGCACGCTCGGTGCGTGGGCGTTTGCCGCGATCGCGCTGTTCGCCTTCGGCGTGTGGCTGCACCTGTCGGAGCAACATCGCCACGATCACCATCACGCCGCGCTCGAGCACGCACACGCGCACCGCCACGACGACGGCCACCACCTCCATGCGCACGATCCACCGGTCGACGGCGAGCACACGCATGCTCATCGCCATGACGCGGTCGATCACGATCACCCGCACGACCATGGCGATCCGCATCACGCCCACGATCACGCCTAGGTCGATGTCATCCCGTACTTCTTGAGCTTGTCGTAGAGCGAGGCGCGGTTGAGGTGGAGCCGGCGTGCGGTCTCGGACTGATTGCCATGCGATGCGGCGAGCGCCTGCCTCAACAAGTTGCGCTCGAACGCCTCGACCTGCTCGCGAAACGACGGCGCGGTCCCCGGCGCGTGCGGCTCGTCGGTCTCGCCGGGCGGCTCGAGCGCGGGGAGGCTGATGATCTTCGTCGAGGTGAGCGCGATCGCGCGCGCGATCGTGTTCTCGAGCTGGCGGATGTTGCCGGGCCACGCGCCCGCCTCGAGGTGATCGACGAGCTCGGGCGCGAGCTGGACGACATAGCCGAGGCCGAACCGCTCGGAGTATTTGCGGGCGAATTCGCGCGCGAGGAGCGGGATGTCGGAGCGGCGATCGCGGAGCGGTGGCACGACCAGCTCGACGACGTTGAGCCGGTAGTAGAGGTCCTCGCGGAACCGGCCGGCCTTGACCTCGGCGGCGAGGTCGCGATGGGTCGCGGCGATCACGCGGACGTCGACCTTGTCGATCCGCGAACCGCCGAGCGGCTGGATCTCACCCTCCTGGAGCGCGCGGAGCAGCTTCGCCTGGAGGTCGAGGCGGAGCTCGCCGATCTCGTCGAGGAATAGCGTGCCGTTGTGGGCCTGCGCGAAGTAGCCCTCGTGCGCCGCGACCGCGCCGGTGAACGCGCCGCGGACGTGTCCGAACAGCTGGGCCTCGGCGAGCTCCGGTGGGATCGCGGCCGAGTTGAACACCACGAGCGGCTGCTTCGCGCGAGCGCTGTTGAGGTGGAGGAACGACGCGACGAGCTCCTTGCCGGTGCCGGTCTCGCCGCGGATCAGTACGGTGACGTCCTTGTTCGCGACGCGTGCGGCGCTGTCGAGCACGCGCGTGACCGCGGGGCTGCGCCCGATGATCCGGACGCCGACCGCTTGCTCGAGCGAACGGGCGCGCTCGTCGAGGCGGAGCCGGCGCGACTCGGCGGCGCGCTGGAGCGAGTAGATCAGCTCGTCGTTGTCGAACGGCTTCGCGAGGTAGTCGTAGGCGCCTTGCTTGAGCGCGCGGACCGCGAGGCGCTCCGAGCCATGCGCGGTGATCAGGATGACGGGCAGGGTCGAGTCGACGGCGCGCATCCGCTCGAGGAGCTGCATGCCGTCGAGCTCGGGCATCGCGTAGTCCGAGACCACGACGTCGACGTGATCGCGCGCCGCATTGACGAGCTCGAGTGCCTCGATGGCCGAGCGCGCGGTGATCGCCTCGCCACCTGCCGCCTCGATCGTCTGGACGAGGGCGAACTGGACGGCGGGGTCGTCGTCGACGACGAGGACCTTCACGACTGCGCCTCCGGCAACACGAACCCGCGCGCCGCGCCGAGCTCGAGGTCCGGCGGGATCGAGATCGTCGCGGTCGTCCCGCGGCCGGGCGCGCTGGTGTACGCGAGCGTGCCGCGGTGCTGCTTGATCGCGGTCTTCGCGATCACGACGCCGAGCCCGGTGCCGCCATCGCGGGTCGTGAAGAACGGCGTGCCGATCCGCTCGTGGACCTCGGCCGTCATGCCGACGCCCGAGTCGCGCACGACGATCCGGGTGCCGGCGCTCCCGACCGCGTAGCGGACGTCGACCCGGCCGCCGCGCGGCGTGGCCTCGAGCGCGTTCGCGGCGACATTGACGAGGGCCTCGCGGAGGAGGCGCGAGTCCGCGCGCACGGTGCCGCCGGTACCGGTGACCGACAGCTCGATCCCGGTGGCCTCGGCGCGGCCGGTGAGCAGGGCGCCGACCTCGGCCATGAGATCCGCGAGCTCCAGCTCGGCGACGCGGATCTCGTCGACCGGGCGCGCGAAGCTGAGGTAGTCGCGCAGGAGCTCTTGCATCCGCTCTGCCTCGGAGAACACGACCTCGAGCCGGCGCAGCGACTTCGCGTCGGTCGTGGTGCGCAGCTCGAGCTGGACCAGGCTCTTGATCGCGGCGAGCGGGTTCTTGAGCTCGTGGGCGAGCTTGGTCGCCATCGCTTCGAGGCCGCGCCGGCGCCCGTCCGCATCGGCGAGCGCACCGTTGCGCACGCGGTTCAACGAGGTCGAGGTCGAGCGCAGCGACTCGAACAGCCGGCGGATCCGCCGCGCGATCAAGGTCGCCGAGAGAAGCGTCGTCCATGCGGCGAGCCACACGAACCCGCTGCGAGTCCATGCGATCGCGAGCCAGTCGTTGGGCATCGCGATCAGCACGCCGAGGATCACCGGGACCAGCAAGCCGAGCGCGAACGCCTCGCGCGACTTGTGGAACATCATCCACCCGAGCATGAACGGGGCAGGGAGCAGCGCGAGCAGCGGGCTCGCGATCCCACCGGTCGCGGCGATCGCGACCGCGCTCGCACCGATCATCGCGAGGATCGGATAGAGGTCGTCGCGATCATAATGACAGCGACACGGCGACGGCGTCACCACGTAGCCGAGCGTGAACACCGCGGCCGCGGCGGCGACGATCGCGAGGTGCAGCCCGCCGACGCCGGCGAGCGCCGCGACGCCGACCTCGCTCGCGGCGAGCCCGGCGACCGCGGCGAGCAGAGACAACCACCGGCGGCTCGAGGTCACTTCGCCGAACAACGGATCGGAGATCATCGGACTTGCTGTAGCACCGCGAGTGCCATCTGCGTTGTTCGCAAATTCGCAAGACTGTGATGCTCCACGTGCCGGAATCCCGGCACCCTCGCCGGATGGCTAGCAGGTGGCCCGTGCTTGGCCAGGGTGTCTGTAAAGCAATCGATCAGCTGCCGGGAAGCCCGACGTCCTCCGCTGAAATCTCGCGAAGCGCGCGGTCTCGAGTTGGCGCGGCGGATGCTCTAGGGGAAATCGGCCGCCGCGCCTGGAGCAACGACGACCCGCGCACCTCGCTCCAAGAAAAGTGATCCTGTCATGAAGACTCTCCACATCGTTCCCATGCTCTCGCTTCTCGTTCCCGCCATCGCGGCCGCTCAACCCGACGAGCTCGGCACCAGCACCAGCTTCGATCATCATGTCGCGCCCGTGCAGAACGCGCTCGAGCTCGGCGTCGCCACCGGCTACACGCAGGGCTTCGGCAAGCTCGGCGGCGGCATGAACAACCTCGAGGATGTCGCGAGCGCCGGTGGCGCGCTCGAGATCGATGCGGCCTATCGCATCATCCCGAACCTCTCGGTCGGCCTCTACGGGACGTTCTCGCAGTCGGCGAACGGAGATCGGATTCCGAATTCGACGGACGTGTTCGGCGCGAGCGCCGGCGTCCAGGCCGCGTGGCACTTCCGCCCCGCGACCTCGATCGATCCGTTCGTCAACCTCGGCACCGGTTGGCGCGGCCTGTGGCTCAACCCGTCCTCGGGCAAGACCACCTCGCTCCAGGGCTTCGAGCTCGCGCGTCTCCAGCTCGGCGTCGACTACCGCGTCAGCGAGGACGTCGCGATCGCCCCGGTGATCGGTGGCAGCCTGAACATGTTCGTCAGCGAGGACTCGCCGATGACGCAGGACTACACCGAGATCCAGACCAAGAAGGTCAATTTCACGGGCTTCGCCGGTCTCGCCGGTCGCTTCGACCTCGGCGGCAAGCGTTAGCCGCGCTCGCCGGCGACGGTGACGCGATCGCTGCCGCGCCGACCTTCGGGCGTGCAGTGCAGTGCGGTGCGTCGCGTCGCACCGGCACGTCGAGAGAGCGCGCAGACGGTCCGCCGGTCAGATCTGGACAGAGGCACGAGTCGAGAACACGAAAGCACGGAGCAGACCTGGGTGGCGGCTTCGCCGCGCACCACAGCTCGGCGCCGTGCTTCGAGCTCACACGGATCTCGCAGCGTTCGGTGCCAGAGCCGGCGGCGATCGAGTCGTCGCAGCTGACGAGGTCGCGATGTGGTCGCTCGGCTCGTGCCTGCTGATCCCGCAGATCGTGCTCTCGTTCGATGGTAAATCGGGCCTTCGTTGCAGCGCGACGATCGTTGATCGAATCCGAAATCACGGAGCCGAGCTGCGGTCGGCGGCGAAGCCGCCACCCAGGTCTGCTCGGTGATTTTGTGTTCTCGACCCGTGACTCTGTGCAGATCCGACCGGCGGAACGTCGTTGCTCTCCCGGACGCTGGCGCGACTAACGTCCGCCGCGTCGTCCGCCACCCGGACGGCCGCCACCACCAGGACGACCGCCACCCGGACGGCTCCCACTTGGACGGCTCCCACCCGGACGGCCGCCGCCAGGAGGACCGGACCCTGGACGTCCGGAATTCGGATGTCCGCCACCCGGACGACCGTCGTTCGGGCGACCGCCATTCGGACGACCGCCATTCGGACGACCGCCGCCCGGACGACCGCCGCCCGGACGACCGGGGTTCGGACGCTCGCCACCGGTCTTGGCCGGCGGACGCAAACCGGTCAGCTCTTGTGGCGTCAGGTTGCGCCAGCGGCCGACGGCGAGCGTGCCGAGCACGATGTTCATGAACCGGACGCGCTGGAGCGCGACGACCTCGTAGCCGAGCGCTTCGCACATCCGGCGGATCTGGCGGTTGAGGCCCTGGGTCAGGATGATCGAGAACGTCTTCGGGCCGAGGACGGCGACCTTGCAGCGCTTGGTCATGCCCTCGGGCTGCAGGCGAATGCCGGAGGACATCCGCGACGCGAAGTCGCCGGCGAGCGGGCGATCGACGGCGACGAGGTATTCCTTGTCGTGGTTGTGCTCCGAACGCAGGAGCTCGTTGACGATATCGCCGTCGTTCGTGAGCAGGATCAGGCCCTCGGACTCCTTGTCGAGGCGGCCGATCGGGAAGATCCGCTCGGGGTGATCGACGAAGTCGATGATGTTGCCCTCGACCGCACGCTCGGTCGTCGAGATCACGCCGATCGGCTTGTTGAGCGCGATGTAGACCGGGCGCTCGAGCTTGCGGGCGCCACCGACGACGTCGCCGTCGACCTTGACCTCGTCGCCTTCGGCGACCTGCGTGCCGAGCGAGGCGGGGACCCCGTTGATCGTGACGCGGCCTTCCTCGATCAGGGTGTCGGCCTCCCGCCGCGACCACTGGCCGCTCTCGCCGAGATACTTGTTGAGCCGCATCGTGGCCGACCCTACCTCAGCCGGCTACCATGGGAGCGCCCGCGCGATGCGCATCCTGCTTCTCACGCCACCGATGATCCAGCTGAACACGCCGTACCCGGCGACGGCGTATCTCAAGGGCTTTCTCGACCAGCACGCCGCGGCGTACGACCTCGACGTCCGCCAGGCCGACCCGGCGATCGAGCTGTTCCTGCGCGTGTTCTCGCGCGACGGCCTCGAGGCGGTCGCGGCCGAGCTCGCCGCGCGGATGGAAGACGTCGAGGACGAGCCCCCCGCGTCGATCGCCCACTTCGTCGCGCACGCCGACCGGTACCTCGCGACGATCGACGCGGCGATCCTGTTTCTCCAGGGCCGCGACCCCGCGCTCGCGATGCGCATCGCGACCCGCACGTTCCTGCCGGAGGGTCCTCGGTTCGCGGCGATCGGCAACACCGGCACCGACCCGCTCGCGTGGGCGTTCGGCCGGCTCGGCGTCGCCGATCGCGGCAAGCACCTCGCGAGCCTCTACATCGACGACCTCGCCGACGTGATCCGCGAGGGCATCCAGCCGCACTTCGAGCTGTCGCGCTACGGCGAGCACCTCGCGGCGAGCGCGCCCACGTTCGACGCGCTCGCCGAGGAGCTCGCCGGCGAGCCGACGCTCGTCGATGCCACGCTCGACGAGATCGCCCGCGAGCTCATCGCCGATCACGCCCCCGACGTCGTCGGCCTCACCGTGCCGTTCCCCGGCAATGTCTACGGCGCGTTCCGGATCGCCCGCGCGATCAAGCGTGCCGCGCCGGACACCGTGATCGTCCTCGGCGGCGGCTACGTCAATACCGAGCTCCGCCAGCTCGCCGATCCGCGGGTGTTCGATCACGTCGACTACATCACGCTCGACGATGGCGAGCGCCCATTCCTCACGTTGATCGAGCACCTCCGCGATCCGACCAAGCCCCTGTTCCGCACGTTCGTCCGCGCGGGCGATCGCGTCGAGCTCCGCACGTCCGAGCTCCACGACGTCCCACTCCGCGACGCCGGCACGCCGACCTACGCCGGGCTCGCGCTCGATCACTACCTCTCCCTGTTCGAGATGCTCAACCCGATGCACCGCCTGTGGTCCGACGGGCGGTGGAACAAGCTCACGATCGCGCACGGCTGCTACTGGAAGAAGTGCACGTTCTGCGACATCACGCTCGACTACATCTCGCGCTACGACCCGGTCCACGCCGACATCCTCGTCGATCGGATCGAGGCGATCGTGAAAGAGACCGGCCAGACCGGATTTCACTTCGTCGACGAGGCCGCGCCGCCCGCCGGCCTGCGCGCACTCGCCGAGCGCCTGATCGCCCGCGGTGTCGTGATCACGTGGTGGGGCAATATCCGGTTCGAGAAGACGTTCACGCCCGAGCTCGCGGGGCTGCTCGCGCGCTCCGGCTGCGTCGCGGTGTCGGGTGGCCTCGAGGTCGCATCGGATCGGCTGCTCGGCCTGATCAACAAGGGCGTCACCGTCGAGCAGGTCGCGCGCGTCACCCGCGCGTTCTCCGCGGCGAACGTCATGGTCCACGCGTACCTCATGTACGGGTTCCCGACCGAGACCACCCAGGA
>Ga0307509_10007305_pt1 | contig 14502 bp, 13 predicted proteins | sample 10_EM_MG_FD_202245 | JGI IMG/M metagenome (GOLD analysis project Ga0307509, IMG submission 202245) | Populus trichocarpa ectomycorrhiza microbial communities from riparian zone in the Pacific Northwest, United States - 10_EM | ecosystem: Host-associated > Plants > Roots > Unclassified | place... | reverse complement strand
TCGCGTACATGGCGCGCACGCCGCCGAGTGGAGAACCCGCGATCAACGTCTCGGGGTTCTTCGAGAACGCGCGGACTGCCACCGAGCGCAACAACGTGCTCTCGGGCTTCGCCTGGCTCATGGAACACCCGGGCGGACCACCGCGCGGTACGTTCCGCATGTTCGCCGACATGGCCGCGAGCCGGAACGCCTTCCGCGGCGGTGCGTGGACGCTGCGCGCGCTCGAGACCGGCAGGCACTTCTCGCTCGACGAGGTCGAATCCTTCGAGGACACGACGACGCAAACGGTCGCTGGGCCCAACGGCACCGAGATCGCGATCCGGCGCTACGACGTGACGCTCACCGGCGGGCGGCGCCTCGAGATGAAGTCGTGGACGCGCTGGTTTCCCGAGAGCATTCGCGACCAGTTCCGGCGCGACGTGTTAATCAACACGAGAAACTTCCGAAACCTCGCAGGACTGACCAACGTGCCTCCTCGTCATGGACATCAACGGCTGGCTGACGCGCCTGAGTCAGCCGTCGTTCCCGACAACCCCATGAGCTGTGCCTCCGGGCGGTGGCGATGGCTTCGCCGGCGCGACCGCGCCTGATCGGCCCTCGAGTACACGGTCTCTTAGAGGATCACGGTCGAGCAGCCAAGCGTGACATCGACCTCCCCGGTCATGTCGCCCTCGACGAGCGTGCATGAAGCCGGGCAGAGGATGATCTGCGTCGGGCTTGCGGGGTTGTCGTAGTACCAACCGTTTCCATTCGCGGGGCAGCTCGCCTGATCGGGCACCTTCGGGAAGGTCTGCGCGTTGCCACCCATGGGCTGATAGACCACGTTGACCTCGTCGAAGTTCGGCGTGCCGCTACTCGGCGTCGGGATCAAGTACTGGCAACCGAGCGCCGCGTGACGGATCGCGTTCATCGCATCGAGGAACTGCTGATTCACGTTGCCGCCGGTGTCGACGAGAAACGCCTGCGTCGTGCCACCGGCCGCGGCGATCCCATTGAGGCTCGTGAGCGACGGGCCGACACCGATCACGAACGTCATCACCGACGGCGTGGCGGCCAGCGCCGTGGCCGCGATCGCGTCGATGTGCGAGAGGTCTTCATCGCACCCGCTCGGATCGCCGTCCGTCGCGAGCACGGCCACCACGGCGTCGTTCGGGTGGGACGTCTTCCACGCCTTCGCGTGATCGACGGCGCCTTGCAACGCGGCCGAAGTCGGGGTGCCGGTCGTCGGCGAGTGCATGCCGATCGAGCTCACCAGCGCACTCGCGGCACCGGGCAGCGGCGCGATCTCGACGGCAGGCGTCGCGTAGTCGGCCGCCGTGCACGAGTCCTCGAGCCCCGAGAAGAAGCCCAGACAGACGTTCGCCAGACACGGACCGCACGCCGCGGCGCCGCAGTCGGCATCGGCGGTGCAGGACAACACCGAACACGTTCCACCGGCGGGTACACCGAAGTACTGGAGGCCGACCGATACACCGTCGAGCCCCGGCTGCTGGACGAACGTGCCGAGCGCCGCGGTCACGGTGCTCCACTTCGTTCCGCCGCCAGAAACGGAGTCGGACATCGAGCTCGATTGATCGAGCATGATGTAGAGATCGAGTGGGATCTTGTCGGCCTTCACGATCGAGGTCGCGCACGCAGGCGCGTCGACGGTGCCGCTCGTGTTGCCGTCGCTGTGTCCGTCGTCGTCTCCGTTGCCGTTCCGGCTCGGACCGCAGGCAGCGATCGCAACAAGAACCACGAAACCAAGCTTCGCCATGGCATCCCTCCAGCTGCGCGCACGGTAGAGCCGGCGCTGCGTGGGAGACAAGCGCATTCTGCGCGGTGATGGTGTACGAACCGTGCACTATCGCGGTGGCGCTCGAGCGGCGATCGAACACCGCCTGGTGGCGGGAACTGTCCGGTCTTCGGCGGGGCCGGTCGTCGCGACCGCCTCGCGGATCGGGCTTGATGGCATTGGCCGTCCAGCAAAGGTCCCATGCGCATCCTTGTCTTGCTTACCCTCGTTGCTTGCACCACGAACAACAACACCGCCCCGCCGGGTGATGACGACGCGAGCTGTTCCCAGATCGCCGCGACGTGGGCGATCACGGGGACGTGCGGCGACGACTCCTGCGTGATCGCTCAGAGCGGCTGTACGCTCACCCAGGTGAGCTGCACGTCGGGCTCGCACTCGACCAGCGGCGAGATCGACGGCGACAGCTTCACGTATCGCGGCGTCGGCCCGACGGGCGCGCCCTCGACGTGTCGCGGGACGAACAGCGGCAACACGATCAGTGGAACGTGCACCGTCGACAACGTCGGCACGTGCACGTTCAGCGGGCGGCGGAACTGATGCGACTCGGCGCCACGCCGGTCCAGCGTTTGAACGCGCGGGCGAACGCGCGCGCGTCGGAGTAGCCGAGGCGCGCGGCGACCTCGTCGACGGTGAGCGCCGGCAGCCACGCGAGCGCGCGCTGCTTGCGCTCGTCCTCGATCAACGCCGCCGCCGACGTGCCTTCCTCGGCGAGTGCACGTTCGAGACTCCGCCGGCTCATCGCGAGCGCCTTCGCGAGCGCGGCGACCGAGAGCGGCGCACCGAGCCGATCACTGATCGCGGCGCGCACGCGGGCCGATACCGCCTCGCCGCGCTCGATCGCGTCGAGGAGCGCCGCGAGCTGACGCTCGATCGCCGTTGCGAGTGCCGGTTTCGCCGTCGGTACGGTGCAGTCGCGGATCGCGAGCGGGTAACCCAGCTCGCAGCGGTCGCGGCCGAACTCGGGCACCACGCCCGCGAGCTCGGCGTAGCGAGCGACCACGTCGTCCGGTGGTGCGGTGTGCAGGAACCACAGCCGCCGCGGGTGCGTGCCGGTCAACCGCAGCGTCGACCGCGCGGCGTCGATCGCCTCGAATTCGAGATACGCCTGCCAGCCGGCGCGCTCGATCGGTCCGATCGGCGAGGCCGCCATCCGGATCTCGTCGCGATCTTCGGTCACGGTCCAGCAGAAGCCATCGGAGATCGTGGGTGCGTAACGCTGGAACTTGTCGATCGCGTCGGCAAAGCGCGGCTGGTTCGCGACGACAAACGAGATCCAGCTGCGTTCGTCGGGACCGTCGTAGGACGCGGCGACGCCCGGCAGATCGCGGCGGCCCGTGGCCGCGATCGCGCGTTCCCACGCCTCGATCAGCACCGCGATCGGGATCCGATCGGAGAACACCGATGGGGGCGGTGGCGCCGTACCTGCGGCCCGGGCCACGTGGTGCAGCGTGATCGCGGTGATCGTTGGCACTCGTCGGCTATCTTGACGCGACGGGTCTGGATCCGGAACGGTTCGTTGCGCCGGGTTCGAGCGATGCGTCACGACCGTGCGGGATTGTCGCAACGCGCGAACCTGCCGAGCCCTCGAGCGCGATCGCTGGACGGGAGCGCGACGGAAGTGGCGATTTCTGCGCGGCGATCGTAATGGAGCCAACGCTCGGAACCGGGTCTCTTGCTTGCAGTGAGCGACCTGACAGTTCCCGTGCGTCTGATCGACCGTCTTCTCGCGGAGACCGAAGGCTTCCATGCGGAGGCGGACACGGACCATCTCCGGCTTCTCGGGCCGGTGACCGCGCACGGCTACCGGCGGTTCCTGGTGCGACGCTTCGCGTTCGTCGGCCCGGTCGAGCGCTCGCTGATCGCGCTCCGTGGATTCGAGGCGTTCCTCGACACGCGCCGGTTCGTGAAGCACGAGCTGCTTCGCCGCGACCTCCTGTCATTCCGGCTGACCGCGGCGGAGATCGATCAGCTCCCGCGCTGCGCGCTTCCGGCCTTCGCGGGTCCCGCCGAGGGCCTCGGATGGGCGTTCGTGATCGAACGAGCCACGCTCGGTCACACCAACCTGTTCCGCCACCTCGCGGCCGTGCTCCCGGGCGAGATCGCCTTCTCGTCGTCGTACCTGAAGTGTTATCTCGGCACGCTCGGAGAGATGTGGCGAGACTTCGGCCGCGCACTGGATCGCGTGGCCGAGCTCGAGCAGGCGCAGGTGATCGAAGGCGCGCGGTCCGCGTTCCGGACCTACCGGACGTGGCGTCACCAGCAAGACGAGCACGATCGCAGTGGGCCGTGGCCCCGCCGCCGCGAACGGCGGTCCGCGTGAAATCTCTCAGCTGGGCCGGGTTCGTCCGCGCGGGCCCCAAGGGTGCGCTCTCGCCAACGCTCGGCGACCGCTGTCCGGTGTGCCGCCGGCCGCTCGTGGTGGGGGACTACACGACGCTGCTCCCCCACGGGGCGCGGCTCGCCACGGCCGAAACAGGATCCGAGTTGCACTGGAGCTGTGCGCTCGCGATCAGCTCGAGGCGCTAGATCCTCAGCGGGAGACTGGACGCGCGCCGCGCCGCCGGCTGTACATGAAGCGCATCAGACCACCGAGCAATTCGAGCTCGATGGCGCCGTGCAACACCAGATCGGCGTCCGGCGAGTCCTCCCGGCTCGGCCGCGCCGGATCACGCGCGATCATCATGATCGGCGTCGTCCAGGGAATACTCGATCGCAAGACGCGCGCGAGCTCGTTGCCACTGGACGGCGAGCTGTGAAGATCGACGAGCACGACGTCGGGAATGGGCGAGCACGCGAGCTGCAGCGCGAGTGCCGGCGTGTCGGCGGGGATCACGACGTTCCCATCTTGGGTCAACGCCGACGCCACCCGTGCGGCAAGCTCGATGTTGTCTTCGACCACCAGCACGGTGAGCGGGATCCGAGGCATCAGCGTTCCCGATCGGTCGTTGCAGGGCGGGACATGGCCGAGTGACCCGATGCAACCGTCATGCGGGCTCGAGGATGTGGTTCACGGCAACTTGGTTGCGGGTCGTGAGTCACGGGCGCCCGTCGGGCGTCACCGCCCGCACCCTCGCTGGTGAAGAGCTCCTAACTGTCGCCGCGAGACGGCGGCGGCTTGAGTCCGTACTTCTCCATCTTGTAGATCAGCGCGCGGCGCGACAGGCCGAGGCGGCGTGCGGCGCGGGTCTGGTTCTGGTTGTCGGTTTCGAGTGCAGCCACGATCGCGGCGCGCTCGACCTCGGCGAGATGACCGCGCATGTCGGCGGCGGAGGCGACGGGACGGACGCGCTGGGCGGCGTCGCGGAGCTTGTCGGGGAGGTCGCCGGCCTCGAGCGTGTCACCGCACAAGACGAGCGCGCGCTCGATCGCGTTGCGGAGCTCGCGGACGTTGCCGGGCCAGGCGTAACCGGTGAGCGCGTCGCGCGCGGACTCGGCGAGCGCGGGTGCCGGCCGGCCTTGCTCGGCCGCGGCGGAGCGCGCGAAGTGCTCGGCGAGCGGCAGGATCTCGTTCGTGCGATCGCGCAGCGGCGGGACGACGAGCGTGAAGCCGCCGATCCGGAACATGAGGTCCTGGCGGAACCGGCCGGCGCGGACCTCGGCCTCGAGGTCGCGGTGTGTGGCGGCGATCAGGCGCGCGTTGGTCGCGACCTCGGTCGTGCCACCGACGCGGGTGATGACCTTGCGCTCGAGCACGCGCAGGAGCTTTGCTTGCAACGTGAGCGGCATCTCGCCGATCTCGTCGAGGAACAGCGTGCCGCCATCGGCGGCCTCGAAGAAGCCGACCTTGCGGCGCTCGGCGCCGGTGAACGCGCCACGCTCGTAGCCGAACAGCTCGGACTCGAGGAGGGTCTCGGGGAGAGCTGCGCAGTTGAGCTTGATCAGTGACTTGTCGCGGCGCGAGGACCGCTTGTGGATCGCCTCGGCGACGAGCTCCTTGCCGACGCCCGTCTCGCCGAGGATCAGGCAGGTCATCGCGGTGTCGGCGATGCGTTCGACGAGCGTGTAGACCCGCTTCATCGCGGAGTCGATCACGATCGGCTGGCCGGGCGCGACGGCGATCGGCGCGGCGGCCGAGCGGCGCCCACCGTTGCGAAGGCGAGCGCGGAGCTCGCTGATCAGGGTCTCGACCGTGGTGCCGTCATCGGGACAGACGGCAAGCGCGGACGCGACGGGAGCGTTCGCCGCACGCCCGAAGTCGAGGAGGCGCTCGAGCGCGGCCTCGCCGTTGGCGCGATCGAGCTCCGGGAGGATGACGAGGTAGTCGTCGCCGGCGTCTTCCGCGAGGAGATCCATCGGGCGGAGCGAACGCGCCATGGCGTCGATCACGGATTCACTCGGGACGCGGACGAGCGCGACCGAGAGCGGGCGGTGATAGCGGACCGAGCGATCGACCTCGGCGAGGAGCCGCGCCTCGCCGGCGGCGTCGTCGGCGATCGGGCTGGCGGCGCGGAGGTTACTCGCGAGCCCGACGACCGCGAAGATCACGCCGATCTGGAGCTCGTCGCCGTTCTCGAGCTTTCTGGGACCTTCGATCTTGTCGCCGTTGACGCGGGTGCCGTTGCGCGAGCCGAGGTCCTCGACCTCGATCGTGTCGCCGGTACGGCGCACCTTCGCGTGCATCCGCGAGACCTTCTCGCTGTCGACGTGGACGGTCGCGCCGCGGGAGCGGCCGAAAGTGACATCCACACCTTCCGGGAGGTCGATGACGCGGGAACCGCCTTCCTCGATATGGATCACGAGGAACGCGTGCGGCGCGTTGCGGGTGGCCAGGAACGTCCCGGCCTCCTGAGTCAAATGCTCGCTTGCCATGCGGTTGTACGAATCGTGCACACTAGCCGAACCATGCGCACGTGCTCGTGCCCGGAATTCGCGATCTTGTCTGTTGTTCGGGCTGGTCCCCTCGTTGCACGATGACAGCGTATGCAGTCCGTGGTCCCAACGTGCCTCCTCGTCGGAGTCATCGCTGCGTGCCACACGTCCGATCCAAATTCACCGGACGCTTCGACGGTCACGGGCGACGGCTCGAACGATTCGCGCGTCGGCCTCGCACTGACCTGGTCGAGCCAGCCCGCGACGATCCCCGGCGAGGTCGACAGCAACATCTCGGTGGCGAGCATGCTGTTCCGGGTCGCGAACCTCCGCGTGATCGGTGATGCCGGTCCCGGCGACACGCGCACGTCGGTCGATCAGATCCAGGTCGCCTGGGGCCAGAGCGGGTCGCACGAGCCGATCCGGTTCGGCGATGCACCGAGCGGCCTGTACTCGCACGTCGTGATGCTGGTCGAGGGCAACATCACCGACTACTCGTACGAGATCACCGGCACCGCGAAGGTCGACGGCAACATGAAGCCGTTCCGGATCCGCGACCTGTCACCGCTCGGCATCTCGATGGACACGAGCGCGATGCTCGAGCCCGGCCAGCAGACCTCGCTCGGGATCGAGGTCCGGATCGATCAGGCGCTGCAGTCGCTCGACTTCGCTCACCTGAACGAGCAGAACGGCACGCTGACCCTCGAGACGTTCGACGACGGGATAGGCGACTTCCGCGGCAAGCTCATGGATTCGGTGTTCCGCACCGATCATCCGGTCGAGAACAGCGGCCCGCACTAAGCGAGCCGCTTGATCCCGAGCGTGCGCAGGCTCGCCTTGTACGCCTTCGCGTCGTAGGTCCCGAGCTCGACCGCGGCGCGGTGAACCAGCGCCCACGCGAACGCGTCGACGCTCCGCGTGATCACGGCTTCGAAGTTGCCCTCGTCGTTGTAGACCCGAACGCCGTCGCTGCACGCGCAGTAGTGCGCGAGCCCGCCGTCGTGCGCGATCTCGATCGCGGTCTTCGCGAGCGCGACGGACTTCTTCGGCATCATCTCGGCGAGCGCGCGGTCGTCGAACTCCGAGGCAAGGCGATAACCGAGCGTGAAGGTCCAGCCGAATTCGCGGAGCTTGCCCTTGGTGCACGCCGCGGCGAGGCCTTGCAACGCCCGTTGCGTCGCCGGTGGTAGCGCGGCGGCGGCGCGGGCGAGCTCGGCCGGCGTTCCCATCCCGAGCTCGCGCGGGAGCGGCGCCACGTCGGCGAGGAGCGCCTTCACGTCCGCGATCATCCGGCCGTCGCTCGCGTACCCATCGATCGACGCGGGCGCCGGCGTCGCGCCGATCGGTGCCCGCTTGCCAACGGGCTTCGCCGCGGGCGCCGCGAAGAACTTCTCGTCGAAGATGCCCCCTGCGGGATGGTAGCCCTCGTTGTACCGGTCGAGCTGTGCCGCTTCGTAGGCCTCGAGCGCTCCGGCCGACGATCCGAACGTCGTGACGGTCCTGGTGAGCTCCATGCCCACCTGCCCTTCGATGATCGTGAGCGTCGCGCCGCGCACCGCCGCGTGCCACTCCTTGCCCTGCTTGCGTTGCTTGTCTCGCCACGCGAACGAGGTCTTCGACGGGGAATACCCGAAGGTCACCCGCCCGGGTTCGTCGCGCGTCGGCGCGACCGTGCTCGCCACTGGTTTCTTGATCATCTACATGGCTCAGGCGAGCGCGACGAGATCTTCAAACGCGCTGTAGTACGCGCGGCGAAACGCGGCGAGCGTCGCCGCACCGGCACTCGCGCGGTGGGTGACGAGGTTGCGTACGGCCGCGAGCGTGTGCAGGCGATGTGCGAGCGAGATCGTCCGCTCGCTGCTCTTCGCCGATAGCTTGAATAGATTGCGGAAGCCGCTCTGCGGATGATCGACCGCGAACAGCACGAGCATGCGCGCCCATTCGGTCACCGACAGCGGCGAGTCGAGTCGCTTGCGCCGATGCTCCTGGAGCTCGCGCACCGCGTTCGGCACCGCGCGGAGCGGGATGTCGACCTTCGCGCCGCCGACCTCCGCAGGATCGCGCCACTTCGGTTCGATCCACCGCGCGAAGCCGCCCCACGAGCCGCCGATCACGCGATCGACGTAGTCGTAGAGCGTCGCCGGATCGCGCTGGAGCCCGGCCATCCGCGGTCCGAGCCACGCGTGGACGTAGTTCTCGAGCACCTTCATCCACAGCGTGATCGGCGGCGACAGATCCGCGTCCTCCTGCGATGCGGTCGAGTGGAACAACGACTCGGCCGTGCGCAGCGACCGGACGAGCGCGGCGAAGCCCGACAGCTTGGTCAGCTGGACGAAGCTCGGGAACGCCTGTGCGATCTCGCCGTCGACGTCGACCGACGGTGCGGCCGGCCCGCTGTGCTCGAGGCTCGCGAGCTTCAGATGGATCAACGCCTCGAACGCGGCGTCCTCGGCGCCGACCTTCGCGAGCGCGGCGTCGATCACCGGCACGAGCTGTTCGGCGTGCGCGGGCGCGATCCGGATCGCGGCGGCGAGCGCACCGCGCGCGGTCGGATCGCCGTCGCTCGCGACGAACGCGATCGCCTGGGCGAGTGCACCGGGCGTCCCGAGCCGCAACAGACCGGTCGCGGCGCGCTCGTGGACGGTCGCATCGTCGTCGCGAAACGCCGCGAGCAACGCCGGTTCACTCGCCGGATCCGCGAGCTTGCCGAGCGCCCACACGGCCGCACCGCGGACCTTCGCGGCATCGTCGGTCGCGAGCGCGATCAGCTGCACCGCCGGGACCGCGCCACCGAGGAGGCCCGCGATCTCGGCACCGGCCTCTCGCGATCGCGCATCCGGCGCCGCGAGCAGCTGCGAGGCCTTCCCCGCCAGCCCCGCGAGCGCGTTCGGGGCGGGCGACGCCGCGATCAACGCGTTCGACGCCGCGCCGAGCACGCGCGGATCTTCCTCGCGCTTGATCGCCGCGACGACCTCGGTGATCACGCCCGGGATGCCGAGCTCGCCGAGCGCGACGTACGCGGCGAGCCGGAGCTCCGGTGCCTCGGCCGTGCACAGCTTCGCGAGCGCCGGGGCGAGCACCGCGAGGCCGAGGTTGCCCGCGACGTACGCCGCGCGCCGCCGCACCATCGGTTCGGCATCCGCGAGCATCGGCTCGACGAGCTTCGCGATCGCCGTGCGATCGTCGCCGACCCGCGCGAGCTGGAGCGCCCACAGGAGCGCACCGCGGACCGCCGGTCCGTTCGCGGTCGCCAGCGCACCGACCCGTTCGATCAATTCGGTCGCGGTCGCGAACGCCCCCATCGCCTGGACCGCCGACGCGCGGATCTGGTCGTCGCCGCTGCCGAGCGCGAGCTTCGTGAGCTCGTCGCGCTCCCACGCTTGATCCGCCTCGATCGCGCCGATCGCGCGCGCCCGGATCTCCGGGGCGAGCTCCTCGCGCGTCGCGAGCTGGAGGAGGTAGCGCGTGATCTCGGGCTCGCGGACCTCGCCGAGGATCTGGATCACGCCGGCGGCGTCCTCGCCGAGGAGCACCTCTGCCTGCTCGAGCACGCTCGCGACCGGAATCGTGCGCAACCGCCGCGCGAGCTGCGCGCGGACCGCGCGATCGGGCTCGCTCAGCGCGACGAGGAAGCGCTCCGCCGGATCGCGATCGCGCTCGGCCTTGAGCGCGCGCGAGGCCAGGCTCGCCGCGATCCGGATCTCCGCGAGGTCGCTGCGCGCGAGCCGGCGCAGCACCGGCAGGACTTCGAGCGCGCCGAGCTCGGCGAGGTAACGCACCGCCGCGATCTGGACCTCGGGCTCGAGGTCACCGGCGAGCATGGCGAGCACGGCCGAGCGCGCGGCCGGCGAGCGGATCTCGGTGAGCGCCGCGAGCGCGCCCTCGGCTTCGTCGGGATCCTCGAGCGCCACCGCGACCAGGCGATCGACGGCGCTCGCCGCACCCATCCGCCCGAGCGCACCGATCGCCGCGCGCCGCAGCCGTGGAGCCACGCCCACGCCTGCATACGCCGCGACCGCCTCCTCGAGCGCCGGGAACCCGAGCCCGCCCGCCGCGTGGAGCGCCGCCGCCGCGATCGACTCGTCGGCATCCGAGAGCCGGCGATGCACGAATGGCAGGAGCCAGATGTTGCGGAACCCGCGGCCCATCGCCGCGATCACGCCTCGCCGATCCGCCGAGGTATCGGCGACGCGCGCCGCCTCGAGCAACGCGAACGCCGCGCGCTCCGCCACGTCCCACTCCGCACCGAGCGCTCGGCCCGCGAGGTCGCCCAGCAGCTCGCACGCGTCGAGCCGCGCCCCTCGGGTCGGGGCCTCGAGCGCCGCGACCGCGAGCACGCCGACGACATCCGCCGGCACGGCCTGCCCGTGCTCGAGCTTCGAACGCAGCGTGCGCGCGCTGTCATCACCCATGGTCGAACGATATCATCGTGGCCCTTGTCCCAGCGCTTCACCCTCCCGATCCAGGTCACGTCCTCCGACATCGACGAGCTCGGTCACGTCTCGAACCAGGTCTACCTGCGCTGGGTGCTCGAGGTCGCGACGAGTCACTCGGCTCATCTCGGCTACGCGCACGCGCAGTATCGCCAGCTCGGCGGCATCTTCATCGTCCGCCGCCACGAGCTCGACTACCTCGCACAGGTCAAGCTCGGCGACGAGGTTCGTGCCGAGACGTGGGTCCCGTCATGGAAGCTCGCCTCGTGCATCCGGGCGACCGAGATCTTTCGCGAGAATCAGATCGTGCTGCGCGCGCAGACCACCTGGGTGTTCATGGCGCTCGCGAGTGGTCGGCCGATCAAGATCCCCGACGAGCTGCGCGCGCTATTCGGCGAGCGCGCGGACGCAGCGGGCGATCGCGAACGCCAGTAGCTCGGGCTGCTCCAGCGTCGGGTCGTGGCCCGAGTCCGGAATGATCTCGAGGTGCTTCGCCGGGAGGCCGTGCGCGATCGCGGTGTACTTCGCGTCGTCGGCGCCGGCGATCAACGCGATCCGATCGCGATGCGCGGGCACGGCAGACCAGTAGTCGGGCATCGCACCGAGGCCCATCTGCTCGAGGCTCTGCGCGAGCTGTTCGGGATCGAGGCGCTTGCGCCGGGCGTGGCGCTCGGCGCGATGCGGCTCGTCGACCTTGCCCTGCGTGCGGAACAGCGGCTGTTTCTCCCACTTCGCGATGAACGCGTCGAGCCCGTCGTCGCGCAGCATCCGCGCCCACGTCGCGTCGAACTCTCGGCGATCCGCGCGCTCGGCGGGGGAGATCCCGGGGTTCACGCCGATCAATACGCCGAACGCGATCCGGCCGCTCGCGACCAGGCCGAGCGAGACGCGCGCGCCGAGCGAGTAGCCGACGACGCAGTCACAGCCCGCGCACGCGTCCGCGATCTTCGCGAGGTTCGCGGTCCAGCCCTCGAGCACCGGTCCGCCCACGCCATGCCCCGGCAGCGAGATCGCGCGCGGCTCCTCGGGGAGCTGCCAATGATCCATCACCTCGTCCCAGTTCGCGGGATCGCCGGTGAAGCCGTGGATCAAGGCGCACTTCATCTTCAGGTGATCGGGAGCATCGGTGCGACGACCAGCTTGATGAACTCCTGGCGGGTCGATTCGTGCTCGAGGAACACGCCGCGCACACCGCTCGTCACCAGCCGCGCCTCGTGCGCCCCGACGCCGCGCGCCGCCATGCACATGTGGAGGCCCTCGATGTAGACCGCCGAGCCCTGGCTCTGCAGCTGCACGTGAAGGATATCCGCGAGCTCGTGCGTGAGGTCTTCCTGGAGGCGCGGGCCGCGCGCGATCATCCGCGCGAGCCGCGACAGCTTCGACAACCCGAGTACCTTCTCGGTCGGGATGTACGCGAGCGAGATCCGGTAGATCACCGGCAAGAGGTGGTGCGGGCAGACCCCGAAGCAGGTGTTCTGCTTCGAGATCACCATCTCGTTGTACTTCGCCGGGAACGTCTTCGCGAGGAGCTCGGCGATCGCCGGCTTCACTTGCTTCTGGTCGTGGATGAGCTCGTGGAAGCCCTTCGCCGCGCGCCTCGCGGTGTCCTTGAAGTTGTCGTCGCCGACGTCGAACCCGAGGTGCTTGAGCCCTTCGAGGATCTTGTCGTAGCCCTGCGTGAAGAGGGAGAGCGCATCGGGGTCGAGCTCGATTTCGGCGGCCATGGAGTGTCCTCGTACTTGGTCAGGATCGCGGAGGTCGCGGCGGCGATGCCGAGCTGGGTGGCGCCCGAGAGCGGTACGCTTGCGAACGCTTCGTAGCCTGTAAGCTCGGCGCCGACAAGGCTCGCGGGCGGCGCACCGCGGTACACGCGGATCCGCAACCGGCGATGCGTCAGCGTCTGGTCGTGATACGCGACCGGTTCGCGATCGAACGTAACGCCGAGCGCGCTCGCGACCTCTGATGCAGAGTCCGCTTGCGGCAGCTCCCACAACCCGCCGAACAACCCGCCCGGCGCGCGCCGCGCGAGCACGACATGCGTCTGGTCGCCGAGCCACAATGCCTCGCGCTCGAGCAGGCGCAGCTCGTGTTGCTTCTTGCGCACCGGCAGGACCGGGAGGTCTGCCTGCCGTCCGGTGCGGTTCGCGTCGCACAGGTTCGCGAGCGGGCACACGAGGCACTTCGGTGACGTGGGCGAGCACAGCGTCGCGCCGAGCTCCATGAGGCCCTGGTTGAGATCGCCGGGGGCAGCGCTCGCCGGCAGGTCCGCGACGAGCGCGCCCGCGCGTTGCCACAGCGCGCGCTGGCCGGCGGTCGACTTGATGTCGTCCGTGATCCCGTAGACCCGCGCGAGCACGCGCGCGACGTTGCCGTCGACGAGCGGCGTGCGTTCGCCGAACGCGATCGACGCGATCGCACCCGCGGTGTACGGGCCGATGCCGGGGACCTCGCGCAGCTCGCTCGCGCGCCGCGGCAGCTCGCCCGAGAGCTCCGCGACGACGGTCTCCGCTCCCTTCTTGAGGTTGCGCGCGCGCGAGTAGTAACCGAGCCCGGCCCACGCCGCGAGCACGTCGTCGAGCGGCGCCGCGGCGAGCGCGCGCACCGTCGGGAACCGCTCCATCCAGCGCTGCCAGTACGGGATCACGGTCTGGACGCGCGTCTGCTGCAGCATGATCTCGCTGACCCAGATCGCATATGGATCGCGCGAGCGCCGCCACGGCAGATCGCGCTTCACGCTCGCGTAGTGCGCGACGACCGCAGCGCCGATCCGGGCTTCCACCCCGACGGTGTACCAACCTCAGGGCAGCTCGAACAACCGGCCGACACCGAACGTCGCCGCGAGCTCGCGCCGCGTGTCGATCTCCGCCGCGAGCTGGACCGACCAGCTCGGCGACAGCGCGAACCACAGGGTGGCGTTACCGCCGAAGCGCACCGTCCCGCTCTCGACGCGCATCGGCGAGATGCCCGCGAACCCACCGAGCTCGAGCGCGCCGGCGTCCGCGAAGATCGGGAGGCGCAGCGCCGCGACCACGTCACCGGTCAACGGCGCCTCGTGCAGCGTCGACGACGCGCGCAGGCCCGCGACCAGCCAGCGCTGCACCGGGTACAGGCCGGTCAGGTGCAGCGTACCGTTGCCGCGGCCGTCGAGGTTGACGCCACCGCCTGCATCGAGGCGAAGCTGGGCGCGCTCGATCGCCGCGTAGTGCTCGTCGGCCAAGCCGGGACCGTGCGTGCCGAGCGCGCGATCGAGCGTCGCGAGCAAGTCGCCGGTCGCGACTCGATCGTCCTTCGCGGTCGCGACCTGGCGATAGACGATCCGGCGATCCGGCTGCACGATCATCACCCCCGGCACGGTGTTGTCGTCGGAGCTGATCCCCGTGTACAGCCGCGAGACCTTCCCGTCCGGATCGCTCAGCAGCGGGAACGTGATCGCATAGCGCTTCGCAAACGTGCGCGAATTCTCCG
>Ga0307509_10007304_pt1 | contig 14503 bp, 9 predicted proteins | sample 10_EM_MG_FD_202245 | JGI IMG/M metagenome (GOLD analysis project Ga0307509, IMG submission 202245) | Populus trichocarpa ectomycorrhiza microbial communities from riparian zone in the Pacific Northwest, United States - 10_EM | ecosystem: Host-associated > Plants > Roots > Unclassified | place... | reverse complement strand
AGGAATGAATTGGATATGCGGGCTGTTTGTGAACTTGCAGAGGTCCTGAGAGATGAAATTGTTGAATACCAAGTGAGAGCCAATTTTAAAGTGCTTGATCAGTGGGTAGAATCAGTTGCTGATGCCAAAATAGTTTGCACAACAAAAGGCAATATACAACCAGAATTGTAGATTGATTGTAAGCAACAGCAACTTTGTTTGGAAAAATGCTAGGCACTGATATGTTGTTACAGGATGCAGGTCAGACATGTTTACATTGTTGATTGCACACCCTTACAATTTGACAGCTGAGTCACTGGTTCTAAATACCTGCCCTCGTGCACGTGGAGCAGGATACCAACATGGTGATCGCCAAGGCTGCCTCACAGGAACACGGGAGGTGATATTGGATGAGATTGAGTCCTGGGCCAGAGACTTTGACAAGTCTCCCATCTACTGGCTAAATGGGCTTGCTGGGACTGGCAAATCCACAATTGCCCAGACCATTGCAGAACACCTTTTTGCTGATGGGCGATTAGGGGCATCATTCTTTTGTTCCCGCGATTTTAAGGATCGCAGTGACCTCCGCTTCATATTCCCTACTCTTTCATTCCAACTTGCATACAAATACCCCAACTTCCGATCCATCCTCATCCCTCTCCTCCAATCAGAACCAGACATTGGATATGAGTCACTTCACAACCAAATGGAGAGGCTAATTGTCACCCCACTAAAAGAAACAGACACACCAATGGTGGTAGTAGTTGATGCTCTTGATGAGTGTCTGGATGATGAACCACAATCTGCTATCCTCTCTGTTTTGGGACGATTAGTTGAAGAGATCCCAAAGGTCAAATTCTTCATCACTGGCAGACCAGAACCTCGTATCCAATCTGGGTTCCGCCTTAGGCTCCTGCAGCCTTTGACAAAAATATTTGTTCTCCACATGGTTGAGCATTCCACCATCAATGCAGATATCCAGCGGTTCCTCAAGTCTCAACTTTCTGGTCTTGCCCACCGGTTCCAACTCACTGGGTGGCCAAGTGATGAACACATTGATCTACTCTGCCAGAGAGCAGCTGGACTCTTTATTTATGCAGTTGCAACCATCAAGTTTCTGGAACATAAAGCCTGCCCCCCAGAACAACAACTGAACCTGATTATAACCCTCCCAGAACATACTGGCTATGAGGGGGAGATACAGTTCAAAAACAACACCACCCTTGACTCTTTGTACACCTCAATCCTCCAGACAGCCTTGGACTTTGGTAGAGAATCCCCTGAGCTAGACTCCAAGGTCCAGTCTACGATTGGCACAGTTGTTTTACTAGTGAATCCACTTCCCCCATCAGCAGTTGCTGAACTCATTGGCCTGGAGACCAAGCAGGTTATGATGATCCTCACATTGGTTCAGTCACTTCTTGTACTCAATGAAGACCCCAACTCCCCTGTAAAACCATTTCACAAGTCATTCCCTGACTTCGTCACAGATCTATCTCGCTGCCCCAGCAAGAGGTTCTACATCTCCCCCAGTACTCTCCACTATGAAATTACCATCAACTGCCTGAGGTTGATGAATAATGCCTTGAAACCAAACCTCCTATCACTGCCAGACTATGCCTTAAACCAAGAGGTCAAGGATCTGCCAGACAGGGTTAAGGATCAAATCAGCCCTGCATTGGAGTATGCCTGCAAGTCTTGGTACAACCATCTCAGCAGGATGGGGGAAAGGAAGGGTGAAGATATTATTTGTGTCCTTGATGCTCTCAGACATTTTCTGGAACAGAAGTTCCTGCCATGGTTGGAGGTGGTCAGTGTCCTTGGTGCTGCAAGGGATGCTGTTGCTGCATTGAATGAACTTGGAAAGTGGCTCTCAGAGGTTAGTTTGGCTCTACTTTGCAATACTGCACATTGCTAACACCTTCATCAGATGGTCAGGGACCACCAGCTTCTCACTATTTTCAGAGACTACTTTCATTTTGTCACCAAATTCTTTGAGGTGATAAACCTTTCTGCCCCCCACATCTACCACTCTGCACTGGAACTATCTCCTCAATCATCAATTGTGCAAAAGAACTACCATGACCACCCCTTCCAGGGCTCCCAACCAAGGGTGGTGTATGGAGTCTCCAACTCATGGGACCAGCCTACAATTATTGGTGGTGATTATGGCCCCTGCACTTGGTCACCTTGTGGTCAATTCTTTTCAGTGATGGTGCCATATTCCATAGAAATCAGGGATCCCATCACACTGGAAAAACATTCCAGCCTTCACCTCACAGAACCTAACCCAAATGCCTGGAACCCTATACTTGAACACAATCCACCAGACCTACTTGCTTATTCACCAGATGGATATTCTCTTGCTGGTTACTTTGGTTCTGTGATCACCATTTGGGATATACAGACTGGTGGAGTAGCTGAAGTGATTGAGTGTGGAACTGCCAATTTTTTACCCAGCTCATTGGTGTGGTCATCAGATGGGGTGACAATTGGTGCTGTCTGTTGGGTGGAGGAAGAAACCTGGGTTGTGTGTACATATGATGTTGCTTCAGGGGTGAATACCTGTACCAGCACACTCCCCTCAACATCCAAACCATATCTCTGGCCACACAACAACTCTCTTCAGGTCATGACAATGCTCAGTGATAGGGGTGTTGAGGCCATTGTCAACATCTTTGAGGTTCATCCCACACTCCTTGATAATTTGATTGAGTCATTCTCTATCAATCTTAATCTCCAGGGGGCACACTTCAAATCAATATCCTTTTCTCCAGCCACTTATCGAATCTCCACCACTGCCACCACTGAACACCCCAATCCAACTATCCTTCTTGTCTTTGACATCCAGAACTCAAAGGTCTTATTACAAGAAGAGGGCCCCTTTGATGCAAACTGCTTCTCTCCTGATGGGGATGTGTTGGTAGCTTCCTGGTTGCATCGTGACACCTATATTTGGAAACACAGTTCTGACTGGGGATACACCCTGTGGAGGAAGCTCCCATGTTGGGGTGGTGAATCCAACATCCCAAGGAGTTATCGATTCTCACCAGCCGGATCATCAATCCTGATTTCAAGGGGCACATCTCTTGAGTTACACTGGTTAGATGATCCTGTGGCCAGTCCAGCCACAGAAACAGGCCTTCACTATGGGGAGTTTTCTAATAATGGGACTTATGTTGTAACTGCAACCAGGGGGGGATGGGTCATCACAATCACCAACCTACACATAAACTCCTCATGGTTTATTGATGCAGAGTTTGAAATATGTGCACTGGCTCTCACTGGCAATATCCTTCTGGTGCAGGGGGTGGATGCGGTTGTTGCATGGAAGCTCACAGTAGAGGGGATGGTTGATGGAGTCTTGGGTGCCAGGAGAGCAGACTGCTGTGATAGTCTTTGGACTAAACAACTGCAGGAGGGGGACATTGCACGGTTCTGGGTTGAAGGACAGATTGGGGTTGTAGAGCATTCCGGGGACCTCACTCAGTACAGCATAGGGACTGGGGAGGAGCTTGTGTCTGTGCCAGTGGAAGTACCTCCACCTTTCTCATCCCCCTGGAAGGACTTTGAATACAACTCAACACATTATGGCTTTGCACACCGGTCCTCTTTCAGTTGTGAAGATTTCCTCAGGTGTGATGGTCCCTCCGAAGATGATTTACCAGACTCCGTACCATGGTATAAAGAGGGGTGGGTCAAATACCCTGAAGGCGAATACCGGCACCGGTTTTGGCTGCCTGCACATTGGAGGCCTGGTTGGGACATGGTACATTCAACATCACATTTGGGCGAATCACATTGGGAGGAGGCGCATTGGCTCGGCGACGTTTCAACACTGCGGCTTATCACACCCTCCGAGGATCTGGTTATCATCAAGTTTTAGTCGGGACCCCCCATCGAGCATCTCAACGATGTCGGTTCGCGTTTCTGACCTAAGGTTCCCCGCAGTTCCTTTATAAACGCCTTTCCGCTTTCAACCCGCTTGCCTGTCCCGAGTTATTTTTGACTCGGTTTGTAAACTATGTTCATGATGTATCTTTCCCGGTCATAAAATATATTTCGCGCCCGACTCTTCAAAATTTGAGCGACCCGGAAGGACAGGCACCGCGCCCCCATTCGGGCCCCTCCGCATCGCAGAGGTCGTCCACGCCTCAAACACGGAAAACGTTCAACCTTCCGTGGGCTCTTGTGCGGAATCCGATAACCCAAAACCTAACGCGCGGCTCCTCCCTATTGAATCCTGAGCTGGCCATTAGGAACGGATACGCCAAAACGCAGTAATTAGCAGATATCCGGGTATTTCTTATGGTCAACTCGAAAGCAGACCCTACAGAATACCCGCGCACTAACGGATTCACCCCCTGGACAAGCAGGTAATATGTGTGGGCGCATTCACGTCGGCTCGAAAGAAAATCATGTAAGGACAAGAAAGCGGTGTAGGACGATACATGAGACTAATGAGAACTGGGTGACATGAACTACAAAAGTCCTCGACCCAATAAACCCGCCCACGAATTCGGAGAGAGGAAAGACGGAGGAAGTAAAAGAAAACAGAGCAAGAAAACACACAGGACATGTGCCACAAACCAGAGAGCAGCTGTATAGATAGAAGCCAAATTTGGGGACCACGCCTTCAACAGGAGTCACGGAGTCTAAAAGAGGTCCGAACCAGGGAACAACTGGCTTTCCTCAATATCATCGTCTCTCACCGATCTCCCCGCGTCAGACCTCCCCATCCCAACGCCAGACTTCCCCAGGGACCTGTTCATACTCGTTCCTCCTGCCAAGTACAAACTGGCGTCGTCATCCTCGTCCAAGTCATATCCTCTTTGGACATCCATGCCTGGCTTCGGTGGGGATGTGGCTAACCGAGTAGAAGGGAGAGGGGGCGGAGGGAGTGCGGACTTGGCTTGAGGTCGCAACGGTCCACCGAGCCCAATCTCAGTGTCATCCTCGTCGTCCAACGGAGAGTTAGCAAATGGATCCGGCGTTGGCGCACGCTCTCGTTCTGTAACGATCGGCGGTTGTAACCGATGTTGCCTCACAGGCGTCGTGCCCGTCGCGCCATGAGCTACCGAGGGAATCCTACCAGTCGTTGGAATTTGGGAAGGAGAAACTTGAGGTCGGGTTCGTTGTAGCCCAGATGGACCAGGGAGCGGCTGGGTAGGTTGCGATTGGGGCTTCTTGGTTTCATACTCGAACTGTGCACACTTCGGTCAGACCTAGGCCGAACAACAAAGATATACGGCATACCGCGCTGAAGACCTCAGGCCGCCGTTTCTGCCCGGCTTGTTGGTCCATACAGTAACAGATATACAACGCGTCCACGGTGTCGTCAACCAATCCCACGCAAAACATCCCCACGAGCGCAGTAACACCTCCACCGAGGATCGCAGCCACCAATGCGTATTGGGGAGCTCCAAGGGTATGGGCCACAAACAAGTACGTCGTCAATGCGAACGGCAATGTCAGGGTCAGTGGTGCGTAGGTCAACATGGTGAACGGAGCTAAGAAATGCATGTAAGGCGCGACAAAGTTATGTGAGGGCCTGGACATACCATCGTTCTTGAACTTTCTCCTATACTTGGCCACAGAACCGTTCACCGCAGCGGTCAAAGCGGCCGCCCTCCTCGCGCTCGGGAAAAATGGATCCCCAGTCAAACCCAAATACACCAACGCGTGAGTGCTCAGTGAACTTGTGGCATTCTCGAGGTAACCAACTGCGAAAGCGGAGGCGATGACCAGAGGTTGAAGGAAAGGTCTGACAGGGAGGGGCAGATAACCAGGGAACCTGCGAAGAGCGATTGTCAATAGCCCAAGGATTTGGACCCCGGTGAGAATGAGACCAGCGAGGACGATGGAGCCGAGTGAGGGTTGAGTTGCCCGCATGACAGCCGAGTGGATTATGTGAGTCGAAGTCGGTGGTGGAGGGGGTAGGGTCGGGCTATAGGATCTAATCAGGAAACAGCAATCTGATGACTATATGCGATACCCACTCGCCGAAATACCACGCTCCGACCATGGCAGCACACGTAACCCTCAGCACGCCTCTTCCAACACACCAGCTCCATACCCAAACCGTGACAACCAACACGATAAGCCAATTAGCCCAACCTCTAACATGCCATTCCCATGCCGATGGGTTTCCGCGGGGGTGGATGGGGTATCCGATCAACAGTAACCGGAAGGTCAAAGTGAAGAAGGGTATCGAGACGATCAGGCTGACGAGGAGAACCAGTGGAGACAGGCCCAATAAGAATGGGTTGTTTTGCAATAATCGCGTGGCGAGAGTTAATAACGAGGAAGCCGTGTGAATATCCCTCGGTAAATCTACTAATCGTCGTGCGGTGAGGAGAGCGAGGACGAGTGGAATGGCGGCGAAGAGCCTGAGTCCAACAGTCTCTCCCCAAGTCGGTTCTGTATTCGCGTCCCACATGAAGCTACCGATGAACGCCCAAATTGCGGAGATGAACAACGCCAAGGGAATGAAGAAAGACGTGGCGATCATGACAGGCTTGATGAAGATCTGTAAGAGAAATATATGGAGATATGACACTGCAGCGCTGACGGTGATGAGGATGCATAGGAGGGGGACGGTGTGGAGGAAAGTTGTGTAGGGGAGGTTGATCTTGTATGGATTGGACGGCTTGCGCGTCAGGAAGAGGATGATTATCGAGAAAAGTAGGCAGAAGGTGAGACTTGAGCACCAAATCACGGTCCAGATCGAATCGTTGTACTTCCGCCGTGCCTTTGAGACATGTCTTGGATCGGGTAACGAAAACACGTCTCGAGGGCGAGTGTTTCCGTCTCGAGGGAGTAACGACTCGGTTAGGGACAATGAAACACGCGGTGGCGGCGGGATTGAAGGTCGCTGGTACTGTCGTTGTTGGTACCTGGATTGGTGGGAGAGGATGTCGTGTGGCGGTGAGCCGTCCTCGCTTGAGGTCAAGGACCTAGCCGAAGACGAATCGGAGGGGTAGTTTCGTAGCGGAGAGGCGTGGTGGGCCAACCATCCCTTACTCGAATCTGGTTCGTAGTCACCGCCAGAAGCGATGAGGGGTATTGACTGCGCGTTGTTCCTGGACATGGGATCCTCCTCATCCAAGCGCAGATACGGGTCGTCGTCGTCGTCGTCGTCGTCGTCGGCTCTCGGACCTGGCCGGGTCGTGGAAGCTCTGCTGGCTCGTAGATGGGGATCATCGAGGTCATCGAGGTCGTGGTCGCGGTTGTTTCCGTGTCTGGATTCATTGTCGGAGCTGAAGGAGAAGAACATTGGTTGAGATGACGACAGACTGTCGGGTTGTTGTCTGGTGAGGAATTGCGATGCGTACGCAGCGAACGAGGCCGCCATGGCTTGCGCGAGTGGACTGTTGCGGAGGTACTGTCGTCGCCGGGAAGGTGGGTGGTGGGGGAGGAGGACGGGTAAGTGTCTGGTAATTAGCCACAAACGTCTCCCAAAGGAGTCACCACGTGTGAGCCGATCAACACCGCCAGCCGTCCCGTTGCTGGAGCCTGCCACTTGGACAGAGAGCTCACTCAAAGGTTTTCTGCTCTCTCAAGCTTTCCTCTCTGAATTCCCCCAACCGGAGCCCACTGCTGGACGATACTCGAACACCACTTGGACCCTCATATTACGTCTGTTGCGCAGCGAACCTGACAATCCCGACTCCTGAGCATTGCCTTCACCGGGTTTTGAGCGCTGACACACGACCTGTACTCGGGGTTTCCGGATAATCGAACCCGCTACGCTCACGGTGGCGTACATCCCTTCGCCAGCGATGGTGGGAGGGTATCCGGGTACTTGCCATGCCACGGTGACCTCCTAGGATGCCTCCACGAATTCCCTGACGCCGTAGAGTCCGTGGGGATGATACCACAGTTTTTTCCTCTCTTGAGATTGGGGTGACCTTTCCGGTAATCCCCGCCCATAATATTCTCCTTGCACCTGGCCTACCACAAATGCCCAGCAGGAAACCATACGCAAAACACCACCCACTGACCCATGAACTTTTCCTAACCACCAGTTACCAGAAAAGAGCCAATCACCGTGATGAGGGCTAAGAGTTTGCGAAATACAAGGTACGTGGCAAGCTCCCGCCAGTCCTCGGCTTCCCCACCTACATGCTCGCCCAGCCATTCCTACAGTGTATCGAACGGAGCTGCGGTTGGGGTGGTCGACCGAGGACTCCCTGGCCCCACAGACTCCGCCAAGTAAAACCCAACCCGCCACTCGCCAACTCGACGATGAGACTAAAACCCGGAAAGAGTACGAGACAATCCATGCCCTTAACCCCGCGAAGGTCCCGGTCAAACTCCGATGCGTGTTGTGCCGAGGGAGTGGGTGTCAGCAGAGCATATATTTTCATCTGCCAATACCAAGTCGAAGCTAACATGTTCCAAACGACGAATCAGCAAACCCAGCGAACGGAAGGAAGAACAAAGAGACTTACAAATGCCATCATCTCAAAAGTTGCAAGGATTCCCTCACCTTTCCAGCTTTAATCTCGCCCGGAGCGACGTTCTCGGAATCCGCCTTTGCCAGGTGGAACGCCCCCTAGGGAACATTCCCGACACTTTCCTGTCCATTACCCCCACGACGAAACCGACACGTCAGACCTCTCACCTCGATAGTTGCGGGGGGCGGAATGGACACCGTATCGCAGCGAATAAGTTGGCCGACGAAGCTTGGAGGGGGTCTCGTATGTTCGTGACCATCGGCTGTTCATCCAAGGTTTCCTCCCCCAGGCGCACCCGACCTACGACTCGCTTTGCGGTCATGAGAAGAGATATACGAACGCGAGGAGTATCTGGCCCGAGGCAAACCCAACACGAGCAATCCGTACGCCCAACTTAAGTGACCGCGTGCTGCCGCTGGTCTGAGCGTGTAAGATAATCCAGCTAGCCTGTTCCCAGTATGAGATATCAGTTAGATGTTTTGTTGGAGCCTCCTTCAGACTCCCAGACCCAAGCACTTCGCAGAGTTCGAGTTTATCTGAGAATTCTTGCTGATCATACGGGGGCGCATGGAAGAAATCCACCTCTGCGATGAAAGCATGTGGGTGAGAAAAGTGCGGCGATCGCTCTCAAGACTGCCGAGTACTGAGCGCTGTACTGAACGGTGAGAAGCCCCAGTTGGCAGGTCCAAGGACAGGAACATTTCCTAGGGAAATTGGGATATCGGGACAAGCAAGTATCCTCCCTCTCCCTTTCGGAGATCTCATTGCATTCTCAGGTTTCCGGAAACCCGTATGGTCAAGGTGCCCCGTGCCAAGCAATTCTCCGGGATCCAGGAAGATAGTATTCCTTCCCTCGTCTACGGCCGACATCGCCTCTCCTCAGTAATACGAATTGGCCAATTCCTCCACGAACAACACTCGCTCGTTCACGGACGTTACGGCCGGCGAAATTCATCCCCGTGATCGATTCCGGCGCCGGAGCGGTGATCCAACTATGGGATCCATCCTCGTGGTTTACACGTGTCCATCCTGCGGACGACGACGACGACGACAAGCAGATATCGTTCCGTATACGTATCAAGGCAACACGAAAACCATGTCAGGTTTCTTTCGGAAACGACGTTTAACTGCCAGCGCAACGGGAACCGGAAGTTCATGTGCGATCCGCAACGATTACCACAGCTCCAACCCCACTGATTATCCGCAGCGAAAAGGCAGCGGGTCATCGATTTTACGAAAGTCGTCTTAGACGTCGCAAAGGAATCGGCAGATGCGTTCCCTCCCCTCAAGTCATGTTTGGGCGGCATCAACGCGCTCATCAAACACTACGATGTGCGTTCGAATCAGATAACGTCCCACTGCTTCGCTGATGGATTCTTCGCAGCAAATCCAGGACGTGCAAGACAAACTGGAGGACCTAATTCCTTGGGTAGCCAAATTGGAGGATACCCTGACGAAAGCTGACACCAAAGATCACGAGGAGGTGGAGAGACGAACCCAGCTAGAAAAGTTCGTATTGCATCTCTATTACCTCGCCACATCAGACTGATCCTTTGTAGCTCCTTGGATGACATTGGGAAGCGGTCTCAAACGCTGTTGGATAAAGGAAGGAAGGCCCGGTTCCTCGATAAGGAGCAAGACGCTCAAGCAGTCGTCAGGCTCGTCGATCAGCTTCAAAAAGCAATCCTCATTTACCAAGTGCGTACTAAGAGCCGCTGAGTTTGGGCAGGGTTAACGCGAAGGGTGATAGATATCTCAACAACAATCAATCCACAACCAGGTTGCACAGTTGACAGTAAGTTTCTTTGTGCCACCCCCATACTGATACTGACACGATTCCTGTTGATCCAAGTCTTCGTTTGGCGCATTTTTGAAACTTAACAAGGTAGGATAACTTGTGTCCATTCGGAGCGCGTACTGACGCACTGGTAGAAATCTCGGGGGGTAACTGGAAAAATCAAGCCGATTCTTACACGGTTAGATAGATTTAGGGTGGCGACGGATGGCACGAGTGACGATGCGGAGCTCAAACGACGTATAACTCTATTTGAGTAAGCACCCCTCATCCGATGCAAATGACCATCTATGGTAACTCCTTCCCAGAACTCTCGAGGGTGTCAAGGACGAGTTATTAGTGATATCTGATCGCTCAACTGCTCCCAGTTATCAGAGGAATGAAGGAGATATACGTGCTGTTTGTGAGCTTACAGAAGCCCTGAGAGATGGGATTGTCGAGTACCAAGTAAGAGTCAATCTCAAAGTTTCTAATCAGCTAGTCCTGATTGCCCTGGATAGTTTGCACAACAAAAGGCGATATATGATCAGAATTGTAAACTGATTGTAAGCTACGAGCCACTTTGTTTGGAACAATACTAGATACTGATATACTGTTGCAGGATGCAGGTCAGACACATTCACACTGTCAGTTGGTACACACTCTTACAATTTAACAGCTGAGTTACTGGTGCTAAATACTTGCCCCCGTGCTCATGGAGCAGGATACCCACATGGTAACCGCCAAGGTTGCCTCACAGGAACACGGGAGGCTATACTGGATGAGATTGAATCCTGGGCCAAAGATTTTGACATGTCTCCTGTCTACTGGCTGAATGGACTTGCTGGCACTGGCAAATCCACAATTGCTCAGACCATTGCTGAGCGTCTGTTTGCTGATGGGCAGTTAGGGGCATCATTCTTCTGTTCCTGTGATTTCAAGGACCATGGTGACCTCCACCTCATATTCCCCACCCTCTCCTTCCAACTTGCATACAGATACCCCAACTTCCGATCTGCCCTCATCCCTCTCCTCCAATCAACTCCAGATATTGGACATGAGTCACTCTGTAGCCAGATGGAGAAGCTGATTGTTACCCCACTGAAGGAAGGAGAGATTTCAACTGTGATTGTCATTGATGCACTTGATGAGTGCACTGACAATGAACCACAATCTGCTATCCTCTCTGTCATGGGGCGATTTGTTGAAGAGATCCCAGAGGTCAAATTCTTCATCACTGGTCGACCAGAGCCTCGTATCCAATCTGGGTTCCGCCTCAAACTCTTGAGGCCATTGACCAGAATATATATTCTTCACATGGTCAAGGATTCCATTATCAATGAAGATATCCAGCGGTTTCTCAAGGCTCAGCTTGCTGATCTTGCACATCGGTTTGAGCTAACTGAGTGGCCAAGTGATGAACACATCAATCTGCTGTGTAAAAGAGCAGCTGGACTCTTTGTTTATGCTGTTGCAACTGTCAAGTTTCTGGATGACAAAGGCTACCCCCCAGAACAACGTTTGAATGCAATCATAGCCCTCCCAGAATGTACCACCTATGAAGGGGAGACACAGTTCAAGGTCAACACCACCCTTGACTCTTTGTATACCTCAATCCTCCAGATGGCCTTGGACTTTGGCAGGAAAGATCCTGAGCTGGACACTAAGGTCCAGTCCATTATTGGCACAGTTGTCTTGGTTGTGAACCCCCTTCCCCCATCAGCAGTTGCTGAACTCATTGGCCTGGAGGCCAAGCAGGTCAAGATGATCCTCACATTGGTTCAGTCACTACTTATACTCAATGAAGACCCCACCTGCCCTGTAAAACCATTCCACAAGTCATTCCCTGACTTCATCACAGATCCATCCCGTTGCCTCAACAAGAGGTTCTCCATCTCCCCCAGTGCTCACCACTATGAGCTCACTGTGAGCTGCCTGAAGTTGATGAACGGTGCCTTGAAACAAAACCTCCTCTCACTCCCAGGCTATGCCTTGAATCAAGAGGTCAAGGATCTGCCAGAGAGGGTCAAGAGCTACATCAGTCCTGCATTGCAGTATGCTTGTCTGTCCTGGTACAGCCATCTGACTGAGATCAGAAAGGAGGAGGATACCACTTGTGTCCTCAGTGCTCTCAGATTTTTCCTGAAGCACAAATTCCTCCCATGGTTAGAGGTTATCAGTGTTCTTGGAGCTGCAAGGAATGGTGTTGTTGGATTTGGGGGGCTCATACAGTGGCTCCAGGAGGTTTGTTTAATCCATCCCAAAGTTCTACACATTACTAACCCCTTGTGTCAGGTTGCCAAAGACCTCCCTAATAATGTCAAAGACCTTGTTGATATTGCCAGAGACTACTCTCATTTTGTCATCAAGTTTTTTGAGGTCATCAAACTCTCTGCTCCCCATATTTATCACTCTGCACTGGAGTTATCCCCTGAAGATGCACTTGTCCGGCAGTTCTACAGTCAGTGGCTTCCTGGGGATATTGACCAAAGGGTGTTCTTTGGGCTCCCTGATTTATGGAACCAGCCAATGACTATTGCTGGTGAATATGGATCCTATACTTGGTCACCTTGTGGTCAATCTTTTTCAGCAAGAGGATTAACTTCTGTGGGGGTGTGGGATGTCCTCACCCTTGAGAAATCCTCCACTCTACAGCTCACTGATCCCCATACAATTGTACCATGGAATGCACAGTACTATTCACCAGATGTACTTGCCTATTCACCAGATGGATATTATCTGGCTGGTTGCTTTGGTCTGATGTTTACTATCTGGGATATACAGACAGGTGGAGTGGTTAGAGAGATTGAGTGTGGAACTGCCAATGTTTTACCCAAGTCCTTGGTTTGGTCATCAGATGGAAAGATGATTGGTGTAATTTTCCCTACAGAGGTGGGGACATGGGTTGTGTATATGTATGATGTTGCCTTGGGGGTGATAAAATCAACTAGTGAACTTCAATCATTACTTCAACCACACCTTTGGTCATATAATAACTCTCTCTATACAATGGTGGTGTTGAGTGGGGAGGGCTCCTGGGCCATGATCAATATTCTTAATATTTGGCCCATCCCCACTGGTAACCCAGTTGAATCATTCTCCATCAGCCTCAATCTCCAGAATGAACCCCCCACAATATCCTTCTCACCAGCTACATATCGATTATCTGCTGTCACCTATAAAGGCCGTCACCCATATGCACTTTTGGCCTTTGACATTCAGAGCTCAAAGGTCTTGTTGCAGGAAACGGACCACTTTACTGCAAACTGCCTCTCTCCTGATGGAAGCGTATTAGTGGCTTCTGGGATGAATGATAATGTCTATGTTTGGAAATACACCTCTGAGCAGAATTATGTCATTTTGGGGAAGTTCTCATTTTGGAGTGGCAGCAGAGATGGTCCACGGGGTTATCGGTTCTCACCAGGTTCATTGTCACTACTGATTTCAAGAGATAATTTTCTTGAGATCCAGCATTTGGATCATCCTGAGGTTGATCGGAATGTGAGGAAAAAGTACTATGGGGAATTTTCCATCAATGGAAACTATGTTGTGACTGCATCATATTGTGGACAGACCATTACAATCACAAACCTGTGTGCAAATTCCTCACAATACATTGATACTTTGGATGTTATATATGGGTTAGCCCTCACTGGGAATATTCTCCTGGTGGAAAGGGATCATGAGATTGTTGGGTGGCGACTTACAGCAGAAGGTATGGTGGACGAGGTCTCTGATGATAGGAGGGAAGGATATGAGAATAGTATCTGGACCAAGACTGTGCCAGGTCTTTCTGCAAAGTTTTTGGCCAAAGGCAATATTGGGATTATTAGACTCTCTCAAGAAGACCACTTTTGTTATGACACAGTGACTGGAGAAGAGCTTGGATCTATACTGGTACCTCCACCTTCATCCTCCTGGGGAAACTTTTTTGAGGGCACCTTAGACTTTGGGTGTGATTACCCTTCCAACCACCATGACTTTGCTATATATGGTGATAATTCTGAGGAAGATACACCTATTTCAATGCCCTGGTACCAGGGTGGATGGATCAGGTATCCTGAAGGGGAACACCAGCATAAATTTTGGCTACCTAACCATTGGAGACCTGCCTGGGATCAGGGCCATTGGATTGATAATGCTAGAGTGGTCCGGCTTGTCACAACCTCTGGTCTGGTTATCATAAAGTTGTAGTTGGGGTCTCCTTCCCTCAAGCAACTTTAAAACATTTTTGGGTGTTATTGAGCCTGTGATTGGTAGTCTATGTGTTTACAACCTTAAATCCTCTCCT
>Ga0307509_10007303_pt1 | contig 14504 bp, 9 predicted proteins | sample 10_EM_MG_FD_202245 | JGI IMG/M metagenome (GOLD analysis project Ga0307509, IMG submission 202245) | Populus trichocarpa ectomycorrhiza microbial communities from riparian zone in the Pacific Northwest, United States - 10_EM | ecosystem: Host-associated > Plants > Roots > Unclassified | place... | reverse complement strand
CAGCAGCACACCCGAGTGGTGTTCGGCTATCAATATCTGGGCGGTTGGGGTCGACATTTTCCCGTGCTAACAATAACTTGACCACTCCTTCGTGTCCCTCAACAGCAGCACACCCTAGTGGTGTTCGGTCATTCTTATCTGGGCGATTGGGGTCGAGATCTCCACGCTCTAGCAATAATTTGACCACCCCTTCGTGTCCCCCAATAGCAGCACACCCGAGTGGTGTTCGGCTATCAATATCTGGGCGGTTGGGGTCGACATTTTCCCGTGCTAACAATAACTTGACCACTCCTTCGTGTCCCTCAACGGCAGCACACCCGAGTGGTGTTCGGTCATCAATATCTGGGCGATCGGGGTCGACATCTCCCCCTTCTAGCAGTAGCTTGACGACTCCCTCGTGTCCCTGGTGGGCAGCAACCCCGAGTGGTGTTCTGCCATACACATCTAGGTGATCGGGGTTGACATCTCCCCGTTCTAGCAATAGTTTGACCACTCCCTCCTGTCCCTGGAAAGCGGCCCACCCAAGTGGTGCTGCTTGCTCCTTATCCGGGTGATTGGGGTCAACATCTCCCCGTTCCAGCAGTGACTTGACCACTCCTCCGTGCCCTTCCATAGCTGCACACACGAGTGGTGTCCGATTGTTCTTATCTGGGCGATTGGGATCGACATCCTTCCGCTCTAGCAGTATCTTGACCACCCCTTCGTGTCCATTCCACGCACCCCAGCAAAGTGGGGTTCGACCTACACAGTCTTGTTGGTCCGCCTCGTGACCTTCAGCATTGATCAGTACAGTCACAAGTTCAACAATCCCGAAGAACGATGCACAGTGTAGCCCGGAGAAGAGCGATGAAGTCGGGATGGGTCTGGTATAACTGGGGGTGAGCGCCTGCTCCAGAAGTGATACCGCTGATATATGGTCTTCGTATTGGTTCAAGAGTACTAGTGCGAGTGCCCTTGCAGAGTCTGAGAGATCTCTGTTCGCATGTGTTCCCCAATATCTCGCAGAATATTTTAAGAATGGCATACTTTGAGTGTCTTGGAGAGAATAGGATGTGAGGTTCTTGACTTGAGGCGAGTTTAGATAGGTTAAGCAGGTTTCCGCGAGTATTGAGTGAGGTTTACTGAAGAGATCTGGATGACTACAAAGATACTCTTGAACAGTATGGTGGATCAACCGCACAGTCAAAGCTTCCGCGTCGACTGTAATTAGGCCTTGGCAGTAGTCTAGCAATGTGCCAATCGAAGGAACATTTTCAGGATCAAAATCTGTTTCTCCAATCTCCACCGCTAGGGCATGGCACAGCTCATCCACCTGTAACGGGCGTTCTGAATGACAGATCCATGTGAGGGCGCCTATCGCAAGCTTTGCCTTTTCCTCGTCCTGGGCCTTTATACGCTCCAGTGTTGCACTGTATGCATCCCCTAGCCCTACTCCATCCTTTATTGACTTGAGTGTTTTTCTACGCCGAGCAACCGTCGTACCTCTCAGGATTGCCTCGATGTGGAGAGAGGCTAGGAGAAACCTAAGTTCAAATATGTCAGCCATTAATTTGTGGTAGCTTTGTCTCAGACCCAGTTCCAACATACGTTTCGGAGCTTATTGCGGGGATGCTTCTCATAATATCCCCCTCCAATGTGCTGCTCATCATATTTGGGATCGTGTCCTTCCTAAGTTTCTCGTGAAGAAATCTAAGGACCCCATCTTCTGTAGCCCGGATGGATAGAAAGGTTGCCGCTCCACCCAACTTCCTCTCCACCTCACTCCGCACATGCGACCTTCCGGTCATAAATAAGCGGGTATCCTGGGACCCTTGCAGCATCTGTCCTAAAGATTCAAGAACCACCATTCGATGCTCTGGCACACATTCATCAAGCGCATCAACACATAAATATGCGCATAGTGGCTGCGATTGCCTGGAACACCTTTGAAACTCCTGAAACTTGGAGTCCTCTACCCCCAATAGACATTTTCTCCTTCCGAAACTCCTGGACTATCGCTTCCGGGATCTCCCTCTGTCCACTAACAAGCTGTCTTAGCAGGGATCCAAGCATATTTACCGGTGACTGCTCATTCCGGGCAGCAAAGTCGAAGTAAAAACACACAACGGCTGGATTTCCCTCCACGGCCTCGTCGCATATCTTGTCTATAACTAGTGAACTGTAATCGCAACCTATTAGCTATACAATTCCTTCATTTCCCGCACCGATACATTCTCTTACACGATATAGCTCTTTCCCACTCCTGGATTGCCGTCGCAAAATAAAATCGGGTGGTAAGATACACCCTCCCTAGTGCCATTGTGCCAGCGTCTGAATTCTTCAGTTTCCAGCAGCGATGCTCCTATACTCTCGACGCGGCGGGCTCCGATGTCTCGATGGCGCACCCGTGGCTCTAATGGAGATAGCCATGCCAGTATTTCAGATCTTTCATCGGGGGCAGAGTAGTTAAAAGTATTGGCGATGTTGGAGATGTTGGAGATGTTGGCGATGTTGGAGATGTTGAAAGAGTTTTGGTTATTGCTGAAACCTTGTGACATTTTTCACTTTTCGCCGCTTTGGATGTTGTTGAGAGCGATGTTTTCAGTAAATTGGGGTTCGTTGACGAAATGGCTGTGGTTGAGGAAAGAGCGGGGTCATACAGCCTTGCGCCAAACTGACAACTCTGTTCCCAATCACTGGGGCCGAAACTCGTTACACAAACCTCCAGAACTGATCATGTCAGGACGTCAGAGGGGATTCACATGTACCGGTTCTTAGTCCTTCTCACGATGCGCCATGATGCTCGGGTAGCATAGAGGGCAGTAACATCGACTACGATAACAGCACTGCTGTCTTCTACTCCAAGGAGTTCGTAGGACTCAACTATTGGCGCCGTTCTCACTTCCCCTTTCTCACCCCAAGACCAACCAACCTCCGCATCCTCAGTTTCATCCATACCGAAGCCTTTTGGGATCCATTTTCTGCACCACTGCCTCCCCCCCAGCGGTGCACACTAGCCCCACATTCCAGGCAAATAAATGCAGCCTCTTCCTCAAATCCAATCCTGCCTCGATATTTAGCCTCATGAGTACTCCTAGGCCATACAAAAAGCCCAAAATAAGATGTGGTATTTGACTTTATCAAAGCACTTCCTTATTCTCCCTGTGAGGGAATGGCGGCGATTGGGGTCAGTAGGTGACCAGACCGAGGCCAAAATACACCAAAGCTACAGGCTTCTGAGCTATCATTACCCAACCACCATAGGCAGAAACAGCACGGAAAAGATTCGAAAAGTAATTTGTTCTAATTGTACCGAGACAAAAAAGTGTGGGGCTTCCCCCCGCAATTCTCCTAGAGCGGTATGGAGTGTAATGTCCTAGGTATGATACTCTCATGGTATAGTACCTATCAAGAGTGATGTTTTGTGTCTGAAAAATGCATCGCAACTCACCTTGCCTAGATATTACTCTACCAAGCATCCTCAACAGGCGAAGACACAACAAGGAAGGCTATTGCGATAATCTCACCAACCCACCACCACCCCTAACTACTACTCCTACTTTCCCTACTTTCTGCCAACAGCCAAAGTCAATATTCAAACTCTGCGGACTACCGGATTTATCCGCCACATCCACTATCGTTGATCTCAGCAATCGGAGGTGAAACAAACTAGGAGAAAATAGTTCTTTTCAGATGCGGTATAGCTTGGGAGAGCTGAAATTGGTAGCTATCATGTACTGTTATTCTTGATTCTTTAACCTGCTGTGCTAACCCTATTGTGGCGTAGGTTGGTGATTTGACTTGCGGATGCCCCTGACACGCTACTATAGCTAAGTCCCGATTCCCGAGAGTGGTTCTAGCGAGTAGTTTAAATACGGTACCGGTACTCATAGATTTGGATTTTTCGAACTTGGCCGGGGTGTGTGGCAAAACCACGGGTCCTACGGTAGATCGCCGTTGTACGGTATGAAGATCGTGACAGATTTCTATGCAAGTTAGGTCCGGCATATCTACGGGGGTGGGCTTGAGGGGCTGTGGTATAACTTGTTAGCGACACTCTGATGGCAGCTCGCTCACAACCCAATGATAACTGGGGAGCGTAGGTAACGGCGCAAAGCACGGAGAAAAGCACGTAGGTGGTGGTTGTATGTGATGATAACGATGTGGATGTTCGATGTACGATACAGGAAGCTCTCTACTGGCAGCTCAGACTAGATACAGAAGAGAGCGCACAAACACACAAAACAGGAAAAACCCCCAAGTGGCAGTCACGACCCTAAACCGGTTGTACCCCAAACTAACTATCATACCCTAACAACTATGGGATTCCAGCTATCATAACTACAGTTCGCTAGGTTGCTGCCTTGTGGCTAATTTGATAGTTCTGCTTGGGCGCTCCATTGCTAATGATATTTTACCAGATGGGTCAGAAAGGCCCAATCGATGTGCTTAGCTTGGCAGGGAAATGAGGGGGCTCGGTGGAATGAGAGGTGTTTTTTCGGGTGCGCAATGTTAACGCGAGCACAAGTTGATGCTGAGAAGAATATCACCCTGGGATCACAATGTTTAGGGTTGATTCTCTAGCTCATGGTGGCTGTGGGAATGCCTACGCTAGGTCCTAAGGTCTCGGAAAGAGAGTACTTCGGTGTAGTTTTTCTATCTGTCCGTCTATCCGTCTAACAATAGCAACGGGAAAACGGGGAAGAAATGAATACAAGGAGAATTGGAAAAGAAGATTTTGAAACGAGGGAAAAGGATAAAAACTAAGATATGGTGACCGAGAGGTTAGAAAAGTGAAATATGTACACTAAACAGAATGAACAGAAATTGTTGAACCTTTAGTCATAAACGTGGACAAATATCGAAGGGTTTCATGGGTATATGGTTACATACAAGTGGCATTCCCGTGAATGACGGCCGGGGGTGATTTAGAAATCGCATTAGTCGGCTTGGCGTGAAGGGCGCTGGGAAGAAGGGAAGGTAGTGATACCTGCAATGCATATACAAGACTGCCGGAGGTCGGGGGGGTGGAAAGGGGGTGAATGGGTGACCATTAGGATAGCTGGTGCTTCTACTTCATCTTAGCTGCGTTATAGCGGGTGGGGCAGCACCGTATATGGGGTTTCCATAGATATCTGGATTTGCAATAGCTGCACGATTCCTTCATGTCGATTTCTCGCAGCATAAGAGAGCGGTGTGGCACCATATTTATCTGGGCGGTTGGGGTTGACATCCTCCCGTTCTAGAAGTAACTTGACCACTCCTTCGTGTCCCTCAATAGCGGCGTACACGAGTGGTATTCGGTCATATATATCTAGGCGATTTGGGTGGACATTTTTCTGTTCTAGCAGTAACTTGATGACTGCTTCGTGTCCATAGATAGAAGCACACCCCAGTGGTGTTTGATCTTTGTTATCTGGATGATTGGGGTCGACATCCTCCCGTTCCAGCGATAACTTGACCACTCCTTCGTGTCCCTGGAGGGCAGCATTCGCGAGTGGTGTCCGACCATACACATCTGGGCGATCGGGGTCTACATCTCCCCGTTCTAGCAGCAGCTTGATCACTCCCTCGGATCCCTTGTAAGCGGCCCACCCGAGTGGTCCCATATGTTCTTTGTCCGGGCGATTAGGGTCGACATCTCCCCGTTCCAGGAGTAACTTGACCACCCCTACGTGTCCCTCAACGGCAGCACACCCGAGTGGTGTTCGGTCATTTTTATCTGGGCGATTGGGGTCGACATTTTTCCGCTCTAGCAATAACCTGACAACTCCTTGGTGTCCCTCAACAGCAGCACACCCGAGTGGTGTTCGGTCATTCATATCTGGGCGATTTGGGTCGGCATCTCCCTGTTCCAGCAATAATTTGACTACCCCTTGGTGTCCTTTAATAGCCGCCCACCCGAGTGGTCCTTCACGATGCTCATCTGGGCGATTGGTGTCGACATCTCCCCGTTCCAGCAATAACTTGACCACTCCTTCGTGTCCCTCAACAGCAGCATACCCGAGTGGTGTTCGGTCATTGGCATCTGGGTGATTGGGGTCGACATCCCCCCTTTCCAGTAATAACTTGACCACTGCTTCGTGTCCCTTAATAGCAGCACACCCGAGCGGTGTTAGATTATTCTTATCTGGGCGATTGGGGTCGACATCTTCCCGTTCTAGCAATAACTTAACAACTCCTTCGTGTCCCTTAATAGCAGCCCACCCGAGTGGTGTTAGGTTATTCTTATCTGTCCGATTGGGATCGACATTTTCCCGCTCCAGCAGTATCTTGACCAAGCTTTCGTGTCCATTTCTTGCAGCCCATGCCAGCGGTGTTCTACCCGTACAATCTTGTTGGTCGACCTCATAACCTACGGTATTTATTAATACATCCACAAGTCCAACCATCCCAAAGAAGGATGCGCAGTGCAATCCAGAGAAGAGCACTGGCGTAACGATTAATCCGATATTGCGGGGATCCAGCACCTGTTCCAGAAGTGATACGGCGGATATGTGGTCTTCGTACTGGTTCAAGAGCTTGAGCGCGAGGGCCCTCACATTGTCCAAGAGATCCTTGTTTGTATGTGTTCCCCAATATCTCGCAGAATATTTGAGGAATGGCATGCTTTGAGGTAGCGGGAGAGAATCTGGAATTAGGTTCTTGACTTGTGGTGAGTTCAGGTAGGTTAAGCAGGTTTCTACAAGTATGGAATGAGGGTTACTAAAGAGACCTGGATGATTACAAAGGTATTCTTGGACGGTATAGTGGATTAGCCGTACAGTCAGAGCCTCTGTATCGACTCTGATCAGGCCCTGGCAGTAGTCTAACAATGTGTCTATCGAAGGGATGTTTTCGGGATCTAAATCTCCTTCCCCTATCTCCACCGCCAGCGCATGGCACAGTTCATCCACCTGTAACGGGCGTTCTGAATGGCAAATCCATGTGAGCGCGTCCATTGCAAGGTTGGCTTTTTCCTCATCCTGAGCATTTATACGCTCCAGTGTTGCACCGTATGCATCCCCTAACCCTGCCCCATCTTTTATTGACTTCAGTGTTTTTCTCCGCCGAGCTATGGTTGTACCTCTCAGGATTGCCTCGATGTGGAGAGAGGCCAGCAGGAACCTAGGTTCAAATATGTTAGTCATTGCTTTGGGTAGCATTACCTTTAGCCTCACTCCTACATACGTTTCTGAACTTATTGCGGGAATGCTCTTCATAATATCTTCTTCCAATGTACTGCTCATCATATTTGGCATTGTGTCCTTCCCAAGCTTCTCACGAAGAAATCTAAGGACCCCATCTTCCGTAGCCCTTATAAATATAAAGGTTGCCTCGCCACCCAACTCCCTCTCCACCTCACTCCGCACATGTGGTCTTCCCGTCATAAATAAGCGAGTATTCGGAGACTCTTGCAGAATCTGTCCTAATGATTCAAGAACCACCATTCGATTCTCTGGTACACATTCATCAAGTGCATCAACACATATAAATGTGTGTCTGGTAGCTGCGATTGCCTGGAACATCTTTAAAATTCTCGAAACTTGGAGTCCTCTACCCCCTATAGACATTTTCTCATTCAGAAAGTCCTGGACTATCGCTTCCGGAATCCCCCCCTGCCCGCTAACAAGCTGCCTCAGTAGGGATCCAAGCATATTTACCGGTGACTGCTCATTCCGGGCGGCAAAGTCGAAGTAAAAACACACGATGGTAGGATTTCCCTTGACAGCTTCGTCGCACAGCTTGTCTATAACTAGTGAACTGTCATCGCAACCTATTAGCAATAGTATTCTTTGATTCCCCGCACCAATACATTCTCTTACACGATATAGCTCTTTCCCACTCCTGGATTGCCGTCGCAAAACAAGGTCGGATGATAAGACCCATCCCCCCTATTGCCATTGTGCCAGAATTTGAATTCTTCAGTTTCCAATAGCCACGCTCCTATACTATCAACCCGGCGGGCTCCGATGTCCCGATGCCGCACTCGTGGCTCAAGCGGTGATAGCCAGGCCAGAATTTCAGATCTATCATCGGGGGCCGTTGTGTTAAAGCTATTTGCGATGATGGTACAGTTGTCGTTATTGCTGAAAGCTTGTGACATTTTTCACTTTCACAATGTTTTTGAGAGGATGTTGATTAAACTAGAGTTCGTTGACGAAATGGTTGCGGCTGAGGAAAAATGGGGTTGATAAAGCCTGGCCCCGGACTGACATACAGGTTCTAGTCACTGGTCACGGACTTCGTTACACAAATGCCTGACAACTGATACCGTCAGAAACTCTGAGATTCACATTCACTGGTGGTAGCCTTATCTTCAACAGAGCTAGTGCACGCCTTGTTTACTTTTGATACATTCCAAAGTAATAGAAATTTAGCAAACCCATACTGGTAGCACCATCCATAACTGCTTTTTGGTATCCACCCGCTAACTAGGTCATAAATTATTACCCGAAAATCATGTAGGAGTATTACTTTAGCGTGCCAAGAAACTGATTAGCTATTGTCCTACTAAATTACTTGAAAACTTTTTGATACGGACTCTGGTGCAGGCAGGTCACAGAATTATTGGGGGACTACGGGGAAGAAGTATTTATAGAGTTTCCCCTCTAACGCAATAGTTTAGCGATGGGGGCCTCGTGGAGAAAGCAGATCGGCACTGGTGGTGGTAACGGTTGCAACTTTGGGAAATTTATGACTCAAGAATACCGGTAACTTTACCGGCAGTCCACAGCGCTAGCCACCACAGGGGTTGTAACAGCAATTCTAACTGCATATCATTGACAGCAATAACCCACTGCTTCCTTTCAGAGCGAGGAGCTCAAGGGCCTTCACGATTGTCGCTCTTGGCTCTCCGACTAAATCCTGTGTCTCATAAGTATGCCCCGAACCATATCCAAAACGTAAAACAAACTAGGTTTATGACTTTGTCCCGGTGTTTTCGCATTCCCCTTGTACCATGGTGATTGGGGGCAGGGGGGAGTCTGGGGGGGCGGTGAGCAACACGAGTGATAACCGATGATCCGACACACCACACACCACTCACTAGTGTTGGTAGGAAGACCAAATGAATAAAATAAGTGAATAATTTTACACAATCCCCTATGGTCGAAGGGTGTTTATCTCTTTCCGCTATGTGTAGTACCCTGATCCTGTCGAGAGAGCCAGGAACCCGCTAGGGTTGCATCTGATATCCCTTGATATGAAGGTAATTGAAGGTTGTTCGGAAAGACAATATGATAGGTTATTGTTTAGGGAGGAGTGGGGGTGTTCCTGGGACAACTCATTGCGTGAGACCGCAGATGTCTAGGATCGTTGGAGCAACCTACTATAGAAAGGGATGTGTAAATTCTTGATTTGTTCGGGGTGTACGATCGCGGAACTCTCGAATACATAGCTCCCCAAACACGCAGTCCCCACAGATCGGCTTCTGGTCTTAGGTTACTAGTATTCAGCCAGTCAGGGGCAAACTGCAAGTGTGGACATGGTGGGTGGGTATTTGGGTGCTCCACGATTGTCCAGTACTCGAGTAAAGCGTCAATATCACAACCAGAGTAGACAAGAATGCAAAGTGTGGCAAGAAAAAAGAGGAGTAAGACATATGGGCAACTTGAACAGGGAGAAGAGGGGGGATGTAGGGTTCGTATCCCCCTCTACCATTTACAACTTTGCACTAACTTTCCTCTCATCCACCTCTTTCCGCCAATAAGCCTCTACATCACTTGAAATCTCATACACGAGCTACCAAGGCCTAAGTTCCGGATCCCTCCAGGCGAGACATTCCTCGCGGGGTTAACATCATCTTTACCATTGCGTCTCTCTCCTACTGTTCCGACCCATCGTGTAGGTGATAAAGGGCTTTTTGGTCATAGCCACTATACACTAACCTGGTGGTGCTCTTCTTCCAGCATGTTTCTTATACCGACAATGCTAACGAGATGTCGCATTTTGAGGATGTGCGAGACATTCGCAAAGGACCGCCGGGTCTTCGAGGGGCTACCTGTACCTAAAGCTAGGCAAAGGTGTCTAAGGGGTGGGGCTAGCTAGAAAGTTCTTCGCATTTGTAGGCTGACTTGCAGAGAGCGAGAGGTTTTCCTATCCTTTTGAGATGTAGCAAATGATGGAGGAAAGGAATGGCTAGGAGAGCATCTTGGGTCCTAGTCAATATAGGTTGTTCATATATGGTCTATGTTTCCTTTAGTTGTGGCTGCGCCAGGTTTGGAGATGTCATCCAGGACGAGAAGGACCATGTTGGACTGGTCGCCACCGTTTAGGACGTACGCCTTTATAACCTCATTAACACTCTCTCAAATAAGAAGGAAAGGGAAAATACTTACATGCACATCGGGCCCCATCCAGAAGTTGGCCCGCCGGCCGGTCCCGAACTCCCTTCCTTTGGGATCGTCTATATCCTTCGCCTTGAGCTACAACTCATACGCGAGATACCCCGTTAGTGCAAGCTTATTCGGATGCCCAACCAAGCGCTCCCTCATGGCGGAATTAATCAGATCGGTAGTGCCAACAACCAAATCCCCATTCAAAGCCCCCCCGCCCCGCGGGAAAACTGTGCACAAGCCGCTCACCTTCCCAAACTCCACCACACCCGCCTTCGATTTCACCAGAACCTCGCTACCGAGCTCAAAGGCTCGGTCGAGCAGGCGCTTGTGTAGGGACGCACGGTGGAAAGTTCATGTGTTGTAGTACTGTATAGTGGGCATTTTAGAAGGAAGTGCCGCAGTGAGAAGTTGATCATTTGAGCGGAGGGATTTATTGCTAATGAACAGATCTCTGGAATTTCCCGCTGAAAGCGGTTGTCAATGATAGGAGTAATTAATATCCATTTTATGCGGCTCAATGGGTGGAAGGAATCAAAGTAAGGGGTTGCATACTTTCAGTCTTGGCCGTAAGCCTCACAACCCACGAAACAATTCGGCACCCAGCAGCCAAGTACGGTGGACTATTGTTCAGGGCATCAACACTGGATCTGTTGGTATAATAGTGCGGCGGTTGGTATCATAGTCACTTAAGAGTGATTCAAGTGAGGCTAAAAATTGGAGCGCAGGTATGGGAGTTGGGTATTATACTAGTAGGAGAAAATCGCGGTGCGGTGGAGTACTGGAAAACCGAAAAATCAGGTATGGGTGTATCTACTCTCCGGGAGGGAACTAACTTCAAATCACTAACTATCACAACCGAAAACAACACAGAAACAAGTTACACAATTCACTATCAATTCGCCTAGCTCGAACTAATTCACAAACACTTCACCTGATTCAGGCCCAGAGAAAAGAAAAGGACCTTCAGCAATCACCTTCGTTCGTTGACCGTCGTGGTTCACTCCCGCGGTGGTCCTCTCGTTCCTGGAGAGAAAACGAGAGAAGTGAGAGACGGTTCTTACATAGACTCACTCCCTGTGTGCCAAGCCCCAACTCATGACCCCTGTAACGAGAGCAAACCTTTAGGATACCATGCGCTTGGCGGCCAACCCTTTCGGATACCATCCACCGAGAAATATGCCATCGAAAAAATGAAACCATTGCAGGGAACTAGCTTTCACTTCGGCTACCATTAAATAGTGAATTAAAATTAACAAATAAAGTGAAAAAGGACGAGTACTTGACCAAATGCGGTCAATGTCTTATATTTATTTTTCCACCCACAGAATGGCTTTCTATGGGATGGTTTTTTAAGCAAAAAATCCATAGAAAGTCACTAAAAAATTGTAGGGAAATTATAGAAAAAACCCAGAAGGGTTAAGGTAACTCTTTATTTTTCCTGTCATTTTTTTCAATTTTTTTGAGTTGTTTAAGGGATAAAAAGATATGCCAATGTGTACTCGAGTAAAGACTTTGTTGTTCGTTGGAATGTGGACGGGCTGTCCCTGCAAAGGTTCCACTTTTTCGATGGTATATTTCTCGGTGGATGGTATCCGAAAGGGTTGACCGCTGCCAAGGATCTTCAATCGGGAGAGACGCAACAAGGAAATCTACGGTAGCCGTTTGAGAGTGATTCAACGAGGCAAAAATTGGCGAGGGGGTAAGGGGGTTGGGAGGAGATATCGTCATGCGATAAGAGAAGAATTGATCGCGAGACACACAATTCGATTGCGGCTGAATGATGTGTGGAGCCGCATTGCAACAGCCCAGTATTTGCCAAGATTGCCAAGCATCCTCAATCAATCAGGCACAACAAATTGCCATAACCTCGCGACCCCCCTCCCCAACTACTCCTGCTTTCAATGCTTTCTGCCAACAACCGGAGTCTGTATTCAAACCCTGTGGGCAGCCGCCTTTATCTGCCAGATCCACTATCATTGATCTCCGCAGTCGGGGGCGGAAGGCACTAGGAGAGAGTGGGGCTTTCCGGACGCGGGATAGCTTGGAGAGCTGAACTTGGTAGCTACCATGCACTGCTATTCCCAATTCTGTTAACCTGCTCTGCTAACCCTATTGTGGCGTAGGTTGGTGATTTGACTTGCGGATGTCCCCCGACACACTAGCGAAGTACCCGATTCCCGATCGTGGATCCAGTGTGTAGTCTAAATACGATACTCATAGATTTGGATTTTTCGAACTTGGTCGGGGGGGTGTCGCAAAACCACGGGTCCTGGATGGCCGCTGTACGGTATGAAGATGGTCACAGATTTCTACGCAACTTAAATTTAGGTCGGCATATCTACGGTGGTGGTGGGCTTGAGGGGCTGGCGTATAATTGCTAGTAGAGTTCGCTAGGCTGCTGCCTTGTGGCTAATTTGAGAGTTCTGCTTGGGCGCTGCATGGCTAGTGATATTTTACCAGGTGGGTAAGAAAGGTCCAATTGATGCGCTTAGCTTGGTAGGGAAATGAGGGGGCTCGGTGGAATGGGAGGTATTTTTCGGGTGTGCATGGTTGACTCGAGCACTCATTGGTTCTGAGAAGAATATCATCCTGTGATCACGATGTTTAGGGTTGATTCTCGGACTCAAGGTGGCTGCGGGAACGACTACGCCAGGTCCTAAAGTATCTGAAAGAGAGAACTTGTGTGCAGTTTCTCTATCTGTCCGTCTATCTATCTAACGCTAGCAAGGGGGAAAACGGGGAAACGAATATATGAAGGAGAATTGGAAAAGAAGGTTTTGGGACGAGGGAAGCGGATTAATGAGACTAAGATATGGTGACTAATATAAATGGCGGAGGTTAGAAAATGAAATATGTACACAAAACAGAATGAACAGAAATTCGTGAGCCTTTAGTCATAAGCGTCCCGTGAATGACGGCCGGGGGCGATTTGAAGATTGCATTAGTCGGCTTGGCGTGAAGGGCGCTGGGAAGAAGGGAAGGTGGTGATACAAGCGATAGGTATACAAGACTCCAAGAGGTTGGGGGGGACTGGCGGAGGAAAGGGGTGATCGGGTGATCAATAGGATACCCGGTGCTTCTACTTCATCTTAGCTGCGTTATAGCGGGTGGGGTAGCTCCGTATATGGGGTTCCAATGAATTTCCGGGTTTGCAATAGCTCCACGATTCTTTCATGTCTATTCCTAGCAGCATAAGAGAGCGGTGTGGCACCATATTTATCTGGGCGATTGGGGTCGACATCTCCCCGTTCTAGTAATAGCTTGACGACTCCCTCGTACCCCTTGCGGGCGGCATCCCCGAGTGGTGTTCGACCATACACTCCCGGGCGATCGGGGTCGACATCTCCCCGTTCTAGCAGTAGCTTGATCACTGCCTCGTGTCCCTTGTAAGCGGCCCACCCGAGTGGTCCTGCATGATCCTTGTCCGGGCGATTGGGGTCGACATCTCCCCGTTCTAGCAGTAGCTTGACCACTCCTCCGTGTCCTTCCATAGCAGCACACACGAGTGGTGTTCGGTCATTTTTATCAGGGCGATTGGGGTCGACATTTTTCTGCTCTAGCAATAACCTGACAACCCCTTGATGTCCCTCAATAGCAGCACAACCGAGTGGTGTTCGGTCATTCATATCTGGGCGATTGGGGTCGACATCTCCCCGTTCCAACAATAATTTGACTACTCCTTGGTGTCCTTTGATAGCCGCCCACCCGAGTGGTCCTTCACGATGCTCATCGGGGCGATTGGGGTCGACATCTCCCCGTTCCAGCAATAACTTGACCACTGCTTCGTGTCCCTCAATAGCAGCACACCCGAGTGGTGTTCGGTCATTCATATCTGGGTGATTGGGGTCGACGTCTCCCCGTTCCAGCAATAATTTGACTGCTCCTTGGTGTCCTTTAATTGCCGCCCACCGGAGTGGTCCTTCACCACCCTTATCTGGGCGATTGGGGTCGACATCTCCCCGTTCTAGAAGTAACTTGACCACTCCTTCGTGTCCTTCCATAGCAGCACACACGAGTGGTGTTCTGTCATCGATATCTGGGCGATTGGGGTCGACATTTTTCTGCTCTAGCAATGACCCGACAACTCCTTGGTGTCCCTCAACAGCAGCACACCCGAGTGGTGTTCGGTCATTCTTATCTGGGCGATTGGGGTCGACATCTCCCCGTTCCAGCAATAATTTGACTACTCCTTGGTGTCCTTTGATA